>Ga0070737_10004735_pt1 | contig 13397 bp, 15 predicted proteins | sample Coa_R1_10_FD_66438 | JGI IMG/M metagenome (GOLD analysis project Ga0070737, IMG submission 66438) | Surface soil microbial communities from Centralia Pennsylvania, which are recovering from an underground coalmine fire - Coalmine... | ecosystem: Environmental > Terrestrial > Soil > Unclassified... | reverse complement strand
GCATGCGACGAGCTGAACATAAGCCTCTTCGAGTAGGCTATGGCGCAGGAGCAAGGTATGCGACGAGCTGAACATAAGCCTCTTCGAGTAGGCTATGGCGCAGGAGCAAGGTATGCGACGAGCTGAACATAAGCCTCTTCGAGTAGGCTATGGCGCAGGAGCACATAACGAGGGGCTAGGCGCTCCTCCTAAAAGCTATCGCTTTTAGGTGTGCGATGCTGATGCTGTCGAAGCATTTCTTGTGGAGCTGGACAATTTTCGAAGTCAACTTTTCTTATCTTTTAAGAAAAAGCATTGGGCTAATAACAGCCCAATGCTTTTTCCATGTATTATCGCGGTGGATATGTCCCCAATGAAGGACCGGCGCCATATGGATATTCATATTCAATTTCCTCTGAAAAAGTAATGTAATCAACTGAGACCATTGGTATTAAATAGCGTGTTCCGGCTTGGGGATCACTTAAGATGACATGGTCCCGGCCGGCAGCTTCGATAATCCCGGTAAATTCTTTGGAATTCCACTGCGTGCTGCCTTCAAAAGTAGCATACAAGTGCACCAGTTTCCCTTTGTTTAAACGTAAAATATTCTCAATATATGACTGTTCAATTGGCAGCATGCCTGGTATTTGAGCTCCTGACGATACTGGCGGTCTTGGTACGGCTCCTGTCCCAGGTGGTGGGAATGATTGGTATCCAGGCTGCCCCCCGGCAATTGGCTGGGCTCCCTGCTGCCCGGCCGCACCAGTATAAGGTTGGAATCCTTGTGGATTGTAATATTGGCTCATCTTTTTCCCTCCTAAAAATGAATAAACAAATGGCCCAACATTTTATAAATACTCCCTAAACCAATAATGGTTCCTATGGGAACGAGCTTTCTTTGTTCCCGGCTCTTTTTGATGATTATGAAGTGAGAAAATTTCTTAGATTAGCTGTTTAAATAGTATGAGGAGAAGTACCGATATATGACTTGAGGATTAGAAAAATAAAAAAGTCCCCAAGGAGTGTTTGGAGACTTTTTCCGCTAGTTAGCAATTATACATAAAGAAATTGGGGAACGCGTTCTTCGGTTAAAATATTGCCGACGAAGAAGGCGCCGAATTCGCCGTAACGGGCGCTGACTTCATCAAAGCGCATTTCATAGACAAGTTTCTTAAACTGAAGCACATCATCCGCAAATAATGTAACGCCCCATTCATAATCATCAAAGCCGACAGAGCCAGTAATAATTTGCTTTACTTTTCCGGCATATTTCCGGCCGATCATCCCGTGGCTTTTCATCAAGTTGCGGCGCTCTTCCATGGGCAGCATGTACCAATTATCATTGCCCTGGCGGCGCTTGTCCATTGGGTAAAAGCAAACATGCTTAGCTTTTGGCAGAGTCGGGTACAGACGGGCCAGCACTTGCGGATTTTGGTAAGGGTCTTCATTTGCTGGGAGATAATTGCTGAGCTCGACTACAGATACATATGAATAAACTGGTACGGTGAATTCCGCCAATTTTGTTTTGTTGAATTCGGTTTCAATTTCATTGAGCTCTTCCATTGTCGGCCGTAAAATCATCATCATAAAATCTGCCTTTTGCCCTACGATTGTATATAAGGCATGGCTTCCTTCATTTTGTTTCTGGGTGGTATTCCATTTTTCAACGAGACTTAAAAACTCGTGGATTGCTGTTTGGCGTTCGTCACTGGAAAGCATTTTCCACGCTGGCCAGTCAATGGTTCGGAAATCATGAAGGCAGTACCATCCATCAAGTGTTTGTGCTGCTTCGCTCACAGTATCACTCCTAGGTCAACTATATTTAACAATAATTACTATATCATAGTTTGACCAAGTGATGCTCGAATAAAACCTTTGTTAGACAGAAAGAATAAGATGGTGAATATTTTGGCTTTGTGAGGGAATATATGAATTATTTCGAAAACAAAAATTTTTTAGGGTAAGCGCTGTCTGTGGTGTACCGGGCTTGAATTTTTACTTTCGTAAAGTATCCTAAGAATGGAGTTTTTGAACGAGGAGGATTTTTTGTGGATTTATTTGAAGGATTAAAAAAGAAAATTGCCGGACGCAATTTACGAATTGTTTTTCCTGAAAGTCAGGATGAGCGGATTCTGAAGGCCGTTGGTCGCCTGGCTGAGGAAAAGCTGCTGACACCGATTTTGATCGGAAACATTGAACAGGTTCAGGAAAAAGCACATAAACTTGGTGTTTCACTTGATGCGGTTGAAATTTATGACCCTATCAACTATGTTGGAATGGATGAGCTCGTGGCTGCTTTTGTGGAGCGCCGTAAAGGGAAAGCGACAGAAGAAGAAGCTCGGAACATTTTGCTCGATGTTAACTATTTCGGCACAATGCTTGTTTATTTAAATAAGGCTGACGGGCTTGTCAGTGGTGCTACCCACTCAACAGCTGATACCGTACGTCCTGCCTTGCAAATTATAAAAACAAAGGAAGGCGTCAAAAAGACATCTGGTGTGTTTATCATGGTACGCGGTGACGAGAAATATGTATTTGCAGATTGTGCGATCAATATTGCGCCTGACAGCATGGATTTGGCAGAAATTGCTATCGAGAGTGCGAGAACGGCGGAAATGTTTGACATTGAACCGCGGGTTGCCATGCTTAGCTTTTCGACAAAAGGGTCTGCAAAATCGCCAGAAACCGAACGGGTTGTGGAGGCTGTAGCGGAGGCAAAACGGCGTGCCCCATACCTCGTACTTGACGGTGAATTCCAATTCGATGCCGCATTCGTGCCATCTGTAGCGAAAAGCAAGGCACCGGATTCCGTACTTCAAGGGGACGCAAACGTCTTCATCTTCCCAAGCCTTGAGGCTGGAAACATCGGTTACAAAATTGCTCAGCGCCTCGGCGGCTTCGAAGCAGTCGGTCCCATCCTCCAAGGCTTAAACCGTCCAGTCAACGACCTCTCCCGCGGCTGCAACGAAGAAGACGTCTACAAACTAGCCCTTATCACAGCAGCACAGGGGTTATAATGGTGTCAGGCACCATTCGTGGACAAATTGCCGTTTTGTCCACGTGGGGTGGACACCCGTTTTTATATAGTCTTTCTTATCTAAAGGTATACACCTTTTTGGGACCAGTCCTGTTGGACTGGTTTTTTTCGGTTTTATTTTGCTACAATAGGTTTATTAATTACTGAAGGAGTTGCGGTAATGGAGGATTTATTGCGACAGGCTGAGTGGCGGATTATTGATCAGTCGGCAGTGGGCCGGCATTTTCAGGCGCTGCAGTCATTTGGGTTTGATGATGCGCTGTGTGCTTCTGTCGGGGCAGGAAAGGCACCGGCAACTGCGAGGACATGGGTTCATCATAATACGGTTGTTTTAGGGATCCAGGATACGAAATTGCCCTTTTTAGATGCAGGGGTTCAGTACTTGAAGGAAATGGGTTATCAAGTGATTGTGCGGAATTCCGGAGGACTGGCCGTGGTACTTGATGATGGTGTTCTTAATATTTCCCTTATATTCCCCGAAGCTGAAAAAGGAATTGATATCAACCGCGGTTATGAAGCGATGTGGCGCCTCATTCAGCAGATGTTTGCCGACTTTCCAGCAAAGATCGAGGCGAAGGAAATTATTGGATCCTATTGCCCAGGCAGTTATGACCTCAGCATTGGCGGGAAGAAATTTGCTGGGATTTCGCAGCGCAGGCTAAGAAAGGGTGTTGCTGTGCAAATTTATCTTTGTGTAAGCGGCATCGGCGCAGGCCGCGCAGAACTCATAAGGGAGTTTTACAAACGAGCTAAAGGCGGACAGTATACCAAATTCAGCTATCCGGAAATTATTCCCGAAGTTATGGCTTCACTGTCAGAATTGCTAAATACCCCGTTAACCATTGCCGATTGTATGATGCGGCTATTGACTGAGTTAAAGAAAAACAGCAGCCGATTCTATGCGGGGCAGTTAAATGAATATGAACTTGAACTTTTGCCTAGTTATGTTCAAAGAATTACCGAGCGTAATGAAAAATTTGCCGAACTGTAAAAGGCCGCAAATCCATTCCTTGGATTTACGGCTTTAATGGTCCTCGAAAATGGTCTAGTTGTACAAGGAAAGCTTCGACAGCATCAGCATCGCACGCCTAAAAGGCTCACTTTTAGGCGGAGTTACCAGAGGCAGTAAGAAAGACTATTCTTAGCCAATCGGTTATTCTCTCTAGATTGCCAGTAGGTGGCTGCTTTTTGCTTTCTTATAACCTCTTCCCCGCTATTTTTCCAAAAATCTGAAGGGTTTTTTATTCCGCTACTTTCTCTAAATTTCCGTTTCGGTCCATTTTGAATTTAGTAGACGGCCTTTCCTCTTCTTCAAATAATACAAGCTTGCGGGCACGATTCATAATTTTCATTAACGTCTCGTAATCTTCCTGCATTGTTTCCTTGTTCTCCTCGAGCTCTTTCACTTTTGCCGTCAATTCCTCATTTTGTTTTCTCAAGTCAGCTATTTCCCGCTTTAATCTTTCATTCTCTATTTTTAATGCATCATTTTGCAGATTGGAATGTTTAAAGTTTTGCAAGAAAGCAATGACGCTTTCCATAGTGAGTGTAGATCCGGCTTGTTTATAGGTTTGTGCTGCTGGTGTGTATTCTTGAACTGCCTGGCTTTGGGCAGCCATTTCGCTGTTCACATTTTGCACTTCGGTTTCTTCAGCCATTTCAATTGTAATGGGCATTACTTCCAGTTCTTCTACGGCAGGTATCGGAGGGCTATAAAGTAATTTTTTCTTGCCCCCTTGGTCTTTTCCTAAAATTCTTTGCCGTTGTTTTCGTTGTTTTTTCGCCAGCTGAAGTGCTTTTTCATAGCGATGGCGAACAACGGCATTCCATCTGAAACCGCATGCTGCTGAAGTCCGATTCAGCTTGTCACCAACTTCTTCAAAGGCGTTGAGCTGTGTACTTCCCTCTCTTACATGCCGAAGGACTGTTTCAGCCAGAAGAAGATCATTCTCTTCTGTCCATGCATCTTGACGAACTTTCATTTGTTTCAACTCCTTATAAAATGTACGAATGAATGGTCAGCGCGTAGGAAGGGGTTCTTCCAGCCGACTTTAGTTTTCAAAAGTTCTAGTATTATGATGGACAAGTTTTCTAGGCTTTATACCAAAATGGTTAAAAGGATAATAGATTTTTTCCTTTTTCAAAAAAAGAAATTTTAACTTCGAGAATTGTCCAGCGCAAGCAGCCTAGTCCCTCGGTATGTGCTCCTGCGCCATAGCTTATTTGAAGAAGCTTATGTTCAGCTTGTCGCATGCTTTGTTCCTGCGCCATAGCTTATTTGAAGAAGCTTATGTTCAGCTCGTCGCATGCCTTGCTCCTCGCCATAGCTTATTCGAAGAAGCTTATGTTCAGCTTGTCGCATGCCTACAAGGAGGATTATTCGGAGAAGCAGGAAGGCTAATCAAGGCGCTTGCGCTTTTCTTCCAGCCGGCTTGGTTTTCCACTGCCTCTATCTTGCATTCGGTTGAAAGAAAATGTAAAATACCAAAGTTGATATGTTAAAGTACAAAAACCGTTCAAGGAAAAATGAAGGGGTTTTTTCAAGCTGATGGTTTTTAAATGAAAATCTTACATGCCGATTGGCTAAAATAATGATAGATTGACTGGAGAAAGGGTTGAATGTTAACATGCCCAATGAATTTCGTGTTTGCGACGATTGCCAGGCTGTGAATTTAAAGACGCTAATTCCTCGTTTAAAAGAACTGGACCCAAAGGCCGAAATTAAAATCGGATGCCAATCCTATTGCGGCCCCGGCCGAAAAAAAACATTTGCCTTCGTCAACAACCGCCCCGTTGCTGCCCTGACAGAAGAGGAATTAATGGAAAAAATCAATAAAAAACTCAAATAATCACCTTCGAACTCATCCTTAGGTGATTTTTTTCTTTACCGTACTGTTTATGAAGTATATAACCTACATACATAACAGGGAAAAAAGCCTATTGTCCACCCCACGTGGACAAAATGGCAAAATGTCCACGAGCGGTGCCTGACACCAATCTGTTTTTGGGATATAATAAGGTCATTGTTATTGCAGGAAGAGGGAAATGAATTGTCTTATTCGGCGGAGAAGTTGAGTGAAGAGAAAGTGTTTAAGGATCCTGTGCATCGGTATGTTCATGTGCGGGACCGGGTGATTTGGGATTTAATTGGAACGAAGGAGTTTCAGCGCTTAAGGCGGATTAGACAGTTGGGAACGACGTTTTTGACGTTTCATGGAGCGGAGCATAGCCGTTTTAATCATTCCTTGGGCGTATATGAAATTGTACGGCGTATCATTGATGATGTATTTGCCGGGCGTCCAGAATGGAATGCAGATGATCGCCTGCTCACGCTTTGTGCAGCACTGTTACATGACCTAGGGCACGGGCCATTTTCCCATTCTTTTGAAAAAGTGTTCGAGTTAGACCACGAGGATTTTACCCGCGCCATTATCTTGGGGAAAACGAATGTTAACCATGTACTGTCAAGAGTCGGCCGCGATTTTCCTCAGAAAGTCGCCGATATTATTGCCAAAACTTCTGAGAAAAAACTAATTGTCAGCATGATTTCCAGCCAAATTGATGCCGACCGGATGGATTACCTGCAGCGAGATGCTTATTACACAGGGGTAAGCTACGGCCAATTCGATATGGAAAGAATTTTGCGTGTGATGCGTCCAAGGGAAGACCAAGTGGTGATTAAAAAAAGCGGTATGCACGCCGTTGAAGATTATATTATGAGCCGCTATCAGATGTACTGGCAGGTCTATTTTCACCCTGTATCACGAAGCGCAGAGGTGCTGTTGTCAAAAATCCTCCATCGTGCGAAGCAGCTGTTTAAAGAAAATTATCGATTCAAACATGAACCACACCATTTTACATCCTTTTTCTACGAGCAAGTGACCCTAGCAGATTATTTAAAATTAGATGAATCCGTGATTTTATACTACTTTCAAATTTGGCAGGAAGAGGATGATCCGATTTTAAGCGATTTATGCAGCCGGTTTGTCAATCGGAATTTGTTCAAGTATGTAGAATTCGACCCTGCTAAAGAGTATAAAAAGCTGACCCAATTAACTGCCTTGTTTATGAAAGTAGGCATTGACCCGGAATATTACTTGGTAGTCGACTCATCATCGGATTTGCCGTATGATTTTTACCGTCCCGGCGAGGAAGAAGAACGTCTACCAATTAACCTGCTAATGCAAAATGGAGAATTAAGGGAGCTGTCGCGGGAATCAGAGATTGTTGAAGCAATCTCGGGAAAGAGACGTACTGACCATAAGCTCTATTATCCGGCTGATTTTCTTGCGGATGAATCGAGTATTGGCGATCGGGAGCTGAAGAAACAGATACGTTCATTATTGGAATAAGCGTTGTTGAAATGAGTAGGAGTGACGAACTTGTTAAATGATCATGCGAAGCTAATGCAGGCCATTAGGGTATCCGGTGAAATTGTCGGACGGAAAAAGCTGCAAAAGATGATATATATTGCGAAAAAAATTTCTTTTCCGTTCCAGGAAAGGTTCCAGTTCCATTTTTACGGTCCCTATTCAGAGGAGCTGACATTGCGGGTGGAAGAGCTTTGTAATATGGGGTTTCTTCATGAGGTGAAGGAAAAAAAGGGCGGTTATTTTCAATATCGCTATACACTGACAGATTCCGGGAAAGAGTTTTTGAGTGACAATGAAGTGGACATGCCGCATTTAGAGGAGTTCTTTTCTGATATGAACGACCAAAATGCTAGATTTCTGGAGCTTGTTTCAACGATTTTATATTTTGATAATCTTCCAAAGGAAGAGGTTGCAACGAAAGTATTTACGCTAAAAAGCAGCCAGCGCTACACCGAAGCGGAAATTGATGAGGCATATCAGTATATTGAAACTCTAAAGGGTAAAGTTCAATAACTGCGCGCTTGGAATATTCCCCAGGCGTATTTTTTAAAAAGAATATATTCAATTTTTTGCAAAAAATGTTATGATTTGTTTTATAGGGGGGAGCGCAATGATCGTTGGAGCACTTTCAGTAATTTTAGCGTTTGGTATACCCATTACTGCTATAATCACGAGCCATATTCAAAAGCAAACGAAAATGCAACAGGAAATGCTTAAAGACCGATTGGAATTGGAAAAACTTAAACACGAAAACTACCTAATCGAAACAGAAAAAATGAGGCTGGAACTCGAAAAAATACGCCTCGAAAACCCCAAAGACGAAATCAAACTTATGTAACAAAAGCGGGAATCCTATCAGGGAAAAAAATAGAGTGTGCAGCCTCAAAAGAAAGGTTCACACTCTATTACTAGGAATCATGTGTCCACTGGAGACGGACAAAACCTTATTTTGTCCACGAGCGGTGCCTGACACCATTAAAAACCATTACTTGTCGCTTGCTCTAATGCCGCCAACTGCGTAATGGTTTTTGCTCATTTCTTCGATGAAGATGGTGATGTTTTCTTTTGGGGCGCCGGTTGTTTCGCTGACTGCGGTTGTTACTTTTTCTACGAGTGCTCTTTTTTGGTCCTCGGTGCGTCCTTCGAGCATTTTGATTGTAACGTATGGCATGTTGTAACCTCCTTCTTATGTTTCTGTAATAGTAGTGTTCCATAAAAGGCGGAAAAGTGCAATCATGATCGTTGCTTTAATTTTCCCTTTTGAACGAGGTTTTTGTATACTAAAAGCACCATCGAAATAGATCGGCAATGGATTATATTTGTTAAAAGGAGAGGAGAAACTCGTTTGGACCAATTTCTTGCATATCCGTTAAGGCAAATTCCGTATGTGGCCATTACGCTGATATTTGCCTTTACACTACATGAATTTGCTCATGCTTTTGTTGCCTATAAATTTGGTGACATGACCGCGAAAAATCAGGGAAGGCTTACATTAAATCCAATGTCGCATCTGGATCCGTTCGGAACGCTGCTGATTTTAATCGCCGGCTTTGGCTGGGCCCGCCCGGTGCCTGTCAACCGCTTTCATTTTAAAAAGCCGCGCCTGGCTGGAGTCCTTGTCTCCATCGCCGGCCCTTTGAGCAATCTGATTCTTGCCTGCATCGGCTTTATTGTCGGTTACGGTTTAAACCGTTCGGGAATCCAAGTGACTGGAAATTTCTATGAATTTATGGAAATCTTTATTCAGCTAAATATTGTCCTGTTTATTTTCAATTTGCTTCCGCTGCCGCCGCTTGACGGTTACCGGATTGTGGAAGATTTGGTTCCGGGCGGTGTCCGGGCTAAAATGACTCAATATGAACAGTACGGGATTTTAATTTTCCTTGTGTTAGTGATTACCCCGCTTGATCAATATACGATTCAGCCGATTTTCAGTATCGTTCTTCCCTGGATAACGGGAGGATTAAGCAATTTCTTTTATTCGTTGTTTTTCTAGGAGGTTTAAAGCATGGATGAAAAAAAGAAAAAACGGGCCTTTAACATTATTAAAAGCGACCCCACGGACGGGCACAAAGGCTTCGGCAAGGGAGCTTTGAGCCTTGATAATGTGACGCCGGTCATTATCGATATTGAGGCTGGTACAGCTGAAATTGATATCGGTGCGATGCATGCCCGGAGCACAGTGGAAAAGGGCATTAAATTTTTACCAAATCAAGAAGAGGTACCAAACGGAAAGCCGTATTGGCTCGTCTGGGTCACGGTGGACCGGAAGGTAGAAGGGCCATATTACGCTGGGGTAGCGGCTTGTTTTATGACCGTTGATCGGGAAATCCGCCGCGGCTACAAATCACTGCCAGAGCACGTAAACCGTATGGATAAGTCAATGAAACGCCATATCATTGTCGATCATATGGATGACAAATCAAAGCGCGTGCTGGCTGAATTCTTACGTAGCCATAACGAGGAGTTATGGAAAAATTCATCATCGGAACTAAAACACGCTTTATTGTCGGAATAGCGTACTGTTACGAAAAAGCTCCGGGGGACCATCCTCCGGAGTTTTTCTGCGTGACTGTACCGTGCTCTTTCTTCGCCGGCCGACGTCCTTTTTAGTGTTTTCCCCACGGGAAAATTCGCTTATACCATGGCTGTTTTTGCTTGTCTTTCTTTTGCAATGCTTGTGATTCGTCTTTTGTTAAATGATCGGTACAGTATTCGGTCGGTTGCGTTCCTTTGACATAATAGGTAAAGCGGCGGACCGGGCAATTCTTTGTAGCCAATTTGCCATTGAGCGGGTTCACATATACCCCGATAACTCCCTTAGGCGGTTTAAACGTCTTTAATGGTTTCCCTTGCAATGCCTTTTCCATAAAATGAGCCCATACGTTTTTAGCATAGGTTTTATCCGTGGTGAGTTCCAGTGGCTTGCCCGCATCATAGCCTGCCCAAACAGCGGTGACGAGCTGCGGCGTGAAACCGATCATCCAGCTGTCCGTTTCCGTTGACCCTGATTTCCCGGCATAAGGCCTTGTTAAATCTTTCGTGATCGTGCTGCCGGTTACAGTGGCATAGCCGTTTAGTTTCGGGTCGAAAACTCCGGTCATCATCTCGGTCATCACAAACGCTTTTGCCGGGTCCAGCACTTTTTTCGAAACTTGTTCTTTTTGATAAATCACATGCCCACTATAATCCTCCACTTTGGTAATGAATGTCGGAATGACACGTTTGCCGCCATTGGCAAACAAACTGTAAGCACCAGCCATATCAATGACCCGTACCCCGGACGTACCGAGAGCCAGCGAAGGAAGCGGAGACATTTTGGTTGTCAGCCCAAATTTCTTGGCAGTCTCAACCAATGTATCTTCTCCTAAAAATAGATGCGTTTTAACCGCATAAATATTATCAGATACAGCAAGAGCCTGAGCCAATGTGATTTCCCCATTGGCATATTTATTGTTAAAATTATGCGGTGTATAATCTGGACTGCCATTATCGAAATGGAAGGTCGTGGCCTCACTGCGCATCATGGAAGATGGGGTAAAGCCATGTTCAAGGGCCGCGTAATATAATAGCGGCTTAATGGTTGAACCAGGCTGGCGGATGGCCTGAACCGCACGGTTAAATGGGCTTTTTTCATAATCCCTGCCGCCGACCATGGCTTTGACATCGCCTGTTTTAGGATCCATCGCGACCAGAGCAGTTTGGATCTGGGATTCTGGGTCGGCATATTTTTTGATTTGCTCTTCGGCGGCTGCCTGATCTTTCAGATTTAAGGTCGTATACACTTTTAATCCGCCGAGGGCGATCGTGCGGTCATCTAAGTGCAGCTGATTTTTCAGTGCATTTTTCACGGCGTCTTGAAAGTATGGTGCTGTTTTAACGGTTTGAGTCGGATGAGAGCCAACCAGATGAAGCGGCTCATGTTTCGCCTTTTCCGCCTGATGCTCGCTTATATAGCCGTTTTTTACCATGCTTTCTAAAATCATCGCTTGGCGGGCTTTAGCATTTTTCATGGAGGCGAGCGGTGAGTACATGTACGGCCCTTTGGGAATGCCTGCCAGCATGCTGGCTTCGGCAAGCGTTAAATCAGCTGCCTTTTTACCAAAATAATATTGACTTGCCGCTTCGGCACCGTAAGCACCGTTGCCATAATAGATCGTATTTAAATAGCCTTCCAAAATCTCATTTTTTGAATAATTCATCTCAAGGCGAATCGTATAAAACGCCTCGAGTAGCTTACGCGTCCAAGTTTTGTCATGTTCAAGAAACAGATTGCGGGCGTATTGCTGCGTAATCGTGCTTGCTCCCTGTGCTTTTGAAAAAGATTTGACATCCGCAAGCACAGCCCCGGCAATTCGCTTATAATCAAATCCATGATGATGATAGAAATTCTTATCTTCAATAGAAACGGTAGCATTCACAAGATCGGGGGAAATCTCGTCGAGTTTATCCCAATAGCGCTTTTGTCCGTTATTGCTCTCCCCTATTAGAGTGCCGTCATCAGCATAAAACAGTGTAGACTGCGGAACCGCAATCGGCGGTGCACCTAAAATTTTTGCATAGGCAAGGATGCTAATATAGATAAGAAACATGCAAATCATGCCTATCAAACTGATGAAGATAAATGCCCTTAAAATTTTTACTGTTTTTCGAAACCCTTGATCAGTCATGATTTCCATATGTGTCACCCCTGTTTGAATGTGGAAATGCCTTGGACACAGGTGGCAGCAATTCCATTTTTTGAAAAAGACGATAGTAATAGTATTAAAAAAATAGAAGTGTTTTAAACATTTCGCTAAAATTTTGCTAGACTTTTTTGCGTGTTTGTAATTCAATAGTTTGGGTAGTATAAAATTAAAAAGAGCTCGGTCCGCCCCGGCAAGCAATTCTGCTAATGATCAGGGGCATTTATAGTGTCGCGGCCGGACGTAAATATTATGATATAACGGAAAGGAAGATGAAGATGGCAGGGCTTTGGTTTACAGAAAAGCAAACTGAAAATTTTGGTATTACGATGAAAGTGAATAAGACATTACATACAGAACAAACGGATTTTCAATATCTAGAAATGGTGGAGACGGCTGAGTGGGGCAACATGCTTTTGTTAGATGGCATGGTCATGACCTCGGTGAAAGATGAATTTGTTTACCACGAAATGGTCGCACATGTACCTTTGTTTACACATCCGCATCCAGAGAATGTGCTAGTTGTCGGCGGCGGGGACGGCGGTGTAATCCGTGAAGTATTAAAGCACCCTAGCGTGAAGAAAGCAACGCTTGTTGATATCGACGGCAAGGTAATTGAATACTCCAAGAAGTTTCTTCCGGAAATTGCTGGTGCTCTCGATGATCCGCGTGTAGACGTACGGGTCGATGATGGGTTCATGCATATTGCCAAAAGCGAAAATGAATATGACGTGATTATGGTGGATTCCACAGAGCCTGTAGGCCCTGCTGTGAACTTATTTACAAAAGGATTTTATGCTGGAATTGCTAAAGCATTGAAAGAGGATGGCCTTTTCGTGGCGCAATCAGACAATCCGTGGTTTAAAGCAGACTTAATCCGCAATGTACAGCGTGACGTAAGAGAGATTTTCCCGATCACCCGTTTGTATGTAGCGAATATTCCGACATATCCAAGCGGACTTTGGGCATTTACAATTGGTTCCAAGAAATACGATCCGCTGCAAGTAAGCGACGATCGGTTCCATGACATCGAAACTAAATACTATACAAAAGAACTGCATAAAGCAGCATTTGTTCTACCGAAATTTGTTGCCGACTTAGTTAAGTAATTTAACGGAGCAACTTGATGATTTTTAAGAAAGCGAGGGATGCCTAATGCGTTTTGATGAGGCTTATTCAGGTAATGTGTTTATTAAGAGCCACCCCAGCTTTGAGGAAAGCAAAGTGGTTCTCTACGGAATGCCGATGGATTGGACGGTAAGCTATCGGCCAGGGTCGCGTTTCGGCCCTGCGCGAATCCGCGAGGTGTCAATTGGTCTTGAG
>Ga0070737_10004734_pt1 | contig 13398 bp, 12 predicted proteins | sample Coa_R1_10_FD_66438 | JGI IMG/M metagenome (GOLD analysis project Ga0070737, IMG submission 66438) | Surface soil microbial communities from Centralia Pennsylvania, which are recovering from an underground coalmine fire - Coalmine... | ecosystem: Environmental > Terrestrial > Soil > Unclassified... | reverse complement strand
TCGCACTAAGTGATACTTGGTCTTCATTGTGCTGGGTTCTGGCTAGTGGGGGAGCTGTTGTGGCCCCATCTTGGGGGTGTCTCTCTCGAGGTAAAGTTGTATAACAGGAGTTATACGACCTGATTTTGGGGCAATTTTAGCCGAAAGGGGGGGGGCTGTAAACACATTCGTGCGGTGTGGTGATCCAGGAACAAGAGCTGGCGGTGATTGGCAGCGGCTCGCAATCCACCGGGTCTTGCCCGACATCGGCTGGCTACACAGGGTTCGGGCCACGAACGAGCTTTGGCGATCTGCCGAGACCCCGTTAGGGTGCTTCCGGGAAAGCCTCGCAGCCTTCCCCTGTGTTGAGTTGACACGGAGTCTTCAGGGACATTCGTTCAGGTGGATCGTCAGGGCGATGCCGGTCGCCAGCCCGGCCCACGGGATTCCGGCTTAGGGGGCACCCCTGTCATCAAATTACATGTTGGGGTCAAAGAACTCTTTGTTCTGAACTTGCAGGACTTAGTATTTTAGACCATGGGTGTCGGGGGAATCCGGTACTCTTTCGGAGGTTGGCGGGTTAGACCCGCTGTTGTTGCTCTTGGTTGTTGGCGGTCGGGACTCCCGCCCGGTTGGTTGCAGGAGCTAGCACCAGCTGGCTGTAGTATTAATATGCATATGTGTATGCGTTCTTAGGACCTAAAGGGTCGTGGATCGGCTCCAACGGAGCGCGATCAAAACCAGGATGGCTCCGCCCGCAAGGGTTAGGTAGAATCCCAAGGCCGGTCCCCAGATCAAAGCCAGATGACCGTAGCTAGAGCTGCCGCTGACGGAGTTCCACGGCCCTAGGGTTCGCGGGACCCCAGCGGAGGAGTTCGCAAGGTCGACAGCAATTAGCGGTGGGGTGAGGAGGAGAGCCAAGACCTCGGTGGCAATGGACATCCCACCAAGGGCCCCAGTGAGCCGGAGAGAGGGTCGTTGCTGCGGCAGGGGGCGCCTTCTGATGGGGTTGAACACCACCAGAAACCAGAGCGTTGCGGCTAGGGTTACCGCGACAGGAACGAGGGCGGCGGTCAGAAGGATGCCGGTATAGGGGATCGAGGGCAGAATGGCAAAGTTGGGGACGTGACCGTACAGCACGTAGGAGGTTGAGGGGCAGGTAAATCCGGACGGGCAGCCCCACATGATCGAGAGATAAGGGCCCACGAGAAAGGTGTCGGTTTGCTGAACCGTCCCCGAAGCGACCGGAGTGGACTCTGAGATGAAGAAAACCCCGCCCAGGATCCCCGCCCCGATGAGGAGGGTTCCGACGTACATCCCGAGGTACAGCAGTCGCGGAATCGTTTGTGACTGCTGCTCCTCTGTCACGTCCGCCTTCTTGGGGTCCTGCCTGGGCCAGCCGACGAAGAGGGGGTGGTGAGGGATATAACCCACGGTTCCCTCTGGGTCCCGGGGCCTCAAACACATGGAGCTGGAACACGGCGCCAAGGTCTGGATGGATGGGACTCTGGTCGATTATGCCGCGGCCCAGGTCCATATCCTGAGCCACACGCTCCACTATGGAGTGGGGGTCTTTGAGGGGATCCGGGCCTACCCAACTCCTAACGGTCCGGCGATTTTCCGGCTGCCCGAGCATCTCCGGCGGCTGCAGGTATCTTCTCGTGTCTACCACCTGCCCATCCCTTACACGTTGGAGGAGATGACCCGGGCGGTTATCGAAACCCAGGCGGCCAGCGGGGTGCTGCCCTCTTACATTCGGCCGGTCATCTACCGCGGCGAGCCTGGACTCGGGGTCAAGAACACCAAGGGTAAGGTCTCCTTGGCAATCGGTATCATTGCGGCCTCGAAGTACCTGGGCGAAGCCTCTGGGACGGGGGTGCGGGCCAAAATCTCCCCCTTCCGCAAGCCCCGGTCGGATGGATTGCCCTCCTTCGCGAAGGCGAACGGGAACTACCTTAACGGGTACATCGCCGGAGTGGACGCCCAGACCGACGGCTACGATGAGGCCATCCTTCTGGATACCAATGGGTATGTTGCGGAGGGTACCGGCGAGAACGTCTTTCTCGTCCGGGACGGGGTGCTCTACACCCCGGGACCGCCCTCGGAGATCCTCCTTGGGGTCACCCGGGATTCTGTCCTTCGCATCGCCAAGGATCTGGGCCTGGAGTGCGTCGAGCGGCTGGTTTCGGTCAACGAGCTGCTGACGGCCGACGAGGTGTTCTTCTCGGGGACCTACGCCGAAATCGCCCCCGTTCGAGAGATCGGACGGCACCAGATCGGGGACGGGAAAGTCGGCCCCATCACTCGGGAGATCGCAGCCCGGTACATGCGGATCGTCCACGGCGAGGATCCCAATTATGGAGAGTGGCTGACACCAGTCCCGGTGCCCGGGAAGCTGGCCCCCCCGGTCGCCCGATCGCGACGCTAGTCCATGCCGTTTCCCGAATCGATCCGGCAGTTGCCCAAGGGCAACCTCTCCGGCATCAACGTGTACATCCACGACAACGGATCGAGCCAGGTGCTTTTCTTTGAATTGCCTCGCGACCGACCCGAGGTGGCCGTGCCGACCCATACCCACGATGTGGAGTGGGGGGTCGTGGTCGAGGGCCAGATCGACATGACGATCGACGGGCGCACCGAGCCCCACCGGGCCGGCGACCCTCATTGGATCCCGGCCCGGGTGCCCCACAGCTTCCGCTTCCATCCGGGCACCTCCAGTATCCACTACTTCGTGGAGCGACGGGTTCCCCTGCCGGACCCCGCTCGCGTCTGACCGGTTAGTACCCCTCCTCAAAAGCCGACCTGGGCCTCGGGGGAGTGGAGGCTCGGGTGTCGGGTTCGGTTCTCTTGTACACACCGGGCATGCTCCCCTTCGCTCTCGTCGCGATCCCCATGGTCGTGGTCGAGGTCTACCTCCTGACCCAATTGGTCCCGCGTTCCGGCGGGCCCCCCACACTGACCCGGATGCTCATCGCTGGGTCGGCCCTGCTCGGCTCCGCCGGGCTCCTGATGGCCTGCCTTTACGTCATCCTCTCACCGAACTACAGCACCTACACGGCGGTCTTCTGGGCCTTCAACTTCATGATGATGGCGCCGCTGGGCTTCTGGGTCATCGGGGTGATCCTGCTCAGGGACCGACCGATGAATCCCCGAAACCCCTTCTGGCCCGTTCTGATTGCATTCTTGGCGACCACCGCCGAGATTCTCATGGGCGTCCTGTTCACGGTGGGCGCCTCGGATCTCTACGCCTTCCTCCCTGTGATGGCGGGCACGTTCACGACCATCTGGTTCCTCTGGTCGATGGTCGCCGCTATGGTCGCGATGCTCCTTTGGATCCCTCTTGGGCCGTCGGTCCGGCGACCGTTGTTTGGGCTCACCCTGGCGGGGGTGGTCGCTCCCTGGGTGGTGGTTGCTCCCCTGACCGGAGCCGTCCTGATGACAGGGGCGATGCTGGTGACCTTCGCTCTTCTGGCCCACCAAGCATGGACGACCCCGTATTCCCCCCGGACTGGGCTCGGCCTCCCCGGGTGGATTGTGCTCTCTTTCCTGGCGACGTCCATCGCCGGCTACCTGGTGATCCTGCTGCCCGGGACTGCGGCCGCGCTCGGGTTCGGAGTGGTCATGGCGGCGGTCATGACCGGCGAGTTCGCGTTCATCCTCTGGGAAGGCTATTCCCGGCTCGAGCCCCTACCGGCGCTTGACGGCCGGCCCAGCTGGGGGATGACCCCCGTGGCCCCCTACCCCCGGGGCGGGCCGGCGCGGGCCGAGCCCTCCGCCGCCGAACCGGCCGAAGTCTCGGCTCCCTGAACTCTGTCGGACAGAGACGTCGCGGCGATCGCCTACTTGGGAACGGGGGCGGTACGGGTGGAGGACTGGGGGCGCACCATCGGCAACTCCTTTCCCCGACCGATCGGAGTCGAAGGGCGAGGAGCGGGGAGGCCGAGCCGCGCCCGGATCCAGTGGCGTACGTCGTGGATGTAGATGTTGTCGTAGGGGCAGGATTCGATGCAGTCACCGACGCCGCAGCACTTGGAGCTCCGGAACTCCCCCCGAGTTCGGAAGTGCCCCGGCATATCGACCAGTCCGATGGGGCAGGCCCGAGCACAGTCCAGGGTTGTACAGGCCCTGCAGACCTCCCGGTCCCTGACCTTGAGTCGGAACAGGCCCACCCGTCGGTTGGAGACCGCCTGGCCCACCATCCCCCAGTGGCACCAGCCGAGGGTGACGCAGTTGTAGGTTCCGAGGAATGGAACCGTCACGAAGAGGATATACCAGAGCACCCCGAAATTGAGATTGTAGAGAAAGACCGTCGGGTCGGCGCCGGCGATCATCAGATGCAGTCGGCCGATAGAGTTGAGGTACGATAGCACGGTGACGCTGAGGACGGCGGCGAGGGCCACGGTGCCGGTGATGGAAAATGCGGCCGAGAACCGGCTGCCCAGGTACTTGTGCCCGACGGCCGAGCTCCGGTTGAACGACTTCATCCCGTCCATCAGCGTCCCTTGATACATCAGCGGAGCCATGCCGCAGAGCACTGAGCAGAGGGCGCGCCGCCCGAAAAGAAAGCAGAGCCCGGCCACCAAAAGGTAGGTCGCGAGTACGGCGAGGATCACCGAGGCCGCGAGGGCCCCACCGCTCCCAATCCCCATCGTCCAGCCCAGGAACGGGAGTGTGGCCAGGGCGGGTGCGCCGGGAACCGTGGCCCAGAATCCGGGGATGAGCACCGTCGTGGAGGCGAAGACCCCGACGAGGATCCAGAGCCGGAGCCGAAGCTCCCGGTGCCGGGTCTCCTGGATCTTGAAGTAGACCAGCGCCCCCATCTCGATCCCCATCATCACGAGGAACCAGGCCGAGGCCGTCACGGCGGCCAGCCACCAGAACCCGTTGGCAAGGAGGCTCGATATCACCGCCCCAGGGGATCCGACCAGGGGCAGGGCCGGGACCGTGGTGAGCCAGGCCCCGCCCGTGACCTGGAGGTCGAGCAGGGCCCCCATAAACACTTCCGTAACGAAGACCGTCCCGAGGAGGCCGAAGGTCCAACGGGGGGAGTCCGCCCAGGCCCATCGGGGGCCGACACCGAACCGGTCCAGTCCGAGAAGCGCGTCGAAGAACAGGACCATCTCGAAGATGAGGACGAGAGCAAAGAGGGGCAACCAGCCGTAGGCGACCCAGAGGTACAGCCCGACCATCATGAAGGCGTAGATGCTCGCGAGGAGGAGGGTATAGGTCGCGAATTCCCGAGGGAACTCGGGATGGCGGGCCACGAACTCGAGTAGGTAGATGACGAGGGCAATCATGACCACGCTACCCCCGTACACCGTCAGGGCGATCCAGGCCCCGGACGCAAGGGCGGGCGGGGAAAGGATCATCAGGAGACCCTGAAAGAGGAGAACGATCCGGATCTCCGGTCGGATCCGGGATCGGAGAAAGTGGGCACTGAGCAGCATTTCGCCGCCCATCGTGAAGATGAACCAGGGCGAGACAATCACCGACTCAAGGAACGGGACTGCGCCATGGGTCAGGGGAATCGTAAGGCCGGCGGCCAGGGAGAAGACCCACCCCATCAGGAATTCATTGACCAGGACCAAACCGATGGTGCCCAGGACATAGCCGGACGGTCGGAAGGGAGCGTCCGGCAAGGGAGCCCCGTGGGCCGCCCGGAGACGGACCTCTCGGGTGAGGACATAGATGAGGGGGAAAACGAAGGCCGACATCAGGATCGCGGCGAACCAAAACCCCTCGGCGAGTGAGACCGGGCTCGGGCTGAGGTAGTAAATGAGGGCACCGGCGAACATCGCCGCCATCATGGCAAAGAGAAACAGGATGGCCCCCGCGTACGAGGCCGTTCGGGCCGAAGCAGCCCACCGGATCAGTACGGCGGTCGTGTAGGCCATTCCGACGGCCAACAGGCTCAGGACGACCGTTCCCGTGAGATCCATCGAGCTCGTGCCTCCGACGGGCCCGGGGCCTATTGAGTCGGGGCCGATCCGGTCGCCATCGTTGCGGTGGGTGCGGGCGCGGAGTTTCGGGCCGTGGTCCAGAGCAACGGCCTAAGAGCAAGGCGAGGCCGCAGGGCCAGCAGGATCGCATACCCTCCGAGGAGCAGGTACTCGAATCCCCAGCGGAGGACCAATCCGAGGGAAACGACCCCTCCGGAGGCAACGGCCCCCCAAGAGGCGGGGGCGCCCGCCGAGCCGAGGAGGAGATTAATGAGGCCGTACCAGCCCGAAGTTGAGAGGGGGGGCGGAAGTCCGAGGGCCAGCGTGAGACCCCCGACCAGCAGGAGGCCGCGAAGGGCCCCGGACGCCCATCGGGAACGACCCTGCCAGGCGACCCAGCGGGAGACGGCCAAGGGCGCAAGAGCGGCCGCCCCAATCAAGATCGGAACTATAGTGTACTGGAAAATCCAGCTCCCCAGTATCCCGGCGGGGGCCGCGAAGGGAGATATATTGATCCACTGGGCCACCATCGTCATGGCCATCAGGACCGCGGTGGCCAGTAGGCCGATCCGAAGGACTCCCCCTGAGGCAAAACGGGGAGACAACGGGGGCAGCGCCGGCGTGGACGGCCGGCTGAGGGTCGGCTCAGCCCCCCATAGGGCTCCGTAGACCGCGATGAGCTGCTCTTGGGCGATCAGGGCGACCCAGAGTACGGCCATCTGAAAGACTCCGAGGTACCAGCTGTTCGCGAGCAGGTTGTACGAGGTGGTTCCGCTGGCGTGGGCGATCAGGGTGATCCCGGCGGTCGCCGCCGCGGATGTGGAACAGCAGGCCCCTAGGGTGATAAACGCAATGATGGCTGGGGAAAGGCCAGCGACCGACCCGAGCGCGGTGGCTCCCGCGGCCTCCGTCCGACGACTCTTCAGAAGCCGGACGGTCAGCAGGACCGCCACACCCATCCCGAGGCCGACTCCGGCCGAAACGACCACCATCGCGAGGGTCGCGAAAAAAGGGAGGGTGACCACCCCCCAGGGTGCGACCAAAAGAAGTCCGGGATAGTTCCACGGAGCCTGGCCGGTACCGCTCCCCCACAGGACGAAGAGCCCGTACTGGGAGCGGACCGTCCCGAGGACGATCATGCCGCCAAAAAACATTGCCACCAAGGCGTAGCCGATGGCGATGCTTGCCCCCAAGACCCACCCTCCGGGGACCCGAAGCACTGCCCGACTGCGTTGAAGCAGAGCGACGGAAACCGCCCGCGGGGCCAAGGGGGATCCTCCCATAGGGGTGCTACCAACTCCCTCGACCACGGCCCGGCCCCTTATACACGGGACGTTCCAACTGAACTTACGATCCAGGTCTCGGCGCATGCCTCCATGCCAGCTGCCCCGTCAAGCCCGCCAGACCAGGTCGATTTGGAGTCCGTCCGGTCCCCGAATCCTCAGGGTGCGGCCGGCCTCGTCCTCTCGTTCATCCTGGATGACGGCCCGGCTCCTCATCACCCGGCTGCGAAGCCCCATCCACTCATCGACTCTGAGGGCAATCCGTTGAGTTCCGGGCTTAAGGCTACCCGGGGCGACCGATCTGAGGCCCAGAGTTTGTTCTCCGAACTGGACCACCGCGTACGTGGGGTCGCTGGCCACGAGGGACATACCCATCTGCTCGGTAAAAAATCGCACCGCCTTTGCGAGGTCCCTAACGAGCAGATCGGCGTGATCGATCCCCATCAATCCGAAGTCCCGCGGTGGCCCCTTGCTGGTCATGACCCGGGCCCCGATAGGCTTCGGTCGAATGCAGCGTCACGGTTCATATTGCTCATCGGTTCCCCTACTTCACTCGAAGCAGGATGGTTCCGCAGGCCCGACACCGTTCGCCCGGAAGATTGGCCGAAAAGGTTCCGGAGAACCCGGTCGGAACTAGTACCTCAAGGTCGTTCGGCCGCAGACGCCGCTCGGCCGCAGAGTGAGACCAGAACAGCCCGGATCCATTGGTGGTAGAGACGAAACCCATCTCCATCGGGCCGTGACACTGGGCGCAGGTACTCGCACTCATGGGACATCAGAGCGAGCGAAGTTCGCATATGTAATTTCGCCCCCTGGCCCCGTGGAAGACCTTCAGGCCAGGAGACCTGGAACGAGCTGGAACTAAGGGCAAGTGCTTCATGCCAGCTTTGGAGACCTACAGGGTTCGGCAAGCCTGAAGGGGCCTCTGGTTCCACCGAATGGACTATTAACCGGGGGCCTTTCGAGAAGGCAGTGGCGGTAGTCGGCTTCACCAGCTTAAGACAAAGCCGTCAGGGTGGCGTCGCAATGGGGCCCACTAGGAAGGTCATCCTTCCTGTGGTGGCGCTCTCAGGTCTGATTCTCTTCGGGTTGCTGGGGCCCGCGGTAGCCGTGCCGCCGGGAGCCCCCTCTCAGGCGACAGTGTCCAACGCAGCATCATCCTATGTGGTAACCTTTCACGAGACCGGCCTTGCCAACGGTACCACCTGGTCAGTAGCAATCAACAGTGTGGTATTTTCAACTCAGACTAGTTACATCAATGCCAGCCTCCCTCCAGGAACCCAATATTTTGTCGCGACCATCCCCTCCAACTATTCCGGACCAAGGTACGGAAATTTTACGGTGGTGAATTCTCCGGTCAATGTCTCCCTGAACTACCAGTACAACTGCCCAGTCCGGATTCGCGAAACCGGCCTTCCACTCGGGGCCCTGTGGTGGGCGAATGTAACCAATGGCTCTGGGGTCCAGTCCTATTTTTCCCGTGGGTCCACCGTCAACTGGACCGCCTTCCCGGGAAGCTACGAGTATTCTGTCGGGACGGCAAGCCCGGATTACGGACCGACCAACTTGTCCAGTCGATTTGTTCTGGGTCCTTCGGGGTACCGAGGGAACGTATCGTTCCTCCGGGCGCTCTATCACATCAACTTCACCGCCGTGGGTCTCGCCACCGGTTCGGTCTGGGCCTTGAACCTGACCGCTCCCAACGGAACGGTCGAGCATGATTCGCTGACCGTCCCGACGTTGAGTCTCCTCGGACCGGGAGGGACCTATCTGTTCGTGGTCAGCGCGGTGGGATATACCGTGACGCCCGGTTCCGGCTCAGTGACCGTCGGTCCTCAGAACGCCAGCCAGACCCTCCTGTTCCGGCTGGCGCGGGCGCCCGTAGCCTTTGCCGAATCTGGCCTCACTTCGGGGAGCCGTTGGTGGGTCAATCTTACGGCCTCGAATGGGAGTCGACTTTCCGGGACTTCGACCGGTGGCTGGGTCAACTTCTCGCTGCCGACGGGGACCTTTTCGTTCTCGATCGGCGCCCGGGGCTTTTCCGCCTCACCCGCCTCGGGATCGTTCACCCTGACCTCCCTGGGATACGGACGTGCGATCACCTTTGTCTCCACGATCCCCGGGCAACTGGACCTAAGGATCCGCCCCCGCCAAGCCGACCTCACCGTCGGGGGGCAACCCATCAATCTCTCGGCCAACGGAACGGCCCTCCTCCCGCTCGCCCCGGGAATCTATCCGATCGTGGCGCTCGCCGCCGGCTTCGCACCCTACTTCTCGAACGTATCGATCCGTTCCGGGGTCACCCAAAACCTGACCATCGGGATGACCTCGCTCCCGCCGGCTCCGGCGGCCGTCCCCTTCAACTACGTTGGACCCCTGGGCATCATCCTCATTGGCGTGCTCCTCGCCACGGCCGTTGCCCTGTCAGTGGCGCTGGTGCGGGCGTGGCGACGCCCGCCCCCGGCCGCCCCGGTCACCGAGCCCCCCGAGCTGGATGTGGACGAGGACCTCTCGGAGACCTGGCTCACCGAGTCGGACGATCCGCCCCCGTGAGGGGCCGCAGCTAAACACAGCGTCATAAGTTATGGCGCATGCAGCGCCCTGTCGTCCTCGAGAAGTGTTCCGGGACTCGCAAGAATATCTGGCGTCGTGTTTAGCGACGGGTGCGTCGAATCCGTACCTCGTCGCCCGACCAGTCGAACTTGAGCCGGGTGCGGGGCTGCCAGACGCGGCGTCGATCCCAGAGGGCCCCGGCCAAAAGCGGGAGGCCGATGGACGCATCGAGGTGGGCCATGGCCCGTGTCGCCGTCGGTGAGATCTTGCCCCACGACTGGGCTTCGTCGAGCGTGCTACCGGAGAGTCCGCCCCAGTGGGGGACATCGGTGGTCAGCTGGAGGGCGTAGTAGTGACCCTCACCCTCCCGGCCGAACGCGTAGTTCGCCATGACGATCCCGTCGTTGATCCAGTTCTTGGGGGTGCCCCCACCGATGTAGACAACCGCCGTGCGCGGTGACTGGCCGAGGATCTGGACCAACTCGTAGTTGTCCCGGACCGCGTCGAGGATAAACCGGTCGGCCCGGCGCCGGTTCTTCTGGTAGTAGAGGGTCAGGCCGATACCGATCGAGCTGTCGATGAGTGCGGGGGAGAAAATGGGGACCCCGCGCCGGGCGGCGGTGGAGAGGATCGAATCCGGGCTCGAGTACTTGCGGCCCAGAAACTCAAAGAACTCCCGAGAGGACGCCGGCCGTCTCGGAAACTCTTCGGTGGCCGCTCCGATCGCCCGGTCGGTGGCCTCAAACTTCAGCTCGTCGACATAGGTGTCGTAGATCCGATCGAGGTAGAGGCTCCGCAGCTGGACATCGTCCGCCCGGGGGTTGCCCTTCCAGTGCTGCCCTCCGACGGTTTGGTACAGGTCTTGGTACATGACCGCCCCCGTGGAGACCACGACATCGACGAGGCCCCAGTCGATGAGGTCCCTCAGGACCTTGCGGAGCCCTGCGGCGATCAGCGGGCCCGCGAGTCCGAGCAGGATCGTCGGCCGTTTGCGGTCGGTGAGCGCGTTTTCCCAGACCTCCAAGGCGCGACCCAAGTTTCGCGCTTGGATCGAACTGTCCCGGAACTGGTCGAGCAGTCCCCCAATATTTCCGGCCCGGGTCACGTCCACGGGGCGGACCGGCTCACGCAGGAATTGAGATCTCCGCACAGCACCCTTGGGCGACACGTCCGACCATCCGGTCCCGCCTATTAACGGCTCGCGCCGGACGCGGCCCGGGGGACCCGCGGGGCGACCGCCGGCGCGGCCGTCAGCCCAAGGGACCGGCCAGGCCCGGGACCCAAGCATAGACGATCGTCCCGGCGCCCACGATGAGGAGGATGATCACGATCGCCCGGTCGAGCGTGCGTCGAGAGACGCGGGCCCCGATCCGGGACCCGACGAAGCAACCCAGGGCCGCGACCAGGATGAGGGCCACCGCGCCGGCCCCGAAGACGACCCCCACCCCGAAATTGGCCACCAGGATGACCTGGAGGATCATCGTGGTGTCCCCCAGCTCGAGCAGGAAAATCAGGAGAAAAGCCCCGGGAATCGTGGAGTGGGCCGTGGGGGCCGGCGCCGGCCCTTCCACGCGATCCAGATGGACCATGAGGTAGAGGGCGTAGGCGATGAGGATCGCTCCGCCCCCCGCACGGATCTCTTCCAGGTGGCCGGCGCCCAAGAGGCCCAGCAGGAGCGCCCCGACCCCAACGGCGATTGCAGAAACCGACACGAACGCCAGGCTGGCCCCGACCCAGGATTCCAACGGATCGTGACGAGAGGCGTAGACAATCAGGCTCAAGTTGCTCCGATCGACCAGCTCGAACCCACCGATCAACGCGAAGACCGTGACCACCCCGAGGAGCTCGGACGAACCCAAGGGGCGTCCTAGGGCAACTGGGGGAGGAAGTCGGTGACCGGTTCATCGCAGTACCGGCATCGCAGTCGGATGGGCCGGTGATGGACCACCTCAAAGGAGGTTTCGACCGGCTCGGTCAGGTTGGTGATGCACTCGAGGTTGGGGCAGCGGAGGATCCCGTCAATGCGGTCCGGGAGGGTCACCGGATGCTTCTCCCGGACCGCAAAATCGCGGATGATCGAGATCGTGGCCGACGGCGCCAGCAGGGCAATGGCGTTCGCGGCCCGGTCCGAGATCTCGACGTTCTCGACCTTGAGGATGTCCTTCCACTCCTGCTTTGCCGACCGTACATGCATCGCGATGCTGACCGTCGAGTTGCGGTGCAGCCCCGATCCCCCGATGATGCGGAGCACTTCCAAGGCGAGGCCATCCGGAATGTGGTCAATCACCGTCCCGTTGCGGATCGGGGTGATCTTGAGTTCGCGGGCCGGGCCGGACTCCATCAGGTGCCTCCTCCGAGGATCGCTTGGAGCAGGGCCATCCGGACGGGGACCCCAAGGAAGGCCTGCCGGAAGTAGAGGGCATGCGGGGTCCGGTCGACTTCGGGGGCGATCTCCCCGAGACGGGGGAGCGGATGCAGTACTCGAAGGCCGGGGCGGACGCCGTCCAGGGTGGTCGGGTCGATCCGGTACGACCCCGCCACTTTTCGGTATTCGGTCTCGTCCGGAAACCGCTCCCGCTGGATCCGGGTCACATACAGGATGTCCGCCCCGGCGAGGGCCTGGGCCAGCTCCGGCTCTTCCTGGATTCGTCCTCCCAGCCCGCGCACCCGCTGACGGGCGCTTTCCGGAAGGCGGAGACTGGGGGGCGAGGTGAGGACAATCTCGTTGCCGAAAAGGGCGAGCGCCCAGATGAGCGAATGCACTGCGCGACCGTACTTGAGATCGCCGAGGATCACAATCCGGAGCCCGCTCAGGGTGCCGTGAGCCTCGTGGATGGCGGCGAGGTCGGTGAGCGTCTGTGTCGGATGCTGATGGGACCCATCCCCGGCGTTGATGACGGGCCGGTCGGAGACATCGGCGGCGAGCCGGGCCGCTCCGCTGCGGGGATGACGGAGGACCAAGGCATCCGAATAGGAACTGATCATGCGGATCGTATCCGACAGGGTCTCGCCCTTGCGGATCGAGGTGGCCGCCGGGTCGGCGATGGTGACACAACGGCCGCCCAGCCTCTGGACCGCCGCCTCAAACGACAGGCGAGTCCGGGTGGAGGGCTCAAGGAAGGCCATGGCGACCAGCTTGCCGTCCAGGGTCCGTGGGGCGACCTTCCCTTCGGCAGCGGGGATGAGGCCCCGCGCACTCTCCAGAAGCTCCTCAATGACCGGCCGGTCGAGGTCTTCGATGGCGACTAGATCGCCCCCCGCCAGCCGCATCCGGGACTCCGATGTCCGGCGGAGCATAACGGTTGCGAACCGGCGGAAGAACTCCGAATTCGGCCGCTCGGTCCCCGATCCCCGGGCCTGACAGATGGGGGCACCGGCGCAACTGCGCCGGTGCGGTCCGGTCGCCGTAGTAAGCCCCTTTCTGTTTCAGGCAGCATTCGACTCCGCGCTCTTCTCGGCGGTCAGGGAACCGCATCCACCCGCCTTCTCGGGCTTGCTCCCGGGGAGTCGGCCGTTTCACCATCTCCGTGGGGAGCCTCCGATCCTGGATCTTCATCGTTCCTCACGGCTGTGTCGTTTCTGCTCCGTTGCTCGGACTCTCGCCCGTCGGGCTCCCGCCCGACCCCGTGGTTCCTGGAGAGGGG
>Ga0070737_10004731_pt1 | contig 13400 bp, 11 predicted proteins | sample Coa_R1_10_FD_66438 | JGI IMG/M metagenome (GOLD analysis project Ga0070737, IMG submission 66438) | Surface soil microbial communities from Centralia Pennsylvania, which are recovering from an underground coalmine fire - Coalmine... | ecosystem: Environmental > Terrestrial > Soil > Unclassified... | reverse complement strand
CCTGCCTCCGCTTTGCCGGCAAGCCCATCCTAAAACCGTTCCGGGATCGGGCACAATGAAATTTCAGCGAACGGCCAACAGTGTCTTAACCGTTTGTCTCAGCCCAGGGGACAACCCCAGGCAAGCAGCCAGATACCCAACGCTGTTGCTCGGCGGAGTATACCCGTAAATCAGTTGTCCATCTATATACACCTCGAATGCGGGATAACAAGTGGCGGCGCCGGATACCGCGTAAGTAGGCGCGTTCGGATTCGTTTGCGAGACCTGGACCGCCGCGCCCCAAGTAATTGTGGGAGTAAAACCCGGTGGTTCTAGCGGATTACCAATAGACGCGTTAAAATTCGCCGTCATAACATTGGATTGCGGCTGTGTGACGTTGACCGACATCCCCGTGCTGCTCGCCTGCCCCTGATTGTCGAGCAGATAGCAGTCGTGAAGAACCGTGTCTTTGTACAGGGTCTGGCCATTTGGCGCGATCGCATCACTGGCATAGCGTTCCGTGATGCCGGTCAAACTTTGGGGGTTAACTATTCCACCGTATTGAGGCAGGAGCGTGACAAATTGATAGCCTCGATACGCCAGCGACGCTCGACTGTAAGACCGGTTGTCGCCTGCATATATGGCCAGCCATGGACTCGGAACGCAGTACCCCTCCGGACCATCCACGTACAATGGCGGTATAAAGGCCTTCACCGATAGTTGAAAGTCCACGGGGGTTCCCGGTGCCCTCATACTAGCTGCGCTTTGCTGGTCGCCCACAATCTGCGTGATTACCGTCGTCACAACAATCGGCGCAGGCCAGATATAGATTGTATAGTCCGGAATTTCCTCATACGGCTCGCCGGTGTTCATCACTAAGTCATACCCGTAGGGATCGTACCAATAATACGTCTCTGACGTGTAGTAAGCGTAAACTATATGGGTGGTGTCCATCGTAACTTCATAGCCCGGGTCGGCGGAGGTCTCAAGATACGCGGTCGGCTGACCAAACTGGGATCCGGTATACTGTCCCCCCTTGAACATCGTGCTATTGGATTCGACACCGTAGTAATACTGAGTGTTGTAGTCCGCAGTGGCGGTAAGGACGTGGCGCCTGAGCTTAAAAAACTTCGCCTCGCGGCCTGTATGATTGTTGTGGCCTGCTGATCGAGAGCCTCTAGCTGCTTTGAGACGGAGACCGCAATCTGGAATAGAACGGCGCAATCTGCCGCTGAAAGGACGAGGCGATTGCAAACGCCTTGCCGTAATCCGTTCCGGACGCCCTTCAGGTCGAGTTCGTCGGCTTTGCTACTGACCAGCGCGATGTTCCGTAGGAAGCCTTCGTAGGTTCGGATCTGAGTTTGGCGTCAACGTATCGGCAGACGCTGGTGTCTGACCCATTAGTATGCCGCCCGAGGTGATGACGCAGAGAATGCAGGTCGGCGCCGCAGTTCGCGCATAAGAAAAACTGAAAATGATCCGCATAAATCTCCTTTCCAGTAGGGATTTTTTACTAATCATTTAAAAAATCCCGCTCGATACTAAGTATTTACGGGCCAGCTAAACGGGATTATCTAGCACGGTGCTTGACTTGTCAAAAAAAAATAGGTCAATCTCGATTGGACAGTGCGACTGCGTACAGCCGCCGCGGCGGCGCGCTTACTTTTCGCCAACCACCCCGCAGCTGCGCTCCCGGCGCCGACGCCTCCGACCACGACCGGAAGACTAGCCGCACCGTGAAAATAACGGCACAATCACTCGCAAGATGGTGAGCGCCGTTTCGCTGATTGGCGTCACCTCCATTTGCCGTGCCGACCCCTCCCTGGGCCGCGTGACTAAGCCAAGCCCGCGTGGCTTAGTCGCATTTCGCGCAAAGTCGTTTATGCAGTGAAGGACTAATCCCCGAAGCTCCCTACTTCTTCCCGCTCTTCGGCCGGCGCGGGCGCGGGGGAGATGCCGCCGATCTGCACCAGTTCCGGCCCGGGCTGCTCTTTGAGCACGTGCTGGCGGTAGAGCTTCATCATGCGCTCGTTTTCCTGCTGCTGCTTGAGCTTCGCGTCGCGCGCCCGCATCTTTTCCTCGCGGGCATTTTTGGCGATCCCGAGGCGGTCCAGGTCGTGCTGCTCTTCGGTGGTGACGATCTCGTCGCGCAATACCAGGCGGTGGTCCTTGGAAGGCAGGGGCACCTTCTTGCCGCCCGCGAAGATTTCATGCCGGCCGTGCTCTTCGTACCACTTGGTGAGCGTGGCGGTCATATGCATCTTCTCGATGATGTTGCGCCAGCCGATGCCGGTGTTATAGGCGCAGAAGGAAATCTCCCCTTCCTGGGTGGCGTACGGAATGATGCACTGCTCGGTGCGGCGGAAATCGTAATTGAACAAATCCTGGAACCACATCCCGGCGATAAAGAGGAAGTTCCAGCGGTCGCGGCGGCGGTGCTCGATATCGTCCATCGTGCGGTCCTTGCCGACGTTGCCGTAGCTTTTCCCGGTTGCGCCGAACGTCTTATCCAGTTTCTGGTACCAGTCCGTCAGCTTGAAATGCGTCGGGGACTGGAAGGGATCGTAGTTGCGCGCCGCGGCCAGAGCCATCCCGATAATCGAGAGCCACTTGCCGCGCGCGGCATCGTTGATGCGCGCCACGTCTCTCGCCAGCCGGTCGGCGTTGATGAACTGGGTAACCGGAACCTTTTCGCCGGTCTCTTTGTCGACCATCACCGCCATGCCCACGCCGCAATTGGGATGGCACCCGCAGCTTAACTGGCCCCAGCCGTACTGCGGTCCATGCACCAGGTCGCTCCAATCGGAGAAGGTGGAAATGAAAGAGATGGGGAACCAGTCGCGGGCGGGTTCGCCCAGGCCGGTTTGGTTCTTCACGTCGTGCGCCAAATGGGAAAGCGTATAGCGCTGCGCCTGCCGCCGCTCGTCGGTCACATCCTCGTCGCGGCCGGTGAACGATACCGGCTGGAAGGAGAGGAACGGAATCTTTTTGGGGTTATCGAGCGCGAACTGGATGATGCGGCCAACCTGCTCGTTATTGATGCCGTTAACCAGCGTTATCACCGGAACGATATCCACGCCGTTCGAATGGAGATTTTCGATGGCCCGCAGCTTGACATCGAACAGATTGCCCACCTTGCGGTGCGAATTCGCCGCGTTGCCGATGCCGTCGAACTGCAGGTAGGCGTAGCGCAGCCCGGCCTCGGCCGCCTTGCGGCAGAACTCCGGGCTCTTGGCGAACTCAATGCCGTTGGTGGCGGCCTGCACGGAGGTATAGCCTACTTCGCGCGCATAGCGCACGGCGTCCAGAAAGTAGGGCGAAAGCGTCGGCTCGCCGCCCGAGAACTGCACGGACATCTGCCGCTTCGGCTTGATCGTGACCGCGTTATCGAGTAGCTGCTTGATATCTTCCCAGCTCAGTTCGTGCACGAAACCGACCTGGTTGGCGTCCATAAAACAGGGATCGCACATCATGTTGCAGCGGTTGGTGAGATCGATCGTCAGCACCGAGCCGCGGCCGTGGGTGATCGTGCTCGAGCCGTGACGATGCAGTTTCTCGTCGTTGTGCGCGCGGATGTCGCGTCCCGGAAAGACCTCTTCCAGGTGGCGGAAAAACGCCGTATCGATGGCCATCACATCTTCAAAATGGCCGTGAATGGGGCAGTCCTTCACCATCAGGATCTTGCCGTCACGCTCGATAATCTGCGCCTTGATTTCGCCGGGACGCTCGTTATAGAGAACTTCGAGAGGCGTGGCGCCATCCAGGATCTTCTTGCGGATCTCCGGCACGCAGCGCGGGCAGAGCGAATCGGTCTCCCGCGGCCAGCCCAGCGTCGGCTTCACTTTTTCCCACGACTTCAGCAGCGGCTTATCCGACCACGCGGGAGTGAACGAAGGATTGCGATGGATCTGGTTGAGTTTATCGAAAACGATCCAGGCTGCGCCGGCGGCGTAGGTGAAAAGTTTCTCCGCGTACTTGATTGGCTTATGCATGTAACGAATCTCCTGAAGGCCTGGCATGCGAACCAAAGCCGGCCGGATTCCTCTTGGGTAAGTATAGGGGCCGCGCGCAGCCGGCACCATGGGTTGCCATCAAACTGTTGGATTTATTAGTTGTATGGCGAGTGGGGGACTTAAATGGGGCGGCCGGAGGCGGCCCCGTAAGCCGCGTCTAGCCGTATGAAAGGGAACGATTTACGTGAAATCCGCAGAGCGGAGCGAGGCGCCCGCTCAGCCCAGTTGCAGCGCTTCCCGCAATCCCGGGTCGTGGCGCACGCGCCAGATGCGGCTATCCAGGTAATAGTGCGTCAGTCCGAAGCCACAGAAGAACCCGAATGCCAGGTCCGATACGGTTTGCAGGCGCGCGCCCGGAATGCGGTACGCCGCGCTGAAAGCCAGCCCGAGGGCCGCATACGCCAGCAGGTTGCGGCTCACCGTGTGGGGAATGAACCCGTTGCGCGCGGCGCTCTCCGCGCCGGCGTAGCGGTTGCGGTTATGGAACCAGATGATGGCGTGATATTGCAGGTTGTGAACAATGGTCACGATGGGAGTGGCCGCCTGCCAACTGACGAAAGCGAACGTCAGCCAGTGGAGCGGAATGATCGAAGCCAGCAGCAGAAACTTCGGACGGTTCACCGGCTCGCCGGCGGCCAGGCGCATGGCCTGGCGTGCCAGGTAAATCACGCAGGTAAGCGCAACCACGGCCCACGCGGCGCTTTCCCAGCGAGCCAGCGAAAATGGCAAGCCCAATTCCCGCGGATGCCGCACGAAGAAACGAAGGAATGGCGGGAAGATGAGCATGATTCCCAGAAAGACGCGGTCGAGGGAGTTATCGATCGGGCGAAGATCGCGATTCTTTACCTTGTAAAGCACCAGGAAGCCGTAATGCTGCCGCATCACGTGATAGTAGGCCCATGCCGCTACCAGCAACGCCAGGTACCCTTTTCCGCCCGCCAGCACCATCGCCGGCCCGAGCGAGAAAAAGAAGAGCAGGCTGCCAAACAGCAGCTTCGAGTGGCGGGCGCGCGCCTGTTTGTCGAAGAACGTGCGCGAGGCCGTCGCGAAAATATGCGTGCCATCGAATCCCAGCGACCAGAACCACCACAGAAAGGAAGCGGGCAGATGAAGCAACGTGTAAAGCGCCAGGTAGGCATAACCCGCCGCGCCGCCGCCGATGATCAACGATAGATCGATGCGCCGGCCGATAATCCAGCCGGATTGGGGGCGAGCCAAGGGTTGCGCCAGGGTAGCCAACGTCCCGAATATACCAGCGATTGAGCGGCCAGTCAGCCTTCCGCCATCGGCCGCCTCGAAAAACGGTTTCGCCGGGGAATTCAGCGCCCCAAGCGCAGCGCGCGTTTGATATCCGGGGTAAATTCGTGGAACAGGTTGATACCGGCGTCGATCAGCATGGTATTCGATCCCGCGATAAAAACGGCTGTCCCATTGTGGTATCGCCTGGGCCACCACGCATAACGGGAGACCGCGGCGGCTCCGTAATCGCCGAAGAATTCGCTGTAAGCCGGCATCATCCCGCCGCTGTCGTCATGCCGCCAGACGGTATGCAGAAACGCATCGGCCACCCGGCCTTTGATGCTGGTTCTGGTGGAGCGGAAATAGCGCGTGTCTTCGCCATCGATGGCCTGCACAGGGAATATGATGCTCCGTTGAATGGTGTACTGGCCCAGGTGCGAAGCCCAGCGCTCTCCGAAAACGCCCCAACCCTCGCCCCACTCGCCCGGACGATCGCGCCACTGGTCTAACGCCGCCCCCATTAAGCTATAAACGACGTGTTCGGGCGCCACAAAATGCCGGGCATCATACTTGAGTTTCTCCGTTACCGAAAGCGCTCTCCATTGGGCGCTTTGCGGTCCGGTGGTGGGAGCCGGAGCGCTTTGCGAGGCCACATCCTGGGCAAGCAGGACCAGAGGAGCAATCGAAACGACTACGACCGCGCGGAAACGCATGCAGCTCATTTCCAAGTGTACGGGATATGCTGGGAGGAGTGCGCTGCTTTCTTGCCATTGCGGCGGCTGCTCTGGCCGGGTGTTCGTCCGCTTCCGCACCGAAGCAGCCGGAGCCCGACGCGACCGCGCAGCCCTGGTACGGCGATGCCGTGCGGCAGTTGGAGTCGATGAACGGCAAAGCCCGAGAGCTGCTCGCCCGGCACAAATCCGATGAGGCGGCACGCGTGATCACCGCCGCCGAAGCGTGGGCGAACCGCGTGATTGGGGTGCCCCATCCGACGCTGGCCGCCATGGAAGCCGCCTCCGAGCTCGACGAGATGTACGGCCGCATGCTGCTCGAGAACCGCAATTACGGCTGGGCGCGCATGATGTTCCAAAAGAACCTGGCCCGCTGGCGGACCTGGCAGCCGCGGACCGGGGAAACGCTCGAGCACCTCAAAACGGCCGAACAAGAGATCGCCGAATGCGACCGCCGGATGACCGAATAGCGCCGGCCGAAGAGCGCATGCCTGATCACACATGACCGGAGCCGACCTTGGCCGCTTGGAGCCGATGATACAATCGGCGCCATGTCCAGATTCGCCCTCTTTGGGCCGGCAGTGAACATGGCATTGTGCCTGGCCGGGTGCCTGGCGGGGACCTCGCAGGCGGCGCAGCCGATTATCGATAATGAGCGCGTAACGGTTTGGGATCTTGCCTGGAGGCAGGGCGCCGCGACGGCGCTCCCCGCGCATACCCACGATTTCGTCACCGTTTATCTGGCGGCCGGCGCGAATGGGCCGCACAAGAAAGGCGACGTGGTTTATGCGCACGCGGGCGTATCCAAGCTGGAGCCGGGTGAGCGCACCGTGGTGATCGAGTTGAAGGACCATCCGGTGGCGCCGATCCCGAATACCTCCGGTTATCCGCCGGCTTTTCCACGGCCGCACGTAAAGAAGGTATTGGAAAACGGCAAGGTGATCGTGTGGAGCTACGCCTGGCATCCCGGTGAACCGACGCCCATGCATTTCCACGATAAGGATGTGGTGGTGGTCTATATGGAAGATACCGCGCTGCGCTCCACCACGCCGGATGGCAAGAGCGTGGTGAACGAGTATTCGGCCTTTCAGACCAAGTTCAACCGGCGCGACCGCGTGCACAGCGAACTGCTCGCGCGCGGCACCGGCAGCGCCATTATGACCGAGCTGAAATAGCTGTACAATCGGGAAGCTATGTCCAGACAGCGTACGCTTGCTTTGATTTTCGCGGGACTCAGCGCCGGAGCGCCCGGCCTGATGGCCCAGGGTGGGCGAGGGCCGGCGCGGCCCGATCCCGTCGAGAAAGCCCGCATGCTCAAACCGGATCTTTACCTGATCACCGGCGGCGGCGCCAATACCGTGGTGCGCGTGACGCCAGAAGGCTTGATCGTGGTGGACACCAAAAACCCCGGCGGCGACCGAAGCGCGAAGCTGATGGAGGAGATCAAAGCGGTCTCGACGCTGCCGGTGAAGTACGTCTTCAACACGCACCATCACCCAGACCACGTGGGCAACAACCAGGCGTTGCTGGACGCGGGCGCCACGATCATCGATGCCGCGGCGCTCAAGAAATACATGGCCAGCGATCCGCGCACGAAGGACATTCCAGGGCTGGCGAATCAAACATTCGATCACGACTATGTTTTGAAATTCGGCGGCGCCGAAGTGGATGCCTACACGTTCGGCCGCGGCCACACCGGCGACGACACCATGATTTACTTCCCGGATAAAAAGGTGGTCATGGTGAGCGACCAGATTACCGACGGCAGCCCGATCGCGGATTATGCCAACGGCGGCAGTTTTCTCGAGTGGAACAAGAGCCTGGACGGTGTGCTGAAGCTGGACTTCGAAACGGCCATCCCCGGCCGGGGCGAGCCGAAGACGCGGGAAGAAGTGGAAGCCTTCCGGACCAAAATGGCGACCCTGGTGAGCCGGGCGCAAGATGCCGTGAAAGCCGGCGCGACGAAAGAGAATTTCGCCTCCATGCTGAAGACCGACGACCTCGGATGGAAGATCAACCCCAACTTCCTGGGCGGTCTCTACGACGAAGTAGGCGGAAAGTAAAGTCATAACGGTGTGATGCCGCCCAGCAGCACGGGCCGCCTGGCGCCCGTGGCGGAGGGCAGATTGGAAGGCCGGTTTCGGAAGGTTTCGTGCGCCAGGACGGCGAAGGCGATCGCTTCCTTGGCGTCCGGATCGATGCCGAACTCCGCGGAAGTCGTCACGCGCATCCGGGGAGCCAGCGCGGCGATCTGGCCCATGAGCTGGCGGTTGTGCACGCCGCCGCCGGAAACGACCAGGTCGCCATCGATGCCTTCGAGCGCCGCGGCAATGGTTGCGGCGGTCAGCGCCGTTGCCGTGGCAATCAGGTTCGGGTAGGACCTCTCGGACTTTTTCATCCGCTTGACGAACTCCGTCCCATATTGCTGGCGCCCGGCGCTTTTCGGTCCGGTTTTGCGGTAATACGGATCTTCGAGCAGCGATGCCAAAAGCCGGCGGTTGATCTCGCCGGCGGCGGCGATGTGGCCCGCGCGGTCGTAATTCCGCCGCCCCTTGGTGAACTCGTAGACCAGCGCGTCGATCACCATATTTCCCGGGCCGGTATCGAACGCTGTCACATTTTCGGGCCGGGCCGCGGGCGGGATGATCGTCACGTTCGCAATCCCACCGATATTGAGCGCGACGCGCCAGCGCCGCGGATGGCGGAACAAAAGGTAGTCCGCGAAGGGCACCAGGGGCGCGCCCTGCCCCCCGGCGGCGATATCCCGCGCCCGAAAATTCGAGACCACGGCCACGCCGGCGCGCTCGGCCAGCACGGCCGGTTCGCCGATTTGCAGCGTGTGTCGGCCGCCCTCATGGTAAATGGTTTGGCCGTGGCAGCCGATCAACTCCACGCCTCCGAAGCGGCGCACCGCGTCCAGCACGGCGCGAGCATAGAGTTCGCCGAGTTCGAAATTCAGCCGCGAAATCGCCGCGGCATCGAGCGGCCCCAGAAGGGCGGCGCGGGTGGACTTCGGATATGGCGTCGAGTGAAAGCCCAGTGCGCGGATCTGGCGGCCGCGAATCCCGACCACGGCCACATCGATACCATCGAGCGACGTGCCGCTCATGATTCCGGCGATTTTCATCGGTTCTTCAGCTCGCGCTGCAAATCGGCCAGCAGTTGCAAAGCCTCAATGGGCCGCAAGCGGTCCAAATCCAAGTTCCGCAGCCGTTCGGCGAGCTGATAACCCACCGGCTCGAAGAGCCGAATCTGCACCGGCCCTGTATCGGCGGGCAGCAGTTCCTCGGCGGCCACGCGCTCGCCACGCTCGTGCAGTTTCAAAACTTCGCGCGCGCGCTCGATCACCGGGAGCGGCAGGCCGGCCAGCCGGGCTACTTCGATTCCATAGCTGCGATCGGCTTTTCCCGGCTCCAGTTTATGCAGGAAGATGACCTGGCCGCCCGCTTCTTTTACCGAGACCTGCAAATTGCGCACGCCTTCCAGTTGCTCGGCCAGATCGGTCAATTCGTGGTAGTGGGTGGCGAACAGGGTTTTGGCGCGAGTCACGGAGTGGATATGCTCCACCACAGCCCAGGCCAGCGCCAGGCCATCGTAGGTCGCGGTGCCGCGGCCGATCTCATCGAGCACAATCAGGCTGCGCGGCGTGGCAGTATTCAGAATCACGGCGGTTTCGGTCATCTCGACCATGAAGGTGGAGCGGCCGCGGGAGAGGTTATCGGAAGCGCCGATGCGCGTGAAGATGCGGTCGATCAAGGTCAGATGAGCGACTTCGGCGGGAACGAACGACCCCATCTGGGCCATGATGGCGATCAGAGCAGCCTGCCTGAGATAGGTCGATTTGCCGCCCATATTCGGGCCGGTGATGATGGCGATCAGATCGGAGCCCTGGTTGAGATACAGGTCGTTGGCAATGAAGCGCGCGGCATCGGCTTCCGCGAGCCGTTCGATCACCGGATGACGCCCCGCCACAATGCGCATTTCGCCGTTATCGGAAAAGGTGGGTCTGCGATAGCGGTTCTCCGCGGCCACCTGGGCGAGCGCCGCCGCCACGTCCAATTCGGCAATCGCCGCGGCCGCCGCCCGCACACGCTGCGCGTGCGCCGCCACGGACTTCCGCACCCCGGCGAACAGTTCCTTTTCGAGCGCGAGGATTTTGTCTTCCGCATCCAGCACCTTGCGCTCGTATTCTTCGAGCTCCGGCGTGGTGAAGCGCTCCGCGTTGGCCAGCGTTTGCTTGCGTTCATAATCGGCCGGCACGAGCGGGAGGTTGGGCCGCGTGACTTCAATATAAAATCCGAAGACATTATTGAAGCGGACTTTGAGCGATTGAATGCCGGTGCGCTGGCGCTCGCGCGCTTCGATTTGCGCGATGTACTGGCGGCCATTGCGGCCGAGATCGCGCAGTTCATCGAGTTCGGGATGGAAGCCCGCGCGAATCGTGCCGCCATCGGCCAAATTCAAGGGCGGCTCATCGGCGATGGCTTGGAGGATGAGCGTGGCGACATCGGAGAGCGGATCGATGGGCGGCCATTGGTCCCCCAGGATGGCATTGAGGGCTGGAATTTTTTCGAGCGAGCGGCCCAAAGCCAGCACATCGCGCGGGCCGGCGGTTCCCAGCGTGATCCTGGCCAAGAGGCGCTCGAGATCGAGCACGGCCGCGAGCTGCTTGCGGACCTCAGTCCGGAGAATGGTTTGGGCCAGCATTCCGGCGACCCGATCGAGCCGGCGCTCGATTTCCGCCCGATCCAGGGAAGGCCGCAGCAGCCGCTGGCGCAGCAGCCGGCCTCCCATGCCGGTTTGGGTTTGATCGAGCACCGAAATCAAAGTCGCCTGCCGGCGGGCGCCCGCATCGGCCGCAAACAGCGGTTCGATCAATTCCAGATTGCGGACGGTCACGGCATCGAGCACGAGGAATGCGGCGCGGTCGTAAAACGCGGGCCGGTCGAGGTGATCGAGCGCGGCGCGCTGCGTCTCGCGGAGGTAATGCAGGATGGCCCCGGAAGCGCCGATGGCGGCCGCGCGGCCGGCCAGGCCGCAGCCATCGAGGGAAAGCAGTTGGAAATGGTCGCGCAAGGCGCGATCGGCGTAATCGGGCGTGAAGACCCAGTCTTCGACTTCGGTGCGGACAAAGCGCGTGGGGCCGGACAACCCCGAGGATGTCCCGTTCAAGAGGGGCAACTCGGAAGGGAACAAGACCTCGCGCGCGCCCAGATTTTCCAGCGCGCCGGCGAGATCGGCGGCATCGATCTCGGTGACGCGAAATTCCCCGGTCGAAAGATCGACGTGAGCGAGGCCGGCGCGCGCGCCCGACTGTGCCACCGCGGCCAGATAATTGTTCTCGGACGGCCGCACCAGCGCCGGATCCATGGCCGTGCCCGGCGTCACCACGCGGGTGATTTCCCGCTTCACCAGCTTCTTGGCGAAGCGTGGATCTTCCATCTGGTCGCAGATGGCGACGCGGTGGCCTTTCTGGATGAGCCGGGAAATGTAGCTTTCGGCCGCATGATACGGCACGCCGCACATGGGAATGGCCACGCCCTTTTCCTTGTTCCGCGACGTGAGCGTGATTTCCAGCTCACGGGCCGCGACTACGGCGTCTTCAAAGAAGAGTTCGTAGAAATCGCCCAAGCGGAACAGCAACAGCATGCCCGGAACCTGCTGCTTGATGGCGTTGTACTGCCGCATGAGCGGGGTGGAGGCGCCGGACTCCGGGCTCCCGACTCCTGGCTCCCGACTCCTGTCTGCCGGCTCCTCACGCATAGATCCCGCGCAGCCGGATAGCGGCCGCTACCCGGTCGAGCGCCAGCATATACGCCGCAATCCGGTTATTGACGCTGTGCGTTTGCGCGTAATGCACCACCGCGTCGAAGCTCTCCACCATGATCTCTTCGAGGCGCTCATTCACCAGTTGCTCATTCCAGAAGAAGCCCTGGCGGTCCTGTACCCATTCGAAGTAGGAAACGGTAACGCCGCCGGCGTTGGCCAGAATATCGGGAATGACGAACACGCGTTTTTGCGCCAGGATCTCATCGGCGAGCGGGGTGGTGGGGCCGTTGGCTCCTTCGCACAGGATCTTGCAGCGCAGGTTGGCGGCGTTGGCGGAGGTGATGACGTTTTCGGTGGCGGCCGGGAGGAGGACATCGCATTCGAGAAAGAGGGCTTCTTCGCGATCCATGTCTTCGGCGCCCGCAAAGCCGGTGATGGAACCGGTCTCTTTGCGGTGAGAGGCCAGCGCGGCGATATCGAGGCCGCGGGAATTGTAGACGGCGCCATCGTACTCGACGATGCCGATAATGCGAAAGCCTTTGGCCGCCATCAGGCGGGCCGCCATTCCGCCCACGTTTCCGAATCCCTGAATCACCACGCGGCAGTTCTCCGGGTTCATTTTGAACCGTTCGAGGGCTTTGAGCGTGACGATCATGCAGCCGCGCCCGGTAGCTTCCGGGCGCCCGCGCGAACCGCCGAGCGAGAGCGGCTTGCCGGTGACCACGGCAGTTACGGTATGGCGCGCGTGCATGGAGTAGGTGTCCATGATCCAGGCCATGATCTTCTCGTTGGTGTTGACGTCCGGCGCGGGCACGTCCCGTTCCGGGCCGATGAAATCGATGATCTCGGCCGCATAACGGCGGGTGAGTTTTTCCAGCTCGGCGTCGGAGAGCAGGTTGGGATCGCAGATGACGCCGCCTTTGCCGCCGCCGAACGGGATATTGACCACCGCGCACTTCCAGGTCATCCAGGAGGCCAGCGCGCGCACTTCGTCCAGCGTCACATCGGGCGCGAAACGAATTCCGCCCTTGGCCGGTCCGCGGGCAATCGAATGCTGCACGCGGTAGCCGGTGAAGACTTCCAGGCGGCCGTCGTCGAGCTGGACCGGAATATTCACCGTGAGTTCCCTGGCGGGAGCGCGCAAGACCTTGCACAATCCTTCGTCGAGTCGCAGCCGTTTGGCCGCTTCGTCAAAGCGCGCTTCGGCGGCAAGCCAGGGGTTCTTCTCATTGCCGGAAGAAATGGAAGGGGGAATGGAAATGGTGGACAAGAGCCGGGCCTCCGAATTCATTATGACAGGGGCTCCATGGCTTCGAGCATGGTGGGAATCAGTTCGGAAACCGTGGGATGGATATGCATGGCGCGCTCGATGGGAACGATCTCGCCGCGCCGCGCAACTTTGAGGCAGTTGGCGTTTAGGCGGACGCGCACGCCTTCGCCCTCGAGGATCCGCTGAATGGCCGCCGAGACGGAGACACGGAGACACAGAGGAAGGCAAAACCTGAGGGCGCCGGGGGGCGCGGAGGGGGGACACTTTGGGTTTTGGTTGGGCATTGGGTTGGGATTTTGAGGCCTTTTTTTTGCTATGCGGCCTGGTTTTGGGGGTCGTGGCGGTGGCGATAGCGGTGGCTGGCCGGGTGGAAGCCTTCCTTGGCGGCTTTGGCGGCCT
>Ga0070737_10004729_pt1 | contig 13405 bp, 7 predicted proteins | sample Coa_R1_10_FD_66438 | JGI IMG/M metagenome (GOLD analysis project Ga0070737, IMG submission 66438) | Surface soil microbial communities from Centralia Pennsylvania, which are recovering from an underground coalmine fire - Coalmine... | ecosystem: Environmental > Terrestrial > Soil > Unclassified ... | reverse complement strand
GTACCCGATGATGGCCTGCCGATGGCCGCAGATTGGTAAGAACGAACTGTCAAAGGCGAACGAGCCGGAAGTGTCAGCGACGGCCGCTCCTCCGTCACTGACACTTCCGGCTCGTCCGCCTTTGACGAAAAAGTTTAACTTTTTTTCGCAAAAACTCAATAGTCAAGGAGGCACAAAAGACTTATCCTGGAGATGTGTTTCCGTGTCTACTTCCCATTTTTTGAGATCCGTTCGCCCTTCATCCAGCGGACGGTCGCGGAGGCTTATCCATGAAACGTCCTACTCCGTTGCCGCGATGTTCAGCGTTCACGCTGATTGAGCTGCTTGTCGTCATTGCCATCATCGCCATTCTGATCGGTCTGCTGCTGCCGGCCGTGCAAAAGGTGCGCGAAGCCGCCAACCGGGCTCAGTGCAGCAACAACGTGAAACAGCTGGGCTTGGCGATTCACAACATGCACGATACCTACGGCCACCTGCCGCCTACCATCGGCATCTTTCCCTACACTCCGGGGATCACCACCACGAAAACTTCCAACTATGGCCCGATCACCTTCTATCTCTTGCCCTTCATCGAGCAGCAGAACCTCTGGAACAAGTCGAAGGGTTCTGCGGGCAATTACCGCTCGAACAACAATGGCGTGCAAAAGGCCATCATCAAGACCTACGTTTGCCCCTCCGATCCGAGCTGGACTCCTCAGGGAACGTCAAACGGCTTTGCCTATGGCTGCTACGCCGCTAATTCTTTGGCCTTCAGTCAGGCAACCTACAACAACGGACCCGGCAATTTCCTATTCTGTTACGTCACTGGAAAAGATCCCAGCAGCGTCAACATCATAGATGAGACCTACCCCATCTGCATCGGCGGCAAGCGCATCCCCGCTTCCTGGCCGGATGGCACCTCCAACCAGATCATCTGGACCGAAAAACTGGCCCGCTGTGGCGTTCCCGTACCCAGCAATGGTGCCGGCTACGCAGGCAGCACCCAATGGGCGGATCGCTTCTCCGTCCAGGGCGGCGCTTTCTTCGGCTTTTATCCTATTGGCGCCACGCCTCCCGATATTCCGGTCAACTATGGACTCAATGGTTACTTTCAGGTCAATCCCAATCCCTGGGGTAGTGCCGCCTGCCAATCGACCATACCAAGCACCGGCCACACTGGCGGCATCATAGCTGGCCTGGGTGACGGCAGCGTGCGTTTCTGCGCCCAGGGTATGAGTCCCACGACTTGGTGGCAGGCCATCGTACCCGATGATGGCTTGCCGATGGCTTCAGATTGGTAAAAACGAGCGTAACCTGTCAGCCTGCTGCGCCAGCGAAGGATGCCCAGCTGGTACAGCAGGCCGATGGAGTTTTTCAACTGACCCTGTCTTGGAGCTTCATGGCATGGCCAGAGTGGGTGTCCCTTCCTCCTTGTGGAGAGGGCTGAGGTGAGAGGTAAGGCGTCCGCAGGCTATACACTTCCTCCCACCCCAACTCTCCTCCACCAGGGGGAGGGAAAAGTCCCCCGGCACGTAAGCCCTCCTACACGCCCCAATCGAGAGGGGCACCCATCAGAGCGCCCAGTTCGCCTGTTGGGCTTGATTCGTTGGCGATGCGGAGTTAACTTCGAGGCACATCTTGCACTCGCATCTGTTGTGCTCGCTGCCCCCTATTCGTTGCCTACCCGGAGAAGCCGACCGATCATGAAGGCGCCGCCGCTCGATCCCATGCATCCAAACGTCGAATCGCCCTCTATCCCCATCCGTCGCTTGCCGTTGACGCCGGTCGGCAGTTGGTATTGGCTGCGCGGCAAACCCGAGAAGACTTCGCCCAGCTTGGCGTCAAAGCGCCGACAACCTTCGTTGACCGTGGCGCGATCGCGGCGTTTGCGCTGCTGCGGCCGAAGAGTCATGCTCTGGGTCTTGCTCTGGTACGTAGCCTTTCAGATGGTGCCCACTTTCCTCAAGGACCGCTGGCATCGGATCGGGCCGTACTATGAACTCAACAAGTGGCCGGCGCTGGAACAGTTGGTGGTCGAAGATCCCGATCGTCCTCTTCTGGTGATGGTGGGCAGCTCGCGGACGGCCTGGGACTTTCAAGCCAGCGCTCTGGATGGCATGCCCGATAGCGATGGCCGGCCGATGCTCGTCTACAATTTCGGTGTCCCCTCTACCGGCCCATGTTTTCAGTTGTTTTGCCTGCGCGACATGCTCGCCAAGGGCATTCGACCCCGCTTCTTGCTAATCGAATTTCTGCCAGCCCTCTTGTGCGAGCCGCGGCGCGGCGTCTTGAATGAAGACACCATGCTCGAAGTGGAGAGCCTCAGTGTCCACCGAATGTTGCAATGGATGCCCTACCTTAAGCGTCCGAAAAAGTGGGTCAAACTTTGGCTTGAAGCACGCATCGCTCCCTGCTACATTTTCCGCGATCACCTTGTCGCCGAGTTGAAATCGCTGGCGACGGGCCAACCGATGCCCAGACATGGTCCCTTTGATAATCGGGGCTGGCATATCGCTCTCCCCGCAATTGACCCTTTGGTGCATGAGAGCGCCTTGAAGGCAGCCCGCGCCGGCTACGGGCCGGGACTCTTGAACTTTCGCCTGGGCCGAACCCAGTATCGGGCCATCCACGAACTCCTTGATCTGTGCCGCCGCGAACAGATCCCCTCCGCCCTGGTGCTGATGCCAGAAGATTCTCACTTCCGCAGCTGGTATTCTGAGGAGGCCAAGACAGCGATACGCCATCTGCTTGAAGAGTTGAAACAAACCTACGGCGTTGAGTGCATTGATGCTCAATGTTGGCTGCCCGATTCTGCTTTCGAGGATGGCCACCATGCTCTGCTGGAAGGCGCTCTTATTTTTACCCACCGTATCCGTGCCGAGATTCCCCGCTTCCTTGCCCAATCCAACACCGTGAAGTCCGATTGACACGCTAATTTATCCATGTTTAGATGTTTCGCTGCGAGCCGCAGGCAAAGCCCTCTTGCGCTTTGCCTGCGGCTCGCAGCGAAACAAGTGCTCCGCAGACAGGGAGGTCTATCGGTGATGCTGCGCGACTACGACGTGATCGTCGTCGGAGCGGGCTTTTACGGCGCGACCATCGCCGAGCGCACGGCCGCTGTACTTGGCCGCAAAGTCTGCGTGTTGGAGCGCCGCCATCACATCGGAGGCAATTCCTATTCCGAAATAGACACCGCTACCGGCATCGAGCACCACAAATACGGTTCGCACCTGTTCCACACCAACAGCGAGGAAGTCTGGCGCTACTTGCATCGCTTCACCACCTTCACCAATTATCGGCATCGTGTGCTGACCGTTCACCAAGGCCAGGTTTACCCGATGCCCATTAACCTGGGGACGATCTGCGCTTTTTTCGGGCGCTACATGACGCCCTCTGAGGCGCGCGAATTGATCCGTCAGCAGGCGAGCGCCGAGAAGATTGGCCATGCGGAAAACCTGGAAGACAAAGCGATCTCTCTGATTGGTCGTCCCCTCTATGAGGCTTTCATCCGTGGTTACACCAAAAAGCAGTGGCAGACGGACCCGCGCCAATTGCCCGCGAGTATCATCGCTCGGCTGCCGGTGCGCTTTCATTTCGAGCCGTATTATTTCACGGACAAATACGAGGGACTGCCGACAGACGGCTATACAGCCGTGTTCCGCCGTATGTTGGATTCATCCCTTATTGACATCCATCTTGGTGTCGATTTCTTCGACGTCCGCGAGAAGATAGGACCGCATCAGCTCGTGGTCTACACAGGGCCGATCGATCGCTATTTCGATTATCGGCTCGGTGAATTGGCCTGGCGGACGCTGGACTTCGAGCGGGAAGCGCTGGCGACCGACGACTATCAGGGCGCGGCTGTCATCAATTATGCCGATGAGGACGTACCCTACACACGCATTCACGAGTTCAAACATTTGCATCCGGAACGGCGTTATCCGCCAGGTCGAACGCTCATCTGCCGCGAATATTCGCGCTTTGCCCGCCGCAGCGATGAGCCGTACTATCCAGTGAACACGGTCCGTGATCGCCAGTTGTTCGCAGCCTATCAGCGGTTGGCTGGACGCCAGCGCAACGTCCTCTTCGGCGGCCGGCTCGGCTCGTATCAGTATCTCGACATGCACCAGGCCATTGGCGCCGCTCTTAGTGATTTCCGCAAAAAAGTTATGCCGTTCTGGGCGCGTGCGCGCGAATGTGTAGCCACATGAGGAGCATCTATGGTAGAGAAAGTCCTTCAGCGCATCGTGATGCCACCTCGGCGAGGACTCGGACGGCTATATTGCCGAGTTGACAGCAAAGCATCACGACCGCGCAAACGGGGACGGAGAACCATCCTTTTGCCCCCCGGCGCAGTCTTGCGAACAGATACCTGGTTTAACGCCTTTTTCGAGGGCTATTGGCGACAATATATGCGTCACGCAGAACTGGCCCTTCGATTGCATGTCAGCGGGTCCGGCGTCTTACGGCTTTACCGGCGCTTCTCCGAAAGCGATCAGAGTTTGCTGCACGAAAGCGCCCTCTCCGGCCAAGATCGAGAGCTGTGCCTCCAGATAGCGGATGCGCAGCCGGTCCCGGGCCACTTCAGCCTGTTGTTCTTCGAGATAGAAGCCGGCCCGTCTTCGTTCGTGATGCATCGGGCGGAATGGACGGCACGCCCAGTGGCAGCGCGGCCTACTCGATTCATTGCCAGCTTTTGCACGTTCAACCGTGCGTCTTTGCTCATCCGCAACGTCAATGCTCTCTTCGCTGATCCAGACGTCGCTGCAATGCTGGAGCGCGTCGTCATCGTCGATCAGGGGAGCGAAAAGGTACGTCATCACCCTGCCTTCCCCGACTTGAAGCGAGCCGCCGCGGAGCGATTGCAGCTTATCGAACAGGACAATTTCGGTGGGTCCGGTGGGTTCACACGCGGTCTGCTCGAAGCACAAAGCATAGATTCGGCGACCCATGTTTTACTGATGGACGACGACATTATTTTGGAACCGGAATCAGTCCTGCGCGCTGCTGCTTTCTTGTCTCTGGCTCACGGCGACTTGGCTATCGGCGGCCACATGCTCGATCGCTCCCGCCCGCGCCAGCTTGTCGAGACTGGCAGCCGCTATCTGCCCGAACGAGTCCGCATCGATGAACCGCGCCGAAGCCGCCTGGATCGCGCTGGCGACCTGATGCCGTTCCTCGAGCCGCGCCCTCGACATTACAACGGCTGGTGGTTCTTCGCTTTTCCGCTGGCGGCGCTAGATCGGGCCGGTTTGCCGCTGCCACTGTTTTTGCGCGGCGATGATGTGGAATTCGGCTGCCGGTTGATGCGGCACGAGGTGCCGACGGTAGCGCTGCCCGGTGTGGCTGTGTGGCACGAACCGTTCGAGCGAAAAGGGCGTAGTTGGCATGCCTTTTATGAGCTGCGTAATTTGCTGATTGTGGGCGCCTTGCACTTCCCGTTTGTTCACGCCGCGGCCGTGGCTCGCCAGTTTTTCAGCCGTCTGCTCGATGAACTGCTGACCTACGATTACTATGAAGCGTGGCTGCTATGCGAGGCAGCGGCAGCTTATCTTCGCGGCCCGGAAACATTGCGGCATCCGCCCTGTGACGTTCAGCAGTATCTTCAGGCGCTGGGCGAAAAACTCATGGAGGGGCGAATGGCGAACGGCCGGCTTCAGCCAGCTAATCAAGCCTGCATCAGCCGGCTTCAGCCGGCCGTTCGCCGCACCATGAGAATCCGACGTTGGTGGCTGGTGTTCCGCAATCTCTTGCTGCCGAGTCCTTCAGCGGCAGCGCAGCCGCGAAAAATGCTGTACGGTAGCGGCGAGCAATGGTATGACATTGCTGACGCCGACGTGGTGAGTGTGGCCGAATCGCATCGCACTCATCCTTTCCTATTGCGACGTTCACGCCGCCGGTTTGTTCATCTACTGCTTCGGGGGTGCGGGCTGACGCTGCGGCTGCTCAGCGGTCATCGCCGCGCTGTGCGCCGCTGGCGGGCAAGCGTTTCCATGCTGACGAACCGAACGTTCTGGATGGAGTACCTGCAGAGGAGAACATGCACAAACTTAAAGTGCTTTACTACAACTGGACCGATTTCGAGGACAAACGGCAACGGGGTGGAGGCGTATCCATCTACCAGCAGAACCTGATCGATGCCGCCACGGAACGAGGCGATGAAGCGTGGTTCCTCAGCTCGGGCGATTGCTACAGTCCCTTTTCGCGCCGGCCTTTCCTCCGCGAAGCGCGCGCACGGGCGAAGGGCGTCCGTAAGTTCGAGATCGTCAACTCGACCTTTGTTAGTCCTGGTCCTGCGGCGTTCGGCCAGGATGCGGCAACCTCTCCCGAAATGGAAGCATTGTTCGCGGCCTTCTTGCGTGAGCATGGCCCGTTTGACGTGGTTCATTTCAACAACCTGGAAGGCATTCCCATTTCTTTTCTACGTCTGGCCCGCGAGCATTATCCGCTGACAAAGATCCTCTACAGTATGCACAATTATTTTGCCTTTTGCCCGCAAGTGAATTTGTGGTTCCAGGATCGGGCGGCCTGCTACGATTTCCGCGACGGCCGCAAATGCGTTAATTGCCTGGCACAGTCGAGGCGCCCAGGTCGCTACCAACGATTCTATCGTTTCGAATATTTCCTGCGTAAACTGGGAATCCCGCCGCTCTCCATAATGGATCGCTTCCTCAACCAGTTTATCTTTGTCTTTTTGCGGAGCACTTTTCATAGGATGCTAAGGGCCTATGGCGGCGAAGGATTGCAATCGAAAACCCTGCCCGTCACGACCATCGTGCCCCGCCCTGCTCCTCCAGTAAAGATCCTTGCACCCGAGGAAGCGGCACGTTTCGCTTCGCGGCGACGCCTATTCGTCACGGCCTTGAATACTTACGCCGATCACATTTTGGCCGTCTCCCGGCGTGTCGCGGAGTTGGCCATCGGTTTTGGCATCGACCCGGCCAAAGTGCAAACGCTCTATATCGGTACGCGCTTCGCCGAAGAGGGGCGAGGGGCAAAGGGCGTGGGACGAGCCGGCAACACAAACTGCCGGATAGGGAGCACTCCCTGCTCGACAGTTTACACTGCCGGCTCGCCTCTCCACCTTGCCTACCTGGGTTACATGCGGCGCGATAAGGGATTTTACTTTTTTCTTAATGCTCTCGAGAAGATGCCGAAGCGACTGGCTTGCCAGTTCGCTCTTACTTTCGCTGTCCAGATCGCCGATCTGAGCGCCTATCAGCGTATCCAACGCATGGCCCATCGTTTCGCTGCAGTCACTTTTTATGCAGGTTACACACACTCCCAGCTGCGCGACATTCTCGCCACCATTGATCTCGCCGTCATCCCCGTGCTGTGGGAGGACAACTTGCCCCAGATCGCGATGGAGTGCGTCGCTTTCGGTGTTCCCATTCTCACCTCCAATCGCGGCGGTGCTCAAGAATTGCTCAACTGTCCCGAACTGGTGTTTCAGGCAGGCTCGCGCACCGATTTTTATGCCAAGCTCCAGGGTCTCCTCGATAATCCAGCTCTTCTCGCTACTGCCCTGGCCGGCTGCGTACGGCTCTACACGCCGCACGAGCATTACGATATCTTGCGGGAAAATTATTATTGCAGAGCCACGCCCGATGTGAGGAAAGAAGCACTCCGATTAGTGCCTGCCAGCCCGTAACATAAGCAAGGGCATGCGTCGCCCTTGCTTATGTTACGGGCTGGTGAGCGACTCCTTTACGCCGCAACTTTCGCCGCCGTCGGATGTCGTTGCTGCCACCACGTCAAACAGTGACGCAGGCCCGTCACGATGTCCGTCGTCGGTTCATACTCCAAATCGGCGCGAGCTTCATCGATATCAGCGAGACTATGGCGCACGTCGCCGGGACGAGCATCGGTATGCATCGGCTGGAGATCAGTACCCAGCAAGGCATTGAGATGCTGCACCAGCTCCAAGAGCGAGGTGCGTCGGCCGCAAGCGATGTTGTAGACTTTGCCGCTGACACCGGGCGCTTCAGCGGCCAATAAATTCGCCTGCACCACATCGGCGACAAAAGTGAAATCGCGCGATTGCTTGCCGTCACCATGAATGAGGGGACGACGGCCGCTCGTCATCGCCGCGATGAATTTCGGGATCACTGCGGCATAAGGACTATCGGGGGATTGCCGAGGTCCGAAGACGTTGAAATAACGGAGACGAACTGTCTCCAATCCATAGACGCCGGCAAAAGCAGCGCAGTAGTGCTCGCCGGCCAGCTTGGCCACGGCGTAGGGCGACAAGGGCAAGGTCGGATCGTCTTCGTGCTTGGGCAATTTCGGCGAGCCACCATAGGCGCTGGAGCTGGCGGCATAAACGACGCGGCGAACCCCAGCTTGGCGCGCAGCCAACAACACGTGCAGCGTGCCGGTGATGCAGGCATGATGGGTGGCCAAGGGATTGGCGATGCTGCGCGGCACCGATGCCAGCGCTGCCTGATGGAAGACCACCTCCACGCCTTCCATTGCCGTTCGTACCGTTTCCAGATCGGTAATATCGCCATCCAAAACATGGACATGGCGGCGAACATGTTCCAGGTTGGCCAGATCGCCGGTGCTGAAATTATCCAGCACACGCACCGTCTGACCACGCTGCACCAGCGCTTCAACCAGGTGCGACCCGATGAAACCCGCCCCTCCGGTGACTAGACAGACGCTCATGCGTTACCCCCCTTTAGTGAAAAAGCCAATCTTCATGCCTTGACAATGCGAGCACGTGGCGTGGCGCAATCCGCCGTAGCGTTGCGCGTATCGATGACGAGCGAAGCATTATCGACGATGAAGTCCCAATCGTAAACCGAGTGATCGGTGACAATCAGTACGCCGTCTTGTGCAGCGAGGAACTCCGGGGAGAGCGGCTGACTGTCCATCCGCAAATGGTGATGCCGCATGGGCGGCAGGCTGGGAATGTGTGGATCGTTGTAAGAAACGATCGCACCCTTGGCTTGCAGCATCTCCAGGATGGGGAAAGCGGGTGACTCGCGCGGATCGTCTACGTCCTTCTTGTAGGCGATGCCAAGTACACAGATACGACTGCCCTTGACCGGTTTGCCCTCCTCGTTGAGGGCATCGGTCAAGCGCTCAATCACATATTGCGGCATGGCCGTGTTGACCTCGCCGGCCAACTCGATGAAGCGCGTGTTCAGGCCGTAGCGCCGCGCTGCCCATGTGAGATAAAACGGATCGATAGGAATACAATGTCCGCCCAAACCAGGACCGGGATAGAATGCCTGGAAGCCAAACGGCTTGGTCTTGGCGGCGGCAATCACTTCCCAGATGTCGATGCCCATCGCCGTGAACACGCTTTTCAGTTCGTTGACCAGAGCAATGTTTACTGCCCGATAAGTGTTTTCCAGGATCTTGCAGGCTTCGGCGACGCGCGTGCTGGAGACCGGCACAACGCCATCGACGATCGGCTCATACAGGGCAACGGCCAGTTTGAGGCACGTATCGTTAAGCCCTCCGATCACTTTGGGGATATTACGTGTAGAATAATCTCTATTTCCGGGATCTTCGCGTTCGGGGCTATAAGCGAGGAAGAAATCGCGCCCGGCTTTGAGACCGCTCTTTTCCAAGAGCGGTAGCAATAGCTCCTCCGTGGTGCCGGGATAGGTGGTGCTTTCGAGGACGACGAGTTGCCCCGGCCGCAGGTGTTGGCGCAGCATATTGGCCGTATGGACAATGAAAGACAGGTCCGGTTCGCGCGCCTCACCCAGGGGGGTGGGCACGCAGATGATGATGGCATCAGCGGAAGCGAAGCGGCGTGGGTCGCTGGTTGCTTCAAAACGGCCCGAACCGATCAGTTCGCTGATGCGCTCAGAGCAGATGTGGCCGATGTAGCTTTCGCCGCGGTTGAGCTGGGCGACCTTGTCGGCGTCGATATCGAAACCGAGGACGGGATAGCCGCCCCAGGCGAAGGTCTCGGCCAGGGGTAGCCCAACATAGCCTAATCCGACGACGGCCACGCGCGCAGTCTGTTCTTCGATGCGGCTGAATAGCTCATCGGCCAGGGATAACGAAGAAGCCAAATCGAGGGTCATAAGAAAACTCCTATCTTCGGGATGGTTATATTTTCAGAAGGTTAGCCGCGCCCGCAGGGAAATGCGATCGCTCTCCCCTGCGAGACGCAGCCAATGGGGTTTAACGAATTTTCAGCTCCATCAACATTTTCTGATACTCGCTTTGTTCGGATGGATGCAGCAGGCTTGCTTGCAGCCCCTGCTCCTGGGCCCGTTTGAGTACCTTGAAAGCATTGGTTTTATCGCTGGCCTTGTAATGGGCACAGGCCAGGTGGAACAGGTGTGCTGGCGAGGGCAGGTCGGCGGCAGCATCGCGGAAATCGGTCAACGCTGCCGCATCATGGCCCAGCTTCATGTGAACCAGGCCGCGCGTGTCGAGCAAGTCGGCACGGCGGCCGATGCCGGCGACGGCTGACTCGATCCGCTGCAACGCTTCCTGATGTTTCTTCGGATCGCTGGAGCGCTGTACCAGCAGCCAGGCCAGATTGTTCAAAGCCACGATGTTCTTCGGCTCATTCTCCGGCTGCAAGATGCGGCGATACATGGCTTCCGCCTCGTCCCAGCGGTCGTGCTGACCGTACAGCTCGGCCAGGTGCAACATCAGAATCACACTCTTGGGCTTGGCTTCCAATGCTTTGGTAAGGTACTTCTCAATGGTCCGGACTTGCTCATTGCTGGCTGGCACACCGGCAGCCTGCATGGTGCGCAGCAAGGCGATGCTGGCGCCGCCAGCTACCTCCGGCGTGCATTTCCCCTCCTTCCACGTTTGCAAACAACGTTCGTAGGCCAGGACGAACTTTTTCTGTCGGCGCATCGAGTTGAGCACCAGCAACACTTCATCCGGATTGGCGCCCTTGCGCTGGATGTGAGCCTCCAGGATCTTGAGGGCCTGATCGCCGGCATGTTGTTCTTCCAGAAGCCGCGCCCGCAGTTCGACTGCCGCGAAGGCGTTCGGCTCCGAGCCGCGCTGCTCTTCCAATGTTTCCAGCATCTCCAGCGCTTTGGCGGCTTCACGCAGCTCTTTGTGTTCGAGAAGCGCCTGCACGTAGTACGCCAAATGCCGCGGCGCCGGCTCTTTCTGATTGGCCAGTTCCGACAAGATCGGCTTGGCCTTCATCCATTCGTTCTCAGCCTCATAGAGCATGGCCAGGATGAAACGATCATCCGCCGGCAGCGCCTTGGCTTGCTCTATCTCTTCCAGCAGCTCGCGGGCGCGCTGGCGGAAGGGACGATGCGAGGCTTGGGCGGCGAGTACTCGCGCCTGGAAACGGCGATTATCCGAGCTTTCGCTGCGTTCGCGCTCGGCATTCCGAACGAGATGGCCATTATCGTCCAGTTTCAAACCGACCAGGTCGAGGGCCTCGCGGAAACGGCCGTAATCCGTGCTGCTGGCCAGGACGAGAGCCAAATGCCAGCGCGCCCAATTTACATCCTCCACGGAGGGATTTTTGACCCGTTTCTGCACGATGGCGCGCAGCAGCGGTTCGGCTTCCGTGAATTTATTGGCACTCCAGTAGAAGCCGGCCACGCGACGTACCACGGCGACATCATGGCGATGGCTGTTCAATGCTTCTTCGTACTGCGCTTGCGCCGATTTCTTGCGGCCCAGGATCTCATAACAGCGGCCCAGAGTCAGCTCCACCTGTTCAGCTGGGAGGTGCTGGCGCGCCTGTTCCAACACCGCATCAGCATCTTGCTCACGTTTCTGGCGTGCGAGATACTGCACCAGGACCACGTAAGGCTCTGGCTCGCGCTGGGCCAATTCCAGAGCGGCACGCAGTTTCTTCTCGGCTTCTGGATTGTTGGCCTCGGCGAGCAGAAGCCCTTCCCACAACAGGGCGCGGAAATTGTGCGCGTCCTTGTCCGAGCGATTTCTGGCCAATAACTCTTTGGCCCGATTGATGTCTTTACGATGAGCGGCCACCGTCGCTGCCAAGCGCCAAAGTTCCGAATTGCCCAACAATGGCTCGCTGACTTTTTTCAAGGCCCAGGCCGCTTCGCGTTGCGTCGCTTCTTCATCCGGGCTATCGCGCAGCAGCAGCTCGACATATTCACGGATCACTTGCGGATTGGTTTCACCCAACTCGAGGGCCTTGTGCAGGTTAGCCCGCGCCTGGTCCTTGCGCTCGGCCAACGCTTCTATCTGAGCGCGAGCCGTGTATACCGGCGGCCAATCTGGACGCAACGCTTGTACGCCATCCAAATGAGCACGCGCTTCCTTCAGGAGATTGGCACGATCGTCTTTTTTATCTGTTTTCTCCGCCTGCCAGATCAGCCGCAGCGCCTCGCCCAGACGATGAAATGGCCCTTGGCTGCCCTCGACGATGCGGATGGCCTCGATGGCCTGGCGCACACCCTCATCATCTTCCAGCTTGCGAGCCAGATCAAACAGCAGCATGTGCAGGTTCAAATCGTTGCGATGGCTCGGCAGTTGGGCCACGCGCTGCCAGAGCGCGCGGGCTGCCTTTTCGTTTTTCAGGCCCAACTGAATGTCCGCCAAACCGCTCAACAATTGAGCCTGATCCGCTTCTTTCTTGAAGGCATCGCTGTCGCCAGCCAGGCGATTGATCGCCTCCTCGGCCGCTTTGCCTTTCTCTTCGGCCAGCAAACGCGCTTCGGCCAGACGCAGCAGTACCACCCGATCGCCGAGCTGTTGCTTCGCCTCTGCCAGCAGTTTCCGTGCTTGGGTGAGGCCGTCGCCCTTTTTGTCGCGCAGCTCCAGCGAGATACGAGCGGCCCACAATTCGCTGCTGTTCTTCCAGAGCTTCTCCGCCTGGGCCGCAACCAGAATCCGCCGCGCTTCGTCCAAGTCTCCCTGGAGCATCAGCCATTGGGCCTTGGTGAGCGGCACCTCCACGGCGTCCGGGTTGAGCTTTTCGGCGGTGTTTAGCACCATTTGGAAATGAGCCCAGTTGGGTTGTCCTTGTTGGACTTGGCGCTCCATTTCCAGCCGTGCATAGTCCAACCACGTCCTGGCGGGCAGTTGCCGTGATTGGGCCAGACGCCCAAAAATCTCGGCCGCCTTGTCCAGGTGATGCAGCATCCATTCCGCCTGGGCCATGCCCAGCTGAGCAGCAAGAGAATTCGGCTCCTGATCGCGGAGACGCTCGTAAGCCTTGAACATCTGTCCTGGCTCAGCGAGTTGCTCGTAGCATTGACCGAGATAGCGGTTGACCTGTCCGGCTAATTCGGCCTGGCCACCCAGCGCCGCCCGCGCCTGTTCCAAGAGTGTGACCGCCTCGGCCCAACGGCGATCCAATATCAGCAGGCGGGCCTTAAGGAAGTCGCACGCCGCCGGTGAGCCGCGCGTCTTCCGCGCTTCCTCAAGTGCTTGGTTCGCCTCTTTCATCCACGCCTGTCGCTGTTCGTTGTTGACACGGGTAGAACCAGCACTTCGCCGA
>Ga0070737_10004726_pt1 | contig 13411 bp, 11 predicted proteins | sample Coa_R1_10_FD_66438 | JGI IMG/M metagenome (GOLD analysis project Ga0070737, IMG submission 66438) | Surface soil microbial communities from Centralia Pennsylvania, which are recovering from an underground coalmine fire - Coalmine... | ecosystem: Environmental > Terrestrial > Soil > Unclassified... | reverse complement strand
CGAATTTTGATCAAGCGCGTCGAGGAAAAAGAATCGATTAAGGGCGGCATCATCATCCCGGACACGGCCAAAGAGAAGCCGCAGGAGGGAGAGGTGATCGCCGTTGGGAACGGCAAGAAAACTGAAGAGGGGAAGGTAATCCCGTTGGACGTGAAGGCGGGAGACCGAATTCTCTTCGGCAAGTATTCCGGAACCGAAATCAAGCTTGATAACGAGGAGTACCTTATCCTCAGAGAAGACGAAGTCCTCGGCGTAATTGAGGCGGCGAAGCATTCCGCTGCGGGCGGCAAAAAGTAAGCAGGCAGATTCTTCCGCTCCGAGGCAGCATTCAGTCTGCGGAGCGGGCGCGATTCGAACTTCAAACCCTCTCGCGTTGTCGAGAAGGCCAAAAGAATTTTGGAGGTAGTAAGCAATGGCAAATGCAAAGATGATCGTACACGGCGAAGAAAGCCGCCGGGCGATTCTGCGAGGCGTCAATCAACTTGCGGACGCCGTAAAAGTCACGCTGGGCCCGAAAGGCCGGAACGTGGTGCTGGATAAGAAATTTGGCTCGCCGACTATTACCAAGGATGGCGTCACGGTGGCCAAAGAGATTGAGCTGAAGGACCCGCTTGAGAACATGGGCGCGCAAATGGTGCGCGAGGTCGCTTCCAAAACGTCGGACGTGGCTGGCGACGGCACGACCACGGCAACGGTGCTGGCCCAGGCGATTTTCCGCGAAGGAGTCAAGACGATCTCAGCCGGCGCGAATCCGATGGCGGTGAAGCGTGGCATTGAGACGGCCGTGCGCACGGTTTGCGGATACGAAGAGACGGGCAAGGACGGAAACAAAAAGCACGTGAAGGGCGATCTCGAGAAGTTCTCGAAGGAAGTCAAGGAAAGCTCCATGATCGCTCAAGTAGGCACGGTTTCCGCCAATAACGACAACACCATCGGCGGCATCATTGCTGAGGCGATGAAAAAGGTAGGCAAGGACGGCGTCATCACGGTCGAGGAATCGAAGACTATGGAGACCACCTTGGAAGTGGTCGAGGGAATGCAGTTCGACCGCGGTTATCTCTCGCCCTACTTCGTCACCGATCCCGAGCGGATGGAGTGCGTGCTTGAGAATGCTTACATTCTGATCCACGAGAAGAAAATCAGCTCGATGAAGGATCTGCTACCTCTGCTTGAGCAGATCGCGAAGTCAGGGAAGCCCTTGCTGATTATCGCCGAGGAAGTTGAAGGCGAAGCGCTGGCAACCCTGGTGGTGAACAAGTTGCGCGGCACGCTACAGTGCGCGGCGGTGAAGGCGCCCGGATTCGGCGATCGCCGCAAAGCCATGCTAGAAGACATCGCCATCCTCACCGGCGGCAAGGCGATTTCTGAGGACCTCGGCATCAAGCTCGAGAATGTGAAGCTTGAGGACCTCGGCAAGGCGAAGAAGATCACCATCGACAAGGACAACACCACCATCGTCGAGGGCTCGGGCAAAACCTCTGACATCGAGGGCCGGGTGAAGCAAATCCGGGCCCAGGTTGAGGAAACCACGTCGGACTACGACCGCGAAAAGTTGCAGGAGCGCCTGGCAAAGCTAGTGGGCGGCGTGGCGCAGATCAAAGTGGGCGCGGCAACCGAGACCGAGATGAAGGAAAAGAAGGCCCGTGTCGAAGATGCCATGCACGCCACCAAAGCGGCTGTCGAGGAAGGCATTGTTCCCGGCGGCGGCGTCGCTCTGGTGCGATGCATTCCATCGCTCGATAAACTCAAGGCCGAAGGCGATGAGCAGATCGGCATCAACATCGTGAAGCGCGCTCTTGAAGAGCCGCTGCGCATGATCGCTCAGAACGCCGGACATGAAGGAGCCGTTGTGGTGGAGAAAGTCCGGAGCAACTCGAACGCCAACTTCGGCTTCAACGCCCAGACGGAAACCTTCGGCGATCTAGTGGAGGCTGGCGTCATCGATCCCACCAAGGTCGTTCGCACGGCCTTGCAGAACGCTGCATCCATCGCTTCGCTGATGCTCACCACGGAAGCGCTGGTCAGCGAAGTCCCCGAGAAGGAAGATAAGGCCCACGCTGGCGCAGGAGGCGGCCCCGGCATGGGAGGCATGGGTGGTGGGATGTACTAAACCGCGCAGCTTCCGGACATCAGTTCGGCAAAATGCGCCGTTTGAACGACGAAGGGCGGGGGTTAATCCCCCCGCCCTTTTTATTTGGAAAAGCCCCTCCGCGTTCCGTCTTTCAATCCGTTCCGCTATATACTTCATGCGCCGCTGAATTCCTACCGACGATGCGCCTGGAATTACAAAATGGTCACCTCGAATACGTGAGCCCGGTAGCCATCGAGCCGTACAAAGAGGCCGCTTTCCGTCAAGTCTTTCCCTTCGCGTTCGTACTGCTTATCGTTCAGCAGGTCGGAGAATAAATACCGCCGGGAGACGTCAAGCGGCGCACCAAGGTAAATCCGGCCTTGCGACGCAGTATCTCCCAGATTCACGACGACCAGCCTTACATCCTGTCCGGATTGCCACCGGTAAGCAACGAGATTCCTGTAACTAGCGTCCCCGTTCGCACTTGCTTCAAGCAGCTTCCAATCTTGCTGGTGGAAGACATCCTGGGAGGAGATTTGCAGGAGCTTGGCATAGAGTTTAGAGATATCAGGATCGTCCGGTTCGCTAGGGGCGCGGCCAAGCTGAATGGGCAGATGGAGCTTCCTTCCCTGCAACTGCCCCTGATGGTAAAAGCGCATGCCGGGAAGCGTGGCCGCTATCGTCGCAATCGCAGGTAGTCTTTCCCTGCCAAAGGCTGAGGCGGCGCGCACTTCGTCATGATTCTCAAGAAATCTCGCCATCTTGTTCTGGTAACTTAAATCCGATTTTAAGTGGAGTCTCACATCGCGCGGTGAGCCGTCACGCAGGCGGTCGTAGAGCCGTTTGTCATAGGTAAAGTTGAAACCAAGCTGCTGCAAACGCCATTCGAGATCCCAATAAACCTCGGCCAGCCACACGAAGTCCGGCAGCGCCGAGATCGCTGCGGGCCAGAACTCTTCCGCCGGAGTTTTGAGCCCTCCGATGAGCGGACTCCAGGTTTTCGCGAACACCTCGTTCAGGCACAGCATCGCCATGTCGCAGCGCACGCCATCGCAATGGGTGGAAATCGTCTTCAGCACGTCCAGCATCGCCGCCCGCGTTGACGGGTTAAAGTAATTCAACTGCGCTGCGTCCGGCCAGGGAGGAAAGTAGGGATCTTTACCCCGAGCGATAAAGAGGGCGGAACGCTCCAACTCGGCTAAAAAGAAGGCTTCAGGGTTCCTGCGAAAGTCAGCCAGTGTTCCCTGGACGTAATATTCAGGATGGGACTGAATCCATGGGTGATCGGGTCCGGTGTGGTTAGGGACGAAATCCAGAATCAAGCCTATATTGCGGTCGCGAAGCTTGCTGCGCACTGCGTCAATCTCGCTCCAAGTCCCGATGCGAGGGTCTGGAACATAATCCTGAATTGAATACGGCGAGCCCGCCACATCGCGGACGGTCCATCCGGGCAGTGCGGCATCATACAACGCAAAGGAGTTGATGTCTGTGCGGAAAATGTGGCGGCCTGAGGGGCTGCGCTTCCAAATCCCCATCAACCACACAAAATCGAATCCAAGTTCTCGCAGCTTGTCCCACTCTTCATCGGGAACTGCGCCAACCGTGACGCGCTTCCCTGCCTTAGCAGAGAGCTCTTCAAGCCAAGCCCAGGTGTTGATCTCGTAAAGGTGAGGATGCATTCGCGCAGTGAACGCATTCCGGTCATTTTGCGCAGGCATTGGACGCGCTCCTTCACCTTGCCCAGGGCCGCATGACTTAGCCGACAACCGGCAAAGTACTTCTCCTGATTTTAATCCAGCGGCTCGCCCCAAACTTGGCGAAGCTCCCGAACGCGCTGCTCAACTGACGGCGCTTCTTGGAAAAGCCTGATTCCCGCAATCCCCGCCGCGCCCGCATCCCGGCAGCGCCGCACGCGTTCCACTGTGATTCCGCCCAGCGCCAGCACGGGAATGCTCACCTCAGAGGCAGCGCGGCGCAGCGGTTCCAAGCCGAGTGGAGGACCGTATGCGATCTTAGACGGAGTTTCAAAAATAGGGCCAAGAAGCGCATAATCCGCCCCGTCCTCTCGAGCCGCTCGTACCTCCGCGGCGGAATGGCACGACACCCCAACTTGAAATTCCGGCGGTACAATGCGGCGAATCTCTGCCGGTGGGAGAGACTGATGGCCAAGGTGGACGCCCGCCGCACCCGACGCCAAAGCGATATCCAGCCGGTCGTTGATCACAATTCGGCTCGCGCGGCCCTGGGAAGCGGTAACCAGGCGCTGGGCAAGGTCGAGCAGTGCGCGCGTTTCCAAATCCTTTTCCCGGACTTGAATCAGATTAACGCCTGCCCTAATGACTTCGGGTGCAAATGTTTCCAGAGAGCGGCCCTGCAGGCTCTTACGATCGGTGATGTAGCAGATTTCCAAGCGCGAAGGCATCACGAGAGGCGGGTCATGTCACCGCAATCGAGGTCTGACGACCGGGCCGGGCGAATGGGCTGTTTTGTGAATAGCATCGATAGCCATCCAAATGTTCACTAGTCCGAGTCCAGAAATCGCCCCCCGGACGAAGTAATTAGTCCCGATCGGCGAGAGCCAAGCGTAATGGGCGAGAAAAAAGTTGTCGCTCCAAAAAGCGGCCCAAGGTGAGAAGAACAGGACGGCGCCTAGAGCGAGGTAAAACAGAATGCGAACTGTAGTTCGTAGCAATTTCATGCTGGGATAGCCAACTCGTTTTCAATCGCCTTAACAAGATGCTGTTCACAGGATTACGCGCCAAGATTCGAATCAAGACCGTTGCACGGCTCTGACCCCATCAGAGTTTCATCTAGCGCTGTGTTGTATTCACGCTAGACCGCGCCTGGAACCGTTTGCTCACCAAGCGAAGATTAGTACAGTGTTCGCCGTCAGCGGTTCGCAATCGCGCTGACAACCGGCGGTTCGAAGCATTCAGCGCTGTTTGTCTTGCAGCGAATGGATTTTCCCCGCCACGTCCCGGTAATCGATGTTCAAACTGTACACTTCAGCAAATTTCTCCAGCGCGCTCTTGGCGTCTCCGCTCTTTTCGTAGGCGAGGCCGAGATCGTAGTTCAAGGCCAAGATGGTCTCTTCATCGAGGCCAGGAGCTTCAAGCGCCCGCAAATACCACCGCGCTGCGATGGCAGGCATTCCCTTTTCCATGAAGCAAGTGCCGAGCAGCGAACATGCCTCAAGAAAGCGCGGCGGAAGGTTTTGCTTATCCGCGCCGCGTACAGCCTTTTGAAATTCCCCGATAGCCTCATCCAGCAGCCCCATTTCGCGGAAGGCCACACCCAGATTATAGTGAGCCTGCGGAGTATCTTGGGAGGAATCCTCCTCCTGTTCCAATTCCAGCTCAGCCAGCAGATCATGGAAAACTGTGCTGAATGAATCGGCATCCGCGGGTACTCCGAGTCTTGCCTGTTCCGCAGGTAAGGGAGCAGCCTGCGTCACCGGCGGCTCAGGAAAAGATTTTTCCAGATCCAGCTTCAACTCCTCAATCAGATTCTTTCCCTGGATTAGATCCTCCGGAGCGCGCGGCGGAGGAAATTCCCCGGTCTCCTCCACTGTACCGGTGAAAGCCGCAGAGCTGGCAAACGGCTCAAGCGGAGCCTCATCTGGAGGCTGCGGTTCTGCCTCCAAGCCTGGGGTTTCCTCCACGCGGCGGCGGAGTTCGGCGAGTTCGGGATGTCCTGGGTAAGCTGCTTCAAGTTTTTCCAGGCTAGCACGGGCTTCGGCGAAAAAGCCATATTCAAGGTAAAACTGAATCTCGGCAGTTTCGTCGTCTAGCGCGGGGACCGGATTAGGCGCTTGGATTGGCGCTTCTGGCTCCGCCTTCGTCACGTGAGCGGCAGTGTATTCCTTCCACTCTGAGGAGAAATCGATTTCAATTTCCCGGTCTGGCGCGGCAGGCGGCGAAGTCTCTGAAGCAGGCGTTTCCGTTAACAGCTCAGGCAATGGCTCAAGTGGTGACACGCTTTTCTGCACGGCAGTCCCTGGGACCGGTTCGGGCACAGGCGCCGCCTCAGCGGTTTCGGTTTCCTTCCACGTTTTTCCTTGATTAGCCAGCGCCTCCTTTAGCAGAGCCTCCCACTGTGGGTTACCGCCCCTGTATTCGAGAAGATAGCGATAGACTTTCTCCGCGCTTGCCCACTGTTCTGCCCGCGCAAAAGCGCCTCCCAACTCTTCAAGCAATTCACTGCCGTGCAGAGCCCCGCCCGCCCGCTCGTAAATGGTGTAGATCAATTCCAGACTTGAGGCGTGCCGGGGCTGGGCCTGGAGAATCCGGCGCAAATTGCCGATTAGCTGATTTGTCTGTTGCCGCTCCAGAGCAAGATCGGCGATTGCGCCCAAAGGCTCGAGAGCGGCATCGGGATTATTCGCTTGCAAGCAGCTAGCAGTAAAGCGCTCAACGGCCTCAAAATTGCCTGGATCGTCACGATAGATTTCCACCGTCACGGTGACGGCCTCATCCAGCTTCTGAGCGCCCAAACATGATTCGAGCAGGATCAGGCGCGCCTCGCGGCTTGCCTTTAGCTCCGGCGCGCTGGCGAGCATTTTTTCAGCATCCGCGAATCGCCCGCCATCCACCGCCATGCGAGCTTGGAGCAGCAGGGAGCGGCTATTGTGCGGGTCGAGATGCAGCGCCTTCCCAAGAGCGGCGTTCGTGACGTCCGCGTTCTTCTGGCCATGAGCAGTCTCCGCTGCCTCGATATACGCGATCACCGCTTCATGGGTTCGCCCCGCCGCTTCATGAAATTCACCCAGGCGAACACGATAACCGGGATTTTCCGGATCCTGAGCGATGAGCTTTCCGAGAATCTCAATAGCCTTTTCGGGAAGCGAATGGCCGTGGCAGAAGGTGAGGGCTTGGGCGTACTGTTCCCGCGCTTCATGGGTAAGCCCCTGGCTGGAGTACAACTCGGCGAGTTTGATCAGAGGGTCGGCGGAGCGAGCGTCCAGTTTGGCGATTTTCTTATAAATCGCGATCGCCTTGAGCGAAAACCCCTCGTGGGCGTAGGCAGCGGCCAACTTGTAATACTGCCGGAGAGCGTCTGGGATGTTTCCGTCCCGAACGCAGAGGTCTCCCACCGTGTTCAGCAGAGATAAATCCCCCGGATCCTGCTCTATGATTGCCAGGTACATCTTAATCGCTTGGGAGAGCTTTCTCTGGCTTACCAGCTTTGCGGCTTCTTCAAGCGCTTTACTTTTGTTAAAGGGCATCCCAAGGCTCCGCAGCCGACAGGTAGCAGGTTGCCGCTTAGGCTAGCACACGGCCACTTTAGAAGTCAAAAATCCGCCTGCTGGCAACCCTCGCCGATGGTTAGACATCCTCTCCACGCTCCGGTCCGTGAGGCCTGCTTTAGGGCATTATGCGTACCAGCAAATCGATATGAGTCATCGCCTCATCCCGGATGCGCAAACAAAATCCTAAGGCAGCTCTTACGCGCTACAATCCACAATCGATTTCTTGATCTCCCCTCAGCACATTATCAGGAGATGCAGTCTGCAAACTAAACCAAGATCATTGATTAATTCAATTGAAAACTACTTTTGATACGATACACAACTAGTTACTAAAGCCAACAAAAATTTTATCAACAGTTCTGTTGAAAACCTTGTGGAAAAACACAGATTTTTTAGCTTAACAGTCCGATTGTGAAGGGCTTTTAACACTTTGCATTAAATTGGTGCAAGTCAGTTTAACCCCTTTGTTTTCAATTGCTTCATTCTTATTACTAAGGATGCGCGATAGCAAGCCGAGTGCCGCGCGGGGTCAGGCTAACTGCAAAGCCATGACTTGCTCTGTCTCAACGAAGGGGCTGAGGTCTTCTGAGTTCCACAGAGATAACTTGGTTATCCTGTGTGACCTGGAAAGTTTTGCCTAGTGTTTGGTGGCGAGAGGCGGTAACGATTAAATAAACCGCTTCCATCGGAATGAAGCTGAACTTGTATTCACCTTGGAGGTCGGTTTTAGCGCTATAGGAAATGACTTTTCCGAACCGGCTGTGGGGGTCGCGGAATTGCAGCGTGAGGTGAGCCTGAAACACCGGCTTATGCGTGGCGTGATCGGTGACAAGCACAGTAAGATTGACAAGGGGAGGATGCTTTCGCGCGGCTGCAGCCACTGGGGATGACAGCGTCAGCCAGACGAGTGCAACGAGCAATGCAGACCGCCTTATGCCCCGTGACAGCATATAGCCGAGCATGATTTCCTTTCCCTTAGAGTTTGTGCCGCAAATATCCGTCGCACCCACGTATCATAGCAAAAGAGGCGCCTGATCAGACAAGGAAATCGGACCAGAACGGCCGCATGCGAGCGCCCACTGAGCTTGGCCACAGCATCCCACCCTGCCTGAGCGTGCTATCGATCTAAATCGCCGCCACTTACTCGCTCTTGTTTTCAACTGGCTTGCTTGCGGTTTACCCGTTGGCAAAGTGTGTTATTCTAGCAGCGGAATACAGTCGAGGCGAGGCTCCTCTGGTACTTTTTGATGACGCACTTAGGGCCTTCCATATCGTTTCCCGAGACAATATATGCCGGAAAATGCCAACCGTCGTCTCCGAATCCTGAGCGGTATGCGTCCCACTGGCAGGTTGCATCTTGGAAACTTGGTGGGGGCGCTGGATAACTGGATAAAGCTTCAGGACCAGTACGAGAGCTTCTATTTCGTGGCCGACTGGCACATGCTTACTACGGATTACGCCGATGTTGGGGAATTGCAAAACAATATTCAGGAGATGGTCACGGACTGGTTAGCGGCGGGTCTTGATCCTTCCAAATCAACATTATTCGTTCAGTCACGGTTGCCGGAGCATGCTGAGTTGTACCTTCTTTTTTCCATGTTTACTCCTCTCGGCTGGCTTGAGCGCGTGCCAACCTATAAAGAACAACTCGAAAACCTGAAGGGCCGAGACCTGCATACCTACGGATTCCTGGGCTATCCTGTATTGCAAGCGGCGGATATTCTAATCTATAAAGCGGATGCGGTCCCGGTTGGGGAAGACCAGGTGCCGCACGTTGAGCTTACAAGAGAAATCGGGCGCCGTTTCAACCATCTTTATCGTTCCGTCTTTCCTGAGCCGGAGGCTCTTCTGACGCTTGCACCGAGGCTACCGGGCATCGACGGGCGCAAAATGTCCAAGAGCTATGGGAATGCCATTTTTCTTTCCGACGCTCCTGAAACAGTCTCAAAGAAAGTTGCCGGCATGGTGACTGATCCGGCACGGAAGCGCCGGACCGATAAAGGAAATCCCGACGTATGCCCGGTGTTCGATTTTCACAAGATATTTTCTTCGCCAGAAGTCATTGAACGAGTCAATCGCGAATGCCGCACTGCGGAGATTGGGTGCGTGGAATGCAAGAAGCTCATGGCCGGTTATTTGAATGCATTTCTGGCACCCATACAGGAAAAACGCAGGGTGATCGAGCGCAACCCGCAGCAGGTTTGGGATGTTCTCGATGAGGGAACGCATAAGGCCCGGCAAGTAGCTTGCGCGACGATGGCAGAAGTTCGCTCTGCGATGAACTTGGTGCATGCATAGCTCTGGATTGGTCGGACGAACGGGCTTTTTATGTGCTTCGTTATCCGCCCTACATTTTACGGTAGTGCACGACCCTTGCATGATGCTGGAAGAACGCCGGGAAAACCAATCCGCAGAACAAGAAAGCGCTAGCCTGGAACGACCCGCAAACCCACAGGGTCAAACAGTCACCGCCGCGGGTCAGCCAGCTCCTTTGCTGAAGCTCCAAATCTATGAAGGGCCTCTCGACCTGTTGTTGGACCTCATCCGCAAGCAGAAGATAAATATTTATGATATCCCCATTGCCCAGATTACCAGCCAGTACCTGCAATATCTTCACCTGCTCGAAGAGATGGATATTGACGTGGCAGGCGAGTTCATTTTTATGGCTGCGACGCTTATTCACATTAAATCGCGCCTTTTACTGCCGCCAGATCCTGCCGCGCCGCCCGAGGAACAAGAGGACCCCCGCACAGATTTGGTTCACCGACTGCTCGAACACGAGCAGTTCAAAAATGCTGCTCAGATGTTGCAGTCAAAGCGGTTAGTGGAAGAAGCTACATGGTCACAGCCTGGAATCGGGGAGTTTTTAGAGGCCGAAGATGAGCCGGGTTTGGCGGTCTCTGTTTTTGACTTGATCGCGGCTTTCCGGCAGGTTATGGAACGCGCTAAAGAACGCCCTTCTCTTGAGGTTCAGCGCGATGAGGTAACGGTGGGGGAGATGATCGAGCACGTCAAACAGGTGCTGCTCACGCGGCGTCACCCCGTGCAGCTCGAAGACCTGATGGCAGGATACACCGCGCGAGGAGCGCTGATCGCACTGATTCTGGCGTTGCTGGAAATGGTCCGCCTGCGTGCCATTCTTCTGCGGCAAAAGGAGCTTTTTGGACCGGTAACTATTCATCGCCATCAGCACTTTGAGGAAATTATGGCTAAACTGGACGCGGGCTCCTTGGAAGCGAGTTTTGAGGAAACGCCGCCTGAAAGCAACAGCGGTCTGGCAGAAGAAGGCTGAAGCTGGGACAGTGCGGCAGGAACGGGTTCCCGCATTCGAATAAAGCTCACAGGCGTTCGGTTGGAGAGAGCAAGTGGCTTATTAACCTATGTTTAGTGACGAAACTCTGCGAGCGATGATCGAGGGCATCATTTACGTGGCGCACGAACCCGTGAGCCTGGACGCGATTGTGAAATCGATTGAAGGAGAGGACCGCGAGCGAGTGGCCTCGGTAATCGAGGCACTAATCCAGCAATACGACCAGCCTGAGCATGGCATCTGCATCCGGCATGTAGCAGGAGGTTACAAATTCTCGTCAAAAGCGGAGCATCACGAAGTGCTTCGCCGTTTCGTAAAAAGCCTCAAGCCCCTCATCCGGCTTTCAAAACCCGCCCTGGAGACCATGGCTGTGATTGCATACCGTCAACCCGTCACTCTGCCTGAGATCGAGGCGATACGCGGCGTTGATTGCGGGGGCGTCATCCACACACTGATGGAGAAGAAGCTCGTGGTTACCGCCGGGCGCAAGAACGTAGTTGGACGGCCAATACTTTACAAAACTTCACGAGAGTTCTTGGTACACTTCGGCCTGAAAGATTTGGGCGAGCTGCCCAGCCTTCGTGAATTCGAAGAACTAGCCCGGCAAGCCTTGGGGGCACAGCCTGACCTTCTCGAAGATTCGAATCAGCCGGTTTCCGAAGCAGCGGAAGAGGATGCTGGCTCGATGGCTGAATCTAGCGGCGAACTGAAGGCGCCGGAGAGCAAGCCTTAGCAAATCGCTGAACTTCCGTAACGGCAGACACAGCGATTACTGCGCCTAAGATCTCCATGGAAGAACGGCTCCAAAAAATCATCGCAGCGGCAGGAATTGCTTCGCGCCGCAAAGCGGAAGACCTGATTCGCCAGGGCTTAGTTTCCGTGAACGGACAAACCGTTACGGAGCTTGGCGCCAAAGCGGATGCCGGGCGCGACCACATTCGCGTCGGCGGCAGGCCGGTGCGAAGGCCTGCGAAGCATCTTTACATTCTTCTGAACAAACCGCCCGGTTGCGTCTCCACGGCAAGCGACCCGCAAGGACGCAATACCGTGGTCTCGCTGCTGCGCGGGAAGGGAATCACGCAGCGCGTCTACCCTGTGGGGCGGTTGGATTACGCATCATCTGGCGTGATCCTGATGACGAATGACGGAGACCTCGCGCACTTCCTCATGTCGCGGACCTCCGCGGTGCCCCGCACCTATCACGTCAAACTGGAAGGTCCGCCTGATCCGGAAGACTTAAAGAAGTTAGAGGTGGGCATCACGCTCGATGGCCGCCGCACTGCGCCTTGCGCCATTCGGCGGCTGGGTGAGCGCTCTGGGGCCGGCAAGCCATGGTACGAAATCACACTTGTCGAAGGCCGCTATCATCAAGTTCGCCGCATGTTTGAGCGCATCGGACGGTCGGTAATCAAGCTAAAGCGGGTGCGAATCGCTTTCTTGGATGATGGCGGTCTTGCTGCGGGCCAATTCCGCCATTTGACGCAGGCGGAAGTTAGCCGCCTGCGAACTTGGCATCCGGGAACGAAACTCCCGCAAGTGGCTTTGCAGCCCCGGCGAAAAACACCTCTGAAAAACCGCTGACACTGGGCGAATGGACTGCGCAACACGACAGGGAAAGTATATCCATGCGGAAGTCTGGTATTGAAGATTTGCTTCCCTCCTGGGCCAGCCGCATTCGCCCTTATCTGACGGGCAAGCCGATTGAAGAAGTCGAGCGTGAACTTGGCCGCAAGGCGATCAAGCTTGCATCCAATGAGAATCCGTTCGGGCCATCGCCCAAAGCCATAGAAGCCGTTCGCCGATCTCTGGGTCTGGTTCACCTCTACCCGGATTCTGCCGGCTACGACCTCACGCAAAAACTGGCTGATTTTCACGGCGTCGAACCGAACCAAGTCATTCTCGGTGCTGGCTCGACAGACCTGATCGAGCTCGCAGCCAAGACATTTCTTTCCGTGGAAGATGAAGGCATTACATCGGAATCGTCTTTTCATATTTACCGCCTTGCGATCGAGGAAACTGGCGCCAGGCTTACCCTAGTTCCCATGCGCCAGATGACGTTCGATCTGGCGGCCATCCGGCTGGCCGTCTCTCCCCGTTGCAAGCTGATTTATCTGGCTAACCCTAACAATCCTACAGGCACGATGTTCAGCGCTGATGATCTTGACCGCTTTCTGGATTCTCTTCCTGCTCGCGTGGTTGTGGCGCTCGATGAAGCTTACTGCCATTACGTGCAGCGCTCGGATTACTCGCATTCCCTGGATTACGTGCGGACGCGGGATAACGTGCTCGTGCTGCGCACTTTTTCCAAGGTGTATGGCCTGGCCGGTCTCAGAGTGGGTTACGGGCTCGGGTCCGCAGACTTGATCGGTTGCCTCGAACGAGTGCGGAGACCCTTTAATACTTCTCGCCCGGCGCAGACGGCCGCCATCGCGGCGCTTGACGATCAGGAGCACGTCGCGAGATCCATCGAATCAAACGCGGCTGAAATGCGCTTTATGACCGAAGAACTTACTCTACTAGGCGTGAGGTTTACTCAATCGTCAACTAATTTCCTGCTTATTGACATAACGCGGGATTGCGAGCAAGCTTTTCTTAGACTGCTGCAGGAAGGCGTCATTGTGCGGCCTATGAAGATTTACGGCTTCCCCACATCGTTGCGTGTAACACTTGGAACCCACGAGGATAACGAGCGGTTTCTAGAAGCCATGCGCCGCATCCTGGCTACCCCCTCCCCGATCGAAGGCTAGGTCGGATTTTATCCGGTCGGATCGCAGCGACCTGG
>Ga0070737_10004725_pt1 | contig 13413 bp, 13 predicted proteins | sample Coa_R1_10_FD_66438 | JGI IMG/M metagenome (GOLD analysis project Ga0070737, IMG submission 66438) | Surface soil microbial communities from Centralia Pennsylvania, which are recovering from an underground coalmine fire - Coalmine... | ecosystem: Environmental > Terrestrial > Soil > Unclassified... | reverse complement strand
CGTCCCGGACCAGTCCCTCCCCGGTCAGTGCCAGCGCGCAGTGGGCCAGCGGGGCCAGATCGCCTGAGCAGCCCAGGCTGCCGTGCTCCAGCACGACCGGGGTGATGCCCGCGTTCAGCAAGTGCGCGTAGGCCAGGGCGGTCGCTTCGCGTACCCCGGTGTGCCCGGAGGCCAGGGTGGCCAGGCGCAGCAGCATCATGGCCCGGACGACTTCGCGCTCCACCTCCGGTCCTGCGCCAGCCGCGTGACTGCGGACCAGGCTGATCTGCAGCCGGCTGCGCATCTCCGCAGGGATGTGCCGGGTCGCCAGCGCCCCGAACCCGGTCGAGACGCCGTAATGCGCAGCGGCGTCGCTGGCCAGCGATTCGATGATCTCCCGGCCTTTGCCGATCCGGCCCAGCACGTCAGCTGGCAGCGCCACGGTGCTGCCATGCCGGGCCACGGCAGCCACGCCGGCCAGCGACAGCGGCGCCAGCCCCACCACCACGGCGTCCCCAGCAGAAGGGCGCATCAGCCGAGTGGAGATTCCGCAGCGGCCGCCCTGGCCTGGTCGAACCGGCGGGTGACGTCGGCCCAGTTGACCAGGTCCCACAGCCGGGTGACGTAATCGGGGCGGACGTTGCGGTACTGCAGGTAGTAGGCGTGCTCCCAGGCGTCGAAGACCAGCAGCGGGGTGGACCCGATGCCGACGTTGCCGTGGTGGTCGTAAAACTGCTCGATGATCAGCCGCCTGGACAGCGGCTCATAGCCCAGGATGCCCCAGCCCGAGCCCTGCACGCTGGCGGTGGCGGTGGACAGCCGCTTGCTGAACGCCTCGAAGGAGCCGAAGTGCTCGCTGATCGCGGCGGCGAGTTCCCCGCCGGGCCGGTCACCCCCGTGGGGGGACAGGTTCTGCCAGAAGATCGAGTGCAGCACGTGCCCGGACAGGTTGAACGCGAGCGTCTTCTCCAGGCCCACGGTGGTGGTCGGGGTGGCCGCTTCACCGGCCTCAGCCAGCTGCTCCAGGGTGTCGTTGGCGCCCTTGACGTAGGCGGCGTGGTGCTTGCCGTGATGCAGTTCGAGGATCTCACCGGACATCGCCGGCTCCAGCGCCCCGTAGTCGTAGGGCAGGTCGGGGAGGGTGTAAACGGCCATCGGCTGCTCCCTATCCATGATGGCGCGGCCGGGAGCCGGCCACGCCAAGGCATTGCTGCCATGAGTGTGCAATTACAAGATGCTCGCAACTATAACCATGAGAAGGCCATGCGTCCTGAGCGGACGTGGTGATCGCGTCAAGAAGCCCGTGCCTGTCCCCGGGGAAGCCAGCACCGGCGTTCAGCGGCAAGCGGCGCAGCGGCCGGTGACCGCGAAGCGGTGCAGGTCGACCGTGAATCCGTACCGCGCCTCGACCTCCCGGCTGAGATCGCCGAACATCTCGTGCGGAATCTCGGTCATAGTTCCGCACTGCTCACAGACCAGATGACCGTGCGCGGGTGAGCTCAGATGGTAGGCCGCGGCGCCGCCCCCGATGTAAGTCTGGTCGACCACGCCCAGCCCGACCAGCTCATCGAGGTTGCGGTAGATCGTGCTGATGTTGACATCAGGCGCCCGGGCCTGGACTTCCTCGGCCAGATCCTCGACGCTGCGGTGGGCCCGGCTGCGGAACAGGGCGGCCAGCAGCAGCCGCCGGGCGGGGGTCACCCGGCCACCACGCGCACGCATCCCCGCCAGCACGTCCTCGATCGTCTCGAAACCTGCCAGCGGGAGACCGCCCTCCCGGCTCTGTTTCACCACACCCCGAGACTAGCTCTGCCCTCAGCCATTCAGCATCCGCCAGCTGGCGGCGCAGCGGAGATCACCGGCCTGCCCACTAGTTGCGAGTAACTTGTAATTGCTATTTGATAGCAGTTACGGCATGGTAGTGCCGCGATGACGACGTGGCTAGGGAGCTGCGGATGCCCGCCAACCCTCTTGGTGGACCTGCTGTCTTTCCAGTGCCGGGATGACCGGGGCGGGGGATTCGTTCCTGGCTACTGCCGATGCCGCGCAAACGGGGGCTGGTGTCATCGCGGCCCGGTACCGCGGGGACGTGGCCAGCGCTAATGCGCTGCTCAGCGGCCTGGATGACCGGGTGAGGGCGGCCGGGTTCCTGTTCCTGGCCGACCTGGCCGTAACCCTCCTGGCCCAGTGCGAAGGAAGGCCCGTCGATGACGTGGTCGCCGAGCTGAGCCTGCAGATCGCCGCCCAGGCGTCCAGCCTGTGATCCCGGTGACCAGATGACGCCCCCGGCAAGCTCAGCGTTTCCGGCTGGCCGCCACGCTGAGGATGTTCCCGCCGGGGGTACGGTGCACCCGCTGGTCCATCACGGCCAGCGGGTTCTGCACCGTCCGTGCGAGCCGGTGACGCAGTTCGACGGAGCACTGGCGGCTCTGGTCGCGGACATGTTCGCCAGCATGTATGCCGCCGACGGGGTGGGGCTGGCGGCCAACCAGATCGGCGTGGGCCTGCGGGTTTTCGTCTACGACTGCCCCGACGCGGCCGATACCGCTCAGGCTGGGTATGTGATCAACCCGGTGCTGCGGATTCCGGGTGCCCTGGCGCCGCCGGTGACCCAGAGCGAAGGCTGCCTGTCCGTGCCGGGCCAGCACGCCGATATCCCGCGCCCGGCCCTGGCCACGGTAACCGGCCAGGATCTGGACGGCGGCGAGGTCGTCGTGACCGGGACCGGCCTGCTGGCCCGGTGCCTGCAGCATGAGGCCGACCATCTTGACGGCATCGTGTACGTGGATAAGCTGCCCGCTGCCCAGCGTGCCGCTCTGCTCGCCGCGGCGGCGCGGCGCATCGCCGGCGGGTGACCAGTCAGGCCGCCGCTATTGGGCCAGCCGGGACTGGACCCAGGGAATGCTCCGGCCGGTCCGCTCAGCCAGCTCCCGGAGCGTGACCCCGGCCTGGCGCTGCTCGGCTAGCCAGGCCCGGATGTCGGGTACGCCGATCCGCTCCGCCGTCCGCGCGTCGTTCACACCGGCCCGGGCGTGCTTGCTGGCCGGCTGGTTGATCCCGGTGGCCCGGATCCGCGCGCCGGATGCGATGAGTTCGGCGCGCAGACGGCCGCGGCCCAGGCTGGTCAGCGACGCGAGCTGGGCCAGGCTGGCGCCAGCCTCGTACCGGTTCCGCAGGAGCGTGGGCAGGTCGGTCACCCCGGCGGCGGAAACGATCTTATCCAGCTGTTCCCGCCGTGTCCTGGCCACCGTGGCCCGGCCAGCAGCCAGCCGTCCGGCCCGGGATTCGCGTACGGCGTCAGGCGTCTGGCCGGCTGCTCCCCGGTGCCGGCTCGCCGCCGCCAGGCGGCTCAGCTCGCCGGCCTGAGCCATGCGGTGGCCGGGTTCGAACCGGTCCCGCACCGCCTGGCTGGCATCCCAGGCGCGCTTTTGCCGGGTGGCGATCTGCGCCGAGAGGTCCCGGCTGCACAGGGGCACGTGCAGCGGGAGTCCCACCGCGTCCCGGTACTGCTGCGCGGTCCACCCGTGCCGGCGCACATGAGCACCCAGATGAGCGAACCACCGGCCGCACACATGGCAGGCCAGCCGCCCGTCCGCGCCGACGGCGAGCCGGCCAGGAGGAGCATGTGCGGGGGTGCCGTCACGCAGCACCCACAGATGCGCGTGCCGGTCCCCCACACCGGCGCCGGGCCGCCGGGCAGGATCAAAATCGCGTCTTCGGTGGTCATGACGCTCTAGGCTGAAGCTGATGCAAGGTATAAGCGATTGCAAACAATACGCAGCTACGGGGGAACCGGCGGAAAACGCCGTCCGGCGCCCCGGGTCTGCTACCGCGCGCTATGTGCCCGGCCGCCGGGTGATGATCGAGGTCTACCTGCTCCGGGCCGGTCCCGGCGGGACGCTGGCCTTCCGCCGGGCGTGGGGCTGGCTCGACGAGGCGGAGACACCCGATGACGCGGCCGTGCGGGTCGGGCTGCCCAGGACGCGGCGGCCGCTGCGGGCGGGAACCTTGCACTCGACGAGCTGGCGCCACGGCGCGGATGGCTCCATCGTGCTGACCTATGTGATGGCGCCAGATCCCGAACCGGAGCTGGCCGCGGTCGAGCTGGCCAGCCTGCAGCTCGCCCACGGGCCCACCGCCCGCCAGCCCTCGCCGTTGCAGGTGCGGCCCGAGCAGGTCGCGGCGCACGCCGTCCGGCACCTGGCCATGGTCGCCGACACCAACCCGCAGGTGCGCGAAGCGCTCTGCGCCGACCAGGATCTCGCCGCGGCGCTGGCCGCGGCGCCGCGGTCCACGGCGGGGCAACTGCTGGCCTGAGGTCATGAGGCCGAGAGCCGCTCGGCAATCTGCAAACTGATACCGGCCACCACCTCATCCACCGGCCGGTCCTCGCAGCGGGCGAGCAGCGCCACCGCCAGATCGGCCAGGAACAGGGATCCCGCCGCCCTGGCCCGATCATCAAGGCTCTCGAGCAGCGTGCCCGCGCCGTCGCGATCCCGGCGATGACGGGCCACGATGACCCCGGCCATGACCTGCGCCGCTTCGGCGGTGGCCAGAAATGACTCCGAAGCCTTGCTCACCGGTCCCCCGTCAGGGCCAGCAATTCAGGCCCGCCCGGCCGCTGGCCCGCGCGGAGGAAGACGACCGACCAGCCCACCATGCGGCGAGACGGCGGCGGCTCCTGGCGGCCAGCCTGCCCCGGTGGCCATGACCCGGCGTCCCGGGCGATCAGGGATTGCCCCGGCGGGAGCATCATGGCCGCCCGGTACGCACCGGCCGTATACCCGTGCACCCGCACGTGGACACCGAGGGCACGGAACCACCAGCCACACAAATGACAGCACAGCCGCCCGTTACTGACGTCGGCGACGAGACTGCCCAGCGGGGCGTGCAGCCCACGGCCGTCGGGCAGCGACCACAGATGACCATGTGCTGGATGGGCCGTGGCCGGGACCGCGCCCGTTGGCAGCCAGCCCGGCCCGGCCACTTCCGCAGGCACAGCCACGGGCACCTCCAGCGATGCGGTTCCAGGCACGGGCATGCCCAGGCCATCAGGTTATTGCACATTAGTCGCAACTACTATAGCTACGCAGCTAGAGCTCGGGCAGCCCGCGAGCCACCCCGCCGAGATGCCGGAATGTTGCACTTGCGTCATATATGCAACAAGGTTACGGTGCGGGAAGGCGGGATCAGTCACGCCAGCGACCCAGGGGGTTGAGGCCATGGCCACGCAAGAAACAGCTCCCCCGGCGGGGATGAGCCTGCGGAAAATTTTCCGGCAGTCCTTCTCGACCATGACCCACACCGAGCGGATGCGGGTGCTGGGCATGTACGGCTCGATCCTGGCGCTGCACGCACTCGGGTTCTTCGTATTCATCGCCTACGTGCTGCCCGCCCACTACAAGCTGTTCGGCGTCGGGCTGAGCGTGACCGCCTACACCCTCGGCCTGCGGCACGCCTTCGACGCCGACCACATCTCAGCGATCGACAACACCACCCGCAAGGCCATGAACCAGCGCGAAGACACCGGCGAGCCACGGCCGTTCGGCTTCGGCTACTTCTTCTCCCTGGGCCACTCCACCATCGTGGTCGCCATCGGGGTCGGCATCATCATCGCCGAGAAGACGGTGCTGCCCGCAGTAACCCACAGCAACTCCTCGCTGGAGTCGTTCGGCGGCACCTTCGGCACCATCGTGTCGGCGGCGTTCCTGTTCCTCATCGGGATACTCAACCTGATCATCCTGGCCGGGATCCTGCGGGTGTTCAGGTCCATGCGGCGCGGCGAGTACGACGAGGCTGAACTGGAGCGCCAGCTGGAGAACCGGGGCTTCTTCTACCGGTTCTTCGGCCGCTGGATGAAGGCCGTCAACAAGGAATGGCAGATGTACCCGGTCGGGGTGGTGTTCGGCATGGGCTTCGACACCGCCACCGAGGTCGCCCTGCTGACCACCACCGCGCTGCTGGCCTCCGAGCACATCCCCTGGCAGGCCATCCTCGCCCTGCCCATCCTGTTCACCGCCGGGATGAGCCTGATGGACACCACCGACGGCATGTTCATGAACGTCGCCTACGGCTGGGCGTTCTTCAACCCGGTCCGCAAGGTCTACTACAACCTGGCCATCACCGGCCTGTCCGTCGCCATCTGCTTCTTCATCGGCGGCATCGAAACCCTCAGCCTGGTCCCGCTGGAAATCCACGGCGTCAGCCAGACCAGCGGCTTCTGGGGCTTCATGTACAACTTCAACATCAACACGGCCGGCTTCGTCATTGTCGGCATGTTCATCGTCACCTGGACGGTGGCCATCGCCATCTGGCGCTTTGGCCACATCGAAGAACGATGGACCGCCCGCCTCCAGGCCGCCAGCCCACAGGGAACACCCCTCCCGCCCGCCTAACCAAGGCAGGCATCAGGAGCGGACCAGCCGGGCAATAGCGTCGGGAACGCCTCTCGGATTCCAGGCTGCGGCATCCCGCCCACCAGCAGCCGGCCGGTGATCGAGCTGTCCCGGCGGGCAGGCACCAGCCCGGCCCCGGCTTGCGCAGGCTACTGCTGCCCTGGCAGCGATGCCCGGGTACCACCAGCAGCCACCCTGATGTCACCGTCTACAGACCCACGAAGCCCATCCGACGGTCGGCGTAACCGCTCCCACCGGCCCGTCCGTGGATTCCACGACCTCGTCCGTGGCCCGACGCCGTCCGCTATACGTCCGTGCACACCGCAACACGGGGATTTACCGCGCTACAAAATGAGACACGATGGGACAAACAGAAAACGTCCCGCATGGCCGGTGAATCACAGCCAGCGGGACGTTTCCGCAGGTGGTGGCAGGTCCAGGGTTCGAACCTGGGTAGACTACGTCGACGGTTTTACAGAACGCTCGCTCCGCCCGAGTCACCCCCCGCTGACCAGCGCGGACGCCGTTCGAGGCGCGTTTGGGGGCTGCGGCCGTCCGCTATGCGTCCGTGACCCCCGGGTTCCTGTGCCCTAAAAACCACGGACGGGGCACGGATGGCGAGAGTGGGAGCGGTTACGCTGACTGTTAACTGGCTTCAACGCCGCTGACCTGACATTTCACGTTGCGTTCCTGCCCGGGCGGTGCCGTGATCGGTCCAAGCCGTGCCCGCCCGGGGCGCCGAGGCGGCCAGCTCGATCCTGCCCCAGCCCTCGTCCGGCAGGTGCAGGTCCGCCCCGCGAAGCATGACCGCCTCCGAGGGCCGAAGGGCGGCGTCTTACAGGCAGGCGAAGAAGGCTTCCAGGTGCTGGCCCCGGCCGCTGAGTGCCCGGACGGCGGCCAGCAGGCTACGAGCCTGGGCGGGGGCTGACCGCCGCGCGCCGGTCCACGCTCGCCGCGACGGGGCGGTCCACCGGACGCGGTCGACCGGGCCGGAGGAAGGAGGCCCTGCTCGACGGCGTAGCCGAGCGCGCTGTAGAACACCGACCGCTTGCGCCGCCAGGTTGACCCGGCTGCCGGCTTTCGGTCAGAGTGCGGGCGCGGGCGGCCAACGTCAGCTGCACGGTCGCGGTGTCCTCCGGGTTGGCGACGGGCGGGGAGGCGCGTTCGGCCCAGCCGAGGGCGGCGTCGATCTTCTCGGGCGGGCTAGCGTCGCGGGTGGCGTGATTGAACGCCCGGGAGAGCAGCGCCAAAGGCGGTCGAGGTTACTCCCCCCGGCCGGCGAGCGTTCGGAAGGCCTGGTCGATCAGGTCACCTAGTTCGGCCTTGCCGTCGCTTTCCATCCAGGTCCGGATGGCGGCGGTGACGGCGCCGACGGCGGCCGCTGCGATGACCTGGGTCTCCAGCGCATCGGCGTCATGGCCGGGGTGGGCGCCCAGTGCCTGCGCTATGAGGAGCTCGTCGGCGGTTTTATGGGCCCAGGCCCGGGCCTGCAACGCGGGGGTGGTCATGGCGAGGTGCATGCGGGTGAGCATCACCTCCCGTTCCCCCGGCTCCATGTCGGCCTGGCCCTGTCTTAGAGCGTGCCGGATCATCTCCAGGGGCGGCTCATCCGAAGGCCGGGCGGCGATGTGTTCCGCGAGCGTTGGACTGTAGTCGTCATAGTCGACAACATCTTCCTTGGCCGGGAAGTAGCGGAAGAACGTCATGTGCGATACCCCGGCTGCGGCGGCGATTTCCTCTACCGTGGTCGCTTCAAAGCCTTTCTCCAGGAACAGGCGCAGGGCCTGTTCCTGGAGAAGCTGGCGGGTGCGGGCTTTCTTCTGCTCTCGCCAGCTGGGTTCAGGTGACGGTGAAGCCATGTTCATGAAGGCTATTGTGGAGCACTGGCTGGCGCCGTCGGTTTCTCCTCGACGCTGACTACCGTGTCTGTGGCGCGGGCCGGGAAGAACCGCAGGCACAGCAGCGCGACTACCACGCACAGGCCAGCCGTCCCGTAGAGCGCGATCGACATGCCGTCGGTGAAGGCTGTGTGCGCGGCCGACCGCAGCGCCGAGCCCGCGGCGCCGAGACTCTGGGCTACCCCGTCGGCCTGGGTCACCGAACTGCGTGCGGCGTTCCTGGCAGCCGTGGGCAGGCCGACGAGCTTCGGGTTGAGGTGCGACACGTAGATGGCGGACAGGATGCTGCCACCAGCGGCGTAGGCGAGCGAGCTGCCAACCTGGCGGAGCGTGTTGGTCACGGCGGCGCCGGCACCGGTCTCGCCGCCGCCAACGGAGGCGATCGCGGAGTCCAGTGCGACCGTCAGGGCCGCGCCGGTGCCAGCACCCACGACCACGAAGCCGATGACGACCAGCCAGTACGAACTGGCCGGGGTAGTCAGCGCGAAGATGACCAGCCCGGCGGCGAGGCCGAGCATGCCGCCTGCCACGGTTGCCTTGGTTCCCCAGAGCTTGTCGGCCTGGGGGCCGACCGTGCCGCCGATGAACATCCCGGCCATGATCGGGATCAGGCGCAGGCCCGTGCTGATCGAGCTGTCATTGTCCACTGACTGAAGGTAAAGAGGAGCCAGGAACAAGACCAGCGACAAACCTATGGTCCCGGCGATGGCCGCGGCCGTCCCCCAGGCGAAGCGGGATTGCTTGAAGAGGCTCCCGTCCACGAGCGGCTGGCGCGCGAACCGCTCCCACACCAGGAACGCCGCGAGCAGAACCGCGCTGGCGGCCAGGCAGGCGCAGGTTGCCGGGTTGCCCCAGCCGTGTTCGGGTCCGTTGATGACTCCGTAGACCAGGGTGACGATCGCGCCGACCGAGAATACGGTGCCGGGGAGGTCGAGACGGGGCCTGGCGGGACTACTGGCCTCGGGCAGCGTGAACAGGCAGCCGACGAGCGAGACCGCGACGAGCGGGACGTTCACCCAGAAGACCGAGTGCCAGGAGAAGTACCGGAGCAGCAGGCCGCCGGCGATCGGGCCGAGCGGCATTCCGCCAGCGACGGCGGCGGTGCTGACGCCGATCGCCTTGCTGCGGCTCTCGCCGTCGAAGATGGCAGCCGTGATGGCCAGCGGAACCGGCAGCAGGATGCCCGCGCCGACGCCCTGGATAGTCCGGGCGGCGATCAGCTCGCCCGCTGAAGTGCTCAGCGCTGAACACACCGACGCGCCGCCGAAAATCAGCAGCCCGGCCAGCAGCAGCTTGCGGCGCCCGTAGCGGTCGGCCAGGACGCCGACGGGCAGCATTGCCGCAGCGCCCGTGAGCGTGTAGGCGTCCAGGACCCACTGCAGCTGCGAGGTGCTCGCGTGCAGCGATCCGGAGATGGTCGGGAGCGCGACGGTAAGGACAGTGAAATCGATGGCCACGACCAGGATGCCCAGGGACATGAACCCCAGGCCCCACCATCGGCGCCGCATGGATGGCATTGCCATAAAGACTCCTATGGTCGGGATCGAATCTGTTAGTCGACTAACATGTTATTTGACTAACATACGCTAGGCCGGGGTCCGCGGCAACCATCGCGGGCAACATCGACGGCGGCTGGACCGCGGGGGTACGCGCCGCGCTGTAGTCGGAGGCCTTCCACCATGAGGGCGAGTTCCCGCGGCGCGGGCCGTGCGCCAGCGCACCGGGCCGCGGCGGGATCGCCGGTGGCTACGTGAAAGGCATCGGTCGTCAGGTCGGTGAGCTGCCCGAGAGCTGCCGGCGGCTGGCACGGGTAGCCGAGAGTCGGCACTCCATAAACGCGATCGCCGAAGCGCCCATGAGCCCGACTAAGCGGCGCTGGTCAAGCCGGAATAGCCGCTGCGCGCCCCATAGTGGCCGTCCGCCGACGGTGCCCACCAACCCGTCCTAACGGCGCGTGCCGACCGCCTTCGAGGCGGGATTTTGTGCCGCCACCATCCGCTATGCATCCGCGGGCGCCGGATTCGGGACCGCGGGCTACGGACGGGCGGAAAAGGCCGCGGGTGACGGTGCCGTTCTTCTCGCGGGCGGGCAAGGCCCGCCGGGCGGTGGCTGTGCTGATCCCGACGCGGGCGTCGATGACAGCGACGGTCGTCGCGGCGGGCTCGGCCGACAGCGCGGCCAGGACGGCCGCTGCCGGACTGTCGGCCGCCGCCGGGGCAAACGGGCGCGTGGGCCGGGGTCGTCGCGGCGTCGGCGGCGCTGCGGGCCGCGTGCGGGCAGGGTTCTTCAGGTTTTCTGGACGACAATTGGTTTGGTCCCGCCGTGAAGCCAAGAGGCTCCGCGAGAATTACAAAATGCCGTTTTCGGCCCGGCCCGGCCCGGCCCTGAAATACCTTAAATTCCTGTCCCAACCGGCATAATGACTCGCGCTCGCGACTAGCCGAAGGTTTCCTGCGAGGCATCCCGCCCGTATTCTTACGTTCAGAACTTGGTTACGCGACTTCCCGATTACCGTCCGCCCCCGCACCTCTCCCGCCGTGCCCGACCGTCTCTCCCGCGCCTGCCCTCGCCGCCTGCCATCCTCCTCGCGCGCCTGCCCTCACCTGGCCGCACGCCCTCGCATGGACGGGCAGGCACGGGTCTGCGAGCACGGACGAGGGGGGTGAGTACCTGATACTGCACGAATCTAATGCCACGGACAGGCGACCGGGAATCAACAAATGTCACGCATCTGCCGCCCGCCATTTACGATTGTTTTACGAGCTATGCGCGTATAAAGAGTCTGGGAGTCCACTGGAAGGTTTAATTCCTCCGCGTCCAGCGCATTCGCCGCCGCCAGAGGATACCAGTCTGGGTGGAGCCCCTACTGGAGTACATATTAGCTGGCGGTGCGGACGGGTGACAGGTTCGCGAACCCGGCTAAACGGTCTGCCAGTTCCGCTGACCGTCCGAAGACTCGGTGGAAGGCCCTCCACTTCAGCAGCGGGCGGTCCCACCGCGAACCGGACGAACGGTCGCGGGCCGCCCCTCCCGGGAAACCGGCCGACCAGCGGGCGGGCGGACACCGGGACACATGCACACTCAGTCCCGCAGCGAATGTCAACCGGCGCACGGGTGCCTCCGCCGACCTGGTCCGTGGCTCGTCCGTGGTCACGGCCCCGTCCGTGGCCGTCCGTGCAAAGCCGACGGTCTCCAGCACCGCTCCGCGGGCTCCGATTCCCGTCCGCTATGCGTCCGTGGACACCGCAACATGACGGTCCACAGCGCGACAAGGTGACACATGACGGGACAAAGCAGAAACTCCCCGCCAGCGCGAGAATTCGCAGCTAGCGGGGGGGTTTTCGCAGCGTGTGGCAGGTGTTGGGTTCGAACCAACGTAGGCTGAGCCGACGGTTTTACAGCCCGTTCGCTCCGTCCGAGTAGTATGCCGCTGACCTGCGGATACGCCGTCCGAGGTGGTGCCCGGGACCGCTCCCGTCCGCTATGCGTCCGTGCGCCTGGTGGTTCCGATGGCCTCTGGCGCGTCCTGGGCCTGCGGGAACGGTCGGGTGAACCGTCGGCTTTACGGACGGGCCACGGACAGGCTCCTCCCGGGGGGAGCGGTCATGCGGAGCATCGCCTCTGACTTCTTGCTGCTGACCTGCACCTTCAGGACACCGGCCGCTGTCGCCGCCTTCGCTGCCGGAACGATCAGGGTCGCAGACAGCCGGATGATGAACACCTGGCCGCGGTTACTGGGCCACTACACGCGTCATCAGCCGTCGTAGCCACCCGGCCGTTCCCCGTCCTGCCGGTGATTAGCTGAGAACAGCCGGTGATGCCAGCATGGCGCGCGGTCTCCCGGCGTCCCGGTTCACCGGGCCGGCGGCACCACGGCCTATCACAGTGACGGGGCTGGCAGGTCAGCTGACCCCGAACCCCCAGCGAATACGCTCAAGTGAGCGTTGGCCAGGACGGCCTCATCAAGCCGTCCAAGCCAGAACGTCGAACGATTGCTGCGCACCGCCTGATCCTGCGTCCCGGAGCAGCGGCCGGCGGGCCTGGGCACCTGCGCCCGCCGTGATCAGCGGCGATTGGCTGCGGGCTCAACCTGGCCCGCCGTTGAGCGGGCTTTTCTCATCGCTGATGGTTTGACAACGGGTGCGCCCGGAGCCGTCATCTGATATCCATGCAGGCCCGCCTGAAGCCGCCTTGACGGAGCCGGCTGGAGCCCGTCCGGGTCAGCAAGCGATGCGGCCCGCCCGATGGCATCTGGGCCGCACGGGACCGCCACGCCAGCATCGTCCCGGACGTTGGCGGCACGGTCTGCTTCATGGCCTTGAACTGCGGGCGGACCTGGTGCCAGAGCTGCTCCAGGGCTTCCCGGCTGCCGCCCTGAATTCCTGCCCAAGATTGTGCCTCAGTAAGCCGACGTCTTACTTGCCGGATTCCGCACGAAACGACGCGGCCCAGGCTGCCGGCTGCTGTGTACGTGATGGTTATGCTTCAGTAACACTGGGTCTAGCAGCTTCTGACACCGCAGCACCACATGTGTGACATGCGGGTTTCTGTGGGCTGGCGAATTCACCGGATAAGTGATTTCGGCGGCTCGCCGTCAGCAATTTTCGGGCCATGCTTCTAATGAGCTTCCCAATGCCTTTACCGCGAGTATGGTTTTACGCCAAGGCGGAACCAGCGACCAGCGGTTTCGGTATTCCAGCAAAAAAGGGGGAATTCAGAATATGTTCCCAAAGACCCGCATCCTCGCGGTTGCGGTGCTGGCTGCGGGCACTGTCGGCCTGAGTGCATCGGCGGCCTTCGCCGGCACGTTCAGCGGGCCCTCCGGTGACACCGGCGGCCTGGTGAACGCCAGCCACAACCAGGTGCCCCTCCAAGGCTGCGGCAACGATGTTCCGGTCAACGCGCTCGGCGTGCAGGTCCCGGTCAACCGAGTGTCGGGTGCGCTCGGGCTGCTCAGCACCGCGCCCGGCGCCGCTAACCAGGACTCGGGCTGCACGCAAGCAGCCGCCCAGACCAACCAGCCAGCCGCGCAGGCACAGGCCGCCACGTACCAGGCGTCGGGCAACGGCTGGGGCTGGACGTACAGCGGCCCGTCTGGTGACAGCGGTGGCCTGGTGAACGCCAGCCACAACCAGGTGCCC
>Ga0070737_10004724_pt1 | contig 13414 bp, 13 predicted proteins | sample Coa_R1_10_FD_66438 | JGI IMG/M metagenome (GOLD analysis project Ga0070737, IMG submission 66438) | Surface soil microbial communities from Centralia Pennsylvania, which are recovering from an underground coalmine fire - Coalmine... | ecosystem: Environmental > Terrestrial > Soil > Unclassified... | reverse complement strand
TTTTACCTGGGAGGAGTTAGTGATGATATGGCTATTGCTATTACTCTCGATAGCGCAGACAACGTATATGTAGCAGGTTTTACAGGTTCAAGAGACTTTCCAGGCGTAGGTTCAGGGTCGGCGGATAAGACATTTGGTGGAGTTGAAGAAGCCTTTGTAGCGGAGTTGGATCCGAATCTCTCTGCCCCTGGAGGACCGACACCCACGCCGACAGCTACGCCTACAGGCAGCCCGAAACCAACAGCTTCGCCAACATCATCACCGATGGAGATCAGCAGTCCTGGTAACTGTTCGATTGGCGGGCCTGCGGATATCGGAACAGGTATAGCAAACGTTCTTATGCCTCTGTTGCCTGCTTTTGCTATTGGTCTTAGAGCGATAATGCGAAGGACGAAAAAGTAGGTCACATTGCTATGAGGTGAGGGGTTTTGCTGTAATCACATATGGAGCACAACGTCTCTAAGAAACCGGCAGAGTGAACGGGAGGACTTTTTCGAGTTGAAGAATCTAAACTTGAGAAAAGGCAAGATGTGCGATGGATAAGATGCGAAATAGCCCAGGGCCTTTCTCTTACTGAATTTTCCCCCTCTGAAAATATAGCCCATATTGGGAAGTGTTTCCCATGATTCATCCGATATGGAGCGTATTGAAAGAACGGGGGTTTGGCCCTGGAGAGACGCCTCTACTACACCCCAGGTTTCCATATCAACAGACAGAACCCCTGAGGTCTCAAAGAGCCTTTTCTTCTCCATTGGGTCGTGTATAAACCTATTTTCTGCGAGTATTCCGCCCCTTTTAAACCCATTCACAAGACCCGGCATATCGGTTAGGAGTTTCATCCTTTCGTTTTTCTTCAAACTCAAAACCCACTCCCCCAATATAATGTCTCCGACTTTAAGCTCTGAGCTGAGCGCCCCTCCAAATCCAGCGGATATGATCAAGTCAGGTTTAAATCTCTGTATTATGAAGCTGGTCCCCTTTCGCGCCCTCTTTATTCCAACCCCAGTTTGCACAATGAGAGCGGATTTCCCGTAGAGTTTCCCACTGATAAATTCCACCCCTTCCCAGCGTCCCTCTTCGGTTCTGGAAACCTCCCTTTTAATCCCCCTTATCTCGTCCCATGTTGCAGAAATAATCGCAATCAAGTTGACATCTCCTCGGATGGACTGACCTTGGCTCCCAAAATGAGTATTATCGCGCTTATAGTTATCATTATTGGGGCAACCATTATCGCGGTCTTTAGGTTTGACAGGTCTGAAATCCAGCCTATCGTCACGGGAGAGATCGCATCCCCAAATATATGGACTATAAATATGTTCACGGACATTGCCGTAGAGCGGACTTGCGGATGAACGGCGTTCATTATGGCGGCATTAAGCACAACGGTAAAGGACAGAAAAAAGGCTGCAAGGGATATGGCAGTCCAGTAGACCAATGGGTTTTCCGATAAAATGGCGGTAATCAGTATTGGAACGCTCAAGACCATCCCCGCCGATGAGGTAAAAAAATAGGCTTTATCCGTAAACTTGAGAAAATAATCCCCCAGGTATCCTCCAACAAGCGTGCCAAGGAGTGCCCCTGGGATTAATGTGAGCCCAAAGAACTTATTTGCCATACCGACAGGTAGGCCCTTTATCCGATGGAGGAAGGTTGGCACCCATACACCGAGTCCGCCAAGGGCAAATCCGTAGGCGATAAGCCCTAAAACTGCGGTCATAAATCGTCTGTTTCGGAGTAGCGAGATATAAATTCTCTTTAGGTCCCTCGATTGTGGAGACCCCGCCTGGCTATATTCGAGGGATTGGTCTGCCGCTCCTCTTTCCGGCTCTTTGATTCCAAGACACAGAAAAACCATTAGAAGCCCCGGAAGCCCCACAATGAAAAAGGCCGAGCGCCAACTGTAGGCCTCTCCCAAGTAGCCTCCAAGTATATATCCGAGTGCGCTTCCCACGGGAAGTGCCATTACAAAAAAGGAAAGGGCCTTCCCTCTATGCTTTTTTCCAAAAAAATCCGATATAAGGGCAGGCGCAATTACTATGTAAGACGCCTCACCTATACTGATCAGGGAGCGGGCAAAAACGAGTTGAGAATAATCCTGTGCAAGGCCCGCCCCCGCCGTGGCCAGGCTGCCAAGTCCGACGCCAAGCGCAATTATCCATTTTCTTGTCAGCATATCACCCAGTCTTCCAAAGACAGGCGATACCAAGAGATAAACTATTATAAAAGCCGAGCTGATAAAGCCGAGCTGCTTATCGGATAAGAGCAAGTCGCTCTTTATGAATGGAAAGACGGCGAATATTATCTGCCTGTCAATATAATTCAAAAAGTTTATCCCAGTTAGGATAAACAGCACTACATAGGCTTGAGATCGAATGTTCAATTAATTGTCCTTTTTGTGGAATTGAGTATAACTGGTTTTTGGCAGGCATTTGTTTGATGGACTATTAGCTTTGGTGTAAGATTCCCCAGCCTTTTTACACAAATCCGATTCGGGGAAACCCCGTAAACTTTTCGTCTAATTATAGGGTTCTAGTACTCGGGAGAACTCAGTAAATCCTTCTTCTGATTTTTATGTATTATATAATGGCTCTTTGATTAAGGAAAGGGCTTTTAACCACCAAAAATTAGAAGTGGGTGATACGTGCATAAACCGAAATTCAAATTAGGCCTTTTAAATTTAAAACCAAAGTTAATCCCCCTATGCTTTCTTATTGCCTCGTGCGTAGCAGCAGGCGGGTCGCTACTTTTGATACCCGGTGTCTCTTCAACCCTGCTGCCCGTTGTCACGCCATTCATTATACTCAGGCCCACTGTATTGGGGTCGGTGCCATCTGCCATTCTCCCTTTTAATTCCACCCTCCGCGCCATGGCGATAACCCCGGACGGCTCTAAGCTCTATGCAACCGATAGTTTCAGCAATACAGTATCGGTAATAGATTTATCAATAAATGAGGTTATTGCCGTCATAGATGTTGGGAACGGACCTACAAATATAGCGATAACCCCGGATGGCACCAAGGCTTATGTCACTAATTCAGGCTCCGATAACCAGCCCGGCAATACAGTATCGGTAATAGACATATCAATCAATCGAGTTGTTTCCACAGTGAATGTAGGATTGAGACCAAGCAGCATAGCAATAACCCCGGACGGCTCAAAAGCCTATGTGACTGCTGTCTCTCCCGACGAGAGCAAAATACTGGTAATAGATGTGTCAGATAATCAGGTTATTTCCACAATAAAGATAGGGTCCAGACCGAGCAGCATTGCTATAACCCCAGATAGTTCAAAGGTCTATGTATCCGATTCTGCTGACAACACGGTATCGGTAATAGACACAGTAAAAAACGAAGTTATAGCCGTAATAAAAGTAGGCCCCACGCCTCTTAACATAGCAATAACCCCAGATGGCTCCAAGGCCTATGTTGCCAATTCAGGCTCCGAAAGCCAACCTGGGAATACACTATCGGTTATAGATATACAAAAATCGGTAACGGATCCGGCAAATGCAGTTGTTGCTCAGGTGGTAGTGGGAAATAAACCCGGGGTTGTTCTAATAGCCCCGGACGGCTCTAGGGCTTATGTGGCTAACCGCGTCAGCAATACAGTATCCGTAATACAGACATCAAACAATGGAGTCACTGCTACGGTAGATGTCGGACCCAGTCCCATAGGTATGGCGATAACGGGAAAAAGCCCTAAGCTCTATGTAGCCAATTCAGGCACTACCTCCACACCCGGCAACACGGTATCGGTAATAGATGTATCAACCAATCGGGTTATTAATACAGTAACAGTAGAACCCAGCCCCATTGCTATATTGATAGCCCCAAACAGCTCCAGGGTGTATGCCGCCAATACGGATAAAATCTCAGTAATAGATACATCAACCGATAAGGTCATTGCCACAATCTTTGCCAGGGGGTCGGGACCTACCAGAATAGCAATAACTCCAGACGGGTCAAAAGTTTATGCAGTCAGTCCTGGTACAAATACAGTATCGGTAATAAATGTATCAACCAATGAGATTATTTCCACATTAAATGTGGGATCCAGGCCTAACGGTATATTGATAACTCCGGATGGCTCTAAGGTTTATATTGCTAATTTCTCAAGCAACACCGTCTCGGTAATTGACACATCAACCGATGAAATTATTGCCACGGTCAATGTAGGGACCGCGCCCCTTGGCATAGCAATAACTCCGGATGGCTCTAAGGTTTATATTGCTAATTTCTCAAGCAACACCGTCTCGGTAATTGGCACATCAACCAACTCAGTTATTGCTACGATATCCGGTGTTGGTCCCGGACCCAACTCTATAGCGATAACTCCAGATGGCACCAAGGCTTACGTAACTAACGTGGGTAATAATAGCCAAACCGGCAGTACGATATCGGTGATTGATACATCAACCAATTCAGTTATTACTAGGGTGAGTGTGGATTTCAGACCCGTTGATTTGGCGATAACCCCTAGTGGCTCTAAAGCCTATGTGTCCAATTTCTTCAGCAATACAGTATCCGTAATAGATATAACAAATAATTCAGTTATTAACACAGTATCCGGTGTTGGTCCTGGCCCCGGCTTTATAGATATAACCCCGGATGGCTCTAAAGCCTATATAGTCAATCCCGCTGATAAGTCCTCTTTCCCTGAGACCGGAACCACAGTATCGGTGATAGACATACAAACTGGCACGCTTATTGCCACAGTACAGGTGGAATCCAGACCCATTGATTTGGCAATAACCCCTGATAGCACTGAGGCTTTTGTTCCCAACTACTTCAGCAATACCGTTTCAATAATAGACACCTCGGCAAATCAGGTCATCGCCACGGTGAATGTAGGGATTGCGCCACTGGGTGTATCAATAACCCCAGATGGCTCCAAGGCCTATGTTGCCAATTCCATCAGCAATACAGTATCCGTGATAAATGTGTTAACTAACGAGGTAACAACAATTACCATTAGTCCCAAACCCGCTGTTTAAAAACAATGGATTACTCTCTACCGAGTCGAAAAAGGATTACTAATTACCATTTAATCGTACTCCTCATAGCCTTGCTCTCAGGGGCATGTGTAGGAGTAAATCAGGCAAATATCAATATTAGGGATGAAAGAGCAGCCTCGTTAGTTAAGGAAGCGGCAGAGCTATACGATAAAGGAAAATATGAGGAGGCATTAGAGAAGCTCTACGATGCGGAAAGACAAGCCGAATCACCGGAGGATAAGTTAGAGATCGCGGATATTTTATCCAAAGGGGGTTTCGGACTTCTTGAGAAAAAACTATTCAAAACCTCACTTTCATATTATGGCCTCTCACTGGAAATAAACAGGGCTTTGGATAATAAACCAGGGGTGGTCAACAACTATAGCTATATAGGAAAGGCATATACGGATATTGGGAAATACGAAACAGGAATCAAATACTTTGAGGAAGCCTTGAAAATACAGGAGGGGTTGAATGACAAAAGCGGAATAGCCCATAACTTAAATAATGTCGCTAACCTCTATAGCTACTTGGGCAATTATCAGGAGTCAATAAGGCTTTTAAACCAAGCCCTTGGGATTAGCGAAGGGATTAAAGACCCAATCCAAATAGCAAAAACCCTGATAAATCTGGGCACCATTGATTTTCGACTGAGGAATTATAAAACCTCCATAGAATACCTAGACCGCGCCTTTGAGATTGCCAATATGGCAAAGGAGGAGAACTTAAAGGCCTACGCCCTTAATTTAATAGGTGTCGTTAACAGGTCCCAGGGCAATTATGAAAAGGCTCTCTATAATTACCAAATGGCACTAAAGATAAATAAGGGCTTGGGTCTCAAAACCGAGATTGCCACGAACCTGAGCATCATAGGGGAGCTATATAAAGAGCTAGGGCGTTATGATGAAGCCCTTAAATACATTTATCAGTCCCTCGATATATCCGAGTCATTGAATGACAAATTATTAACGGCGGCGAATCTAAACCTCATAGGAGAGGTGAAATATAAGCAGGAGAAATATGGAGAGGCTCTCAACCTCTACAATTCTTCCCTGGCAATATTTCAGGAAATCGGCTTTAGAGACAGGATAGCCCGAAGCCTCAACGACATCGGCTACGTGAAGGGGGATATGAAGGAATGGGACTCCGCCATAGAGAACCTCGATAAGGCCATATCAATCTATAGAGACTTGGGAGACCGAGAGTGGATTCGCATTTCCCTGTTTGGAAGAGGATTTTATTCAGAGCAAAAGGGGGACCTGATTTCAGCCGAAAAGAATTACAAAGAGGCAATAGATGTTTTTGAGTCAATAAGGGAAGACGTTGCAGGAGGAGAAGAGGCGCAGCAGCTCTTTAGTGATGTGAATGTAGAGGTCTATGAAAGGCTCGTGTCGCTTCTACTGAGATTGGGAAAGAAGGAAGAAGCCCTGGAGTATATTGAAAGAAGCAGGTCAAAAACCCTTCGCGATACATTCCTGAAGGGCGGTATAACATCTTCTGATGAAAGGGCGCGGGGACTCCTCAGCCAATACGATGAACTCTCCCGAAAGGAGGCCTCAATAAACCACGAGATTGTAAAAGAGAAATCAAAACCGTCTCCCAGTTCAGAGAAGGTTGATAATCTGGTAAATACACTCGCAAAGACCAGAAGAGAATTCAGCCAGGTGGCATCTGAGTTAAGGATTGAGCATTCCAGCCTATACAACCTTCTCAGTATACAGCCCAAGACCCTCCTGGATTTAGAAAAGAATGGCAGGCTCCCCGGCAATACCGCTTTTGTGGAGTATTTTGTCACGGACAAACAGACATACATATTCGTTATAAGCAAAGGGAATCTAATTGTAAAAAGCGTTTCTGTGACGAAAGAAGAACTGAACAGATCAGTAGCACTCTTTAGAACCATGATAGAGAAGAACAAATCTACTCCAACAAATAATTGGCAAGATGAAGGGAATAATATAAAACCCATGAAGGAAGCGTCAACGCGGCTGTACCATTTCCTAATAGAGCCGATTGAGGATGAAATACGGGGTGTGGACATAGTAGCTATAGTTCCATTTGGCTCACTTGATTATCTCCCATTCCATGCCCTGGGGAGAAAAAGAGCGGATGGCGGTATAGAATTCCTTATAGAGAAGAAGAAATTGGTTTATCTTGTATCCACCTCTACCAACTATCTGAACCTAGTCCTGGGAAATGGGCAAAAAGGAAAAATCACCAGTGTTGCCGCCTTTGGCAACCCAGACCTTGGGGAACCTGAACTGGCCCTCCCCGATTCCGAAAAGGAGGTCTTGGTTATAAAGGAGATGTTTCCCAATACGACCGTCTTCATAAAGAAGAATGCCACTAAAGACAACTTTAAAAATATATGGGGAGAGGATGAGATAATCCATCTGGCGGCTCATGGACTGATCCAGGATGAGCCTTCAATCCTGTTGGCCCCTCTGGGTTCGGGGAGTCTTACACTCTCGGATATTACAGGACTCCCCCCGGCAAGAAATACTCGCCTGGTAGTCCTTTCGGCATGCAATGCGGCGATAGACCATAATGGGGGCGACACGAAAGGGACAGAGCTGGATAGCATAGCATTCGCTTTTACAATGGCAGGTGCGCCCTCGGTTATTGCCACCCTTTGGGAGGTAAATGACCGTGCCACATCCGAGTTAATGTCGAGTTTTTATAGGAATCTAAAGACAGAGGGCAAATTCGATTATGAGGCGCTAAGAGATGCCCAGATCGGTATGCTAAAAAGGTCGGACAAATACGGCGAGCCTTTTTACTGGGCTCCATTTATATTAATAGGGGTATGGAAGTAGGCGGAAATTCCTGAACTTTTCGTCTAATGACTATACATCAATGAAATTCAAAAAAGACCAGGAAATACTCGGATCAGTTTTAACCTCACTCATTGAAGAAAAAGAGGAGATATGTCCAACGGACGAGGAGTTTGCCCTTTATATAGAGGGAGGGCTAGATAAGGAGAGAAGAGAGGCTATTGTTTCGCATTTTGTCTCCTGTCGAGGCTGTCGAGAGAGGCTTACCATTCCAATCCGTCCTTTTGAAATTGTAAAAGAACCGAATCCCATGGAAAGATTCCTGACACTCTTGTGGCGCCCCCTTGTTTCAGTCCCCGTTGCAATAATAGTCGTTGTTCTATTAGCTCTCAGTATAAATACCTATCTGGGTTCCCGACACGCTATGGAAGAAAGGGAAAGGGGAGGGAATTTGGTTGCCTTAAAGCAGGTAGATTTAACACCGGGTTTACTGACAAATATCAGAAAAGGAGACGAGGAAGGATTAAAAAATGAGCTTATTAAGGATTTGCCCCCCGGTGCAAAGGTATCGGATATAGTAATAGAGGATATTAAAAACCTGAAAGTGGCTAAAGAGGGAGACAGGATAATTTTAATCCTCTATAGCAATGGTTTATTAAAGGTAAAATTGGGAAATTAGTCCCAATTCTATGCTAGAGCAGATGTTCAAATATCTCCTCTATATCCGCCTCGGTTATGCCCTTTTCCTCCAGGCATTTCTTTAGATTCTTTAACACCCTCCCTATTCTTTTATACACGCCCTTGTCCTTAGTCCCCGGAATCGCTCCTGATATTTCTTTTGCAGTTAAACCGTGCTCGAAGTAGAGCTGGAGGATTAAAACGTCCTCGGCTTCGAGATTTTGAATCTCTCTTTTTAGTGCCTCTAAAACCTCCTCCCTTCTCCGCTTAATCTCCACCGTTATTACGTTCTCCTCCGGGTTTGATCCTCCTTCCGGGCTAAGGACGTCCTCCTCCTTACCCAGGGAAAGAGACTCCCTTTGGGCGGGTGCCTCTATCCTTACTCTACTTTCTCTTATTCTCTTTTCAACCTCATCAACCCTCCTCCGCGCCTCGTCATGAGGAATCTTAAACTCCACCTGTATGGCATCCTCTATCCATCCAGGCATTAGGCTATGATAAAAAAAGAGTTTAAATATATGACGGTTGATCTCATCAAATTTCCAGAAGTATTTGGGCAAGACCCTATATCCAAACCGGGTGCGTCTAAAATCAATGATGAGTTTATTTGTAACGCTGTAGAGAAATGTCCGAAAGCCCGATTCTCCCTTAAAAGCCCTTATCCTACGCGACTCATTCTCATGGAGCTTCTCCCAGACATATAAGAAGCAGTCATTTGCCAACTCCCCATCCCTACCAAAACTCCTTATACACATACCTCTAATAAAAAGAGCGTCTTCTTCCGTTAGTGTCCTTCTATCCATATTGAGCCTGAAGAGTATATAGAATCCCTCAAATCCACTTGGGGAACTTCTCATAAGCCTCCGTAGAGATTTTAATAACTTATTTCATTAATTAAAAGGGGAACATCTAAAAACTTTTCGTCTAAATCCAGACACAAAGCCATCCGGGGAAATCTTTATGAGTTTTCTTGAAATGGAAAACAATTCAATAAGCGAAAGCGAGGCAGAGGCTATAATCGCCCGGTATGGCACTCAATCCGAAAATAGCAACGGTCGTAGGCGGATTTCCGATGAAGACCACAGGCTTCTACAATCATATTTTAGGGAAGTGGGAGGAGAACCCCTCCTCACCCCAGCCGAGGAGATTGAGATATCCATTAAAATAAAAAAATACGAGGTAAGGGCCAGAAAGATAAAAGCCCTCCTCGATAGATTTATGCGCCAGTCCGGAAACGGTTTTAAGAGTAGGGGAAAAGACTCCATTGTAGAAGCCAAGACTGCGTGTATATGTATTTCGCCCAAAAGGATACAGAGGCTCTATGCCCTTGCAAGAGCCTATTCAAAAAGGGCGGAGGTATTGAGAGAGAGGTTTGTAAAAGCCAACTTAAGGCTCGTCATAAGCATAGCTAAAAAGTACATAGGACGGGGTCTCCCATTTGCCGATCTCATTCAAGAGGGAAATATTGGACTTATTAAGGCTGTGGAGAAATGCGATCCATCAAAGAGCTACAGATTTTCAACCTATGCCTCATGGTGGATAATACAGCGCATAACCCGTGCCCTGCTTGACCAAACCAGGATTATAAGAGTACCAACTCATGTGGTTGAGCAGGCAAATAGAGTGAACAGGGCAACCGCTATGCTCCAGAATAAGAGCGGCAGGAAGCCCGATATTGAGGAAATCGTATACGAATCCGGTCTTAGTATACAAAAGGTAAAAAAGGTAATGAATGCAACGGCGAGTGTGGTTTACCTCGATGCCTTGAGCTTTGATTTTATACCAGATAGAAAACCCCCTACGGATTCGCTCATTGAAAGGGTCACAATGAATGAAAGGATTGAAGAAGCACTATCGAGTCTCAGTAACAGAGAAGAAGAGATACTAAAAATGAGATTTGGTATTGGATACAACGACTCATACACCCTTGAGGAGATTGGGAGCCATTATGGGCTTACAAGAGAACGGATAAGGCAGATTGAAGAGCAAGCCCTCAAAAAGCTCAGACGGCTCAAGGTCGGAACAGTCCTTAGGGGTTTTATAGAAGTTTGAAGTACTCTTGAGTATGTTGAGACAAAGGATATTTATAAACCCATATTATGCACAAGGTTTTTCTATTCCTACTCTCTCATAAAGAATAATCTCCTATAGAGATTAAATCGTAATTGCCGATCTTGCCAAAATAAGCACCCCTTTTCATGTAGTGGAGCATTTCACGTATTTTCTCGAATGGAAACACGTGATCTATTACCGGATGGAGTTCATGTAAGATTGATATTCAGCTTATGTATGGCTAATTTCGTCCAACAAATAATTTTGGTCAATTCTCTGACCTTATCATTCAATGTGAGATACCTCCACAGCGACGTCCAGACCGGTGTAATAGCGTGCGACTTCACTGGGTGTGTACTTCTCCTGAAACCACTCAACAACCCTTTTCACTGTCTGTGGGTCATTGACAGTACGCCCTTGAGCAGTACGGCGTGTGCGGCCCCCCCGGATAGAAATCATCGGGTTTACCGGCAAGTTGCGGTACCACTCTGTGCACGAACCATGTACAGGAAGAAGCCATAGCGCCTCACCTTGTAATACAAACCAAACCGGCATTGAAATATTCCGTCCGCTACGGCGTCCCTTAACAGTGATAAAGATCTGATTATGTTCTCTCAAGACCTGAGTAAAACTGTGTTTTGCCATTGGAGCTAAACCCCCTCTCTTTTAAGAATCACATTAATAAGGTAACCCAAATCTGTGATGGTTCAAACCTCGGCTGACAAGATATTATCGGCTCAATACCGCTCAGCCTCCCGTTGTCCCCGTCTTGTTGACGAAGACGTGATAAATGACGGCGTCCCAGGCATTGTGAATACCAACAAAGAGGAGCAGTAGCGTCGCAGCGCCAACGACGAACAGGGCTGGGCGCGCATGGGAGTGAGCCACGTATGCCGATCTACCCAGCATTGCGTTCGCCGCAAATGGAAGCAGAATCGGTGTTGCAAATGCGGCGCCAGCCTCCGCCGTACGTAGTGCTGGCTTGTCGGCAATGAGCGTAACGACGACGAACTGCAATCCGATCAGGGCACCAGCAGACGAGCCGACGATCACGTAGAAGTTTTCCCATCCATCAAGTGCTGCCATGCCATCAATCAACCTCCTTCTCACACGGAATTCCCTGGTATTGTTCGTCGCTGACCTTTTCCATCCAGTCGACAGTCTTGCCGTCGAGTTGTTCCTGAATGGCGATGTGTGTCATAGCTGTGGTTGCCGTAGCGCCGTGCCAGTGCTTCTCATCAGGGGGGAACCAAATCACATCACCCGGCCGGATTTCCTCAATTGGGCCGCCCCAACGCTGTGCCCAGCCGCAGCCCGCCGTCACAATGAGGGTCTGACCCAGCGGATGGGTATGCCATGCTGTCCGAGCGCCAGGTTCGAACGTGACACTTGCGACACGAACACGCGCCGGTTCGGGTGCCTCGAAAAGAGGAGCAATGCGTACAGTGCCGGTAAAATACTCTGCCGGTCCTTTGCCAGAAGGCTGTGAGCCAATTCTTTTGATTTCCATATCTTGTATTCCCTCCATTGGCTGTCCGAACTGCTCACGTCCAGGGAGAGGAAAGTTGCCTTCCGACTCCCGACTCGGATGGCTTCAGCAGCCTGTCGTCCCTTCCGTTCGTCCCGGCCAGCAATGACGACGTGGAATCCCCGTCGTGCCAGCTGCCGTGCTGTCTCGAACCCAATGCCGCGGTTGGCACCCGTGATGAGCGCAATCCGTTGTGTCTTGTCGGGGCTCATGGTTATTCCTCCTTTCTTCAACGTGCCGTATATCCGCCATCCACAATGAGTGCGTGACCGATCACGAAGCTTGCGCCGGGGCTGCACAGCCAAAGAACGGCAGCGGCAATCTCCTCCGGTCGGCCAAGTCGCCCAATCGGCTGGTCTCTCAAAATGTCTTTCATGGCGTCTGGTTCCTTGGCCAACATTTCCGCAACCATTGGCGTTTCGATTGTTCCAGGGCACACCGCGTTAATGCGGATACCCTTAGAGGCATATTCGAGCGCAGCGCTCTTCGTCAGCCCGAGCACCCCGTGCTTGGACGCATGGTAGATTGCTCGGCCGGGGAGGCCGATCAGGCCGCCAATCGAAGAGCAGTTGACGATAGCGCCGCTTCCTTGCTTGTGCATCTGGCGCAACTCATATTTCATGCAGTTCCAGACTCCGCGGAGATTGATCGCGTTTACGCGGTCGAATTCTTCGCCGCTGGCATCAGCGGTTTCCACGGCAGGAGACTGCACGCCGGCGTTGTTATACGCCGCATCCAGCCGTCCGAAGGTGGAAACGATCTGTTCCACCATCACTGCCACTTGACGCTCGTCGGCTACGTCGCAGCGGATGGCAAGAGCCTTGTGGCCCTCAGCAATCAGGTCTGGGCTGCCGCTCGTACCGATTCTTCGTGATGGTCCACCAGCACCACCGACGCACCGGCCTCGGCGAAGGCTTTTGCAGTCACCAGACCGATGCCAGAGCCAGCACCGGTGACAAGCGCGACCCTTCCTGTGAAAATTCCATTCTCGTTCATTGTCATTTTCCCCTCCTTAATATATTCGATGATGACGTGGTCGCAGAGGTTCTGGTAGCGCCGCACTCCGCGCACGTACCGTCGGCCTCAACGCTATGATCTGCGCCGCGCGCATCGTGCGCGGTGTAGTGACAACGATTTTGCTTCAATGTTATTGCCCATAATCTTGCCTCTTGTTTGTTATAACGGCTGCTCAGCGACCGGTCATTCGCAGCAGCTCTTCCGGGTACCGAGCCCCTTGCACCATGATCCTTGAGGCGGCGCTTTCAATCTCACGGAGATCGTCGGACGTAAGTTCGACTGCAACTGCCCCGATGTTCTCTTCCAGGCGCTCCAGCTTCCGAGTGCCTGGGATTGGAACAATCCACTGCTTCTGGGCAAGCAACCAAGCGA
>Ga0070737_10004721_pt1 | contig 13424 bp, 15 predicted proteins | sample Coa_R1_10_FD_66438 | JGI IMG/M metagenome (GOLD analysis project Ga0070737, IMG submission 66438) | Surface soil microbial communities from Centralia Pennsylvania, which are recovering from an underground coalmine fire - Coalmine... | ecosystem: Environmental > Terrestrial > Soil > Unclassified... | reverse complement strand
ACCTCGCCGAGCAGCTTCAGTTCATGATCAAGAACACCACCGGCGGCGGCGCCGGCGCGTGGCAGTCCAACCAGAACCTGCTTGCGAACCTCGGCAACCTGATCAACGAGCAGGAGGGGCTTTCCTACACCGTTCAGGGACTGAGCCAGCAGTTCCAGCAGCTCTATCCCGGCTACAACACCGCCAGCACCGCCGGCGCTCAGAGCCCGCAGGCGAGCGTCGAAACCACGCTCAACACGCTTAACGGCGCGCTCGCCTCAGCCCAGGCCCAGGCCGAGGACTTTCAGGCCGAGCAGTCGCTTCTGCGGAATCTTGAACTTAAGAACCAGACGGCGGTAGGCAGGCTTCAGGCGCTCCAGGTCGGCAATGAAATCGCGCTCGCCCAGGTCCAGCAAATCCAGATGCTCCGCCAACTCGTGATGGCCACCATGAACTCGCAGAACGTCGCCGCCGCCAATCAGGTCAACAACCAGGTCCAGAGCAATCTCGAAGCGCAGGCGATGTTCTCAGCGCCGCCAGCTCCCGGAACCCCGGACATGTACCATGACGCGTCTCCGCCACCCCAGCCGTAGACTCTCTCAGGGGGATCGAACATGAAGAAAGTCCAGAACCCTCTCATCCTAGTGTTCGCCGTCATTGGCGTGTGCGCAGTGATTTATGGCGCTTGGCACTTTTACCAGCTTCACGTTGCAAACGAGCAAGCGAAGGCAGCATTCACAGCGCCGCCGGCGAAGGGAATTCCGGATATGTTTCACAACGCACCACCACCGCCTCAGCCGTAGCGGCTGAGTCCCGCCTAAGCGGCGGATCGAAAAGGTGTAACCATGAATAACTTCAACGATATCGTCGCGCAGTTTTATACGGCGGCTACAAAGTATAGTGCCGGTATTCAGCCATATGCGCTCAAACTTTTCGTGGCCCTTCTCCTTATCGACATCGTCGTCACGTGGATTCAGTTCAGTGCAGAAGGCCAGCTCGATTCTTCATACTTTCTCGGCCGGCTGATCAAGCACATGCTCAGCGGCGGCTTTGTATATCTCATGATCGTAAACGCGTTCCCGTGGATGAACGCTGTGGTGAAGAGCTTCTCAGCTATAGGTGCCGCCGTTACCGGTCTGCCCGCGCTTAGTCCCCAAACGGTACTCCAGCTTGGGGCCAACATGGCGAGTACCATCTTTGACGCGCCGGCAAACACAAGCCTGATGACGAATCTGGAACTAGCAATCGTGCAGAGTGTGGCGGCATTTTTCGTTTTACTGTCCTTCGTAGTTGCCACTGGAATGCTGATTTTGACGCTCATCGAGGCCTACCTGGTCGTCGGTGGTGGAGTAATCCTTTTGGGGTTAGGCGCTAATCGCTTTACGGCACCCGCGGCCGAAGGATACTTCGGGTATGTCATCCGAGTCGGCGTCAGGCTGCTCTTCTTCTATTTAGTTTTAGCTGTCGGCGTGCAAATGGCCAGCCAATGGAGTGCGGCGCTCGCTGCGGCCTGCAAGCCTGTCTCAGCAACCCTGCCGTGGTGGACCACGTACGGCGTTCCGCCCGGCTCCATTGTAACAACGGTTTGTTCAGGTTCCTTATCGGTCTCCACAATGCTCACATACGCAGCCCTTTCGATCATATTCATGATCGTAACGGTGTCAGTTCCTCATATGGCAGCAGGAATTGCCGGTGGAACCATCGGGCTCGCGCTAAGCCACGCGTTTGAGGCCGCGTTTATTGCCCGGACCGTGATCCGGCCGATCACCAGCGCACTTCAGGCCGGCTTCAATAAGGTCTCTCAGATCGGCAGCGGCAACGGCGCCAGCGCCGGCGATGCGCCGGCGTGGCTGAACGCGATGGAACTCGGTCGCCGCACGCAGCGCCTTGCGAATGCCGACGCGAATACTCCGCCGCCGCGCGTGCCCGCGCCGAAGAACGTCCGTGCCACCTCCGTAATTCAGCCGCACGCCCCGAAAACCACGCCGATCGACCCGAGCACCTCGACTCTTCCGAAAGCCAACGGCACGGTGCCGGTCGGCAAACCGACCACCAGAATCTGAAGACCCTTTCTCCGCCATCGGGCGCGCGGAGGGATTTCGGCGATGAGCGCTGCTGCCACAGAGGCGATCGTTGTCGCGCAGCTCAAAGCGATGGGCTCTGACGCCTTCGATATCGGCGTGCTCCGGCAGAACGGCCGGATGCTGCTCCGGGAGCGCTGGAACGAGCAACAAATAATCGCGGCGGTCGCTTGGCTCAAGCACGAAAACGCCCGTGGCGCGCATATATTCGTGCGGCCGCACGGCGAGCACGCCTTGAGCCTTATCGACGATCTGACGGCCGAGGCCGTCGCAACTATGGAGGCGTCGGGCTTCGAACCCGCAGTGCTGGTCGAGACCTCACCAGGCAATTTCCAGGCGTGGCTCAATCACGGCCGGGTATTGGAGAGCCAGCTCAGCACCCGCGTCGCCAAAGAGCTCGCGAGCCGGTTCGGCGGCGATCCTTCGAGCGCCGACTGGCGCCACTTCGGCCGCCTTGCCGGATTCACCAACCAGAAGCCCAACCGGCGGCTCGAAAGCGGTCTCGCGCCGTTCGTGCGCCTTAAGAACAGTACCGGACGCGTCTACAGATTCGCCAGCGACCTCCTGAAGGCCGTCGCCGAATCGTCTTCCGAGGGAAATGACGCAGTATGCCCAGGTCCTCATCGTGCGACCACGATCAGAGCGGACATCCGCCCCCTGGCGGACTTTCATGCCGATCCGCGATACGGCGGCGACCTCCATCGCGCCGACATGGCGTGGGCGCTTCATGCCGCAAGCCGCGGCCTTTCGGAACAGGAAATCGAAGCGGAGATTCTGCATGCGAGAGACCTCTCGAAAAAGGGCGGTATCAGGCGGCAGCTCGAATACGCCCGCCGGACGGCAGAAAAGGCGGCCGCAAGAACCCAGCCGCTCCACCCGTAGCGCGGCTCCGCTATGGACGGCGCGGCGGAAGGACGCCGCCCGGCGCACGAGCGCCTGCCGTTCCCGCTTTGCCGCGCTCAACGCGGTGCGCCGGCGCTCCACTGCAAGCGCGCCAGCCCCTGAGGGGACGCTTGCGCTTCTGTCACGCTCGCAGGCTCCGCTCCGGCGGATCGAAATTTCGCGCAACCCTCCATGATTCGGGCGAGAGGACCTCAGTCAATTCCTTTTGCGCGCGCTTGAAGCGCGCGACTGGATCGGCGTGCTTCGGCCCGGCCGTCCGCCTCGCGCCGTTCTCTCGGCGCAAGCTTGGCCGGCATCGCCGACTTCGATCCCAGGATGAAGGCGCACGCCGCCGAGTTGCGTGCGGAGATAAAGCGCGCATCACAGGAGATCGCCAGGGACCCGGCGCGGATGCGCGCCGCCGAGCAGGAAGGCGTCGCACCCCAGATCCGCAATTTCGTCCGCCAGGCCGAACGCGAGCACGGGCGGGGGAGGGGCAGGGGCCTCGAACGCGACGAAGGACTCGAAAGATAGCCGCCTCAAATGCCGCACAGCTAGACGTCGGACCGTTGACGGAAAAGCCGAGCCCGCGCCCGCAGCCGCGCCTCAACCTGGCGCACCCGCTCGCGGGTCACGCCCAGCCGCTTCGCGATAGCCTGCAAGCTGAGTCCGGCGGTCCTGAGTTCAGCCACCTGCCGTTGGCGCTCTGTGAAAGCCCGGCAGTCGAGACCCGAAATCAGCGCATCGAACTCCGCGCATCTTTTCTTCAGCGATCGCTCCCGCGCGTTCATGGGCAATTCTTTGCCGGCCGGTATCCAGCCGCTTCGGCGGCCTGCGCGCTCGGAAATTCCACACGGTTGCCCTCGGAAATGGCGTCGTAATACGGGCAGCCCGGCCATTGGTAGATCATGCTGCGCCGGTTGCCGCGCACGGGACCTTTAGGAACGTCGGCAGCATCGGCAGAAGCCGTTCGCGGTTGGGCCGACTCGGCCGACGCCGAGCCATTGATGGGCTGCGATCGCGCCGCGCGGATGTTCCAGTTTTGCGTGTATTCGGCGGCAAGCGCGCGATCGTGGATCACCAGCAGGTTTTCCGCATTCCGATGCTCGGCCGACCAGGTGTAATTGAAACTCCCGGTCACGACCGTTTGGTCATCCACGATCATCACCTTGTTGTGCATCAGCCCGGGCACCGTGTCCACGAGGACCGGGACCCCGCCCGAGGCCAGCCGGCCGACAGCGTAGGTGTCGCTGCGGTCTTCATCGAGCTGGCTGCGATCCACGATTGCGCGTACGTCGACGCCCCGGTGCTTTGCATTGACGAGTGCGGTAACGATCTGCCGCGACGTGAGCGCGTACATCTGAACGAGAACCGTCTTCTGGGCGCCGTCAATCGTCTCGACAACCGTGGCGAGAGGGTCACAGCCGCCGGGAAGCGGCGGCGAGAAGCAGGCTTGAATGTCCGCCGCGCGCGCCGGCGCGACGCCAAGCAGACCGGCAAACGCGAGCGCATAAAATAACAGCGCTCTTACGGGCCGTGATATTTGAGACCGACGGGGGATCACTGGTTAAACACCAAAGTCCGTACGATCTCATCGATGCGCGTCAGCAAATCTTTGAGTTGTTCTCTCATCCATCTGCGGCGGCGCGCGAGATGAGGCGGAAAATCCGGCGACTTCACCAATGCCGCCGCTTTCATGCGCGCCTGTTCGCCGAGTTGCGCAAGGGTTCGATGCGTTGCATTCGCCGACGAAAAGGCGGGGAGTGGCAAATCGAGGACCTTTTTGTGTATGTCGCGCTCGCCCATGAGGCCCATCGATTGAAACGGCTTGATCGCTTCGTTGACGGCTTCCGAGTTGAGGATCGCGGCTAGGAAGTCGGCCTCTTGCGGCGTTGCGCACGAGGCCCAATACGTTTTGTGATCCACGATGAAAGGAATCTGAAACCAGCGTCGATCCGCATGAGCCGCCGCCAGGTTAGTGCCGGCAGTGTTGTAGAGAACGAGATGGCGCTCGCCGAGTTTCTGATCGGTCATCTCTCCCTGATAGTCGAGCCGATCGTAAACACTCTGCCTATCTGCTTTTCGCTCACGCTTCTCGTTCCAGGCACGCTCCGCCTTTCTCATCCATGCGGCGAATTCCCGGAAGCCAGCGTGCCTAAGCTCTTCAGCCGAGCGCATCACCACACCATCCCCATCTGGCCAGAGAGGTAGCACCACGGTTGCAGGGCCGAGCACTGCGAACGGCACGATATGCTTGGACAGGGCAGTGCAGTAAATGAAGCGCCCTTCGACATGCCCGCTCAGATGGACTTCTTTGTATGGAGGCTTAGCGTCCTCTGCCTGTTCCGGATCGGTCTCCGCCCAATACAGCCGGTCGGGATCGGGGGCGGTATCAAGCTCTTTCACGCGCACGAAGTAGAAGTTGCGCGGCACGATCGTCGCGCCCTGCCGAAAACGTCCAATGTAGGCGCTCGACCCGGTAGGATGAACACTGCCCGGCGCCGTTGAAAGCGCCGTGCGCTCGCCGAGAAATATCACGCGACCGGTTGCCGCCTTTTCGCTCAAGCCCTCTTTCGCAACCGCCCACGGAAGGTCTTTCGCGGGCAACTTGCCTGTCCACTCACTCACCGCCAGCGTATCGTTTACACTTCCGGCTTCGCCGCGCCGTGCGAACAGCACGCAGGACGGCACCCGAAAGAGCGGCTCGACATCCATCAAGTCCCAGTACGCGGTGAGACGAAACCGTCCCTTGTAAGACCGTGTTCGGAGGTTGGCGTGCTGGTCGGCCGACAAAACGCTGCGCGGCATCACGAAACCGAGGCGCGCATGATCCGAGCCGAAGGTCTCAATGCAGTGGGCCAGGAACACGCTCGCGAGCTCCATCTGCGTCATGAGCTTCTGCGACTTCGGCGCGATCGCGTATTCCTCCACCGCCCGTTGCTTCACCTCCGCTTGATACTCGGGGTCCGCGATGTAGCGATATGACAGCCACGGGGGATTACCGATGATTAAATCGAAGTGGCCTTTTAGCATCGCTGGCCGGTAGGCGTTACGCACGATGAACGCCCAGATCGAGTTTCTGCCCTTGCGGATCAGCTCCGCGAGCTCACTGGTAAAACGCCACAGCGCCCTTATGATTTCATCAGTGTTCTTGTGCCGTCCCAGTTCCGGCATCGCCCTCGCCAAATAGGCCCGCAAGCTCTCCGAGCTTTCCTTGCTTGACTTGGCATGATCGATCGCCACATCGGTGCATGCGGCGATCGCGCCGTCGAACAAATCGGCCGACCGCACCACGTTTTCAGGAACCGTGACGCGGCGATCCCCGCCAAAGCGAATTTCGTATCCTGCGCTCTTGCCCAATTCGAGTTGCTTGACCTCCGCCGGGAGAAACAATGAGTCGGCGAGATAAACTGGTATCTGGATTGGTCGGCGGGCCGCTCTTGCCAGCGGGCCCAGAGCCAACAGATAAGTGGCCCTCGATATCGTCACCGCCAACGGGTGAACATCAATGCCTACAACGCTGTCGAGCACTTGGGCAAGCCGTGAGGCATCGGAGCCGTCAGGATTTGCACGCATGAAATGCGCGATCGCGGCCCTCAGGAAACTGCCGGAGCCGCAGGCCGGGTCGAGCACTCGCACAAAACCAGAGCCTGGGAGCAACTCGTCAGCTATTCGCTCGCAAAGCCAGTCCGGTGTGTAGTATTCGCCCAGGTCGTGACGGTCCTTGGGATCGACCAACTCCTGGTAGACGCCCTTCAGCACGTCTTCCCCGAGATGGCCGAGGTTATAGGTGAGCATCTGATCGATAATTCGCTCCCAGACGGGGGCGAGCTTGCTCTCAACTTTCGGTCGACGTACCCACTGGAAGAAGTCGTTTTCCACCAGATTCGCCAAGCCGCGCGATTCGAAGAAACGACCGCTGAGAACTGCGTCGGCTACGTCGCGCAAAGCCTCGGCTGTTTTCCCTTTCGAGAGCGATGCCCAAACGAGAAGCCGCGCCACGCTGGCCAAATATGTATGCTTCAGAAAGAGCGTCTCGAGCTCTGCCGAAGGCAGGTCCTCGCTTCGTCCATTTTCCGTCGCCCCGGCTAAGCGCCCGTAGGTGACCGTCAGATATTTCTGCCACGTCTCGAAGGCGAGCCGCGGCTCCGAGCTTTCCCGCACCATTTCCCATGCACGCCGAAGCGCCTCGATGGCATCCCGAAATGCCGGGCTCGTCGCGCCAAAATCCAGCTTGAACTGTTCGGCGCTCGGCTCGGTTCGTTCCAGTCGGAAAAGCAGGCTTGTCAGCCACAGCCAGAAATCAGCCAGTGTCTTCTCTGAAAGGACCAGCTCGCGCAGCGGTTCAAGCTCGACATCTTCAGCCTTGGGTTTGCCTCCGTTGCCGGAAGCAAGTGTGGGCCGATAGGTGCGCCAGCAAACACCGTCCGACGCGATGGCGATCAATGGCCGGGGCGGTTTGGCTTCTTTGGCCCAGACGCCGGCAATATATTCGCGCAGTTGCTGCTCCGCCCGAGCCCCCGTGGCCTTGAGCGACCTCTCAAACTCGATTACCGCGTTGCCGTAGTACGAATCGATCCGTCCCCGTTTCTCTCCCGCTGCGGTATCGATACGGATGCACTTCTCAACCCCCGCCGCGAATTCCTTGCTGGCCGGACTGCCGGGGAAAAGTTCCCCTATGAGGGTTGCAAAGCGATGGGTTGTCGCCCATTCGTTCGGCGACGCCCGCACATCACTCAGATAGGAGCGAAGCGCGGCTTTGGTCTTTTCCTCGAGACGCTCGGGCATCGATCTTATACCCCGAGCAATGGCCGAAGCTTGGCCGTCACTTCTACTAGGACCTCAGACGGCGCTTTCGCCGCGAATTGGGCGCGCCGCGCGGCCCAGTCGGCGCTCTTCACATGGTCGGCAAGCACCACTCCGGAAATCGAAAGCCCATCGGGCAGCGCCACCTCGAACGGATACCCTTTGGCTTGGTTCGTTACGGGACAGACCAGCGCGAGACTCGCACGCCGATTGTACGGCGCGGGCGAGAGCACCAGGGCGGGGCGTCGGCCCGCCTGCTCATGGCCAGCTTGGGGATCGAAGGTGAGCCACACCAAGTCGCCCCGTTCAGGCACGTAGCGGGCCGGGCTCACCAGCTCTCCTTGCCTACCGGTTCGCCCCAATCGGTCTCGCCGTGGCGATTTTGCGGCGTGATTCGGGCGACCAGCTCTTCGAGTTCGTATTCCGGCCGCGCCGGCGTCAGCACCAGCTTGCGGCCTGACAGCTTGACCTCGACGGTCGCGCCTTCGGACAGGCCCACCTCTTCGGCGTAGGCCTTCGGAATCCTGACCCCGAGGCTGTTGCCCCATTTCGACACTTGCGTTCGCATGGCTTCCTTTTGTATTTCGGATAGACAAAAGCTATACAGGATCTTAAACCATTGCGCAAACCAGGAGGCCTACGCGATGCCAGCGGATGATCCGATAGAGCGTGTGATCGTGCTCACGCTCGAAAATCGTTCGTTCGACCACATGCTCGGTTGCCTTCAGCAGGTTAAAGCGGTGGAGGGCATCCCGACCAGCGGCCCTGCGCGAACCAACGAATACGCCGGAACGCCCTATCCGCAGGAGGCTTACGCCTCTGGTGACGGGCGCTTTGTTGTCGACGATCCGATGCATGAGCACCCGCACGTGATGGTGCAGCTCGAAAAGGATACAGCGGGTAAAGACAATAGCGGCTTTGTGAAGGACTACGCGCAGTCCTATCCGCAGCTAACCAATTTGGGCCGCGGCGAGGTCATGAGGTACCACCCTCTCGATTCGCTGCCGGCGCTACATGCTCTGGCCCGGCACTTCACCGTCTGCGACCACTGGTTTTCCTCCCTGCCAGGACCGACGTGGCCCAACCGCCTGTTCCTCATGAGCGGAACCTCGCTCGGGCGGGTGAAAATGGAGGAAAGCATCATGGACCTCAACCTTCACTGGTACGATCAGCCTTCAATTTTTGACCGCCTTAACGAGCGCGGCAAATCATGGCGCGTGTACTGCGGCGACGTACCGCTGACGTTCCTTCTGGTACACCAGTGGGAGCCGGAAAACGCCGCGCGCCACCGGCCAATGACTGAATTCTTTAAGGATATAGCCGGCCATCCTGCTAAGAAATTTCCTGATTTCGCCTGGATCGAGCCGGCGTATCTGCAACCGGGGGCCAATGATGACCACCCGCCGCATGACGTACTCGAAGGCGAGGCCCTGATCGCCAGCGTCTACAACGCGCTTCGCGCCAATGAGGAGTTATGGAAATCGACGCTGCTTGTCGTTGTTTTCGACGAGCATGGGGGTTTCTATGATCATGTTCCGCCACCACCAACGATCCCGCCGGACCATCACCGGGAAGAGTACACGTTCGACCGTCTTGGAGTGCGAGTGCCGGTGATATTGGTTTCACCTTGGGTCGGCAACGCCGTTCTTGCCGACCAGTTCGATCACACAAGCCTGCTCAAGTATCTGATCGACAAGTGGCAGCTCGGGCCGCTCGGGCAACGGGCAGCGCAGGCCAAAACGTTCATCGGGGCGATCCGCTCGCAGCCGAGAACGGACACGCCGATGTCTATACCATTTCCACAGCCGACCTCTCCGGCGCAGCCGCCGGCGGTCAAACGGCTCACGAACCACCAGAACGCGATCGTTGCTCTATCCCACGCCCTCGAATCGATGAGCGAAGATGACCCCAACATTGTAGCCGCACGGAGCCGGCAGGTCCTCAGCGGCCCTCAGAGCCAAATTGACGCCGCGGTAGAGCGGGTCGAAAGCTTCATCCGCCATCAAACGGTCACGCTACTTCGCAAGGCCGAGGCAGCAATTCCGTAACCGGTCAGATTCTGATGGCGAAGCTAAAGAAATGGATCAGCGAGAGGTTCAAGGGGCCTCTCATTGGCTTCGAATCCCCAGGCTACCAGCTCGTTTGGGCGCATACGGAGCATTATGAGCAGCTCGCCCAAATGTGTCCTCAGGACAAATCTGCGGCGCTTCTCGAAGCAATCCATAGCGCCCGGGATGCTCTCCAAAACCGAATTTGGTATTTGTGCCCTTTCCCGAAATATGACCTCGCATGGGCCGAATTACACCAAGTGCGAAATGAACTCTGTCAGACTGCACCACTGGCGCATGTCGTCGGCGACCTTCTTGAAGAAACCGCCGACGAGCTCGGCTATCTGCAGCCCGGCGAAGCGACGAAACGCCGCGCCGAACTTCAAGATCTGCGCTGCAAGTTCGTTGTTAGTCTTGAGCAATCGCCGACCGAACAGGCGATCGCGCTCCGCTCCCGCCTTGAGTCTCTCTCCCAAGTCGCCGCTCAAGCGCGCGAGACGCATTGGCTCAAGGTCAACATGACACGCAACCGCCTCTTCATCATGGGGTTTGGTCTCCTGCTTGTTCTTGGCGCGGCTTTGTACGCTCTGCCCACGATGGGGCAGGGGGATAATGGCAGCGGATGGATCTATGGGCTGATTCTTCTGTTTGGGGCGTTAGGAGGGCTGGTGAGCGCGATCATGAACAGCGAACCAGTCGATACGAAGGCCAGCGAATACTACATCTATCGGCGCCTTATATACTTACGGCCTTTCGTCGGCGCCGCGCTCGCCCTCGTTGTGTACCTTGCAATCCGCTCCAAACTCCTTTCCATCGCCGGCCTCGACTCACATAATCCGCGTGATCTCTCCTTCCTGGTTGTTGCATTCGCCTCAGGATTCGCCGAGCGCGCTTTTGTCCGGCGGCTTCTGACAATCGCGGGAGGCGGAACGGAGCAAAGCGCCGGCCCTCCGCCGGCCACAGGTCAAGCGGAGGGCGCATAGGTCAGCAGCAAGCGGAACATGCCTCCTGCAATAAGACGCATCAGAACATACCCCTTCAATTTTGCTTTACGCGCGGCTCTTGGAGCGGTTCTCGCCGGGCTCGCGTCGGCGTGCACTTCCGCCAACTTGCAGTCGGCCGTCGCCTTGGGCAACACTGGCGTTCGGACCGCAACTACCTATCAGCAAGCGATTTCCGCGCTGTCACCCGGACTCGATAATTTCGTCGAAGGGCAGTACATGCTGACCGCCCTCGACCCTGAGAAGTATTCTCCACCGACGGATTCATTACTCGACAGCATCAACAAGCTTCAGTCTGCGTTGCGCGCGCGCGCAGCGCTCCTCGGGCAACTAGCTCGGGTTTATAGCGGCTTCATCGCCCTAGCTTCATATGACGCGTCGGGCCAAGTGACGGCCTCGCTTTCGGCGCTCGACGGAGCCATAGACAATTACGCCGTTGCTGTAGGCTCCGGCGCCCCTGCTATATCGCCTACTGCCGCCGCAGCCATCACCGGCGGCTCGGGTTTCCTCGCGACCGAATATCAGAAACGCGCCGTGCTGAAAGCCAGCGAGGCAATTTCCGCGCGCCTCCAAGCAACCCTGGATCTCCTGAACAGCGAAAACAGCATTTATGCCGGTCTTCAGGATGAAATCACGCGAGGGCTGAGAGAGACCGCGCTCGCCCTGTGGCGACATGGCATCGGCGCTCCCGATGCGATCCTCACCGAGCAGATAGGTTCGTTCGGCCTGACCTATTCGCCAGATTCGTATTTGCGCGCCTGCGCGACGGACTCCGGGGCCGCGCGCGCACAGTGTCAAACCCGCTTCAACCAAGCGATAGCCGCCGCAATTCGCTATCGCGCGTCTGAGATCGCGACCCTGCAGGACGAAACAATGCGGGCCAATCAGACGGCGCTAAGCGCCCTGTTGGCCGCCCATAAGCAGTTCGAAAAAGGCGAGCCACTCAACCTAGCAGCTGTCACCCAGCAACTCGCCCTCATCCGCAGTGTCATTGATCAGATCAACCGCGCGCGCCGGAAATAAATGACTGGAGGGCCTAGCGATGGCGAAGAACAACATCCTAGCCGAGATCAAAAAGGTCTATGACCAGCTCGATGATTCCTTCGATGCGCTCTACGCCGAATGCCAGACCGACGAGCAGAAGCGTCGGTTGCGCAGTCTCTTCGCTTCCGCCCGTGACACATACTTCGCCGCCGCCGCCAAAGCGCTGACAGACAAGAATGCGACTGTAGATGCCCTGACCAAAGAATTGCACGGCGTCAACGACCAGGTGCAGGGCCAGCTCGCCGACCTCAAGAACGTCGTCGAAGTGCTCAACCTTTGTACCGAGGCCGTCAAACTCGCCGCCTCGCTCGCCACGCTGGCCGCCGCTTAGCCAGGTTCGTCATTCCTCAAGCCCCACGACGCGGCGCCGTCCCTCCCCCTTTGAATATCTGATAACCCCCTTTGTCCTTTACGAGAGGGGAAACCGATGAAGTGGCTGTGGACGTGGGGCGGAACCTCCTTCGGCTATCGCGACGGCGATGATCTCTGGACCCATGACGGCCGCGACGTCGCCGGTTTCACGGAGATGAAGTCCACGGCCAGGATGGCCGGTACCTGGGCGAAGTAATGAGTGGCAACCGCCTCATCACGAACATGGCTAAGAAATCTTGGCATCGAGGGCCATTCACGCCCCATGGGAGCCGGCTCGGGTACATTCGGTATCTTGATTACCTCGGCTACTTGATGTGTGATTCTGAGGACTTCTTCACAGCCGGAGGACCCCCTGATCAGCGCGACGCCGAATAATTCCGATAGGAGTCGCTCAGCATAGCTAGTTACCCGGACGAACACCGTCCACCGAAATCGGTGATGTCGATTTTCATCGACACTCCTGAGTCAAGAGCACAGATTCGATTAACGTCTAGCACTCCGTCGAAGCGACCAATCGAGGAAGCGACGATACGCGCCGACCCGCCAGTGCTCTCAACCCGCTCCGCTATCCTCGTTAGCACTCCTCCAATTGATACAGAATCTGTGTTTCCCTCTTGCTAAGCGGCACGGCGCCGCGGCGGTCGAATTGGCCGGATGAGTACCTCCGCCGGGATGCCGAAGCGCTGATTGAGGCGGCGGATCATCTCGAGCGATAACCCCCGCTTGCGGTGCATCACCTCGTAAACACGACTTCGGGTGCCGATTACGCCGACTAGCGCCCGATGGTCCAGCCCCTGCTGGTCAAGGCGGAATTTGATCGCCTCTACCGGGTCAGGCGCATCCATCGGGAAATGCTTCTCCTCGTAGGCCTCTACCAGCGTCGTCAGCACGTCCAGGCGGTCGCCCTCGGGCGTACCTTCCTTGGCGCCCCATAGCCGCTCGATCTCGCGCAGCGCGGCCTCGTGATCGGCGTCATTGCGAATCGGCTTAATCTCCATACTGAAGCATCAATATATCGATCCCGACCTGCTCGCCAACCTGCCCGCATTTAAGAGAGTGTTTCGGGCTGTACGGGACAGGCTAACTTAAAAAGCCACAAAGCCGGCCCGCCGGCCCGCTTTTCGGTCAAACGTCACGGTTCGCTCGCAGCCGTGACGACGATTAACGGCGGCAATAAGAGAATCGGCGAAGTCGGCGCCATTCTGATATTC
>Ga0070737_10004718_pt1 | contig 13429 bp, 10 predicted proteins | sample Coa_R1_10_FD_66438 | JGI IMG/M metagenome (GOLD analysis project Ga0070737, IMG submission 66438) | Surface soil microbial communities from Centralia Pennsylvania, which are recovering from an underground coalmine fire - Coalmine... | ecosystem: Environmental > Terrestrial > Soil > Unclassified... | reverse complement strand
GGGTTCGAATCCCACTCTCTCCGCCCCCGGAGGAGTCTCATAGTGGCCTAGTGAGCGCGACTGGAAATCGCGTAAGGTGAATAGCCTTCGTGGGTTCGAATCCCACCTCCTCCGCCAGTTCCCCTCAAGTCGCCCTCGGCCTATCTCTAAAGTCCCTCTTTTGTTCCAGCTGGCACAACGGATTAACAGGCGTTCGCCAATAGCAATAACCTCAACATAATTTCCCTACAGACCTCATACGAAATCCTCGTGACTAACGTTCATCCTTTTTAAAATATCTTGTAATGTTCTATCTATTTCAGCCGGCAAAGGAGTCGGTAGTTCAACCGCAGAACGGCGAAGCGCGAGCAACTCGCGGAGTGGTGCAAGAATACGTGTTTCTTGCCCGGCAGAGATTGCCTGACGGGCAAGTATCAGCCACAAGGGGATGAAACGATAGCACGCATCGCGTTGAATCCACGTCAAAGCCTCCTGTTCATACCCAAGATAACCGAGAATACAAAGCGCTAACCTGCGTTCCTCGTCGGTTGTTCCCGCCCACAGTCGTTTGGCTCGTTCGGTAAAACGCTGTGCAAGATGGTTATAGGCTTTTTCGACTTCCTTTACAATGGTGACCTTATAAACCGTTTCACCACGCGGAAAGCGATCTCCTCGGTAGGAAAGCCAGTTCTGAGAGCCGTTAAAGTGAACTCTCCGGTCGATCACGATCTCTTTGGCATGGGAATTTCCCAGCCACTCAGCAATAATGCCGGGGGTGCCCTCCGCTGTCTGGACCGCGCGTAAACGCTGGAGGAGAGCGGGAGAGACCGGTCGTTCTTCTCTCTTTTCATCCCGTTCAATCCCATAACCGATCAAGATCCGCACGCCCTGTTTAACGCGCTCTTCCAGTAGGGAGAGAAATTCGTCATCGACCACTCGTTCATTCATCCAGGGGGAATAAATAATGATTTGTTCACGTGCTTCTTCTAAAGCCTTCAGAAAAGTGGGATGGATCTCGGCATCGCGTAATTGAATAGCGGTTTCAGCTTCTTGCCCAACTGCCTGTCCTTCTACCTGTAAGCGGAGTTGCTGCGTTACCTGCTGGTGTATTTCTTCCGAGTGCTCCTCCGCCAGCAGCGTTTCAAAACTGCCGTCATTCTGAGCATCCTCCTCTTCCATTTCCATCGGTACCGTATCATAAGTTAACCCGCAAAGCTCTTTCAAAGAAAGATGCCGCTCTTGAAGCAGGCTTTCAAGCCACTTGCCAGCCCCTGGAGCAAGCTCACCTTGCGAACGGACCTGAAAAGTGATCCTGCTATCCTCATTCTCGCTGAGGGAATCCTCAAGCACGAAAACTGCTACGCGGCTCCAACGTAGTTCCGCAGGAGCAGCCGGTGCCAGATCAATCACAAATCTGTCATGGTCTGGATCGTGCTCATCCAACCCAAGTTCGCGCAACTCGGCCTGGTGAGTAACAGCATTTATGGCAAAAGCAGGAAAGAGGGTAAGATCTTGCTCTATATACGAATTCAGATCAGCCAGCTTTTCCACTTCTGCATCCATTTCGTCCAGCGGACGAGGTAGAAACCCTTCTCTGCCAAGAACAGTGTCCTGAAAATAGTACCTGTATTTATCCTCCAATTCACTTTCTGAGTTGAGCGTCTTTTTTCCCTCCGTCGTCACGTCTAAAGTTTCGCTCGTAAAAACAATGAGCTTTCTGCCACGCAATGTATCAAGGGTGCTATTGATAAAAACAGGGTCCAGACCCAGAGCATCAGCCAACTCCCAGGGTGGAGGAGTTGGAGAGATCTCGACAAGAGCACGCAGAACAAACTTTTCGAGAAGATTCATTTTGCGACGGTGCTCGACTCGCACGCGTATTTCCTGCTGCTGCACAGGATAGCGGAACTCGCGCGCAGCTAACACGCGCAGCCTGGGAGAGCGCTCCTCTATTTCCCTGGCTACTGCACGGAGCGTCTCGGCGATAGGACGCTGGTCAACGCTAGATGCAAGAAACATTGATGAATTCTCCCCGGTTGGCGACTACTTCTGAGACCTTGTTATAGCGCTTTACTGCCCCACCAGAACGAGCGCTACCGCAAAAGAGCTCGTGGCATCCTACAATGATCAGGAGTTCCTGAGCGCGCGAGAAAGCAACATTGATACGTTCATCTTCTTTAGCAAAACCGATGTTTCGCTCGTCGTTATTGCGCACCATACTCACAATAATGACCGCTCGTTCCGCCCCCTGGAAGCGATCAACAGAGCCGGTGCGAATGTTCAGAGCAGGGAAACGTGTATTTTTGGCAGGGAAGTGCTCACGCAGTAACCTCTCCTGAGCTCCATAAAACGTAATAATCCCTATCTCTTTCCGCGGCGCGCCGGCTGCCCTCTTCGGAGCCCAGGCCCGCTGAAGCTCCTCACATATTTGCTCGATGATTTCTATCTCCCGCAGATTCTTGTATGATGTTCCCTCAGCCTCCTCCTTAAAGCCGTCATAACGACTCCGATAGGGGGGAAATACCTCCTGGCCGCTCATCTGGTTCCTGACCAGAATCGTTCGGGAATGCTGCTTCTCTTTGTGAGCGAGAGGCATAGTTACCCAGATCAGGTGTTTGTTTCTGCTCACGAGAGGCGAGTCAATCTGGTGATCCCGTTCAATATCTGGCTGGGTAAGACCACACTCCAGCGGGCGTTCGTAGAACTGGTTGATCGCAGCCATAATATCGGGATGCATACGATACTGGATAGAGAGCATACACTTCATCGTATCAGGGGCCTCGTCATAGCGCTCCTTAAAATAGGACCGATGGAGAAAGCGATATGCCTGGAGATCTTGCCCGGCTTCTTCAGCTATCTGCCTCAGAGTTTTATCGTCAATCATCGGAGGCAACTGATGCCGATCTCCTATCAGGATGAGTTTTTTTCCTTTGATTGCCGGTAAAAGCAATTCAGGAGCAGTAGCCTTACTTACTTCATCAATAACGACTGTGTCAAATATCGCGAAAGTCTTCAATTCTTTCGGTGTAAGTTTAGGGGCCTGGCCACAGGTAATTCCTATGACATTGGCATTTTGAATATAAACGTCTTTTAATTCCTCTTTCTCTTCTTCAGAAAGGCTGTTGAGATTGGCAACCCAGTCCCCAATCAGGCGATCATAACGTTGAGCGACATATTCTTCTCTGGCAAGTTCAGACGACCAGGCCCCAAACTGCTTCGCTACCGTCTCTAAAAGAGGGAGAGCAAAGAGACCCTCCGGCGGCTTTAATGGGCGGAGATGTTGCGGGATCATTTTCCAGAAATCGCTCCACCATTGGCGTTCACTCAGCAGTTCCGGTGGTTCACGTTGCAATAACGCCTCAAGATTCTCCTGTTCGCTCTTCAGTTCGCTCAACCTGTGCCTCCGCCATTCCAGATCCTCCTGTATCTGAGCAAACTGCTATTGGACCTTCTTCCCTGCTGTTTGCAATTCACCCCAGAGTTCATTGACCAGCATTTCCAGGCGATACATATCACTGGTCCACCAGCGAGCTTCTTCGAGCAAAGAGGATACCTTTGTCAAGGAGGCAGCGCTCTCTTGCGCCACTCTACGCAGCGCTTGTGGTATATCCGCGCATCTGCTCAATTCTTGAAGTACATTGTTCAGGCGTTGCACAGAAGTATCGAACGCCCTGTTTGTATCGGCCAACCGATCTTCCATCTCTGCATTTTGCTGAAGCATCTGCCGGCACTTTGCCTCCAATTGCTCTTTCTCAAGCAAAGTAGCGTGATAGTGGCCTTTAACTTCATTCTGTTGAGTATCAAGCCACCTCTGAAGAGACATTCGTAGTTCCGCAGCCGTTTTTTCCACCAGCGCATCCTGAGCAGCATCGATATGCGAGGATATACTCTCTTTACTGTCATAAGCAGCTTTCAACAACTCATGAGTTTCCAGGAAAAGTTTCTGAAGTTCTGGCATTTCCGCTCTGCGGAAAAGTCTACCCAGCAGACCTGTAGATCTTTCACGAATTTTCTTGATGTTTCCCAGGTTAGATTCAATGCGGCTGACGACCTGGTAGAAACTGGCGTTATCCCGTGGTTGTGGAATTGACAGGGAGTTAACCTGTGGCATAAATGCCGGGTTGATTTCGGGAGACTGCGACAACTCCTGCTGAAAGTTTTTCTGACAGAAATCAAGCCAGTCGCATGTCAGGCAATAGCGCTGGTGTTCGTTAATAGCAGCCGTTATATTCTTCTGGCTCTCTCTTTCAGTAGCGCTCCACTCCTCTGAAAAAGTGGCGGAAGTATCTTCTTGCAGGGCTGAAACAATCTCCTGGGGAAAAATAGTCTCTCTTTTCAGAGAAGAAAATGGAGGTCCCCCCGCGGATTGCCTGGAAACTTCTGTATGAAAAAACGCCCGCAGACGAGAGGAAATGTCGCCGCCTGCATGCTGAAGAGCGTCCTTCGCCCTTTGTAACTGCTGCATTTTACTCGCCAGATCCTGAAGAGTATCCGGCAAAGGTATGACCCGGATCATAAGATCCTGTACCTGTCTCTGGTAGTCCCCAATCGAGCGTGTTAAGTTCTTCTTTTCCTGATCGAGCTGGTTCAGCGAGGCTACAATCTCCTCTATCTGTCCGATCAATTGCCTGCTCTTATCCCAGGCTGCATCGTGGTCATTTAGAGTTGCTTTCAGCCATCCCAGGCACACTAACAGATGTACCTGGGGGGGAACCAGCCCCACCTGTGCCACAATCTTGAGGCCATCGGCGATCTGTTTCCCAATGTATCCCTTACTTGCTGCATCTGGAAACAACACTTGAAAAGCGTTTTGCAAGTTATAGTTGGCTTTGGGGCTATTCACACTGTTCTGTAAATTATTACCGGCTGCGAGTCCGTTCCAGGAGATTTCGCCAGACAGGAGAGCCGACACAGTTCGCTGGAGAGGAATATATTTTTGCTCTTCTTCTTCTTTATGACGCAGAGACTGGCTGATTTCATCTATTTCTTGTAGAACTGTGTTACGTTTATGTTGGAGCAAGATACGCTATTTATCCCAATTCACTTCGCTATCATAATACCACATAAAAATCCCTTTTTGACTTAAAAGCTGCCGGAAAAGAGTTATATTGTCCTGGCGCCTCTTCAATCTGGTAGCGCAATCGTGGGCTGTATTGCTCAGCCACTTCTGGACTATATGCTCCTCTGTATAGGCGCGTCCTTCATCTTCAACCGTCTCAGGGTTGCCTTTGCGCAGAGCTCTGACACGCGGATGATGAATGAGCCTGCTGAGCGCGTTATCCACGGCCAGATTCGACTGCGAGGCAATCAGCGTGCGTCCCCCGCGTAAGGCAACCTGATAACAAATCTCAGCAATCACAGTGGTTTTTCCTGTTCCCGGGGGCCCCTGAATGAGCAAGAGATCGCGCGTGGCCAGAGCTGCCTCAACGGCGTCTATTTGCCCGCTGTTGCAGGTCCCGGATAAGAGATCAACCGGGGAAAGCTCCTGGATAGCCTCGATAGGGCGAGCTTTTTTCGCATTAAAGAAAAAATCAGCAAGCAGAGGATTGGTCGCTTTTCCCTGCTTCAACTCGTCCAGAGCTTCCCGCTGGTTCTCAATCTGCTTGATATCCCCAATAGCTCCGCAATAGAGATATCCTTCCGCGGGCATTTTATACCTGCCATTCTTTAAGCGAGAGGCTATCTTTTCTTCCAGCTTGATTTCTAGTTTGCCAGAGGCGCCATCAAAGTGTTCAATACTGCCAATAGTATCCGCTCTCTCGCGCTTGCGTCTCCCTGACTCTTTGCTTAGATCGGGGAGTGTAGAAAAAATTTTGAGCCTCTCTTTCTCTTTTCTGGACCGGTGAGCAAGACTTCGAAAGTCCTGGTACGTTATGATCTCCTGCGCACTGTTCCTGATATCTTTTTTATCCAGGAAAAATGTAATTTTATCAACTTTTTCATTATCTTCGCTGTAATCATGCGTAGTATATCGAACCCAATACTGGCGTTTTTCGATCTGTTTCTTCTGGAAATCAAGCAAGTCCCACCAACCTCGAAGCTGATCTTCGTCGATTTTATCAGCGCTCTTGATTGTCAACTTCTGAATCTGCTCGATGAATTCCTCACGAATGCCCTGATAATCCGGCACAGAAGCAGCAGGCGCCAGCCTGACTAAAGCCGGGAGAGCAAACACGTTTTCGACTCCCTGATCCCGGTTGCGGAGCGACACCTTGCTGATTTTGAGAGATCCCCGCCCGTCAGGCAGAACCCTGCATTCCAGGCTCAATGTTTTTGCGCGCTCGGAGAGAATCGACGGGAAGTTCTCGCCATCGATATCCAGGATCAGTTCCCAGATTTCTTCGTCCGGGCCCTGCTCATTTTTTTTGACCAGTAATCGCCTCACATACCAGCGATGTGACCTATGTCCAACCAGTTCAAAGAGGCGATCCGACACGGCATCCAGCGCTAATTGCTTCAGTTTGTAGTCTCTCTTATTCGCATTCCATTGCGCGAACAAATTTTTCTCTTTGACGTCGAACAGCTCCTGCGGGAACTGCCGGACCGCCTCTTCTCGCAAGCGGTAGGCCCACACCATCGGGGGGAGAGACGGTTCCTGCACCTGAGGTGGCCCTTCTGGCTCAGACGGCACGGCAGGCTGTTCAAACTGACCGGTTACGTGTATCTTTTCCTCTTCATTTGTGCCCTCGACCCGCAGGTCTATTGATCCATCGAGAGGAGTACCAGGAGGAGGGAGGTCTTTTTCTCTAACATGTAACTCCAACTTGAGAGTGTGAGGACCAGGAGATAAACGTAGCGGGAAGACTTTTAACTCTGGCACATTGCTTTGGGCTATCAGCGTACACTGCTGCTTGACCTCAATCCGGACCTCTCGCGCTAGCTGGATCTCTCCTTGCCGGTCTCCTCCTTGTCGGCCCTCCACGGAAATCCGGCCAAAATCGATGCCACCCACAGGTAACTGCCACTCGGCATCCTCCCATCTGGCCTTTTCATCGGCCTGGCCCCCCTCGATGGTCACGTTCCTCAACGTATAAGAAGAGACCGACTCGCCAGCCTGAATCACCGCCTGGTTATCACTCTCAGGAGTTCGTTGGATCACCATATTTTCCAACCGTACACCTGAGGCCTCAATATGTAAAACCGGCTCGCCAACGGCATAGAGTTTTGTCGATTGACCGTCCCCGCTCAAGCGAAGACGCTTGCTGAGGGTAAACGGCCCTGGATACAGACCAGCTTCCAGCCTTACCTCGCCACCTTCCTTGATCTGCTCAAAAACACCCTCAATTTCCTCCTTAATATGTTCGGGGTCAATATGTTGAGGGTCTACCCGCCAGGGTTTCAGTGCTCTTTGAGTAATCGCGTCCTGCCAGGCCATCTCAAACTCATGCATATTCTGATAGCGCTTCTCCGGGTCTTTCTCAAGCATTTTGAGCACTACTCGCTCAATGTCACGAGCAAGCCCTGGATTGAACTTGCGCAAAGGCGGCGGCTCCTTCCGGCGATGCGCTATCTCAAGATTGTCGGTAAAAGGGAGCCGGCCGGTGAGGAGTTGATAGATGATGATGCCAAGGCTATAAAGATCACTTCTCTGATCTGCTCGGCGGTCCCACTGCTCTGGCGCCATATAGAGCGGAGTGCCGGCACCATCCATGCTCGCCGACCGGGAAGCCTGACTGAATGTGTTATCGCGAAATTTTGCCAACCCAAAATCGCCAATTACAACCCGCCCACTCTTCGCAAGGAATATATTTTTGGGCTTGAGATCCCGATGAATAATGCCCTTATCATGGATATAGCGCAAGCCCTCAGCAACCTGGCCGATAATGTGTGCCGTCTCTTCAACGGTTAGCGGGCCAGCCTTTTTCTCCAAGAATGTGTGGAGATCCCCATCATCCATATACTCTGTGACGAGATAAAGCCGGCCCTTGGCATCTTCATCCACCCCATACACACCCAGTATATTTTCATGGTGTAAATTTCTCAGCGCCTGCTCCTCGTGCAGGAGTATACTCTTCTGACTCTCATCCTCGTATTTATCGAGGATGCATTTTAGCACAACAACCTGTTGAGAACGCCGATGCCTACCTCTATATGCATTGCCAAAACCACCATGAGCAAGGGGTGTTTCTCTAATATGAAGCTTGAGAATATTGTCCGGGCTGTTTGAGCTACGTAAGTTGGTTGCGTTGCCTGTATCTTCTAATTCGGCCGTTATTTCCTCTCGATGTAGAGTAAAGATACCTTGTCTTCTCCGACAACCCTTTTGGGAAAAACCGGATAAATGCTAGTATTTTTTACAGAATGGAACAATTGGCACTACAGAACTATCTATGGAAAGAAACGTTTGAGCCTTGCCATGTCGGGACGGCGGGCAGGCATCGGCTCCAGGCAGGCTTTAATCAATCCAACAGCTGTCGGTGAAAGAGCACTACTCGCCGTTTGCATCCGCGGGTCGGGATGAGCGGACCAGGCTTGACGTTTGCCCGCCAGCTTGGCCTCGGTATCAGGAAAAGGCAACTCACTGGTAAGTAATTCCCAGGCAACGACGCCCCAGGAAAAGAGATCACTGCGCACGTCCCCTGTGAATCCTGCCGAGTTTCCCGGTTTGGATTGATTCGACTCGATATACTGCAGAAGTTCGGGCGAGGCGTAATCGTCCCAGATCGGGAAGCGTTGTTGTCCCCTTTTTAAATGGCTGAGCCTGGTAACTGCCCCAGGGAGTTTTGTGCAATCAAAATTGAACAACTGCGCTATCGGCGTCGAGTCAGTATGTTGCACAAAAATACTATCCGGGCGCAGATCGCGGTAGGCGCTCTGTTCCAGACCTGGCTGCTGCGTCAGATAATCCAGCGCATCGAGCAGCCCCCGCAAGATATGCAGGCGAGCGGTCAGATCAAAAGGTATCCGCTGCAAATCAGCCTCTGTAGTCCGGCCCAGTGGCTTTCCGCTGAGCAATTCGCTGAGAAAAGCGCCAGGTTTACGTTCCAGAACGATATAGAGGTGGAAATCTGTCACCTTATAGTCGCGATAAGTGACAACATTCTTATGCTCCGGAAAGCGATTCAGAACGTCGGCATGGCGTAATACCACCAGTTCTTTTTGAATGCGTTGATCTGGTGAGGCTAGAACCTGCTCATATTCTTTGATCCAGACCGGCATTTTGAAAAGCTCATCTTCACCCAGGTAGACTTTGCAATTGAGGAACGAATCGGTATGATGCTCAGCCACGATCAGATAGCTATCGACACGCTGGCGGCGAGGTTTAGCTGGAGGTTTGATCTCCCTAACAAGAATATCGGCTAAATTTGCCAGTTCTATCGGATTGAGCTGCCCCCTCGCGGGATTCGCTGTACGAAAAGCAGCGATTAACTGAGGTAACTGCTCAATACGGCAGACACCACATTCACCTTTGGGTTGGGGTCGCCTGGGATCTCCGCCAACAAACGACACTTGGGGCACACTGGCAAGCTTGAAATCAGTAAAAACCATGATTGAATAGACTCGCGGGCGAGCGGACAACCACTTCTCGCGTTTCAGCAGCCCGGCCAGTTCCCGCGCGGCATATGCGTAGTTTACCAGCGGATTTTCTTCATCCTGCCAGGCGCCATTAATTAAACGCTTCATCTTTCCGTTGGCTCCCTCAACCTCAATGCGCTCTCCCTGCCAATTTTTAAAGTCGAGCAAGAAGAGAGCATCTGGAAGAAGCAGAAGTGCATCAATTTCATAGCTGAAGATCTGCCGGTCAATAAACATGACCGGCAGGACATACCCATCCTCTGCCGATAAAAGATGTTGGAGACTCTTTATCGCCTGTATTTCAAATGGTTTAGTCAATTTTGAACCAGCGGTCCACTTTATCTGGATCATCAGCTCTGTCCTCCGCGATCATCTTCAAATTACTAGCGATGCACTATTTTTAGGACATAAACCACATCATATTCCTACTGCTTGAAATCGGAAGTTGTTCCCATAAAACGTCTCTTTGCTCTTCAAAAAAAGAACAATTGACTTTCCGAATTGACATTCATTGATATTAAGAGCAGATACTATCTCTCAGACTTCATTGCTTAAAGAGTCTTCCTGCAAAACTATTCAGAAATTTTGAAGAAAAAGTGAATAACCGCCACAAATTCAAGATAGCACAACTTATTATGCTTTTCAATGGGTTTGGTACTTAAACCAGGATTTCCACTTCTAAAAAACCGAACACTGACCAGTGAGGAGCAACTGAAAAGCTTGCTCAATCTCTGCATCGAAATAGCGGGCTTGCCTGGCAACGTTGCGAACGCCCAGACGATCCATCAGGCTTAACACAGCACTGATCTCGTTGTGTTTCTCTTTTCCTGAACTCTTTTCAGAGGTTGCGAATGGATTCCCTTTTCCCTTGACACCAATCTCTTTTGCATGCTACACTATTAACCACTATAGAGGTTACTAAAGGAGAAACTTCATGGCTGAGATCGAATTGTTGCAGCAGGTCGGGCTGAATAAGTACGAGGCGGAAGCCTATTCTACTCTGCTTCTACAGGGGCCGCTTACCGGGTATGAATTAGGCAAACGCTCCGCCGTGCCGCTCTCTCGCAGCTACGAAATCCTGGAGCGGCTAACCAACAAGGGCCTGGCCCTGGTTCAGCTTGGCGACCCTCCGCACTACGCGGCGGCTGATCCTGAGCTTTTTCTGGACCGCGTGCGTACCCAGATGACGCAGACGCTCACCGCGCTCGCCGAAGCGCTCACGTCGCAGCCGCAAACGGATGCGAGCGGCGAATTCTGGGTGATCCGTGGACGCCGGTATATCCTGGAGCGAGCTATGGCTATGATTGCCGGGGCGCAATACACCCTGGAACTCTCTCTGCCGGCTCAGCAGGACCCCGATATGCTTCATCTCCAGGCGGCCATCCACGACCAGGATCAGCGCCTGAGACAGACACGTCTCTCGTTCTCTGGTCCAGCAGAAGAGCCGATCCTGCTGTTGCTCGCCGATGGCCGCGAAGCGCTCGCTGGCACGCTTACCCCGCCAGAACAGTGCCAGGCCGTGATCAGTGCTAATCCCGCGCTAGTTGCCCTATTCAAACACGCCTTTAGCCGCGTCTCCAGCGATGAGAAACTGGCTTTCACGGCTCCCACTAGAGCCGCTCGACCGGCGGAGCATCTGAACTGGCTCGCCTGGGAGGAAGGCAAGCAACGCCGCCTGTGGCAGGCGCATATCGAAAACTGTATCGCGTAATCGTCCATATCACACTCTTGACAGAGAAAGGAAGCCTGACATGCCTTACGATATTAAAGATCTCGCGCTCGCCGAGCGTGGCAAGAAACGCATTGCCTGGGCCACGCGCCATATGCCCGTCCTGGAGCAGATTCGGTAAGAATTCGCCGCAGATCAGCCCTTTCAGTCCACGCGCATAGCTGCCTCGCTGCACATCACAACCGAAACCGCTATTCTCCTGCAAACGCTGCTGGCCGGTGGGGCCGAAATCGCGCTCTGCGCCTCCAATCCCCTCTCTACCTTTGATGATGTCTGCGCCGCGCTCGTCACCGAAGGTATCGCGGTCTACGCTTCCTATGGTGAGGATCTGGCAACCTACCAGCGCCATATCGAGCAGACCCTGGCAAGCTCCCCGCACCTGTTAATGGACGATGGCGCGGACCTGATCGTGGCGCTGCACCGCAGAGTAGAGACTACGAGCGTACTGGCGGGAATCGAGGAAACAACCACCGGGGTAATCCGCGCGCGCGCCCTGGCCTCCGAGAGATTGCTCCGTTTCCCGGTGATTGCCGTGAATGACACCCCCACCAAGCGCTTCTTCGACAATCGCTATGGGACAGGCCAGAACACCATCGACGGCATCCTGCGGGCCACCAATATGCTGCTGGCCGGATCAACCTTCGTGGTTGCCGGCTATGGCTGGTGTGGACGCGGCATTGCGATGCGCGCGCGTGGGATGGGAGCCCGGGTCATCGTGTGCGAGGTCAATGCGCTCAAAGCGCTGGAAGCGGTGATGGATGGCTTGCAAGTTCTGCCTATGGCAGAGGCCGCGCCGCTTGGCGATATCTTTGTTACCGCGACTGGCATGAGCGGGGTAATCCGTTCAGAACACTTTCTCGCTATGAAAGACGGCGCGCTCCTGGCTAATTCCGGTCATTTTGATGTCGAGGTAGATGTTGCCTCATTGCGCGATCTCGCCGGCCACGAGCAAGAGATCCGCGAGCACCTGACCGAGTTCGTTTTACCCAACGGGCGTATACTCTATCTGCTGGCGCAGGGGCGCTTAGTGGGCCAGGTCGCAGCAGAGGCCAGCCCGGCAGCCGTGATGGACCTGAGCTTTGCCAACCAGGCCCTCTGCACCCGCTATCTCTTGCACGAAGGCCGCACACTGTCTCCTGGAGTCCACGACGTGCCGTCTGAGATTGATGAGCGCGTGGCTCGCCTGAAACTGCAAGCTCTGGGTATTTCCCTGGACGCCCTCACGGAAGAGCAGTTGAGCTATCAACAAAGCTGGCAACTCGGTACAGCGTAACCAGCCACCAAAGTCAAGATACCCGGCCAGCTGCACAAACTACTTCATTTCTCCAGCTGGCCGAGTAGCATGCGATAGGCGCGAGCTTGCCCCTCATTTGATCCCGCATGGCTTGTGAGCCTGGCCAGGGCATCATGCACCCAGCCGGCCACGAGCAGACGCTCTTCGGCCGTGGTGTTGCCTACGGGCAGATCAAGCACCATACAGACTGCTTTCCTTTTCCCATGCAGGCCTGGTCAGGGGATCTTTTATCAGGTCAGGACGAATGTGCTTGGCATAGCCATACCAGGCGTTGGAAAAATCTCCAAGAGCCGTCCAGGGATCTTCTCCCTGGCAAATGCGCTGGTAGGCGTAGGCCATCGTATCGACGGTCGCGGGGAGCGATGATGGCTTTTTTTGCTGGTCGGCATATGCTTGAAGCATGAATCTGAATGTTTCAAATGTCATGATTAGCCTTCCTTTCTTTGATAGCCTGCACACTTTCACGAAGAGGATTGTAGACTTATTGAAGTCCATCTTCATCGAGCCAGAAGATGTCAATATCATAAGTGGAGCGGGGCGCATTTGCGAGCAAGAGCATATACGCGCCCCCCGATCAGGAGGATGCGAACGGTTTTTTTGCATCCTCGATTTTGAGTTCAGCGCCTAACTCGGCCAGATAATGTTCGATATCTTCAGCTTCCATATCACATCTATTGCTTTCCTTCTTTCATCTGCGCGCGAAGCTCTTTCACGCGGGCCAGATCAGCCATGTTCTCGGTTCGCTCGAAGCGGTTCTCCAGTGCGTCGGCCAGGGTGGAGAGATAAGCGGTCCAGGCGCTTGCGCCGGGATCGCTCAGAGCGGCTGCTTGCTCAAGGGCACTGATAGAACGGTCGAGATCTTGCAGGCTCTTACTCTTCTCATAGCGCATTCTGTACGCGTTTCCCAGATT
>Ga0070737_10004717_pt1 | contig 13431 bp, 9 predicted proteins | sample Coa_R1_10_FD_66438 | JGI IMG/M metagenome (GOLD analysis project Ga0070737, IMG submission 66438) | Surface soil microbial communities from Centralia Pennsylvania, which are recovering from an underground coalmine fire - Coalmine... | ecosystem: Environmental > Terrestrial > Soil > Unclassified ... | reverse complement strand
CGACGTGATGCGGTTCTGGCTCGACGCCGGGGTCGACGGCCTGCGCCTGGACGCCATCCCCTATCTCGTCGAGCGCGACGGCACCAATAACGAGAACCTGCCCGAGACCCACGCCGTCCTGAAGAAGATCAGGGCCGCCGTCGACGCCGAATACCCCGGTCGGATGCTGCTGGCTGAAGCCAACCAGTGGCCGGAGGACACGCTGCAGTATTTCGGCGACGGGGACGAGTGCCACATGGCCTTCCACTTCCCCCTGATGCCCCGTATGTTCATGGCGATCCGGCGCGAGCAGCGCTTTCCGATCACCGAGATCCTCGCCCAGACCCCGCCGATCCCCGAGGGCTGCCAGTGGGGGACCTTCCTTCGCAACCACGACGAGCTGACCCTCGAGATGGTGACCGACGACGAGCGCGACTACATGTACGGCGAGTACGCGAAGGACCCTCGCATGCGCCGCAACCTCGGCATCCGGCGCCGCCTCGCGCCGCTCGTCGGCAACGACCGGCGCGTGGCCGAGCTGCTCCACTCCATGCTGATGTCGCTGCCGGGGGCGCCCATCTTGTACTACGGCGACGAGATCCTGATGGGCGACAACGTCTACCTCGGCGACCGGGACTCGGTGCGCACGCCGATGCAGTGGACGCCGGACCGCAACGGGGGGTTCTCCTCCGCCGACTTCGCGAGGCTCGTGCTCCCACCGATCATGGACCCGGTCCACGGCTACCAGGCCGTCAACGTCGAGGCCGAGCGGCGCGACGCCTCCTCGTTCCTCCACTGGCTGCGGCGGATCGTGCACGTGCGCCGCCAGTTCCCGGTCCTCGCGACGGGCGCCCTCGAGGTGCTCCCCGCCGACAACCCTTCGGTGCTCGCCTACCTCCGCTCCGAGCCCGGCTCCCCGACGGTGCTGTGCGTGAACAACCTGAGCCGCTTCGCGCAGCCGGTCGCGCTCAGCCTCCTCGGCTTCGAGGGGACCCAGCCGATCGAGCTCCTCGGCCGGATCCCCTTTCCCGAGGTGGACCTCGAGCCGTACCGGGTCACGCTGCCTCCCTACGGCTTCTTCTGGTTCGAGCTGCGGGAGCCGGAGCGGTGAGCGCCGCCAGGGTGCCGCTCGGCGGGGGCACGAGAGAGCTCGCCGGCCTTCTCGCCCCGTGGATCGCCCGCCAGGACTGGGCCCAGTCGGCCCTTGGGGTCCTCGGCTCGCGCCGCGTGCCGGTGCGGACGGTGGATCTCGAGGTGCTGCGCCCGGGGCGCCCGGGGCTTGCGAGCGTGATCGTCGACGCGGGCCAGGACCCCACCTCTCGACTGCACGTCCTCGTCGGCTGGCGGGACGTCGCGCAGGCGACGGCCACGCTGCTGCGACCGGGGGCGGTCTTTGGCTCGGGAGCCGATGGCGAAGGGAGCGTCCTCCTCTACGACGCCCTCGCCGACGCCGAGCTCTGCCTCGAGCTGCTCGGCGCCGTGACCGGCGGCCGCGAGCGGGCGGCGCGGGTGCGCGTCGTGCACTCCCTCGCCTCCCACGCCTCGCTCGTGTTCGACGAGCGCCTTTTCATGAAGTCGTACCGGGTGATCGAGCGGCGGACCCGGCCCGAGATCGAGGTGATGGAGGGGCTCGACCGAGTCGGGTTCAATCACCTGCTCGCTCCGGTCGCCCACTGGTCCCGGGCGGGCGGCGACCTCGCGCTCGTCCGGGAGTTCCTGCCGGGCGCGGTGGAGGGCAAGGCGCTCGCCCTCACGTCGCTGCGGGACCTCCTCGCTCGGGCGACCGGGGAGGGCGACGGGGTCCCCTCGTTCGAGGAGGTGGGCCTCGCCGGGGGTGACCTCGGCGACGAGATGCGCCGGCTCGGCCGCACGACCGCAGAGCTGCATCTCGCGCTCGCCGAGGCGTTCGGCGTCGAGAGCCGGAGTGGCTCGGGACCACCGCTGATCAGGATCCATGGCGACTACCACCTGCGCCGGGTGATGCGCGTCGAGGCCGGCTGGCTCGTCGCCGGCTTCGGCGACGACCCCCTCACCGGTCGCGACGCGGGAGCGGCCAGCCAGGCGGACGCTCGCAGGGCCGAAGCCGTCGCCGACCTCGCCGAGCTGTGCGAGTCGCTCAGGCTCGTGGCCGCAGAGGCCGTCTCGGTCCAGACGCCGGCGACGCTGGACCTGGCCTCGGCGGTCGCCGCGGGCTGGGTCCGCCACAACACAAGGGCGTTCCTCAGCGGGTACCTCGACACCGACGGGATCGCTCGCCTCGCACCGGGCACCGCCGACGACCTGCTCGAGAAAGTGGCGAGCTACCGGCAGCGGTGAGGCCGGGCGCCGCCCTCAGTACTGGTAGCCGCCCCTGACGGCGATCTTCTCGGCCGCAGCGCGGATGTCCTCGGCGGCCTTCTCGGGCGAGACCACGTTGATGAGCACCCCCGTCCCGAGCTCGAAACCGGCTCGGGTCGTGAGGTTCGGCAGCACGTGCACGTGCCAGTGGTACATGCCGGTCGCCCGGTACGGAGCCGAGTGGAAGACGAGGTTGTAGGCGATGTCGCCGAGGTGCTCGGTGAGCGCCTGCAGCGCGGAGCGTACCGCCTTGCCCACGGCGACGAGCCGCTGGGTCGGGGCGCGGTGCAGGCAGGCCCCGTGCTCCCGGGGCACGACGAGCACCTCGTAGGGCGTGCCGCTCCAGAACGGCATGAACGTGACGGACTCCTCGGTGGCCTCGACGATGCGGTATCCGACCCGCTCCTCCGAGGCGGCCGCGGCGCAGAGCAGGCAGCCGCCGGCGAAGCGGGCGAAACCGGCCTGCTCCTCGGCCAGCTCCCTCGGCACGAACGGGATGCCGAGCAGCTGCCCGTGGGGATGGGCGATCGAGGCACCCGCCTGGCGGCCGTGGTTCACGATCATCTGGCTGTAGCGAAGGCCCGGCGTGCTCTGGTGCTCCTCGACCCGGTCGCGGATCGCCGCCATGACGAGGGCGCACTGCTCGTCGGGGAGCGAGGCGAAGGAGCGGTCGTGGTCGGGCGAGAGGATGAGGACCTCGTGGATCCCGCTTGCGGGCGCCTCGGTGAACACCGGCCCCCGGTGCTCGACCACGAAGGCGGCGTCGCCCTGGAAGGCCGGGTACCGGTTCGGGACGACCCGGACGAGCCATCGCTCCGAGGGTCCGGCCGGTCCGTAGACCTCGAGAGCGGGCAGCGTGTCGCCCTCGTTCCCGGGGCAGAACGGGCAGTGCTCGGCGTCGTCGGCGTCCGGGGTGGGCTGGCGTGGGATGAAGTGCCCACCTTGCCGCTGGGAGCGGTCCGTCGAGACCGCAACCCACCTACCCGACAAAGGATCGAGCCGGAGCTGGTTCACCCTTGCGCTGTACCCTTCCTGCTCTGGTGTGGACATCGTCGACCACGTGTGCAAAGGCTACTCCTGGCCAGCGCTCTGACCGTGCAGCCTGATGCCGGCTCCGCTCTACGACGTCCTCCTTCTTTTCCATGTCGCCTCCGCCCTCATTGGGTTCGGATCCGTCGCCATCGGCGGATGGGCGGCGTCGAGGGCGCGCCACCGACGGGAGCCGGCCGGCGACGATCGGGTCGTCCGGTTCTTCCGGCCCGGGATCGACTGGCCCGCCCGGCTCGTGCTGCTCGTCCCCGTGCTCGGCCTCGCCATGCTCTTCGGGGGCGACCGGGAGGCGGTGGGGCAGGCATGGCCGTGGGCGGGGCTCGCGCTCTGGTGCGTCGGGGCCGGCCATGTGATCGGCATCGGCTGGCCCGCCGAGGCGCAAGCGCAGCGCGAGCTCGCGGCGCTCTCGAGAGGCGAGGTCTCGAAGGAGGGCTTCGTCGCGGCGTGCGCCCGCATGGAGCGAGCCGCCGCCGTGGCGAGCCTTTGTGCCGTGGCCGCCATCGTCCTCATGGTCGTGCAGCCCTGAACCGCCAGCCCAGGGCTAGATTGTGCGCCCGGACCGCTGCCCGGGCGACCCGGCCGGGGCGTGGCGCGGCGGCTCATCTTCCATGACCGGATCCGATCCCTCCTCCCGCATCGCAGGCTCCCGGCCACGCGCCGCGCCCGCCCGCGCCCGGAAGGGCCTCAGGCTCGTGAGGAACCTGGCCGTGCTCGGCCTGCTCGCCGGCGTCGGCGTGGCCGCCTGTGCCGCCATCCCGAGAGCTGCGGGCCGTCACGACTCGTCGACCACGACGACGGACGGCCCGCCCGCCTCCTCCCCAACTTCCAGCACCCTCGCCACGGTCCACTCGTTCCACGTCGGCATCTGGACCTTCGACTGGAAGGACACCACCCGGAACACGGTCAACCCCGCCAATCCCGCCCAGCCGATCCCGGGCCGGGTCCTCACCACGCAGGTCCGCTACCCCACCTTGCGCGGGAGCGCGGCCGGCGAGACCCCCGGAGCCGCCGCGGCGACGGCCTACGGCCCCTTCCCGGTCATCGTCTTCGCCCACGGCTTCGGCGTCGATCCGGTCGCCTACGAGCCCTTGCTCGACGCCTGGGTGCGGGCCGGGTTCATCGTCGTCTCGCCGATCTTCCCCGACGAGAACGCCTCGATCGTCAAGCAGGTCGGCGGGATCTCCTCGCAAGAGGCGCTCACGGCGGAGACGGACGAGACGAACGAGCCCGGCGACATCGCCTTCGTGCTCCAGCAGCTGGCGGTGGCGGCCGAGACTCCCGGTACCCCGCTCACGCGCCTCCCCGACCTCTCCGAAGTGGCCCTCGCGGGCCAAAGCGACGGGGCCAACGTGGTCGGGGCGCTCGCGTTCGGCTCGGCCTACGCCTCGATCTGGGCGAGCATCGAGCCAGAACCGAAGGCGGTCGCCGTGCTCTCTGGCGAGGAGCTCACGGCGGGGCCGGGCAACTACGGCGCCAACACCTACGGCTCCGGTCCGCAGTCCCCCGCGCTGCTGCAGGTGCAGAGCACGGCCGACTCCTGCAACCCGGGGCAAGACGCGTACGCGTTGTACTCGAGGATCGACCACGGTCCCGTCCACCTGTTCGAGACGCTCACCGGAGCGAGCCACCTCGATCCCTACGTCGGCGTCCAGCCGTGGGCGGCCATCGTCCAGAAGGTGACGACGGAGTTCTTCGAGGTCGAGCTTCACTGGCGCGACGCCGGGCTCTCGCTCGCGAGGGTCGTCGCCGCGGGCTCGGTCCCGGGGACCTCCTCGATGGAGCCGCCGACCGACGAGACGTTCGCCGACGAGCCGCCGTTCAGCTGCACGATCCCTCCCGGCCTCGACACGGGCGCCGGCTGAGGGCGAGGAGCCGCCGTGAACGGGAGCAACCGCCGCATCTACCTCGACCACGCCGCCTCGACGCCCGTGCGCCCGGAGGTGCGGGAGGCGATGGAGCCGTACTGGTCAGAGGAGTTCGGGAACCCCTCCGGCGCCCACCGCGCCGCCCGCGCCGCCCGCCGGGCGGTCGACGAGGCTCGCGAGGCGCTGGCGGCCGTCCTCGGCTGCGAGCCGGCCGACGTCGTCTTCACGAGCGGAGGCACGGAGTCCGACAACCTCGCCGTCACGGGCTCGGCCCTGCACGCCCTCGGGCGCGGCGCTGCGACGGCCGTCGTCTGCTGCTCGGCCATCGAGCACCCTGCGGTGCTCGAGCCGGTGCGGTTCCTCGGCGGAGCGGAGCTCCCCGTCCACCCTGACGGCCTCGTCGACCTCGAGGCCCTCGAGGCCGTGCTCGCCAACGAGGGCGACGGCGTCGCCCTCGTCTCGGTGATGCTCGCCAACAACGAGATCGGCGTCGTGGAGCCGGTCGCGGCCATCGCAGCCCTCGTGCGCGAGCGGGCGCCGCAGGCCCTCGTCCACACCGACGCGGTGCAGGCTCTCCGCTGGATCGACCTCGCCGCAGCCGCCGCGGCCGCCGACCTTGTCTCGGTGACGGCGCACAAGATCGGCGGCCCGAAGGGGATCGGCGCCCTCGTCGCCCGACCCCGAGCCCGTGAAGGGCTCACCCCGATCCTCCGGGGCGGGCCGCAGGAGCGGGAGCTTCGCGCCGGCACGCTCAACGTGGCCGGGATCGTCGGCTTCGCGCGTGCGGCCGAGCTGGCGGCGGCCGAGCGCTCGGCGGCCTGTGCCGTGGCGGCGGCGCGGGCGGCACAGCTGCGCGCCGGGCTCCAGGCGGTCGAGCCGAAGGTGACGTTCGCCGCCGAGGGCGCCCCCCGCCTTGACGCGATCGTGAACGCCGGTTTCCCGGGCATCTCCTCCGAGGAGCTGCTGTTCGTGCTGGATGAGCTCGGCGTCGCCGCCTCGGCCGGCTCCGCCTGCGCCTCGGGAGCGCTCGAGCCGAGCCCGGTGCTCTCGGCCCTCGGCCTGACGGCGGCGGAGGCGAGGTCGCACGTCCGCTTCTCCCTCGGTCCCGAGACGACCGAGGACGAGGTCGCTGCCGCCGTGGACGCCCTCGGCGAGGCGCTCGGGCGCCTCAGGGCCTGAGGCGGTCTGGGAGACTGCTGCCGATGGCTCGCGTGCTCGTCGCGCTCTCCGGCGGAGTGGACTCGTCCGTGGCCGCCGCGCTCGCCTGCGAGGCGGGCCACGAGGTGGTCGGCGCCACCATGAAGCTCTGGGGCGGGGAGTCGGACTCAGGGTGCTGCTCGGTCGGCGACGTCGAGGACGCCCGCCGGGTGGCGCACCGGCTCGGCATCGACCACCACGTGTTCAACTTCACCGAGGAGTTCGCACACCACGTCGTCGGGCCGTACGTCGCCGCCCACGGCCGGGGCGAGACGCCGAACCCGTGCATCGAGTGCAACCGGCACATCAAGTTCGACCGCTTGCTCGAGCGGGCGCTCCGGCTCGGCTTCGATCTCGTCGTCACGGGCCACCACGCTCGCCTCGATCGCAGCGGCGGGGTGCCGAGGCTGCGTCGCGGCCGGGACGCGAGGAAGGACCAGTCCTACGTCCTCTCCTGCCTCGGACCCGCTGCCCTCGCCCGCCTCGAGCTGCCGGTCGGGGAGATGACGAAGGAGGAGGTGCGAGCCCTCGCCGCCCGGCTCGGGCTTGCGACTGCCGCGAAGCCGGACAGCCAGGAGGTCTGCTTTGTCGCCGGCGGCGCCGGCCCGGCGGCGCGGCGCGCCTTTCTCGAAGGGCGGATCGAGCTGCACCCGGGCGACGTGGTCGACGGGGCGACCGGCGAGGTCGTGGGCCGCGTCCCCGCCGTCGAGCTCGTGACGGTCGGCCAGCGCCGAGGGCTCGGGGTCGCGGCGGGGGAGCGCTGCTTCGCCGTCGAGGTGGACGTCGCCGGGCGGCGGGTCACCCTCGGGCGCGGGCCCGCCCTCCTCGCCCACGAGATCCGGCTCGGCCGGCGGACCTGGACGGCAGAGCCGGTGCCCGCCGGCACGGCGGTGGCGATCCAGGCGAGCGCGCACGGGCGGGCGGTCGAGGCCGTCACCACCGAGGAGGGGGTGCAGCTTCGCGCCCCGTTCCGGCGGGTCGCCCCGGGCCAGACCGTGGCGCTCTACGACGCCGGGACCGCCTCGGTCGTTCTCGGCTCGGGGGTCGCCCTCCCCTCGCAACGGGGGGCGGCGTGAGCACTGGCGGACCGGAGCCCGGCACCCCCATCGCTCCAGACCCCGAGCTCCCGCCGGCAGAGCGCGTGCGCGAGCTGCGCGAGCTCATCGCCCACCACTCGCAGCTCTACCACGAGCTCGACGCACCAGAGATCCCCGACGCCGACTACGACGCGCTCGTCGACGAGCTCCGGTCGCTCGAGGAGGCCCATCCCGAGCTCGCCACGGCGGACTCCCCAACCCAGGCCGTCGGGGCGCCTGCGTCGCCGCTGTTCCCTCCGGTGCGCCACCGGGTCCCGATGATGAGCCTCGACAAGGTCGTGAGCCTCGAGGAGCTGCTCGCCTGGGGCGCCCGCGTCCAGCGGCTGCTCGGGCTCGACGACGAGGCGACCCGCGAGATGGACCTCGTCTGCGAGCCGAAGATCGACGGCCTCTCGATCTCGATCAGCTACGAGGCCGGCCGCTTCGTGCGAGCCGCGACGCGAGGTGACGGCCGGGTGGGCGAGGACGTCACCGAGAACGTCCGCACGATCGCGACGGTCCCGCTCGAGCTCGCTCTCGACCCGGCCGAGGTGGGAGAGGAGATGGAGGTGCGCGGCGAGGTCTACCTGCCGATCCGCGCGTTCGAGGAGCTGAACGAGCGCCAGGAAGCTGCCGGGGAGAAGGTCTTCGCCAACCCGAGGAACGCCGCGGCCGGCTCGCTGCGCCAGCGCGACCCCAAGGTGACCGCGAGCCGTGCCCTCGCCATGTTCGCCTACCAGGCGGAGACGTCGCCCGCCATGAGCCGGCAGTGGGAGATGCTCGAGCTGCTGCGGAGGGCGGGTTTCGTCGTGAACCCCGAGACGACGCTCGTGAAGGGCCTCGAGGCCGCCTACGCCTATTGCAAGCAGCTCGAGGGCCGCCGCCACGACCTCGACTACGAGATCGACGGCGCGGTCATAAAGATCGACGACCGCTCGCTCCACGACCGGCTCGGCGCCACCTCGCACGCGCCCCGGTGGATGATCGCCTACAAGTTCCCGCCCGAGGAGCGCACGACGGTGCTGAAGGCGATCATGGTCTCCATCGGCCGCACCGGGCGTGCCACGCCGTTCGCCGTGCTCGAGCCGGTCAAGGTGGGCGGCTCCACCGTCTCGCTCGCGAGCCTCCACAACGAGGACCAGGTCGCGCAGAAAGACGTCCGTCCCGGCGACACCGTGATCGTGAGAAAGGCCGGCGACGTCATCCCCGAGGTCGTCGGGCCCGTGCTCTCCGCCCGGCCCGGCTCGAGCGAGCCCTGGCACTTCCCCGCCAACTGCCCCGTCTGCGGCGAGCCCCTCGTCCGGCTCGACGGCGAGGCCGACACCTACTGCGTCAACCTCGACTGCCCCGGGCAGCAGGTCCAGAGGATCGCCCACTTCGCCTCCCGGGGGGCGATGGACATCGAGGGCCTCGGCGAGCAGCGGGTCCGCCAGCTCATCGAGGCCGGGCTCGTCGTCGACGCCGCCGACCTGTACCGGCTCGAGGTCGAGCAGCTCGCCGGGCTCGAGGGCTTTGCCATGCTCTCCGCGCGCAACCTGGTCGGCGCCATCGACGCCTCGCGCCACCGCCCCCTCGCCAACCTCCTCGTCGCCCTCGGCATCCGGCACGTCGGCGGCACGGTCGCCCACACCCTTGCGAGCGAGCTCGGCGACCTCGACGCCATCATGTCGGCGAGCGAGGAGGAGCTGGCGGCCACGCCCGGCGTGGGGTCGATCATCGCCGCCAGCGTTGCCCGCTTTTTCGCGAACGAGCGGAACCGCCAGGTGGTGGAGCGGTTGCGCGAGGCCGGTGTCTCCTTCGGCGTTCGGGTCGTGTCCGACCTCCCCCAGGTGCTCGCCGGCAAGAGCGTCGTCGTCACCGGGACGCTCGAGCGCCACTCGCGCGAGCAGGCGGAGGAGGCCATCACCGCGCGTGGCGGCAAGTCGCCCGGATCGGTCTCGGCGAAGACGACGGCGCTCGTCGTCGGGGCCTCGCCGGGAGCCGCCAAGCTGGCCAAGGCCGAGCAGCTCGGCGTCCCGATCCTCGACGAGGCCGCCTTCGAGCGGCTCCTCGAGACAGGGGAGCTGCCCTGAGCCACCCTCGCCGCCTCCTCGTCACGCTCGCCGCCGCCATGGCGTTCGCGCTGGCGGCAGGGGTCACCTACCTGGTTGGCGAGCCGAGCGACTCCCCGCACCTGGTGGCGGGACCGGGCACGGGCCGGATCCCGACGAGCGGCACCCTCCCGGCCGCCGGCGCCAGCGTGCCGGCCTTCGACCTCTGGTCGGACCCCGTCTTCCCGACGCTGTCCGTCGGCTACGCCATCGAGCGGCACCTCACCGCCGCCGGCCCGAGCGAGGCGCTCGCGAGGAGCGAGGACGGGGGCAGGACCTGGCACCTCGTCGGTGACTTCCCGTTTCCGAGCGGGTACTCCGAGGTGCAGTTCATCTCGGTCTCGACGGGGTACGCCTTCGGGCCCGCCGGCCTTGCCGTGACGAGGGACGGCGGCGCGAGGTGGGTCGAGGGGCAGAGCATCGGTGGCCGCCTGGAGCGGGTCGTGCCGATCGGGAGCGACGTTTGGGCGACCTTCGACGTCTGCCACGGACCCCCCGAGCCGGCGACGCCGTGCACGGTGCACCTCGCCATCTCGACCGACAGCGGGCTGCGCTTTTCCACTGCTCTCGCACCCGCCCCGCTCCCTGCCTCCTTCGGGGGTGGGGACATCCTCGCCCGGATCTCCGATGACGCCGCCTACGTGGTCTCCTACGGGCCGACCGGCGGTGGGCTGGCCCTCACCCATGACGGCGGCGCCACGTGGGCTCGCCTCGCGGACCCCTGCTCGTCCTGGCCGCTCGTCGACCTGGCGGCGCCGGCGCCCGGGCTCCTTTGGATGATCTGCGGGGGCGCTCCCGCGGCCGGCGGCTCCGCGAAGGCGGTCTTCCAGTCCGCCGACGGCGGCAGGACGTGGAGGGCGGAGGCCTACACCGGTTTCGGGCCCGCTGCCGGTCCCCTCGCCCGCCGGGCGCCGTTCGGGCGCATCTCCTACGAGGGGCAGCTCTCGCAGCTCGCGACGATCGACCCGGTGGCGGCCTGGATCGGCGTGAGCGGGGTGGGAGTGCTCGTGACCCGCGACCACGGCCGGCGGTGGTCGCTCGTCCGCGGGATGTCGAGGGCGGCGGCGGCCGGAGGCGCCGGCGTCGGCGTGACCTTCAACGACGCGCGGCACGGCTGGGCGATCGAGTTCCGGCGCGGGGTCTGGCGGACCTCCGACGGCGTCGACTGGCGGCTCGTGGACGGCACCTGAGCCCGGCTGCGCGCCGATCGCGGTCCGCGCGGTTGCCACGGTCCGCGGCCGGCCGCCAGGTAGGCTCGGGCGGAGTCTCATGTCGAGCATCGCTGAACAGGTCGGCCGTGTGGTCGGCGGCCGGTACCGGCTGCTCACCCCCATCGGCTCGGGAGCCTCCTCCCAGGTCTTCGCCGCGGTGGACACGCGCCTTGGACGGCGCGTGGCCGTGAAGGTGCTCCACCCGAGCCTCTCGCGCGACGAGGCCTTCCTGCGCCGCTTCCGCACCGAGGCCCGCCTCGCCGCCTCGCTCGACCATCCCCACGTGATGAGGGTCTTCGACTGGGGCGAGGAACGGTCGGGGCCCTACCTCGTGCTCGAGCTCCTGACCGGCGGCAGCCTCCGCGGCCTGCTCGACTCCGGCGCCCTGCTCTCCCACGCCCAGGTCGCCCGCTTCGGCGCCGAGGCGGCCTCCGGGCTCGCCTACGCCCACCGCCGCGGCATCATCCACCGGGACATCAAGCCGGGGAACTTGTTGTTCGACGACGACGGCCACGTCCGCATCGCGGACTTCGGGGTGGCGAGGGCGATCGCCCAGGCCTCCCAGACCGAGCCGCTCGGGATCATGTTCGGCACCGCCCGCTACGCCTCGCCCGAGCAGGCGCGAGGCACCGTGCTCGACGACCGCACCGACGTCTACTCACTGGCCCTCGTGCTGTACGAGTCGCTCACAGGGCGGGTGCCGTTCTCGGCCGAGACGGTCTCGGGGACGCTGATGGCCCGCCTCGACGCCTCGCTCCCGCCGGCTCGCGAGCTCGGGCCGCTCACTCCCATCCTTGCCGCCGCGGCCATCTCGGAGCCCCTCGCCCGTCTCGACGCCGCCTCGCTCGCCGCCGAGCTGGAGCAGCTCGGGCGGCTGCTCCCCCCGCCGGACCCGCTCCCGCTCGCCGCGATCGACGCAGGCCCGGGCGTGGCGCATCTTCCCGACCGGGACGTGACCGACCGGGACGAGCGCTCCGAGCGCATAGCGCCGGGGGCCACCCAGGTGCTCGAGGTGGGTGACCTGGTCGATCCCGACCTGCTCCTCGCCGACCTCACCGTCGCCGGGATCGCGGCCGATGACGGCGTCCCGGCAGCGGCGTCGGCGCTCTACACGGCCGGCATGGCGGAGCCGCCCGGGGGCCGCACGGCCGTGGCGGACGCCGGCCACGAGACCGGTGGCGTGCCACCGCCGCGCGGCAGCGGGCGAGGATCGGCCGGCACCTCGAAAGGCCGGCGGAAGGCGTGGACGGCCGTTGCGGTCGCGCTCCTCGTCCTCCTCGCCGCCGCCGGGGCGGTGGCCGGTGTCGTCCACTTCGTCGTCTACGGCCACGCCGTGCCGTCACTTCGCGACGAGCCCGTCGCCACGGCTCGCACCCTTGCCAGGGAGGCCGGCCTGCAGCTCCGGGTCGGCGGCTCGGCCTACGACCTCACCGTCCCGGCCGGCGACGTGATCAGCCAGTCGCTTGCTCCCGGCCGCCACGTGAAGGGCGGCACCGTGGTCGTCGTCACCGTCTCGCGCGGCCCCGCACCGGTCGAGGTGCCGGTCGTGGTCGGGCACACCCAGCGTCTCGCCCGCCAGCTCCTCGGGGCGGCGCACCTGAAGGAGGTGCCGGTCCTCGTCTACAGCGAGACGGTCCATCCCGGCGTCGTCGTCAGCCAGTCGCCCCTCCCGAGCGCCTCGACCCACCGGAAGGCTCCCCGCGGCTCTGCGGTCGTGGTCGACATCTCGAAGGGGCCCCATCCCCGCATCGTCCCGAAGCTCACCGGGGACAGCTGGTCGCAGGTGCAGGCGAAGCTCGGCTCCATGCGGCTCGTCGCCGCCCAGGCGCAAAAGGGGGCCTATTCGATGAGCGTGCCCGAGGGCGACGTGGTGTCGCAGACACCCGCGCCCGGCACCTCGGTCCGGCGCGGCTCGACCGTCGTCGTCACTCTCTCGCTCGGAAAGCCCTTCGTCACGGTGCCGTCGATCTCCTTCGACACGGTGCAGCAGGCCGAGGCGGCGCTCACAGCCCTCGGACTGCACTACGACTTCCTCTTCGGGGACCACCCGGGCTGGTACGTGGTCTACGCGAGCCCCGGGTCCGGCGCCTCGGTCCGGGTCGGGACCACCGTGACGCTCGAAGCGATCCCCTAGCGCAGGCGCCGAGCGGCGTTCCGCCGGCCTGCGGCCACGGCGGAGAACCCCGCCCGGGGTTGCGTCCCTTGCGCCTGACCTGCCATGGTGAGTCGCTGCACAGCCGGAAACGGCGCCGGTACTGACGGAAGGACCAACGATGGGTGCACTCGAGGGAAGGGTGGCGATCATCACCGGGGCGGGCCGCGGGATCGGACGCGAGCATGCCCTGCTGTTCGCGAGCGAGGGCGCCAAGGTCGTCGTGAACGACCTCGGCGGCGCCGTCGACGGCTCGGGCGACGACCGCACCCCCGCCGAGCAGGTCGTCGACGAGATCAAGGCCATGGGTGGCGAGGCGATCGCGAACGCCGACAACGTCGCCGACTGGGAGGGGGGCCAGCGGCTCGTGAACGCGGCGATCGAGGCCTTCGGCGACCTCCACGTGCTCGTCAACAACGCCGGCATCCTTCGCGACCGGGTCCTCGTCAACATGACCGAGCAGGAGTGGGACGC
>Ga0070737_10004716_pt1 | contig 13433 bp, 14 predicted proteins | sample Coa_R1_10_FD_66438 | JGI IMG/M metagenome (GOLD analysis project Ga0070737, IMG submission 66438) | Surface soil microbial communities from Centralia Pennsylvania, which are recovering from an underground coalmine fire - Coalmine... | ecosystem: Environmental > Terrestrial > Soil > Unclassified... | reverse complement strand
AGACACTTGAATCCCGATTTTATACGCAGGCGTTTTCTCAATATCTATAATGCGTCTTTAAACTATGGGATTGATATAACCAGAGATTTAGTGCCCGTGGCTCCCGCGGCTCATTACCTCATTGGCGGCGTTAAAACAGGACTTATGGCCGAGACGAATATTAATGGACTATTTGCATGCGGGGAAGTAGCATGCACAGGCGTTCACGGAGCAAACAGGCTTGCAAGCAATTCCCTTCTTGAGTGCGTTGTGTTTGCCAAAAGAGCAATAGACAACGCAAGAGAAATTGATAATAGGAATAATAAGGTAGAAGATTATGATCCTACCCGCTTGCCTCCTTTTTCCGTTTCTCAAAAAGATGATTTTTTTGATATGAAAAAACGCATCTCACAACTTATGACCGACTATGTGGGAATCGTCCGCAGAGGCGACGAGATTGAGAAAGCCCTCGCCGGTATTAAAGGAGTTGCCGGCTCTATGAATAGATTAACCGGATACTCCAAGCTGAAGTTGCAAGATATAGTAGATGTTTGCTCCCTTATTGCTAAATCCGCGCTCATTAGAACCGAATCCAGAGGAGCGCATATAAGAGAGGATTTCCCCGACGAAGACCCATTATGGGAAGCTCATATTGTGCTCAAAAAGGGTTCAGAGCCACTGGTATCTAGATGAACCAGACTCCATTAGACCGGTCACAGGTAGATCGAATAATAGAAAATGCCCTTCGCGAGGATATAGGCGGGGGCGACATCACTACGAATCTGCTTTTTCCTGAGGGTATCCGGTGCAAGGCAGTCATACTGGCTAAGGAGGAAGGCATAATAGCCGGCCTTCCCATAGCTGAAATGGTCTTTAGAAAATTGGATAAAAATATTGTCTGGGACGAGAAAAAAAGGGACGGCGAGAAAATAGAGCCGAACCAAATTCTTGCTGAAATCTCCGGTTCTCAAAGGGCGATTCTTACAGGCGAGCGTCTGGCATTAAATTTTATTCAGCGCCTTTCAGGGATTGCAACGCTCACATCTAAATTTGTCAAAGCAGTAGAGGGGCTTTCCGTGAAGATACTCGATACTAGAAAAACCGCACCGGGGCTTAGGATTCTAGATAAATACGCTGTCTCCGTGGGCGGCGGCACCAACCATCGTTTTGGACTTTATGACGGTGTGCTCATTAAAGATAACCACATAAAATTCGCGGGAGGCATTAGCCGCGCAGTTAGGCTCATCCGAGAGAGGGCACCAAAAGGGATGAAAATAGAGGTTGAGGCATCTACGCTCGATGAGGTAAAAGAGGCGCTTGAGGCAGAAGCCGATATAATAATGGTTGATAACATGACTGTTGAAAACATTAAGAGGGCTGTAGAACTCATAAATGGTAGAGCGATTATAGAAGCCTCAGGCGGCGTGACACTGGAAAACATTCGCCGGATTGCCGAGACCGGGGTTAATTCCATATCCGTAGGATCGCTCACTCATTCGCCCCGTGCTTTAGACATAGCGCTCTATATGGTATGATATTAGATAACAGGTGAAGGAAATATTATGGGTTGACTCTTCTAAAATCCAACGTCTATCACCTGAATGATGATCCGAAATGGAAAGAGAGTGGATCGCAGAGGAGATTCATAGGTTAAAGAGAGAGAAAAACGCCGTTATACTCGCGCACAACTACCAGGTCGGCGAGATTCAGGAAGTTGCCGATTTTACAGGTGATTCGCTGGGGCTTTCACAAGCTGCGGCCAGGACTGAAGCCGATGTGATAGTCTTCTGCGGGGTTCACTTCATGGCTGAGACCGCCTCTATTATCTGTCCGGATAAGGAGGTGCTTATCCCCGATTTAGAGGCCGGTTGTTCCCTTGCCTCCACGATTAGCGTTGATGATTTAAGGAATTGGAAAAAGCAACATCCCGATTCAGTTGTTGTCTCATACGTCAATACCACCGCCGATGTCAAAGCCGAAAGCGACTATTGCTGCACATCAACAAATGCCGTAAAGGTCGTAAACTCAATCCCGGAGGATAAGGAGATTCTCTTTCTCCCGGATATGTTCCTTGGGGCTTATGTCTCAAAGGTCACAGGGAGAAAACTCCATGTCTGGCCAGGGGAGTGCCATGTTCATGCCGGGATAAGACCTAAGCAGATTGCGAAAATGAGAGAGGCCCATCCTGAGGCTGAGATGCTCATCCATCCTGAGTGCGGCTGTGTAACCTCCTGTATGTACTACGTAGCCAACGGCTCGATTGACAGAGGAAACACACACATCCTTTCGACCGAGGGTATGGTCAGGCACGTAAGAGGCTCAAAGACAACGGAGTTTATAGTAGCTACGGAGACCGGAATACTCCATAAGATGAGGAAAGAAAACCCCGATAAAATCTTCTTCCCCGCAAGTGAGGAGGCCATCTGCAGATATATGAAAATGATTACATTGGATAAGGTTCTGATCTCTCTTGAGGACAATGTCCACAGGGTTAAGGTTCCCGAGGGGATAGCATTGAGGGCCAAAAATGCGATTGAGAGAATGTTACAACTAGCTTAATCTCAGGACTTCATTTTTAACTTTAAACTAATTGTTTAATATTTATGAGTTCTTAACTTTCTACTGCCTTAACCTATAATTCCATAATCTCATTTTTATTAAATTCCCCTTGACAAGGGTTGATAATTTATATATAAGTAATACAACCTTAAAAATTACTTACTAAGGAGGTAAGGAGAGATGAGTAAGGCCAAATGGATTATATTGTTTCTACTCGCTTTGGCAGTAGCCGCTCCCTCTTATGCAGTCGAACTAACCTTGGGCGGCTTTCCAAGCTACTTCCGTATTAGACCTCAGGTATATCACAACGCGACCTTCTTGGGGGTGTTGAGCAATGGCGAGGCTGAGGCCCTTGGGTTCTCGGATAACACAGATAATGAGGTTTTTGTTGACTCAAGGCTCCGTTTAACCCCACAGCTCGTGCTCAGCGATGCAGTGACAATCAGGGCACAGGTTGATGTTGTGGATAACATGATCTGGGGTGGTACAGGCTCAAACCTTGTAAATGGACAGACCAATTTCGGTGGGCAAACACTGATAAATTCGTCTTTAACCCCGGGTGACAGGTTCCGCGGAGCAATACTAATAGGACTGACCTCGCCTGCCACTGATAGTCCACAGTTCTTTAATGTCCGTATGATTCACGCTGACATTGTTCTCCCCAATGGTTGGGGATTCTTAAGGGTAGGACGCCAGCCATTCGACTGGGGACTCGGAATCCTGGCAAATGGCGGTTGGGACCCACTATCAGACCTCGGTTTTGTCCTCGACAGGTTCCTTTATCTTAAGTCTTGGCCTCTTTACAAAGGCTCATTCACATTCGTATTAGTTAGCGACAGACTCACTCAGGGTAATACGCTGGTCACTGCAACAGGAGACGGATGGGACGGCGCCGCGGTTGCGATGATCTATAACCAAGGCCCCTTCACAATAGGCGGCTACGTATTTCCCTACATCCATCAGACTGATTTTCTACACACCGCTCCTACCATTCCCCCAGGTACTAATGGTGCAGAGAGTGGCTTAAACCTAGACAGACTCACGTTGTGGGCAGGTCTTATTGACTACAAATCAAACTGGTTCAGGCTGGTTGGAGAGATACAGGGAGAAGAGGGAAATGTGCATGGGACAGGTCTAAATCTACACGTTTCGGGCAAAAACATAATTTTTGCTACACGTGCTGAGGTTTATCCCGGATTTCCTGTGAAGCTTATTGCTGGTGAGTTCGGATGGGCAAAGGGTGACAATAAAGATACGGCGACGAACTTGGAAGGGGACGTTATTAATTTCAACCCCGCATACAACATTGATAACCTTCTTTTCAAGCACATAATCCCAACCATCTACCAGACAGAAACCAGTGTGGAAAACGCCTACTATGCTAGAGCCTGGGGAACAGTTAAGCTTATGGACCATGTAACCATGACACCACAGGTTCTCTTTGCCTGGAACCAGGAGAGGCAGTCTCCTCTGTTTGCTGGTGAGGGAAAGATACGTAGATTCCTTGGAGCCGAGCTAGAAGACACACTCTCAATTGAAGTTGTCCCAGGCGTTAATTTTGATTTTATTGGAAGCGTTGTAATATCCGGCGGTGGTCTTAAGGACCTTATAAACGACCAGGCTAAAGGTGTATGTGCCAGCAATACTAATTGTGCTACTCTTCTTCCAGTTGATGGTACCAGCGGAGGACCAAAGGCGCCATACGCCTTCCAGGGAAGACTCTTAGTCTATATAGACCAGTTCTTTAAGAAGTAAATAAGGCAATGGGGCTCTCGATAAAGAGAACCCCCTTCTAGGCTATAAAGACCCCTTCTACTCACCATTTTGGTGAAGAAGGGGTCTTTCTTTTTGTAATTTAGACCAACCGCTCGAAAGAGCCTGTTTTCTGTTTACATTCACCGCATTATACCAATCCTATTATTTGACTGTGCATAAGTGAGAGCTTATGAACGCCATAGCCCGAAAGAGGCGGTGTCCAACTGCTCTTAACATCTCTGACGAATAGGCAAGAGATGGACGCCAATGGCTCACGGTACATGGCATCCGTTTTTCCCATGAGGTCGAAATCGCTATTCATCGCAATTGCATTGCAAGAGGCGTAGCGACGAAGCAATCCTGCCTTTGAGATTGCTTCACTATCGTTCGCAATGACAACCTCTTTTTCAATGCACTTTTAATCTATAGAATTGGTATTAATCCCGACAAATTTTTGTCCACACCCGAAACAGAAAAGTAGGGGCGTATTGCAATACGCCCCTACAAATCTTCTAAACTGCACTACACAGAATGTCCTTTATTTTTACACTTAGGGCCTTGGGGCAAACTTCGCAAGTGCCTTGTTGAATACCATTAGCCCTGATGGAATTTCTTTTTGTTCAAAAACTGTTTGTAGCGGCGTCATTTCCTTGCCATAAGCCTTTTTATTGTCTTTCTCATTAAATGAAAGAGAGGTACCATCAAGCTCTATACCCACATATAATCCGCCTTTTGGGTGGGCATATGTAATTATAGATGCTCTCATATTGCGGACATCGGCATTGTATCCCGTGACCCCTTTTGCGGATACAACCCGGCCTGAACCAAGGGTTGTCGCGCCGCTCAAAATGGCGTTTTCTCCATCCTTGTCCATTACAAGGATGATAACGTCTCCGGATGCGCCGCCGAAATTTAGACCTATACTACCACCGGTAAGGTTATAAAAGGCCGGGGCTCCCCACTTTCCTGTTTTTTCATGTCGGCAACTCATAAGCCCCTTGCCACGTTGCCCGCCTATGATAAAGCCCGCTTTGATCACTTCTGGATATACTATGATGCACTTGGCATTCATCACTAATTCTTCTGGAATACGGTTGGCAGGGTCTTGAGCCATTTCCTGATTAAGTACATCAGCGGCTTGTTGAGCGCGTTTATCTGTTTTCACCCGGGCCTGCCCGATTAGGCAAAAACCAAAGATAAAAACAGTAATAAATAGAATTAACATTTTATTCCTTGCATACATCGTACATCCCTCCTCTTAATTCGTTTTCTCCACCTTCTCCCAGGTTTTATCGGGGTCGTATCTTTTCATTGCCTCTACCACTTTTGCCGTGTTCTTCCCCAGGTCCTTTTGATAAACAATATCATCCTGGTTCACAATAAATGTCATGATTCCAGATGACCCATACCTGGCAGGGTATGCGACGAGCGCAAAACCAAGGATCATTTTCCCATTAACCACATAGTCATACCGCCCTCCGGGGGCGTTTTTTCCCTGCCCCTTGAGTACCTTATAGAGATACCCGTGGTATGGCGTGGGCTGACCCGCCTTGCTTCTTCTTCAGGCTGTATCCCTCCTCTGCCGCTTCAGCGAAAAGGGGGCCCAAAGGGCTTTCCTCCTCACCACCACTAAAGCTATGTGCCAGAGTGGATTTCTATCCACATTTATTGTTGTGTCGGTCATTAATTCCCCTCCTTGATTTTACAAAGTATGAGACATGAACTCCCGTAGATTTTTAGATTCCAATGAGCTAAATGACTATCTGTGTCCAAGAAACAAGAAAATAATCACTGCGACTACTGTAACAACAATCCCGCACCAGAATCCATATCCGAAGCTCACCCAGTCTATTCGCATCTCTGCTCCCCTCACTTCTGGCCTTTGACTCCCTTCTATGTTTGTTCACCCCAATAAATCTAAGAGTGGTACTGAGATATTCCAGTTCTTGCCAGACCAGTTGGCATTGAATGTTTTTATTTCCCTCACACGATTACAAAAGGCGCATCGCAAATCCGGTAACGTATCTCATTCATCACCTGCGACGACCGCCACCGAAACCACCACGAGAACCACCTTGGAAGCTTTGACCCCGGCTGGCCTGGCCACGTTGACTCGCCATACGCTCGCTCTTTCCATTGCCAACGCCGCTAAAGGCGGTTTGATTTCCGCCCCTCGTGCCGTCGTAGGAACTCCCACCACCTCTGCCCTGTTGAAATTGCCCTTGCTGGCGGCTTTGCCTCTGTGGCTGAGCACCCCTCTGTTTAAATTGCCCCTGCTGACCAGCACCACCCCATACCCCCGTGATTGCCTGGATTCCATAGACCGCGCAGGGGACTGCCCATAGCGATGGGCCGTTGCGTTGTCCCTGTATGCGACCCCCTTCCTGTTTGCGGAGTTGTGCTGCCAGTTCTGCCTGTTAGACTTTACATTATTGACATCAACCCTGTTGAAATTGTTCGTCCTGTTTATGTCTACATCAATATCGCCATGTCCCCAAATGATGACCTCAATCCAAACCCCACCGATGTTATAGGGAGTAATGAGGAATGCACGAAATATCACAGAGCCGTTCTGTTTTAATTATTCTACTTCTACCATGAAAGTATATATTTATAACGAGTTAAATTCCATTCAAACTGACTTATATGACTCTTCAAATCAATGCCGTTTCTTATACTAAACTGCAATGTGATGCCGTGTGAATGTAATTAAAAGTAGCTGTCTTGTAAGCATACTATTTTCTTTCTAAAGCAATGAGAAAAAGGTAGCAACTCAATATTAAAAATGTGTCAGATGTCATAAAATCTGACAAAAATTCTGTGGCTGTGTTCCTTGTTTTGCAAGTAAATTCAAGAAGTACTGGTTGGTATGGATTTTGCAATCAATATATCAGTCCAGAGGTCATCTCAAAACTGGTATGTCACGCTGAGCATAGCGAATCATCTTGGTTCAAAGGGATAGCTCCTAGAGATAAAAGATGATGTGCGTCTTCAATATAGTAAAAGTGACCTAAAAATGCCTATGAGTTATGCGACTGAGGAAAAAGCGTCTGCTTCCATCAATATCCAGGTAAAAGAAGGGGGAATTCTTAACCTCGCGATTGGCGGCCGACTTGATTCAAATACAACGGGCAAGTTATGGCGCGAAGCTGTGCTGGCAGTCGGGCGCACTTTACCCAAACAGGTCATCGTAGATGCTTCGGGAATCAATTACTGTGATGGCTCAGGGATTGCCCTATTTGTAAAACTCCGCGAAATCCAGGAGAAGGCCGGAGGAAGGTTCGAGATTCGAGGCTTTGCCAGTGAGTTTCAAAGGCTCCTCGACCTCTTTCCTCCCTCAGAATTCAAGGATCGGAAGATTGAAGAGCCTGAACCCGTAAGTTTGCCTGAGGAAGTCGGCCAGGCGGCGGTGGGTTTCTGGGAGGACATTGGTGCCCACATCGTCTTTATAGGAGAAGCTGTGGTTGCCCTTATCCATGCCGTTTTTAACCTACGGCAGATACGGTGGAAGGATGTATTTTTGACCGCAGAAAAGATGGGCGTGAATGCCTTATCAATTATTGCGGTAATCAACTTTCTCATAGGGCTTGTTCTGGCTTATCAGTCCGCCATACCTCTGCAAAAGTATGGTGGCCAGCTATTTATCGCTGACCTTCTCGTCCTCTCTATATTCAGGGAGCTTGGACCGCTTATGACAGCCATAATGGTTAACGGTCGGACCAGCTCGGCGTTTGCCGCTGAGCTGGGCACAATGAAGGTAAACGAGGAGATTGATGCTCTTAATACAATGGGGCTTGATCCGGTTCGGTTTCTGGTAGTGCCAAGGGTTATCGCGTCTATTTTTATGGTACCGATTCTTACGGTCTTCGGCAACCTCTTCGGACTTATCGGAGGCGGCGTCGTTATGCTTTCCCTTGGCTTCCCAATTGTTACATACGTAAATGAGATGGTCTCAGCGGCAACCTATATTGACCTTCTGGTAGGTCTTTTTAAGTCCCTCTTTTTTGCGATTATTATAGCCGGAGTCGGGTGCTTTGAGGGCCTTCGAACCAAGACCGGCGCGGCAGCAGTTGGAGAATCCACAACCAGCGCAGTTGTGAGCGGCATTATACTTGTCATTGTCCTTGATGGTATTTTTGGTGTTGTGTTCTTTTACATAGGGATTTGAGTGCAAATGGGTACAGACAAGAAGCCAATCATACAGGTTATAAACTTCACAGCGGCTTATGGGGATAATGTGATAGTTAATAACATATCATTCGAGGTTTATAGAGGGGAGATTTTTGTTATCTTGGGCGGTTCGGGATGCGGGAAGAGCACGGTGTTAAAACACATGATCGGTCTTTACGAACCGGCTGGGGGAGAAATTCTCATTGAAGGGGAGGACATTGCAAAAGCACAACGAGAGGATCGCATCAGGATACTAAAAAAGTTCGGCGTAGCATATCAAAGCGGTGCCCTTTTTGGCTCAATGACGGTTCTTGAAAACGTTCGGCTTCCACTTGAGGAATACACCGACCTTTCTCCAGAAGCGATGGATCTTATCTCTATGATGAAGCTCAAGCTCGTGGGGCTTAAAGGCTCTGAGAACAAAATGCCGTCTGAACTAAGTGGAGGAATGCAGAAGCGTGCCGCTCTTGCCAGGGCTATGGCCCTTGACCCTCAGATTCTCTTTCTCGATGAGCCTTCAGCGGGACTTGACCCTATCACCTCAGCAGAACTGGATCAGTTGATCCTGCGCCTTGCGAAGAGCCTCGACATAACGTTTGTCGTTGTGACACATGAGCTACCGAGTATTTATACAATAGCCGACCGTGTCATCATGCTTGATAAACGGATAAAGGGGATTGTTGCAACGGGCAAACCACAGGAATTGCGTGATCACTCCCCCAACCCCTGGGTTCGTCAATTCTTTAACAGGGAGACCGAATCGGATGCAATTAGCTAAAGAGCTATTAAAAAATCAAATAAAAGGGAATATAAGGCATGAGCAGAAAAGCCAATTATTATAAAATTGGAGTGTTTGTTATAATCGGGTTTGTCATCGCGGTAGTAGGTATCGTGGTCTTCGGTGCAGGCAAGTTCTTTCGTGCAAAGATCATGGAAGAAACCTATTTTAACCAGTCTGTGCAGGGCCTTGAAGTAGGCGCTCCTGTAAAGCTTCAGGGGGTTCAAGTCGGTAATGTGAAGGAGATCTCATTTGTGTTTAACCACTATAAGACTACACACACCTATGTGCTGGTCAGGTTTGAGGTTTATCCAGAGTTGGTGGGGCAGCGGAAAATTCTGGGTAGAGTGGCAACCGAAGAGGAGCGCAAGGAGACCCTAAATGAGTTGATTAAAAAAGGGCTTAGGCTTCAGCTTGACTCCTCAGGGATTACCGGGGTTGCTTTTCTTAATTTTATTTACTTGGACCCTAAGCAATACCCTCCTCTCAAGATTGATTGGGAGCCTGAATATGTATATATCCCTTCGGCTCCAGGCACCATTACTGTGGTAACCCAGGCTATTGAAAACCTGACAAAAGAATTGGAAGCCATTGACATCAAAGGTATCACAAATAAGGTTGATCTGATTCTGGCAAACACAAACAAGGCAATAGATGATGCCCAGATAGCCACTCTCTCTAAAGATATTCGGGGGCTTATAGGGTCGCTCAACACCAGCACTAAGAACTTAAACTCGATAATGCAGAGTAAGGAAGTGCGACAAAGCCTTAAGGATTTATCCCAGACCTTAGCAAACATTAACACCGCATCCAATGAATTTCCAAAAACTGTAGCAGGGGTTAATAGGTCATTAAGCGAGTTTACTAGCTTTACTTCTAATCAGCAACAAGAAGTAGAGCAAATCCTTTGGAATATAAAGCAGACTACAGAGAATGTAAGAGAGCTTACAGATACTGCCAAGAGCTACCCATCGTGGGTTCTATTTGGTAATCCACCGCCACGCTTGGACGAGGTTAAAAAATGATAAAACTAAAACAAAGTACATTATTCATCGTCTGCTCCTGGGTGTTGTTATTTCTCACCATAGTTGGGTGTTCCGGACTCAATAAGAACTATCCTCAAAGGAACTATTACGTCTTAAACGTTCCCAACAAGGATCAAAATTTACCCTCCAATTCAGGAGCTGTCCTGGAGGTTCGCAGATTTCAGATTTCGCCCAGTTTTGCCGATAGCGGGTTTGTCTATCGAAGAGGAGACCTCAGTTACGAATCGGATTTTTACAACCAATTTTTTAGACCCCCCAGCCTGCTCATCACAGAGGAAACCCGGACGTGGCTTTCGGAATCGGGTCTTTTTAAGTACGTGGTGGACCCTACAAGCGGTGTGGGAGCAGACTACATTCTCGCGGGCAATATAAATGAGCTGTACGGTGATTATAGAACACCTAATGCACCAAAAGCCGTTATGGGGATTCAGTTTTTTCTGATGGATGAAACATCCTCCAATTCACAAATTATTTTCACTAAGGATTATCACAGCGAAGAGACTCTAAGCGACAATTCCCCCAAGGCTTTAGCCAAAGGCTGGAGCGGTGTTCTAGAGCAAATCCTTAGAGACCTTGCAGGGGATCTCAAAGAACTCAATTTAACGAAAAGCCAATTGAACAATCGGAGATAATAAGGTTCGGCTCATTAATGGTGAAATATATTTTCAAGGTCAGGTTGTGCGTAAAATAAATCAACATAATAAGGGGGTAAGGACCATGCCTAGATATTACTATGTGATCGCGCTGATTGCCTTGATGTTCTACGCTGGCATCACCAGCGCTCAGCAATACCCGATATTGGATAAGGTCGCCCAGAAGGTCATTCAGAAATACCAGACCTCTTCCTGTGAACAGTTGGCAAAGGAGAAGAGCCAGCCGCCGACAGGGAGAAAGGCAGAGATGGAGCAGAGAGCCGTGGAGATGATGCACAACGATCCTCAGATGCGTGCTGCGTTCATCAACCAAGTAGCGGCACCTATCGCCAACAAATTATTCGAATGCGGCATGATTTCCTGATTGATACCCGAGTTATCCTGAGGGTGTGAACCTCGAGCAGGTGGCAACGATATTTGCTCAACGGGGGTTATGGATAATGAGCAACGCGAATAAGAAAAAAGCTGGCTGGAAGCAGAAAGCCGTCCACGAGATTACGGAGTATCTCATAAATTTCATATATCTGGCCGGTTTTTTCGGTTTGTTTACATGGTACAGAAGGTTAATACTCGCCGAGTATCAGATCGCCTACCTAAATTATTCTTTTAGCGTAATCCAGGCGCTGGTTTTAGCCAAAATCATTATGATAGGAGATATCTTGCGCCTTGGTCGGAGACTCCAAGGGAGGCCTTTGATTTTTCCAACCCTCTATAATACGGTTGTATTTAGTGTTTGGGTGTGGCTCTTTCATGTTCTAGAGTACATGGTAGGCGGACTTCTGCGCGGGAAAGGCCTGATAGGAGGCATTGAGGAGATTACGAGTCGAGGCAAGTACGAATTGCTTGCCAGGTGTATGGTTGTATTTTTTGCCTTTATACCCTTCTTCGCTTTCAGGGAATTGGGACGGGTGCTCGGCGAGGGTAAACTACGCAAACTGTTCTTCCAGAGAAGAGCCGACACGGAGTTCAATCTACCTACTGGACCAACACCGCATCCCTCTGTATGAGGGGACAAGCGCGCACCTGAGAATGCGGTTGTTGCGTTATTATTTGTGGATGTTCCATGAGTGGATATAAATATCATATATGAAATGAGTTAATAAAGGAAACTATGGAGGTGACTGCATGAAGACAACAATCGTGGTTGTCGGATTGATGATGATGTTCATTATATATGGGAGCGACGCCAATGCCGCGGACTCGAATCCTGATGGATCATATCCGATTGAACTGAAGGTCGGAGGAGTCTTTAATGTCTGCAAATCCGGTATGGTCGTCTGCCCGGTGTTCACCCCTATCTGCGACGACGCTAAGATTATCGCGCTGGTTGATACCCCAGATGGGCTGGGGTTTAAGGGCATCGCTCCTGGGACGACGCTTTGCTCCGTGGGTTCGTCTGTGGGACCCCGCCGTCTCTTCCGCATAACCGTGCATTGAAAAGACACGAAGCCCTATTTAAGCCCATCGAGGAGGCGATGGGCATCAGAGTCGCTTGGAGATAGCTCAATGAGCTTTTCCGCATATTGTTTTGCCGCATATTAATGTTTCCTCTATCACGATTGAATATACGGGCGCATACAAGACCTCGCGGTCATTGGTAGTCCCATGATGCTCTTTACACCTCTTTGACTGGCTGTTTCGCGAACACAGCGGACCGGCCCATATCCAGAAGCTGCGCGCCATCGAGGCGGCCAAAGAGCTGAAGACTTAAATTCCAAGACCTGACCATGCATCTACTCCTACTTCTTCAGGTGAACTTTACGCCCTCGCCTGCGAGCTTAAATTTGACAGCTTTTTACGCATCATTAGAAAATAAATGAGTATCTGTCAGACCCTCAAAAAACCTTAAACGATCCCATCCTACTCATCCGGCGTGATCCTGGTTATTTTTGAACCCTGCAAACCTATCCCCGCCATAAGCCCCTTCTGGCTGAATATAAAGGCGTAAACCCCCTTCCGCATGGTCGTCGTGGTCATACTCTTGCCGAAGCCCTTGTCCAAGACGACAACGCTAGGCCCGGTACCGATCTCCCATCCCTCACTTTTTTTTAAGTATTGCAGAGATGCATCGTCCATGAAAAGCAGTACATAGCCGAAAGACTGCACACCTGCCTGTAAGCCGTATGAAGCCGCGATTGACCGATAGTACCCGACCGTCCTGCCTTCCTCACGCAGGGCACCGTCCCCATATTGCCCGCCGATGATAAAGCCGGCCTTCACGATATTCGGGAAGATAAGAATGCCCTTCGCATTGCTTGCCAGTTCTTTTGCTCCCGGCGTCGTTTTATAGAGCGTTTGCAACACCGCCGTGGCATTGCGGTCAATCTCGCTTGCGCTCGCTGCCAGCACGGGATGCATTGGCAAAAATGCGAGAGCCAGCAACAGTATTCCTTGAATTATTCGAACGATTTTACGCATAATCGCCTCCTTCGCATTATTATCGCTTCATTTCTTAATGACAAAATCCATACCAATTGGCGTGATAGTTTGTTT
>Ga0070737_10004709_pt1 | contig 13456 bp, 9 predicted proteins | sample Coa_R1_10_FD_66438 | JGI IMG/M metagenome (GOLD analysis project Ga0070737, IMG submission 66438) | Surface soil microbial communities from Centralia Pennsylvania, which are recovering from an underground coalmine fire - Coalmine... | ecosystem: Environmental > Terrestrial > Soil > Unclassified ... | reverse complement strand
CGGCCTGAAATGCCAGAGGGCTAGATTTCCGCAGGCAGGTCACGGGCTCCCAGGGCTTCTCATCTGCCTGCGGAAGCGTGGTATCAGGCGGACCCTCCGCCGCCCGCCGGCAGACTTGCGGCTCGGAAGCCAAGCGGACAGCGCAAGCGCGACGCCAACAACAGGTAGACGCGCGGCCGTACCGAAACGATTACGCGGCGTTTCTCCCTCTTGGCCATGCCTGCCGCCTATCCGCGGCGTTCGCCCTCAACGTACGTCATGGCGGCATCATACCGCCTATTACCGTAGATTACACTAAAATCCAGTAATATCCGCATGTCGGCAGGCGGATTGCGCAGGCCCTGATACGCACACTTGACCTCCTGCCCGCCGGACAGGTGCACGCGGCCCGTCACGTCCATCTGCCATAGCCGCATCGCCCGGCCCCGCTCCCGGCGCGGTAGTCCTCCCGCCGCCTGCGCCGGCCGGGCACGATCAGCCCCACCAACACACCCGGCCCCCTCTCATTACGATCAGCCTTGTTGATCGCAGCCAAGCGCCAGGCATGCGGAAAACCCGGAAGCCAGTTCAGAGTGCCGCCTGCCTACCGGAACTACTGTCGGCCAGCCACCGGAACCGCGTCCGCAACCTGTCGCCCGGAAACCAGAACCAAGGCGTCAAGCATCTACCGGGATCGCACAGGCCCGCATCGGAAGCGAACCGCAACGACAAACGCAACCAGCGCTCTCGCAGCAGGCGAGGCACGGCGGGAAAGCGCAGTTCACGACTGGTGGGGCGGGTGGGACTCGAACCCACGACCGGCAGATTATGAGTCCGCTGCTCTGACCTGCTGAGCTACCGCCCCATACCAGCCGCAAGAGTACCGCACCCGGGTCCGGCGCATGACGCGGTAAGCGCCGTTGCCCCGGTTTATCCCGGTGCGCTCATGATCGTGTAAGTTTTTTATAGCTATACCACAAAAATCATTCATGGTGAAATTTTTTTCGGTTCGTGCCGGTGGGCGCGGCGGTTGATGGTCGCGGAGGCCGATGCGGCTGGGGCGCCCGGGGCTTGCGTGACGGCAGGGAACCGCAGCCGGGGCTTGCGTGACGGCAGGGAACCGCGACCGGGGCAAGCTGACGGCGGTGTCGGCGGGGAGTCAGCCGGTGTTGCCCATGGCGGCGGTGGCGGGGCCGCCGGCGCCCTGGGCCAGCGGGATGTGGGCGGCCACCACGGCCGAACGTCCCGCGTGCACCGCGGCGAGCGCTTCCTTCAGGACGCCCGGCAGGCCCGCGGGATCGGACACCGTCGCGGCGAAGGCTCCCCCGGCCGCCGCGGCCACGCCCGGCAGGTCCGCCTCCGGCTCGAAGGAGACGTGGAAGTCGTCGGCCATGGCGGCCGCCCCTGCCGGGTGCACGCCCAGCGTGGACTGCTTCGGCGCCTTCCAGCCGCGGTTGTCGTAGATCACCGTCAGCGTGGGCGTGCCGTACCTGCGGGCCACCCAGTGCACCGACGACGGCACGCTGAACAGGAAGGTGCCGTCGCCGACGAGAGAAACCACCGTCCGTTCGGGACAGGCTAGCTTGGCACCCACGGCGCCGCCGCCTGACCATCCCAGGGAGCCGCCGCCGGACCCGATCAGCGAGCCCGGCTCGTTGCGGCGCAGGTGTTCCGCGACGACCTGGAAGTTCGTGACCGCCTCGGTGAGCACCAGCGCGTCTTCGCCTGCCAGCAGGTCCCGCACGCACGCGGTCAGGTACTGCGGCGTGATCACCCCGTCCTCCGGCTGCTCGAGCGCGTCCCAGGCGGCGCGCTGCGCCTCGTGCGCCGCCGTCACTTCCGCCCGCCGCGCCTCCACGAGCCGCGAGTCAAAATCAATAGTCCGAACGGACGCGGTGATCTGTTCCAGCGCCACCCGCGCGTCCGCCGCGGCCGAGCGCCGGGCGGGGACGTGCCATAGCTGCATGCCGTACTTGAGCGGGTCGACGTCGACCACGTAGATCGCCGCGTCCGGTGACGGCCGGTTGTTCACGGATATGTACGGCACGTCGCTGTCCACGATGAGGATCACGTCGGCCTCGGCCAGCAGCGGGTTCTGCTCCCGGGTGGTGAACTGCCAGCCGCGGTGCATCGGATGGTCGGCCGGGAAGTTCACCCGGAAGGCGCTGGACTCGATGACCGGGATGGCGAGGAGGTCCGCGAGCTCGACCAGCCTGGGCACCGCCTCCGGGTCGCGGCCCAGGTGGCCGGTGATGATCAGCGGGCGCCGGGCCCCGGCGAGGGCCGCGGCGATCTCGTCGGCGACCGCCTGGGTGAGCGCGGCCGGCTCGACCGGCCGGTAGGCCGCCGGGTCGGCGGCCTGCGGCTGGAGACGTTCTTCCATGACCTCCCGCGCGCCCATGAGGTATACCGGGCCGGCCGGCTCGCTGGCCGCGATCTGCAACGCACGGTGCACGAGCTGCTTGACGTTCCTGCCGGAGCGGATCTCGTTGTCGTACTTGACGTAGCCGCGCATGATGCCGCGCTGGTCGCGCACGTCCTGGATCCAGTGGATGAACTCGTTGCGGCTGCCGGGGAGCTCGCCTTCCATCGTGTGCGGGGAGGTGCCCGCGAAGACCAGCACCGGGACCCGGCCGCGCATGGCGTTGGCGATGGCGCCGCCCATGTTCTGGGTGCCGACGTCGACGTGCACGACCACCGCCTGCGGCGTGCGGCTGACGGCCGCGTAGCCATGTGCCGCGCTGAGCGCCACCATCTCGTGCGGGCACACGACGAGCTGCGGCAGCTCGCCGGCCCTGCCCTCGGCCTTCGCGTGCGCGAGCGCCTCGATCAGGCCGGGGTGGTCGCTGCCGAGGTTGGCGAAGACGTACGTGACGCCCGCCTCGGCCAGGGCCTCAAGGAACGCGGTGCTTGTCGTGTAGTAGCGCTCGGTCACGGCCGGGGAGCCTTCCTGTGTCCGGTTATCCCCACCATTGTGCCGACCGTCGCCCGATGTGGCTACCGGGGGCCGCGGACCGTCCGCTGCGCGTGCGCGCCCGGTAAGATCCGCAGGATCGGGCGCGCAGCCGGGGGGATCCCGCGGACCGCCCGCCGTTGGGTGCGCGCCCGGTAAGATCCGCAGGATCGGGCGCGCGGCCGGGGGGATCCGGGGGGTCGTCCCCCCGGGGTAACTCAGTAGTGGCCGGCCGTCTGCATTGACATCGCGTGCTCGACGAGGGTCACCAGCGTCGCCTTGGTTGACTCGCGGTTGCGCGCGTCGCAGGGAATGATCGGCACGTTCGGCCCGATCGCCAGGGCTTCGCGCACGTCGTTCGAGCGGTGCGGGAACTGCCCGTGGAAGCCGTTGATGCCGATCACGAACGGCAGCCCGCTCGCCTCAAAGTAGTCCACCGCCGGGAAGGAGTCGGCCAGGCGCCGGGTGTCCACGAGCACCACCGCGCCGATGGCACCCTGAATGAGATCGTCCCACATGAACCAGAACCGGTGCTGCCCGGGCGTGCCGAACATGTACAGCACTAGGTCCTTGTCCAAGGTGATCCGGCCGAAGTCCATGGCGACCGTGGTGGTGTTCTTGTCCGGGACATGCGACAGGTCGTCCACGTCGGTGCTCGCGACGGTCATCACCGCCTCGGTGGTCAGCGGAGTGATCTCCGACACCGAGCCCACGAAGGTCGTCTTGCCCACACCAAAGCCCCCGGCGACGACGATTTTCACCGAAGTCATCGCCGAAGCGTCGCCGCCGTGCGGCCGGGCGACGCTAGATCTTACGGAGTCCACTAAGCACCCTTTCGAGCAGATGAAGGTCGGGGCGGCCTTCCGAATCGTCACGCTGGTGGATGCGCACGAGGCCGTCCGCGCTCATGTCCGCGACGAGGATCCGTGCCACGCCGAGCGGCAGCCGCAGCACTGCCGAGATCTCGGCGACGGACCGCCAGTCCAGGCAGAACTGCAAGATCGCCTGGCACTCGGGCGCCAGCACTGACAGATCGCGCGGCTCGTAGACGGTCGCGGTAACCAAGGCCTCAAGCGCTAGCTTGTACCTCGGCTGAGTTCGGCCGCCGGTAACGGTGTACGGCCGCACCAGCCGCGTCGAACTGCTCTCTTCCTCGGCCGGATACTGCTGTACCGGGGAGTACGGCTGCCGCTGCGGCGGAGCCTCATCCCACGGGCCGGCCCGGCCGGGCCCTTGCCAGGCAGGCGGTCCGCCGCGGTCTTCACCGCGGATGGGGCCCGCCACCGTTTCCTCCCGCGCTCATCATCGTCTTCCATCTCCCGGCATAGCACCTTGCATGACGCCACCGCGGGCGGCGGGCGTGAGCACCCGGCCCGCACGCTCTACCAGCAGGGTCATCTCGTAGGCGACGAGCCCGAGGTCGCAGGTGGAAGCCGCGAGCACGGCCAGGCTGGCGCCGTTGCTGATCGCCATGATGACCAGCACGCCGCGCTGCATCTCCACCACGGTCTGCACGACCGCGCCGCCTTCGAAGACCCGGGAAGCACCCTGGGTAAGGCTGGTCAGGCCCGATGTGACCGCGGCAAGCTGGTCCGCGCGCTCCTGCGGGAAACCCGCGGAGAACGCGAGCGGCAACCCGTCCGAGGACACGACGACCGCGTGTGCCACATCCGGGACCCGCTCCACGAAGTTCGTGATCAGCCAGCTGAGGTCCTGGACCGGGCGTCCCGGCGTGCTCACGCGCGCTCCTCTCCTCGCCCGCTCATACAGGCGCCTCCTCGTGTTGTGAGATCTCTATCGGTCGGTCTCATCCGTCCTATGGCTCCTCGTTCTGGGGTGCGGCCGCACGCGCCTCGCGCACGCCCCGCTGGAAGCTCGCCATCCGGTTGCGGATCGTCTCCGCGGACCGGGCTGGCGGCGTGGCTTCACCATCATCGCCTCCCCCGACCGACCCAGGCACGAGGTTAGCCCTCGGCACGCGCTTCGGCAGGCCGGCTGTCGTAGTCTCCCCGGACGCGGGCGAGGCGACCACTCGCGCGGCGCGCCACCCTTCGTCCGCGGGCGAACTCCAGCTTGACGTGGCCGCGGGCGCAGCACCCGAGCTTAGCGATGTACCGCTGCGGCGGAACCAATCCGACTCCAGCGAGTCGAAGATCGGCAGTCGCTGATCCTGTGCGGGGCTGGCGCTGGGCGGGACCGTCACCTGGCCGCCGTCCGGGCCGCCGGCGCCGTTGCCGCCGTTGCCCGTGCTGTTCGGCGCGGTGCCGCCGACCGTGCCCAGAGCGGGCAGCGGCCCGCTGTCCGCTGATCCGCCGTCGTTGCCGAACGCGGGCAGCCGGGAGGTGCCGAAATCGCCGTTGCCCAGGTCGGAGCCGCCGAACGCGTCGACGTCGGAGCCGCCGAACGCCGAGCCGCCGCCGCTGCCCAGGCCGCCGAACGCCGGGCCGCCGCCGCCCGGGCCGCCGGACGCCGGGCGGCTGCTGCCGGGCTGCCGGGTGGGCAGCGGGCCACCGGGCGCACCGGCGGCACCCGGGCCGGCGAAGCCGCCGCCAGGCGCGCCGGCCCCGTCGGCCGTGCCCGCGCCGAAGCCGCCATCGCCGCCGGCCGCGGAACCGGAGCCGCTGCCGAAGGCGCCGAAGCCTCCGCCCTTGCTGCCCGGGCCGCCGGAGAAGCGGGGAATCCGGGAAGCCGCCGCGGCCTGCGCGGCCGCCGTGTCGAACGGGGCCGCCCCGCCGGGATCCCCTGGGCCGCCGCCAGGGCCGCCGCCCGGCCGGCCGAACGGCCCGCCAGGGCCGCCGAAGCCGCCCGCCGGGGCGGCAGTCGCCGTCGGCGCGGACAGCGACGGGGCCGGCCCGTAGTCGTCGGCCTCGAACTTGCGGAAGCGGCCGAACGGCTGCGCCGACTCCGGGGCCGCCACCGACTCGGGCAGCCATACCAGCGCGGTGAGACCGCCGGACTGGGCGTGCCGCAGCCGGACCCGGATCCCGTGCCTGGCCGCCAGGCGGCCGACCACGAACAGGCCCATGCGGCGGGACACCGCGACGTCCACGACCGGCGGGTTGTCCAGCCGCCAGTTCGCGTGTGCCATCTCCTGGTCGGAGATGCCCACGCCGCTGTCGGTGATGTCAAGCAGCACGCCGCCGCTGGTCAGCGGCTGGCCGGTCACGTACACCTGGGTGTCTTCCGGCGAGAACGTGGTCGCGTTCTCGACGATCTCCGCGACAAGGTGCACCACGTCGTTGACCGCCTGGCCGACGACCTGGATGCCGGGCTGGACGTTCAGCACCACGCGCTCGTACTGCTCGATCTCGGAGATCGCGGCGCGGAGCACGTCGACCAGCGGGACCGGCTGGCTCCACCGCCGGCTTGCCTCGTGTCCGGCGAGGACCAGCAGGTTCTCCGAGTTGCGGCGCATGCGGGTGGCCAGGTGGTCCAGCCGGAACAGGCTGCTCAGCCGGTCGGGGTCCTGCTCGCTCTGCTCCAGGTCGTCGATCAGCGCCAGCTGCCGCTCGATGAGCGACTGGCTGCGGCGGGACAGGTTGACGAACATGGCGTTGAGGTTGCCGCGCAGCATGGCCTCGTCGGCCGCCAGCCGGACCGCTTCCCGGTGCACCTGGTCGAACGCCCGCGCGACTTCGCCGATCTCGTCGGTGGAGGTGACGCCGATCGGCTCGATCTCGACGCTCTCGTCGCCGCCCTCGCTCTCGCTCAGCCGCCGCACCATCTCCGGCAGCTTGGTGCCCGCCACCTCAAGGGCGTCGGCGCGCAGCTTGCGCAGCGGCCGGATCATGGACCGCGCCACGAACGTGGTGATCAGCAGGACGAGGATGAGCAGGACCAGGGTGGCCACCGAGATGACGATCGCGTTGCGCAGCGAGGTCGACTCCAGCGAGTTGGCCTGCGCCGTGATCTGCCCGACCAGCTGGTCGCTGACCGCGCGCATGTCGTTGATCTGCGCGCTCTGGGTGGTGTACCAGCACTGCGCGGACTGCGCCGGCGTCCGGTTGTCGCACGACTGCTGGAAGCCGATGGTGAGTCCCTGGCCGGCCTGGGCGGACGCGATCGCGCGCTTTTCCGCGCTCTGCGCCTCGTCCACCTGCGGGCCGGCGACAGTGTTATTGAGCGTCTGCTGTTCCGCGACCGTGGCAGCCTGGCTGAACTGGCTCGTGTCGGCCTGTTGCTGGGAGAACGCCTGGTTCAGGTCGGTGAGCGCGACCGGCGTCAGCGCCGGCGGCGTGCTGGCCAGCGCCTGGTAGAGGTAGGCGCGCTGCAGCGAGGAGTCGTCTTCCATCCTCAGCAGCGCGTTGAGCACCGAGACGTCGGTCTGCAGGGTGGCGTTGCCGGTGCCGGCCGCGACGTCGTTGCTGAACGTGTCGAACGCGGTGACCAGCCGGTCGTAGCTCTGGATGACCGCGAGCGCCGGGTAGCTGGTCTTCAGCGCCGCCTGGCGGATGAAGGTCAGGTCCGCGATGCCGGCCAGCACGCCGTTCTGAAGGTCGAGCACGGTCTGCTGGCGGTAGCCGGCGTTTACGGTGACCGCCCCGGCCTGCTGCTTGATCGCGTCGAGGGTGGCGGTCGTCGCGGCCTGGTCGTTGTTCACCGTGGTTTGCAGCGCGCCGCCCTGCGGCCTGCCGGACGCGACGAACCCGGCCATGGCGTCCCGCTCGTCGGCGAGCTGGCCGGCTGCCTTGACGATGAGCGCGTTGAGGTTGGCCAGCGTCTGGACGCGCTGGAACGCCACGTAGTTGCTGACCGAGTTCCCAACCTGGATGCCGCCGAGGATCATCGCGGTAACGGTCGGCACGGCGATGATCGCGATGAGCCGCCAGCGGACGCGCCAGTTGCTCAGCGACAGGCGCGACCCGCTGCGGGGCGCGGATCCGGCGCCGCCGCCCGCGGCGGCCGGCAGCCCGCCGTCACGGCGCGCGGGCATCACAGGCACCGGCAGGCCTCCCGGGCCAGCGGGTCCACTCTGACCTTGGCCGACGGCCAGCGGTCCGCCACCGCGCGGACCTCCGCCTCCGTCTAGCGGAAGCCCGGAGGCCGGCGTCTCGGAGCCGCCGTCTCCGTTGGTCATCGATCGTCTACGCACTGCGCTCACACCTCGCAGCTCCAAAGGCCACCTGGACCTGCGCCGGGCAACGAACGGCCAGGCCGCTCATCTTCGGCACCTCACCTCTCCCTTCCCTCAGCAACGATCGCCGTCGCACGAGGTCGACAGGGCGGCCGAGGCCACTCTTCCAGCTAGCGTTACAAAACGGGTAGGGACATATAATCATCAATTGGCCGCCCTCGACGGGGCATTCACGGGGAATCACCCTGAACTTCGGCAAAGATCCGCACATCCTCCGGTACATCGTTACGCCGGAACGGCCACGACGCCGGGAAGCGGCCCGCCAGCGTCCGCCGCGGTGCTACGACGCGGCGCCCGGCGGTCCGCGACTGCGGCGCTCCGTTGCGCCACGGTCCTGCGCGCCTCTGCGGGCATCAAGCCCGGCAAGGGCACTCGGCCCGGTGTGCCGGGCCCCTTCCCAGTGGGTGTCGGCTGTTCCCGACCGGGCAGTGAGAATACCTGGTGTGGAGGGCTTCTCGCCGACGCGGGCTGCCGGCCTGTGCCGCCATCTGCCTCCGGTCGTCCGCCGGCCAGCGCACCCCGGTCGAAACGCCCCCCGGAAGTGTCACTTCAGCAGGATAGACGTCCGGCTTCCGCTGGCCTAGAGCTCAAAACGGGATAAAACGGCGTCACCGGGATCGGCCGGTCCGGCCCGCCGCGGCGCGCGGCGGGCCGGGGCCGGCGCGCGCCGCGGCGGGAGGCCGCCCGGGCTGGGCACGCGGACTGCCGGCACACCCTCCGTCCGGCGCGCCCGCGGCCGTGCCCCGGGGGCAGCCGGGCGCCGCCTGGGTGGCGTCCGGATAATGACGGCCGGGGTTTTCTCTATTTCCCGGGTAATTGACAAGCTGCGTGACGGATGAGTCATAGCTGTGCCCCGTCGGCCGCGACCATTCCGCTGGCCGTTTTGCCCTGCCTTGCGGCGGCGGAAGGCGCGGGCGGCTATTCGCGCCGCCGCGGTCCCGACGGCGCGGCCGCCTACCGGGACGGGCCGCCTACCGGGACGGGCCGCCGCCGGCACCGGGCCGGCAGAGAGTCACCGGCCGCCGCCCCGTGGGGCGCCAGTGACGGCGATATGCCCGCCGGAGTACGCGATACCTAGAGCCGAGTGCCTTCCGGGCGGTAAGGTAACTGGGAACGTCCTACCGCCTGAGAGCGAGGAGATGGCGATCCTGACCTGCCCAGACTGCGGCGTCAAGGTGCAGCCGGAGGACCTGATCTGCTTCCGGTGTGGCGCCAACTTGCCGCACACACCGTACGCCGACGACGACATCCCGTCGCCGACGGTATCGCAGCAGTACATCCGGCCGGGGGACGGCAGGACGGTATGCCCGAACTGCGGCGCGATGGCGCAAGACCCGGCCGACGTGGTCTGCACCCAGTGCAGGCAGCCGCTGCCGGGCACGGGCGCCCGACGGCGCATCTCCCCGGTCGTGCTGCGGATCTCATTCCCCACGGGGAACGTCGACGTGCCGGCCGGCACGTCGGTCATCCTCGGGCGCGACCCCGCGCAGTCGCTGGTCGCCGCCGCGTTCGCCCAGTACGACAACGTGTCACGGCGGCACGCGACGGTCATGGTCGACGACAGCGGCCGGGCCTCCATCCGCGACGAGGGATCGACGAACGGCACCTTCGTCAACGGTGACCGGGTACTGCCCGGGACCGAGGTGCGGCTCGTGGACGGCGACCGGATCCGGCTCGCCGCGGACGTCACCGGCGACGTTTCGCTGCCCAGGGCCGAGCCCGACCCAGCCAGCCTCAGCCGCAACGGCTTCGTCTGACGGACAGGCTCCGTTCCGCTACTGGCAGGCGGGGCCTGCGAACCCCGCTACAAACCCCTCGCGCATCCCGGAACGGATTAACAGAAACTCATGCCGCCAGCGTCAGATCCGCCCGCCGGACCCCCGCTCCCGCCGGAGGGCTCCGGAGCGGCGTCTTCCAGCGCAGCGCATTCCGGGGCACCGTCCGCCAGGCCGCCCGCCCGCCGGGCGCGGGCCGCGCTGCCGGCGGCGCCGGCCGCGCTTCCGGCCGTGCCGGCCGCCCTCCCGCCCGCTTCCGGCCCCGACCGCCAGCCCGGGGCGGCCGTGAAGCCCGGGGCGGCCGTGACAGGTGAGTCTGGCAGCGCCGCCGCTGACGACGGCTATTCCTACGGTCCGGGCACCGTGCCGTGGCAGCCGCCGGACGCCGGCGGCCCGCCGGGGGCCGGCCGCGCATCCGGCGGCGGCGCATACCGCGGGCCCGGCGGCGCGAGTTCGTGGTTCACGCCCCGGGCCCAGGACGGCTACGGCTACGCCGGCCCGGCCTTCGCCGGGCCCGGTGACCGGGAACCGGAGCCTCCGGCGCCAGGCGGCCCCGCGTACGACAGACCTGGCTACGATGGCCCCGCATACGGCGGCCCCGCATACGACGGGGCCGGGTACGGCGGCGCGGGGTACGCCGGGTTCCGCGGCGCGGGGTACGGCGGTAACGAGTACGGCGGTAACGGGTACGGCGGTAACGGGTACGGGTACGCCGCCGGGCCGGGCCGCCACCCCGCAGACGGGTACCAAGGCGAGGCGTACCGTCCCGCAGACGGGTACCAAGGCGAGGCGTACCGTCCCGCAGACGGGTACCAAGGCGAGGCGTACCATCCCGGGGACGGGTACCACCCCGGATACGCGTACCACCCAGGCGAGGCGTACCAGCCCGGAGGACCGTACCGGCCGGGCGGCCAGCCGCCTGGCGGCTATCCCGGCAGCGAGTATCGGCCTGACGGGTATCCCGCCGAGCGTTCTCCCGCCGGCGGCTACCGCGAGCGGCCGCCAGGGAACTTCGGCGTCCCGTCAGGAGGCTTGCCCGCGCAGCCGCCGGGCGGGTTCGGTTACCCGGGGCAGCGGCCGGGCGGTTACCCGGGCTCGCCGGCGGGTGACTTCGACGGCCAGGTTCCGCCAGTGCCGCAGGCGCCGGCTCCGCCGCCTCCCGGCCCGGGCTATCCCGGCTATCCGGGCCAGCATGGCGGATATCCGGCACAGCAGCACGCCGGGGACGGCTATCCCGGCCAGCGGCCTGAGTTTCCCGGGCAGCAGGCGGACTTTCCGCCGCTGGCCGCCTTCGCACCCCAGCAGGGCGCTTCCGCTCAGCCGGGCGCTCCCATGCCGCCACCGCGCGGTTTCCCGCCGGCGCGGGACGGTCTTCCCCCGTCGTTCCCGCCTTCGCCGCCGGGCGCCTTCCCGGCACCGCCTCAGCCCGGCGCGTTCCCGGGCGCCGCGCAGCCCGGCACATCCGAGTCTCCCGCGCCCGGCGGGCCCAGCGGGTTCGCCGGCCCATCCCCGGACGGCTTCCCGCCGGCTCCCCCGGCGGGGGAGTTCCCGGCGGACCCGGCACTGGCTGCCTTCCCCGCGTCCGCCCCGGCTGGCGGCTTCCCTGGCCCCTCTCCGGCTGGCGGCTTCCCCGGGCCCCCTCCGGCAGGCGGCTTCCCGCCGTCTCCGCCCGGCCCCTTCACGGCCGCCGATCCGGCGGCACCGCCCGGCGCGCGCCGGGCGGCACCGGGCGGCGCGCACCGGGCGGCCGGCGCACCCGGGACGGACGTCAGGAACGGGGCGGGCGGCAAGACCCGCCTGCTTGTCGCCGCCGCGGCGGCGGTCGCCGTCGCCGCGGCGGCCGGCGTGGTTATGGCGCCGAAGATCTTCAGGCCGGGCGACCCAGGCTGCAAGGCGTACACGGGAACGGCCCTGCCCGCCTACGATCAGGCGATCACCGACCTGAACACGCAGGCCCCGCAGGCCAAGCTGACCGATGACATGTCCACGGCGATCGCCGGCCTGCGGGCCGCGGCGGGACAGGCGCGGAGCGCCTCGGTCAGGTCCGCGCTCGACATGCTGGCCGCGGAGCTGAACACCGTGCGCGCGGATGTGCAGAACGGCTCGGTGCCGGCCTCGACCGTCAGCGCGCTCAACGCGGCGGCCAACACCGCCGACAGCGCCTGCTGACCGTCCGGCAGGTGCCGCCACCGTGCCTTCCTGCCGCACAGGCCGGCCGGGCTTTCCTGCTGGCAAAGGCCAGCCGGCCGTTCGGGATAATTCTGGCAAGCACCGGGACTCGGGAGGCAGCGCTCGTGAGCGATCTGGACGTGATCACGTTCCGGCCGGAGCCGGAGGAGTTCGCCTGGACGTTCGGCGGCGCCGCGCCGGTCAGGCGGATCAAGGCGCCCGCGGCGCTGAGCGTGTACACCGAGGACTGCTTCGCCGGCCGCGTCCGGTCGGCGGACGACCTCCTCTCGCGGCTGGGCATCACCAACCTCAACCCGCAGACCGGCCCGTTCTACATCGAGGGCGCCGAGCCGGGCGACACGGTGGCGGTGCACTTCGTCAGCATCGAGCCGGCGCGCGACTGGGGGGCCTCGACGACGGTGCCGCTGTTCGGCGCGCTGACCGGGACGCGCCTGACGGCGCTGCTGAACGAGCCGCTCGAAGAGGTCATGTGGATCTGGCAGCTAGACCGCGCGGCCAGGACGTGCCGGTTCACCGCGCGCAAGAGCGACTTCACCGCAGACCTGCCGATGGAGCCGATGCACGGCACCGTCGGCGTGGCCCCGGCGAACGGGGAGGCGCGCAGCGCGCTGGTGCCGGACGCGTTCGGCGGGAACATGGACACGCCGGAGATGCGCGCGGGAACCACCTGCTACCTGGGCGTCAACGTACCCGGGGCGCTGCTTTCCCTCGGCGACGGGCACGCCAGGCAGGGCGAGGGCGAAACCTGCGGCGTCGCCGTGGAGTGCGCGATGAACACGGTGCTCGTCGTGGACGTGATCAAGGGCGTGCCGACGCCGTGGCCGCGGCTGGAGAACGAGACGCACATCATGTCGGCGGGTTCGGCGCGCCCGCTTGAGGACGCGTTCCGTATCGCGCAGCATGACATGGTGACATGGGTGGCGGAACTGTGCGGGCTCGACCCGATCGACGCCTACCAGCTCGTCACCCAGGCGGTGGAATCGCCGCTGGCCAACGTGTGCGACACGAACTACACGTCGATCGCCAAGATGCCCAAGCGGTACCTGCGCGCGACGGCCTACGAGGGGGCCCGCGAGCGCCTGCGGGAACTCGCCGCGAGCCTGTAGGCGCGGACGGTTCCCGCGGTGACGCGAGAGCCCATAGTGTGGAATGTGGCCGCACCCTGATACCCGGACGGACGTATGGAACCCGAACCCGTACTCGAAAGCCTGCGCAACGCGGTGGCCGCCATGCCCGACGACGTGCCGCTGCGCCTGCATCTGGCCGCGCTGCTGCTGCGCGCCGGGCAGCGCGACGAGGCGGTCAGGCACCTGGGAGCCGTGCTCCAGCGCGACCCGGGAAACGGGGAGGCGATTTCCATGCTCACCGCGGCCGCCGGCGCCGGCGGCCAGCAGCCGTCCGCTCCCGCGGGTCCTCCGTCCGCTC
>Ga0070737_10004708_pt1 | contig 13456 bp, 10 predicted proteins | sample Coa_R1_10_FD_66438 | JGI IMG/M metagenome (GOLD analysis project Ga0070737, IMG submission 66438) | Surface soil microbial communities from Centralia Pennsylvania, which are recovering from an underground coalmine fire - Coalmine... | ecosystem: Environmental > Terrestrial > Soil > Unclassified... | reverse complement strand
GACTCCTGGCCGTTCTCATAGGAACACTTTCCCGATGCGAACACCGTAAAAACTCCCTGGCGACTAAGTATATATTTATGAGTTAGCTTGTCAAGGGGATAATGGGTTTTCGGGGCCCGGGGAAACCCTCTTCGGGCGGGTGCCGGAGTTTTATTTCCAACGGTCCCAAAGGAGGCCGACAAGTGTTTTGCCATCGATGATCTTATGCTCGCGCAGCATCCTGTCAACCTCCGTTTTTGAAAACTCGCCGACCTGAATGCGCTCATCGGCTTCCGGGTCAGCTTTTGCAAGTGTCAGGTCCCGCGCCTCAACCAGATGCATTATCTCCGATAGGATCCCAGGGCTTGGATAGAAAGACAGGAGGCGCTTGAATGAGCCGGCTCGATAACCGGTTTCCTCCTTCAACTCGCGTCGCGCCGCATGGATCACGCTTTCACCGGGTTCGAGCGATCCCGCTACAAGCTCCCACATGTGCTGACGCGCCGGGTAGCGGTACTGCCGAACCAGTACAATCCGGCCATTGGGAAGTCGCGGGATTATGACCACCGAACCCCGGTGCCCTACAACTTCCCGGGTTGACTCAATGCCTCCGGGTTCAATCACCCGGTCAACCTTGAGGCTGACCACCCGGCCCTCATACAGTGTTTCACTGCTAAGAACTTGAACTCTCGATTTTGCGCGCAAGTCGGTCGAGTCCTCCCTCAACGCAGACAGTCTACAGCAAAGTCTTCAAAAGCCGGAACGAAATGGGCGGGTAGGGACTGAATCCTCTCAGCTCGAGAGGACGAACTTCTCGATCAAGGCTTTTGCAGTCTTGGTATCTTTCGCAGCCTTCAACGAGTCATGGTCCTGTTCAAGAGTCGATTTCAGCTTGGTATAGCTCTGAAGTTTGGATTTGATTGCGGCAATCTGTTCCTGAGTGGCTGCCGGGTCCTTGGCTGCCTTGTTCAGACAGTCAATCAGGCTGTTGACTATGCCCAGCGCCAGCGTGAGCCGGGTCAGGCAACTTTGTTCATGATACTCCCTTTCAAAGTCAGGGAGACTTTCTTTCTTAACCGTACCGATCAGATCCGTGATGCTTTGAACGTAGCTCTTGACCATGCCTTCGTCGTCGGTGCATGTCTGGCCGCGGAGTGCGTATCTAGGAAGCTCGAGCAACAGAGGTCCGGCAAGAAGGACTATCAGGATTCGGCGTTTCATGGCCGCTCCTTTCTCCAGTTGGGCTTACTTGAAGCTCATGATCAGCCTCTACCGGGAGCTAAGAGGCCCTTATAGCCGCAGATGTTATCACAACTGGAAAAGCTGGGCGGGGAATTCATCATCTGGTGGCATGAAACTGCAGTAACGGCTTGGCGCGTGGGATGATCTGGGCAAACGCAGGCTGGTATACTAGTTCTCGTGACGGATATCTGTTTAAGGGCCGTTACCGAACGGGAAGGAGTGAGATGAAGATTTCTGCGCTGATCGTTGACGACGAGCAACCAGCCAGGGATGAACTCGCGTACTTGCTCAAGTACTTTCCGGACGTTGACGTTGTCGGGCAGGGAAAGAATGGCATTGAGGCGGTCAGCCTGGTTGCCGAGTTAAATCCCAAGCTGGTCTTTCTGGACGTGCAAATGCCCGGCCTGGATGGCTTCGGCGTGATTAAGAAGCTGCTTGACCAGGGCAATCGACCGCCGTACTTCGTTTTTGTGACTGCATACGACCACTATGCCGTTCGCGCGTTCGAAGTCAACGCGGTGGATTACCTGCTGAAACCGATTGAGCGGAACCGTCTGGAAAAAGCTCTGCAGCGGGTGCGAGGGATGGTGGAAGCTTCGGAATCCGCATTTCAAAAGCTCGACCGGCTGGTCCATATGATCGAAGAGCGGCCCGCGCCGGCGTCCAGCAAACTTGTCGTCAAGAGCGGCAACCGCATGGTCCTTGTCGATTCTTCAGACATTATCTATGCAACGATTCAGGATGGCGTGATCAGCATCGTGACCAAGGACCTTGAAGGCCAGTCGAATTTCCGAACCGTGGAAGAGCTTCAAAGCAACCTGGACCCCAACATCTTCTGGCGGGCCCATCGCTCCTACCTGGTAAATATCAACCGCATTAAGGAAGTCGTTCCCTGGTTCAAGAGCACTTATCAGCTCAAGATGCAGGATCGGCGCGAGACGGAAATCCCAGTCAGCCGAGCGCAGACGCGGAAACTGCGCGAGTTGCTGAACCTCTGACATTATGATTCTGGAGGGTAGTACGCTTGTGAGCGGAGGTGCGGTGGCTCCGATCATTCGCGCAATCCCTTCTCAGGAGCGGTATCGGATTGTTTCTTCCTGCGGGCGGCTGAAATAGTCCTGCATCGCCTGAACAAGCCCTGCGATGGTTGACTCCCCGGCCTCAATTGAAACTTTCAGGCCGTGCTTTCGAATCGACTCAGAAGTGATGGGTCCGATTGACACAAGAGCGGCATTATCCATAATTCCACGAAGTTTATGTTTCTCAAGCAGCTTCACAAAATTGTTTACTGTGGATGAACTTGTGAATGTAATGGCATCAGGCGCGGGCGAAAGGAGTTGTTCAAGCTCCCCCGTGGCATATTCGGGCAGCGTCGTTTCGTAGGCTTCAACAACTTCCACATAGGCGCCGCGCTCTGCGAGCGTACGCGGCAGAATGTCGCGAGCGATTTTCGCACGCGGTATCAGAAACCTCTTGCCGCGAATATCAAAGCCCTGGATACATTCGATCAGGCCTTCCGCGCGGTACTCTTCCGGAAGGAAATCGGCGCGAATACCCGTCGCGGCCAGTTCATTCGCAGTCCCGGGGCCGATGGCACCGATCCGCAGACCATTCAGATGGCGTACATCGCGCCCGCAAGCACGCAGGCGGCCCAGAAACTTCTTTACGCCGTTGGCCGACGTGAAAATCAGGTAATTGAACTCTTCGAGTTGCCGGACCGCCCGGTCGAGGGGCGCCCAGGACTGCGGATCTCGAATCTCAATCGCCGGAATTTCGATGACCTTCGCTCCGAGTTCTTCAATTGCTTCGGTAAGAGTGCCGGCCTGCTCTCTGGCTCGCGTGTTCACGATGCGCTTGCCGAAAAGCGGAAGCCGCTCGAACCAGTTGAGCTCTTCCCGCAGGCCGACGACTTCCCCTACCACAATAACTGCGGGCGCCTCGAGGTCACCGGCTTTCTCGGCGATGTCCGCCAGCGTGCCCGTGATGGTTTGCTGTTCCGCGCGAGTGCCCCAGCGAACCAATGCCACAGGAGTGTGCGGGTCGCGGCCCTCCTTGATTAAAACCGCGGTTATCTCCGGCAGATTGCGTACTGCCATGAATAGCACCAGCGTGTCCGAGGCCGCAGCGAGCTTTGCCCAATTAATCACGTTCGAAGGGCTGGAAGGAGCTTCGTGGCCCGTCAGAAAAGTTACGCTTGAAGACAATTCACGCTGCGTGAGTGGAATTCCCGCGTATGTGGGGACTGCATGGCCTGAGGAAACTCCGGGAACAACTTCGAAGGCGATTCCCGCCCTTGCCAGGGCCAGCGCTTCCTCGCCGCCGCGTCCGAAGATGAAGGGGTCTCCGCCTTTCAGACGGACAACGATCTTTCCCTGCTTTGCATTGCTGATGATCAGCTTATTGATGGCCTCCTGCGGTGTTGACTTTTCGCCCGGCCGTTTGCCAACACAAATCTTCTCAGAATCCGGCCGCACATACCGCAGCAGGTCATCGTTGGCAAGAAAATCGTAGATGACAACGTCCGCGCGCTCCAGGGCTCTTTTGCCCTTGAGCGTGAGCAGGCCGGGATCGCCAGGCCCGGCACCGACAAGATAAACCTTTCCGCTCATTTCCACCTGCTGGTCGCTGACGTTATGTGGTTGATGAAGTATCCCAGGTGGAAGATCACCCTGCGCGTGACTCCGCCTGGCCGAGAAGTTCATGTGCGCCCTGCTCAATGAGCGCAGCAGCCGCGCGCTTTCCAAGATCTTCCGCGTATTCAGCTTTACCGGAGGCCTTTGTCCGAAGCACACGCGTACCGTCAGGGCTCGCAACCACGCCCGTCAAGTGCAACACTCCTGAATCATATTTTGCATAGGCGGCGATGGGAAGCTGGCATCCGCCTCCAAGAGCTCGCAGCATGGCGCGCTCCGCCCGGACGGATTGGTGTGTCGGCGGATGGTCCAGCGGTGCAATCGCCTGCAATACATTTGCGTTTTCCAGGCTGACTTCAATGGAAAGCGCACCCTGTCCGACCGCCGGACAGACTTCATCTTCCCTGAACCAGCTTGCGATGCGGGGTGCAAATCCCAGGCGCTTCAATCCGGCGCCGGCCAACACGAGTGCATCGCAGTCGCCGCGATCCAGCTTTCGCAGCCGCGTGTCCACATTGCCGCGCATCGCAACCATTTTGAGATCGGGGCGCAGCGCAAGCAACTGCGACTGGCGCCGCAGGCTGCTGGAGCCGATGCGCGCTCCGGGCGGCAATTCTCTCAGGCCCAAGCAGCCGCTTGACACCAGAACGTCGTGCGGGTCTTCGCGCTCAGGGACCGCTGCGACGCCAAGGCCTTCGGGCAACTCCGTGGGCAGGTCCTTCATGCTGTGTACGGCCAAATCGATCTCGCCAACCAGCAAGGCCTCTTCAATTTCCTTGATGAACAGTCCCTTCGTTCCTGAAGCCACGAGCGCAGCGTTCTGGAGCTTGTCGCCGCTGGTTTTGATGATCTTGATGCGTAATTCGTGGCCGGCTGCCTCGAGGCGGTCTTTTACCCAATTGGCCTGCCATAAAGCAAGCGGACTGCCCCGTGACCCAATCGTGATTTTCATGAGAGCTGCGACAGATTCCAGATGCTCCGCAGTGGAGCCGCGCCGATTCGAAAAGATTGAGAGCCAAGTCGAAATTAAGGTAGCTTCGACCGCGAAGCAGATCATTCAGCAACGCCGAACATCTTGCGGACCAGCAACACCAGCGAACTTTGTTCCGGGCGGCCGACGCCGCTCTTCAGTTCCTGGATAGGTCCGTGGAGGACCTTATTCATGATGCCGTGCGTCAGGGCATCGATGGCCTCGCGCTGCTGGGGAGTCAAATCACCCAAACGGCCCCGATATCGCTCAAGCTCGCTCTCGCGGATGGCCTCAAGCCTCTGTTCCAGCGCCACGATCGTCGGAACAATTTCTCGAGAGGCCAGCCGTCGCATGGCTTTCTGGACTTCCTCCTGGATAATTTGCTCCGCCCAGAGCGCCTCCCGTTCACGTTCTTTCCTGTTGGCCTCGACGACCTGGCTGAGGTCATCGATGTCATACACGAATGCATTATCGAGTTCGTTGATTGATGGATCGATGTTGCGCGGCACCGAGATGTCCACGAAAAACATCGGGCGGTTCTTGCGCGCGGCAAGCCATTGCTCCGCATGCTTGCGGTGAATCACATAGTGGGGCGCGGCCGTGGAGCAGATTACGATATCGGCTTCTCCAACGTGATCGAGCATCTGCTCGTATCGAATGGCTGTGCCGTGAAATGCCTCGGCAAGTTCCACCGCGCGCTCATAGGTCCGGTTGGCAACGAAAATCGCGCCCACACCGCTTCGAATAAGGTTCTTGGCTGCGATTTCGCTCATTTTGCCCGCACCAAGTATCAGGATCGTTTTCCCAGTCAGATCTCCAAAGATTTTGCGGGCCAGTTCCACGGCCGCGTATGAAACAGAAACGGCTGATGCGCCGATGGCGGTATTCCTCCGGACCTTGCGCGCCACCGCCAGCGCGCGCAACGCGATCTCGTTTAAGGTCCCATTCAAAGCGCCGGCTTCGCGGGCTGCATTGTAAGCTTGTTTCAACTGGCCGAGGATCTGCGGCTCACCGACAATCATCGAGTCCAGGCTGGAGGCCACCCGAAACAGGTGCTCGATGGCCTCCCGCTGGCGATATTGATAAAAGTGCTTTTCATAAGGGGCCAGGTTGCACTGGTGATGGTCTGCGAGGAAACGGCGGATAATCGGCTCGGCGGCGATGCCGTCGCGAGCGTTTGCAACAACTTCCACGCGGTTGCATGTGGAGAGAATCAAGCCTTCCTGGATGCCGTCTCTGCGAACAAGATCGCGCACGGCTTCACGAAGGCGGGACTCCGGGATGCTCATCCGTTCCCGGACTTCGACGGGGGCCGTTCGATGGTTGATTCCCACAAGCGCGAGGTTCATACTTTCTTTACATCACACCACCGGCAAGCGTTATTATCCCAATCTTCCGGGACGTGCGTATGTGAGCTACGTCACATCAAGGCGCGATGCCCAGCCGAGGCACGTAGCCGTGCCAGCCGCTGACAAAGCTGATTCCCACAAATGTCACCATAATTGCTGCGAAGCCCAGAATGGCCACATAGGCTGAAAGGCGAATCGGCCACGTTCCACTCAAACGTGCTGAAAACAAAAAGAGATAGATGAACCATGTAATCAGCGCTGCGAGGATTTTGGGATCAAGTTCCCACGGGCCATGCCACATCCGCGCAGCCCAGACAAATCCCGTCAGAATGCCCAGCGTCAGGAACGGCAGCCCGAACAGGAGCGAGCGGTAGTAAAGCTGGTCACAGACTTCAAGCGACGGCAGCCGGTAATAAAAAGCTCGCGGGTTTCTGGATTTCAACTGGTTCTCCTGAATCAGATACATGACGGCGGCCACGAAGGTAAGGAAAAAGCCCACGTAGCCTATCATGATGCAACTGATGTGGACCATCAACCACCCGCTGCGAAATGCCATTGATTGGAAAGACGGCCCCGGACGCAGGGCGGAGAACAGGGTCAGGACGAACACCAGAGGCAGCATAAAAAGGCCCAGCACGCTGATCCTGTAACGCAAATACGCGAGGAAAAACGCCAGAGTCACCAGAAATGCAAAGAACGAAAGCGCGCTCTGAACGTCGATCACCGGCAGGCGATGCAGTTTCACCGCTCTCGCAATCAGAGCGGAGGCGTGGAGCGCCAGCCCCGCACCAAGGGCCGTAAGGGCCGCCGGTGAGAGCGATGGCCGATGCCTTATCACCGACGGGACCGTCAGTACAATCCCCGCAAAATAAAGGAGCAATGCCAGCCACAGTAAGATCGAGTGCATGCCAGTTCTTCGAGGCTCCGAATCCAGTTATTATAGCATCCTGACGCGACGTTGCGCCCCGCAGCCGGAGCCCATGGCGGTGATAGAATGTTGATTACAACGCATAGCTTCAAAGTGGGAAAAGCGCCGAAAGTTCATCGTTAGCAGTTTTTGATCTGGCGGTCTGAACAAGGAGGAATCCTTATGGCACACCCTCGCGCCGGCCAGCCGGCCGATCCTTCGATGCTGATAAACGTTCCCCAATTGATCACCGCGTATTATACCGGCAAACCGGATCCCGCAGTGGCTGCACAACGCGTTTCCTTTGGGACCTCCGGCCACCGCGGGTCGTCTTTCTCCAATTCGTTCAATGAAGCCCACATTCTCGCCATCACTCAGGCCATCTGCGACTACCGGCGCGGGCAGAAGATCAGCGGTCCGCTTTTCCTGGGGAAAGATACCCACGCGCTGTCGGAACCTGCATTCGCCACAGCCATGGAAGTTCTCGCCGCCAATGAAGTGAACGTGATGATCGACTCGGCTGGAGGCTACACGCCGACGCCCGCTGTCTCCCACGCGATCCTGACTTACAATCGTCGGGAAAAGGAGAACCGCGCCGACGGCATTGTCATCACTCCTTCCCACAACCCACCCGAAGACGGCGGCTTCAAGTACAATCCGCCGGAAGGCGGACCGGCCGATACCGCCACGACGCGATGGATTGCCGATCGCGCAAACGCCCTGCTCGAAGCTGGGCTGCGCGGCGTTCGCAGGACCACTCTCGATAAAGCGCTGAAATCCGCAACCACGCACAAGCATGAATATGTAAAAGCCTATATTGACGATCTTGCTTCCGTGGTGGACGTGGACGCCATTCGCAGCGCACATTTAAAGATCGGCGTCGATCCGCTGGGGGGTGCAGGAGTAGCCTACTGGGACCGGATTGCCGAGCGTTATGACCTGCCGCTGACCGTGGTAAACAGGCTCGTTGATCCCACGTTTCGCTTCATGACGCTTGACTGGGACGGTCAGATTCGCATGGATTGCTCGTCGCCTTACGCCATGGCGTCCTTGATCGCCTTGAAGGACCGCTTTGACATTGCCTTTGCCTGTGACACGGACCACGACCGCCACGGCATCGTAACGCGAAGCACCGGCTTGATGAACCCTAATCACTACCTGGCGGTAGCAATCTATTATCTTTTCCGCAACCGCCCCGGATGGTCCTCCAATGCTGGCGTGGGCAAGACGCTCGTCAGCAGCAGCATGATCGACCGCGTGGCGGCCAAACTGCGGCGGAAGCTGGTTGAGGTGCCGGTCGGCTTCAAGTGGTTTGTCGATGGCTTGCTGGACGGCTCGCTCGGATTTGGCGGAGAAGAAAGTGCGGGCGCTTCCTTCCTCCGCCACGATGGGACAGTGTGGACAACCGATAAGGACGGCATCATCATGGGGCTTCTGGCTGCTGAAATGACCGCGCGCGCAGGCCGTGATCCCGGCGAACTTTACAATGAGTTGACGGCTGAATTCGGCAGGCCGGCCTATGAGCGGATCGATGTTCCTGCCTCTCCTGAACAGAAGACCATTCTGGCGGGGCTCTCGCCTGAACAGGTGCGGACATCGCATCTCGCGGGTGAAAAGATCGAAGCCATGCTCACGACGGCGCCCGGAAACGGGCAGCCGATCGGCGGCCTGAAGATCGTGACGGCCAACGGTTGGTTTGCCGCGCGACCCTCAGGCACCGAGGACGTTTACAAAGTTTATGCCGAAAGTTTCCTTGGTGAAGATCATTTGCATAGGATCCAGGAAGAAGCCAGGCAGATCATCGCCCGGGTTTTTGCTGAAGCGGGAACCAAAACGGCGATGCGGTGAAACACGGGTTGTCCCTGCGTCGCGTTTAAGGGAAGGGGCGTTTCCAAGCCGTGCCCCGCAGAAGGTTCACGGCTTCGACCTATCTCATGCCCCTCGGCGGCCCAGAAGGCTCACATCGGCTCGATACGAAGGTCGTTCTTGAAGGCAAAGAAAGTACCCGCCAACTGGGCGTCCATTGCCGCTTTTGTGCGGTCTTCTTCGCTCGCCACTACACCCTCCAGGGTAACGTCATAGACGAGGCCGGGTATCTGCGACTGGTCGTTCACGATGGTCTGAAACTCGTTCCCGCCGGTCACCGCATAGGGCAAGCGGATTGCCTTCTGCCGAAGGTGGGTGGCGCTCAGGGTCCGGAGCCTTGCGCCGAGCACGGAGCGCAGGTCCCGCCTGCGGCTGGACCCCACCATGTCAGAGACCACCACTGCCCATCGCGTTGTCATCATTGCACGTCTTTGTGCAATTTTTTGAGATTGCACATAAGTGTACAATCGATCCGAAGGCGCTCCTCTTGCAGCCTGCCGCAGATATGGTAGTTTCGCGGGCCCTTATCGGACCGTGAACGTTTCCTTCAGCGGCAAATGTTCCGAGTTGTCTCCCACGGAGACTGCGAACTCACCCGGATCGACTTTCCAGCCATTCGATTTCGTGTCCCAGTAGGCGAGCGAACGGCGGTCGAGCGTAACGCTGACGTGCCGGGTCTCGCCGGGCTTGAGCGTGACGCGTTCGAACCCTTTCAGCTCAATTTGCGGCCGCGGCACCGTGGCGGAAGGATCGCTGACGTAAACCTGGGCCACTTCGCTGCCTTCGCGATCGCCGGTGTTCTGCACATCAAAACTCACTGTGATGGGACCGCTGGGGCTGGCGGTCTTCGGGCTGACGTCCAGGTGGCTGAAGGAGAACGTCGTGTAGGAAAGGCCGAAGCCGAACGGAAACAGCGGAGCCGGCTGGCCGTTGTGCCCGTACGCCCGATAACCCAGAAAGATTCCTTCCCGGTAGTGCACGTTGTTCGTTCCCGGTTCCTCGTAGTAATTGTTGTAGGTGGGATTGTCCTCAACGCGCTTCCACCAGGTGAAGGGCAGTTTGCCGGAAGGATTTACGCGGCCCGCCAGAATATCGGCCAGCGCGCGCCCTGCTTCAGACCCTCCGTACCAGGCTTCGAGCAATGCCGGCACGTGGTCCAGCCAGTTGCTGGTTGCCACACTGCCGCCCGAAGTTAGCACCACGACGGTGTGCGGGTTTGCGGCGGCGACGGCTTTGATCAGGGCTTCCTGGCCGGGAGGCAGAGCGTAAGTACGGTCATGTCCCTCGCCTTCGGTTTCCGAATCAAAACCGACAGCAAGTACAGCCACGTCCGCCATGGAGGCAACTTTGACGGCATTGGGATCGAGCATGTCCTCGGCCGGCAGTGCGTTGAATCCTATTCTGATCCGGGTGGATTCCGGCAGGTAGTCGAGCCGCACGGGAACGGCCTGGCCTGCCGGCAAGTCGATATCAACACTTTGTGGTTCACCGCGGCCGGGCAGGCCCTCCAAAACCAGTTTGTCATTCACATAGAGCTTGTAGCTGTCACGCGCGATGGATGCAGCGATGAATTCCTGCGGGCCGGAGGTTTTCGGCGTGTAATAGCCCACCCAGCGGATGGCCAGCTTTTTGGGTGACGGCGGGACGAACGGGCTGCCTCCCCAGAACTGAACGCCGGGAACAGTGCGCGTGCGGTCGGGAGTGCCGGTGAAGGTTCCGCTGTCAAACTCTTCCTGCGTCAACCCCTGATGTTTGCCTCCGGCATCCGTTGAGAAGCTGGCGTTACGCGGACCGAAGAACCCTTGCGGCCCGAGAAGCTGTTTCAGGTCTTTCACGCCGCTGTTCCAGAGGATTTTCGTGTGCGGCAGATAATCAGTGAGGCCCTCAAGATAACTGATTGGAGCAATGGCCGTCACATGCGCGCTGCCGCCCGCGGAGGCTTCGTCCGGAAACGCGTCCGGGCCAATCAGGGCGATGGTATGGACCTTATTCAGATCAAGCGGCAGCAGATGTCCTTCATTCTTCAGTAACACGATACTTTCCCGTGCTGATTCAAGCGCCGTGGCAAGTGAGTTCGGATTGTAAAGCGGAAGGCTGAGATCGGTCTGATCGTGGTTCAGCCAGCCGAATTCAATGGCAACCCGCAGGATCCGCCGCACCTTGTCGTCAATCGTGGCTTCGGATACTTTGCCTGCCTTGATCGCCGGCAGCAGGTTCTCGGCGTTCATATACCTTGCCGAGGGCATCTCGAGGTCCAGACCGGCGTTGGCGTCCGCCACGGCATCGTGCGCTGCGCCCCAGTCGGACATCAAGATGCCGCGGAAGCCCCATTCCTTCTTGAGGACCTCCACGTTCAGGAACTTGTTCGCGGTGGCATATTCGCCGTTAATCAGGTTGTAGGAGTCCATGACTGCGCCCACGTGCGCCTGCTTCACAGCTGCCTCAAACACCGGCAGGTAGATTTCACGCAAAGCGCGGGCGCCCACGATGGCGTTTTCGTGCTGGCGGTCATACTCGGCGTCGTTCATGGCGTAGTGTTTGATCGTGGCCACGACGTCCTCGCTCTGCAGGCCTTCGATGTAACCGACGGCTATGGCTGAGGCCAGATAAGGGTCTTCTCCGAAGTATTCAAAATTACGGCCGTTCATCGGCGCACGGTACATGTCCACTCCGGGGCCGAGCAGGATGTGGACCCCGCGGGCGCGCGAGTCCCAACCCAGAGCGATGCCGACCTTACGCGCAAGTTCCGGGTCCCATGACGCCGCAAGCCCAACACCGCCCGCGTAAGCAATGCTTGGGCCCCACACGCGAACGCCGACCGGCCCGTCAGACATCTTCAGGCGCGGCAGGCCGATTTGCGGCATGGCGTGCGTGAACATTCCATCCACGCCGCCGATCAGTTTGATTTTCTGTTCAAGGGTCAGTTTGGCGAGCAGTTCATCAGCGCGGCGGTCAACTTCAGCCGGGGAAAGCCGCTGTGCACGCACGGGAACCGCGAAGGTGACAGCAGCAACGGCCGCTGCCAATGAGAATAAGACTAGACGTGAAAAACTGGAACGACGTTGAGGTTTGTTTATCATGTTGGTCACCTGACGGGTAGGAAGTATACAACGATACCGTCAGGATGCAAGCGATCTGCATCACAGAAGGCTGAGCGGAGTGCGGTAGGCCCCTGTTTTTCTCGGCGAAATAAACATCTTCTGCCTCACGGCCCGGGAGTCCATAAGGACCCGGATGCGTGTTTTCTGCGAATTCAGGGGGCGCGCACCGATATCGAATAACAACTGTTCCCTGTCAATCAAAGGCTGGACGATGAGTTTTGAAAACCGATTCTCCACCGCTCCTGGAATAGCGAGGGCGGACGGCGTCAGGCAGGCGGACAAAACACTGCTACGGACAGTGCGCGGGATATAATAAAAGCCGGGTCTCACCGGCATCGGCATTCAGAGAGCGTATGGACTTCAAGCTTGTTTCCGACTACAGGCCGCGGGGCGACCAGGTCACGGCGATCGAGCAACTGGTACGCGGAATTGAAAACGGCGCGCAGCACCAGGTTTTGCTGGGCGTGACAGGCTCCGGCAAGACCTATACGGTTGCGAAGGTGGTTGAGGCGGTCAACCGGCCCACGCTGGTCCTCGCGCACAACAAGACGCTCGCCGCGCAGCTCTATCACGAGTTCAAGGGGTTTTTCCCGTACAATGCTGTGGAATATTTCGTCAGCTACTACGACTACTACCAACCCGAAGCGTACATTCCATCAAGCGACGTCTATATCGAAAAGGAAGCGACGATCAATGATGAACTGGACAAGCTGCGCATGTCCGCCACGCGGTCGCTTTTTGAGCGGCGCGACTGCCTGATTGTGGCGAGCGTCAGTTGCATTTACGGCCTGGGTTCGCCGGAAGCCTATTACGGCATGCTGCTGCTTCTTGAAAAGGGGCAGAAGATTTCAAGGCAGGACATCGTGCGGCGGCTGGTGGACATCCAGTATGAGCGCAATGACATCGACTTCCGGCGTGGGACGTTCCGCGTGCGCGGAGACGTGATTGAAGTCTATCCGACCTACGAAGACAGCGCGTATCGCATCGAGCTCTGGGGCGATGAAGTCGAGTCGCTGGCGGAAATCGATCCACTGCTTGGCCAGGTGAAGGAGCAACTGACACGACTCCCCATCTATCCCCGCACGCACTATGTGATGCCGCGAGACCAGCGTGAGCGTGCGATCGAGGGGATATTGCACGAGCTCGAATGGTGGCGGGGCGAACTTGAAAAGCAGGGCAAGATGGTCGAGGCGCAGCGCGTGCATCAGAGGACGATGTTTGACGTCGAGATGATGAAGGAAATGGGTTACTGCCACGGCATTGAGAATTATTCACGGCACCTTTCCGGGCGGCTGCCCGGCGAGCCTCCGCCGACGCTGCTCGATTACCTGCCGCAGGACGCCCTGATGTTCATCGATGAGAGCCATCAGACCATTCCGCAACTTCACGGAATGTTCCGGGGCGACCGT
>Ga0070737_10004704_pt1 | contig 13468 bp, 13 predicted proteins | sample Coa_R1_10_FD_66438 | JGI IMG/M metagenome (GOLD analysis project Ga0070737, IMG submission 66438) | Surface soil microbial communities from Centralia Pennsylvania, which are recovering from an underground coalmine fire - Coalmine... | ecosystem: Environmental > Terrestrial > Soil > Unclassified... | reverse complement strand
GGACGGACGCGACGTCTGGTACCACGAGATCTGCGACGCCGCCGAGCCCGAATGCCCGCCCGAGGAGCTCGACGCCGAGCACCCGCTGTTCGTGCTCTACACCAGCGGCTCGACGGCGAAGCCCAAGGGCGTGCTGCACACCACCGGTGGCTATCTCACCGGAGCGTCCGCCACCCACCGCTACGTCTTCGACCTCAAACCGGAGTCCGACGTGTACTGGTGCGCCGCCGATGTCGGCTGGATCACCGGTCACTCCTACATCGTCTACGGACCACTGGCCAACGGGACGACGAGCGTCATGTGGGAGGGCGCGCCCGACTATCCCCACAAGGGGATCTGGTGGGAGATCGCCGAGAAGTCCAAGGCGACGCTGCTGTACTGCGCGCCGACCGCGATCCGGGCGTTCATGAAGTGGGGCACCGAGCACATCGAGAAGTTCGATCTCGGCTCACTGCGGCTGCTGGGCACGGTCGGTGAGCCGATCAACCCGAAGGCGTGGCTCTGGTACCACGAGGTGATCGGCGGCGGGCGCTGTCCGATCGTCGACACGTGGTGGCAGACCGAGACCGGCGCGATCATGATCACGCCGCTGCCCGGCATCGTGGCGACCAAGCCGGGCTCGGCGACGCGTCCGTTCCCCGGCGTCGCCGCGGAGGTCGTCGACGAGCGCGAGGGAGAGCCACTCGAGGACGGCCAGGGGCTGCTCGTGCTCACCCGGCCGTGGCCGTCGATGCTGCGCACGCTCTACAAGGAGGACGACCGGTTCGTCGAGACGTACTTCTCGAGGTTCGGTAAGGAGACCTATCTCGTCGGCGACGCCGCCCGCAAGGACAAGGACGGCTACTTCTGGATCATCGGTCGCATCGACGACGTGGTCAACGTCTCCGGGCACCGGCTGTCGACCGCCGAGGTCGAGTCGGCGATCGTCTCCCACGGCAAGGTCGCCGAGTCGGCGGTCATCGGGCAGAGCGACGAGGACACCGGCCAGTCGATCTGCGCGTTCGTCACCCTCGAGGGCGATCTGGCCGGCTCCGACGAGCTCGTGGAGGAGATCCGGGCTCGGGTTGCCGACCGGATCGGCAAGTTCGCGCGGCCCAAGCGGATCATCTGGGCCGACGACCTGCCCAAGACCCGTTCGGGCAAGATCATGCGCCGGCTGCTGCGCGACATCGCCGAGGGCCGCGCGCTCGGTGATGTGACGACGCTGCGCGACCCGGACGTCATGGCCCAGCTGGAGGGCAAGATCAAGGAGGAGCAGGCCGCGGAGAACTGACGCTCACCGCTCACCTCGCCGTCGTGTGGGAGCGGCGGCGAGAGCGGGCGGAGGGGCGGCGCGCCTGAGCTGCGCGCTGCGCCTCGAGCGCCTGCAGGGCCAGGAACGAGAAGATCCCGCCCTGCACCGGCCGTGCCTCGAACGGCGGGTTGAACGTCGCCACCGAGCTGATCGTGTTGTACAGATCCGAGAACGGAACCCGGGTGGGAGTCGTGTTCGCGTACAGGTACTCGCGCTCGATCAGCTCGCGGCTGATCGGGTAGTCGCGCAGCCAGGCGGCGACCCACATCTCCCAGTCGGTCTTGGCGTAGCTGTGGGGGAGCTGCAGCGGCAGCCCGAACATGTTGGTCACCGTCGGGTAGAACGCCGCCTGCTCGGCGGCGATCGACTCCGGGACCAGATCGGTGCCCAGCAGCGAATCCGCGAACGCGTTGTAGACCGTGCCCCAGGTACCGTTGCCCCCGCCCGCGCCGTGGTAGGTGAGGTCGAGGTGGGTGCCGGACGGATCCTGGGCGTGGGTCGTCCAGTAGGCGATGAACCGCTGGGCCTGCTGCTCGTAGTGCGTGGCGTCGGAGGTCCGGCCGACCACCGTCGCGATCTGGCTCATCGCCGCGACCGCGATGATCCCCTTGAGCGCCAGGTTGACGCTGTGGGCGATCAGGCCGGCGAAGTCGTCGGTCTGGTTCTGGAAGCCGGGATCCGGGAGGTTGGCGACCAGGTAGTCGGCCCACTGCTTGAGCAGGGTGTAGTTGGCCTGCAGATAGGCGGTGCTCGCCGCGCCGGGGGCCGCCTGCGCGTAGGCGGCGGCCATGATGATCATGTTCCCGGACTCCTCGACCGGCATCGCCTCCTCCTGGCCCGGGGCATAGCCCGAGGCGTTGGGGTAGGGCCCGAGATCGTGAGGCGAGTAGGGCTCGGTGAACTTCCCGCTGGCCGCGTAGGCGAAGATCGGCTTCAGCAGCAGCGCGAGGTACTGCGGGTCGAGGTAGACCCACACCGGGGAGGCGGGATAGATGACGTCGACGGTCGAGGTGTCCCCGTCGGAGGAGATCTCCTTGAGAAACGCCCATGGGGTCCCGTCCGGACCGATCGCCAGCTCCGTGGCGCCGTAGGCCTGGCGCAGAGCGAGCACGCACAACCCCTCGTAGTCGGACCCGCCCGCCTTCCGGGCGTCGCCGGAGACCTTCGCGTCAAGGGCGCTCGCGCGCCGGCGGGTGCCGCCGATGTCGCCGTGGAAGAAGGCGAGCATCTGCTGCCAGCTGGAGAAGTACTGGGTCCAGAGCGGCTGCAGTGGGGTTCCGAGGTAGCTCACCAGCGGCGTGCGGACCTGGCCGAGCGAGAACTGGCGGGTCTGGGGCTGGCTGCCGATCGAGCCGAGGCTGCACGCGAAGCCGAACGAGGGATATCCATCGCCGTTGATCGAGGTGTAGCTCGTGTCGTTTGTGTTGTTGAGCGCGCCCTGGTCGACGAACTGCGCCCGCACGGTGGCCGAGGAGCCCGACTGGTAGGTGAGGCCGGGCACCTGGGGAGTCGCCCACACGATCGTTCCCCACTGCGCGCGATCGTTGACCTCGGTGAGCGGCTGCTGGTCGGCGAGCTGCATCGTCCACACCTGGAGTGTCCCGCCGCTGTAGGGCACGGTGGCGGGGGCCCACGTGAACTGCTGGCTGGCGTCCCCCGACAGCCACTCCCCGGAGATGTCGAGGAACACCGACACATCGTGCGGGCTGCCGTCGATGCTGTGCGCGGTGACGAGCACCCAGGCCATCGGGATCGACTGGCGGCGCAGGTCGCCGGGCGCGACCGGGGAGAGGAACTCGAGCGTGAGCGCGACGCCGCCGCCCTGGAGCCGGTAGATCGAGCGCGTGGCGGTGACCCGCAGGTTGCTCTGGTCCAGCGCCGCCTCGAAGTCGCTCACCGTCGTCTGCTGTCCGTAGCCGCCGTTGGGGACATCGAGTGCGATCGTGGGGTCGCCCACGAACATGTAGGAGGCGCCGTCGATCCGGGCGATCCCGGCCATGGCGGTGATGTTGCCGTTCCAGAACGTCTCCCAGGTGCCGGCGGCGACGGTCGAGGCCTGCCAGGTGCTGAGGTACGGCGAGCGCACGATGAGCGGCGTGGCCGGCGGACGGATCGGCGTCGTGTGCAGGTTCCCGGCGATCGCCGCCGGCTGGCCCCGGCCGGGGGTCGCGAGCTCCGGCGTGCTGCCGTGACCGGCGCGCGGGGCAAGCGCCCGGGCGGCCCGGCTGCGCGCCGAGGCGGTGCCGGCGGCGGTCAGCCCGCCGCCGACGGTGGCCACGCCGACGCCGGAGACCTGCAGGAACCGGCGGCGATCGAGGGCGGGGCCGGCCGCGAGCTCGGGGCCGTGGCCGGCTTCGGGCCCGTGCTCGGGCCCCGGGCCGGCTGCCGGCCCGGCGCCGGACTCACGGCTGTCCACGGAGTCATCACCGGCCGCGCGATGAGGGGAGCCCTCCGATCCGCGAGTCGCTCCGGGGCTGTGGCGCTGCACGTCGCTCATGGTGATCCCTTCTCCCGATGCGCCGGGCGCCTGGTCGCCCGGCTGACAGCGTTGTCCGGGTACCCATGAGCGCGCCCGCGCTAACGCTCCGCCGGCAAGGCGCGGCGTGTCAGGCGCAAGCACCACTCCGCGGGGGCCGCCGCCATCGACCCCGCCATCGCGGGCGGGTCGGCGCTAGCGGTCGTCGGCGCCGCGCGCGGTCTGCTCGCCGGCGCGGAACTCCTGCAGGCGCGACTGGTAGCGGTCGATCGCCACGTCGTAGGCGACGTTGCCGAGCAGCAGCCGGAACGGCGGATCGCTGCGGTCGAGGGTGCCGAGCAGCGCCTGGGCGGCGAGCTCGGGATTGCCCGGCTGCTGGCCGTTGTTCTCCTCGCGCTGGGCGGCCCGGCGTGCGGCGATCGACTCGATCTCGTCGTAGGCCGCGATCGGGTCGGCGCGATCCATCGAGGACCCGGCCCAATCGGTCCGAAAGCCGCTCGGCTCGACCATCAGCACGCGGATCCCGAACGGCTCCACCTCCTGGCGCAGGCTCTCGGACAGTCCCTCGAGCGCCCACTTGCTCGCGTGGTAGATCCCGGTGAGCGGGAAGGCGGCCAGGCCGCCGATCGACGAGACCTGGACGATCCAACCCGAGCGCTGATCACGCAGGATCGGCAGCGCCGCCTGGGTGACCCACAGCGCGCCGAACAGGTTGACCTCGATCTGGCGGCGAGCCTGGGCCTCGGTGAGCTCCTCGATCGCTCCGGACATCCCGTAGCCCGCATTGTTGACGACGACGTCGAGACGCCCGAAGTGGCTGTGCGCCCGCTGAACCGCGGCGAAGCACGCGTCACGGTCGGTGACGTCGAGTTCGACGGTCGCGACCGCGTCGCCGTGTTCGGCGACGAGATCGTCCAGCGACGACGTGTCTCGGGCGGTGGCGGCGACGCGGTCGCCCGCGGCGAGTGCGGCTTGCGCGAACGAGCGGCCGAGACCGCGCGACGCGCCCGTGATGAACCAGATGCGATCGGACATGCCATGCACGCTACCCGCGGCCGAGGCCGGGATCCCGGCTCCGCTCAGCCGGCGGCGGCGGCGGTGGGCCTGTGGCGCGCGGTGCGCTCGGGCAGGGTGCGCCCGGCGATACGCAGGCCGAGCAGGGCGACGGCGGGCACGCTCGACACGACAACGGTCCCGATGAACCACGCGGTCCCGGCGTCGGTGCCCTCGACGAAGGCGTGGATCAATCCGAGCGCCCAGGCGACGATCACCAATCGGTGGATGATCGCGTAGCGCGCTCGCCCGATCCGATCCCGGATGGAGAAGGAGAGGCCGATCGTCACGAGCATCCAGCCGGCGACGATTCCCAGCGAGGTCCAGATCGTCCGGTAGGAGGTGACGAAGGGGACGGTCACGTCGGCGAGATCGGGGTGCAGGAACGGATCACCGAGCAGCACGAGCCCGTGCAAGACGATCGCGACCAGCGTCGCGACGGCGAGCGCCTCGTGGTAGGTCCGCCGGTCGCTCGCCCCACCCCGCTTCATCCGCCCCGCCATCACCAGGCCGTAGGAGATCGAGCCGGCCGCGAGCACGAGCGCGGCGGTGCCGGCCCCTCGTGACAGGATCCAGAACCAGTGCGTCGTCGGGCTCATGCACCGACCTTGACCCGGGACGGCACGGTGAGCGCAGCGGATGGGGCGAACACGGTGACGACCCCGTCGTCGTCGATCGTCGCGCCGCCGTCGGGCAGCCACTCCGCGGCACGCGCCGGGCCGGAGAGCAGCGCGGCCTTGGCCCGCAGCTCGGCTTCCAGGCCCGTGGTGGCGAGCGCGGTCACCTGGACCAGGCCGGTGAATGCCGGTCGGCCGGTGGCCGGGTCGAGCAGATGGTGGCTGGGGTGCCCCTCGGCGTCGCTCCAGGCGCGCCGGCCGATCCCGCTCGTCGCCGCGGCGCCCTGCTGCAGCTCGAAGGTGTGCAGCACCGCGCCGCCCGCCGGAGCGGCGACCGCGATCGGCCGCGCCAGCGTGTTGTGCCCGCCGAAGCGGACGTCGCCGGCCGCGTCGACCGCGAAGCTGTCGTGGCCGTCCAGAACCGTCGCCAGCAGGTCGCCGAAGGTTCCCTTGGCCGTCCCGCCGAGGTCGATCCTCAGGCCCGGAGGGCGGGTGATCGTGCCCGCACGCTCGTCGACGACGATGTCGCGCCAGCGTGCGTCAGAGCGGGGCATCGCGGGGCGCCGCGCGGGGGCGGCGCGGAGCGCCTGGCGGATCGCGACGCCCGTGGGTCCGCCGAGCACCCCGAGGGAGCGGCGGTAGCCGGCGGACTCGAGCTCCCCGAGCAGCGTCGGGTCGACCAGCCCGCCGGTGAGCCGGGCGGCGTGAACCGCGGCGCGGACGAGGCGGAGCATGATCGCCGAGGCGGGCACCGTCTCCCGCGGATCCCGGTTGAGCTCGGACAGCTCGGAGTCATCCTCGAAACGCGTGAACTGGTCGTGCCAGTCGAGCATCCGCCGGCGGACGAGGGCGGTCGCCTGGTCGGCGTCGCCGGCGGGGCCGCGTCCGGAGACGAGCACGGCGCAGCGTCCACCGAAGCAGGCGAAGCGGTTGATCGACTCGTCGCTCATGATGCGCTCGTGGTGACCGCGCTCGGGGAGGCTGCCGCCGCGCTGCCCGACCGGCCACCCGAGCGCGCTGATCCGGTCGAGGCCGAATCCGGCCGCGACGACGACGAGGAGGTGACGGCCGACCGCGAGTCCTCATGACGGGCGACGGAGGTTGTCGGGCTCGAGGAGCTCCCGCTCTGGGCGGTCCTGGAGGCGACGGCGGTCGCGGCCGTGTGGGTGCTGTGCCCGAGTGCCGGGTCATGCCCGGTCACCAGCTGGATGAGCACGGCGCCGCTGGCGGCGAGGAACGTCGCCAGCGACATGCCGGCGACCCGGCGCCGGATCGCGCGGGTCCGCCGACGGCGCGCCGCCAGCTTCTCCCCGGCGGCGACCCGGCGGCTGCGCGGAGTGGGTGAGAGATCCTCGTGCATGACGATCACCTTGACCGCGGGCCATCGCAATCCCGTAACAGTTGTCGAAGGGAAACGGAAGAGGCGCGGGACCCGCGCTACGCGCCGAGCCGACGGGCGAGCTCGGCGGTATGCCGGCGCGCGACCGGGACCGTCGTTCCGTCGGCGAAGGCGAGCTCCGCCGTGCCTCCGACCTGGGGGCGCAGCTCGACCGCCTGGCGGAGGTTGACCAGGTACTGGCGGTGCACGCGGACGAAGCCGTACGGCGCCCAGCGGCGCTCGACATCCGACAGGGTCGAGCGCAGCAGGAAACGGGCGTGCGCGGTGACGACGTGCACGAAATCGCCGTAGGAGCTCACGTATTGGATCTCGGCGCGCTCCAGCAGCCGGGTGGCGCCTCCGTGCAGCGCCGACACCGCCACGACGTCGTGACCCTGTCCGCCGTCGTTGACAGTGACGGCGACCTCGTCGTCCGGTGCCCCGTTCGTCGATCGTGCGGCCCGGGCCCGGGCGACCCGCTGGACGGCTTCGGTGAGCCTCGCCCGGGCGACGGGCTTGCGCAGATAGTCGAGCGCGCGGAGTTCGAACGCCTCCACCGCGGCGTCGTCGTGGGCGCTGACGAACACGAGCTCCGGGGCGGCGGAGAAGCGACGCAGCACCCGGGCGAGCTCCAGGCCGTCGAGACCGGGGATGCGGACGTCGAGAAACACCGCGTCAAAGCTCGAGGCCGCGACCCGCCGCAGCGCCTCCGCGCCCGCGTCTGCGCACTCGACGCCCGAGACCTCGGGCATCGCGCGCAGCAGACGTTCGAGGTCGGCCAGGGCGCGTGGCTCGTCGTCGACGGCGAGGATCCGCAGCCCGGTTGCCGTCATGCCGCGATCCCGAGCGTCGCCGCGTCCGCTGCCGGGATGGTCATCGACACCGTCGTGCCGATGCCGGGCGCCGACCGCACCCGCAGTCCGAACTGCTGCCCGAACGTGGCCCGCAGGCGGGCGTCGACGTTCGCCAGGCCGATCCCGCCGCCCGCCGCGGTGCGGGACAGCCCGCCCCGCTGCGGCGCGAAGCCGGCGCCGTCGTCGGTGACCGACAGCTCGACGTGATCTCCGGCGGCGACCGCGCGGATCGTGATCGTCCCTCGCTCGCGACGGCGGACCCCATGGCGGATGGCGTTCTCGGCGAGCGGCTGCAGCGACATCGTGGGCACGACCGCATCCCGGGCCGGGGGGTCGACCTGCACGTGGACATCGAGCACGCCCGGGAATCGCGCCTGCTCGAGGCGCAGGTAGCGCATGACGTGCTCGACCTCCTCGCCGAGCGAGACATACGAGCGGCCGTCGCGGAAGAGGTAGCGGGTGAACTCGGCGAAGTCGATCAACTGCTCCCGCGCCGCCTCCGGGTCCTCGTGAATGTTCGCCGCGACCGCGGCCAGGGCGTTGTAGAGGAAGTGCGGGGAGATCTGCGCCCGCAGCGCACGCAGTTCGGCATGCGCCACCCGGCGCTCCTGCTCGGCGAGCACCGAGAGCTCGATCTGCGCGCAGACGAGGCTTGCCGCCTCGGCGACGACCCGCAGCTCGTCGTCCGACGGTCGCCCGACGGCCCGGTAGAAGGCGATCAACGTACCCACCCGCGTGCCGCCGGCGACGAGCGGCGCCAGCGCCGCCGCGTGCAGCGGGCAGCTCGGATCTGAGGACACGAGGCGGGGAACGACGCGCACGCGGTCGTCACGCGTGTGGGAGAGCAGCCGGGTGAGCATGTCGCCGGGCCGGACCTGCTCACGTCCCTCGCCGTCGATCGCCAGCACCGTGCCGGTGTCGGCGAGCGCGATCGCCGCCGCCCCGGTGAGCGCGCGCAGGTGTGGCAGCGCCTCGGTCGCCGACTCGATGTCGAGCCCCCGCCGCAGGTGCGGGAGCGTCGCGGTCGCCGCATGCAGCGCCGCCTGCATGCCGTGCGCCTCGCCCGCGTCGGGCCCGTCGGAGAACGGCCACCGCAGGTTGGGGCGTCCGCGCCGTGCCGCCGTCCAGATGAGGCGTAGTCCCACCGCCAGCACCAGCCCGAACAGCACTCCCTCGGCCATGCTCATGAGATCGTGACAATCCTAACAATCCCGTCGGGCGACGCTCACCGCTCAGGTCGCATATCCGACATCGGCTCCGACCTTGACCGCTCCCCGCCCCGGGGGTACCGTGCGCGCATCGTCGCCACCGCCCAGACACGCATCTGCGTCCAGCAGCTCGAGCCGCAGGTCGGCGAGCCGGCGCACAACCGCGTGCTGTCGCTGCAGGCGATCGAGGCAGCGGCGGCCGGCGGTGCCCAGGTGGTGGTGCTTCCCGAGCTCACCAACTCGGGGTACATGTTCGAGTCCGCCGAGGAGGCGGCGTCGGCGGCGATCGCGGCCGACGATCCGCTGATCGGCGAGTGGGAGGCCGCCGCCGCGCGGCACGGGCTCGTGCTTGCCGCGGGGTTCTGCGAGCGCGGCGACGACGGGCTGACGTACAACAGCGCGGTGATCATCGACCCCACCGGCGTCCGCGCGGTCTATCGCAAGCTCCACCTGTGGGACCGGGAGAAACTGTGGTTCGGGCCCGGCGAGGCACTGCCTCCGGTTCTCCAGACCCCGGTCGGCCGGGTCTCGGTCGTCATCTGTTACGACCTCGAGTTCCCCGAGCTGGTCCGGACGGTCGCGCTGGCCGGGACCGAGCTGCTGCTCGTGCCGACCAACTGGCCGCTCGCCGAGCGGCCCGCCGACGAGCGTCCCGGCGAAGTGATCAACGCGATGATGGCCGCCCGTCTCAACCGCATCGCGATCGCCGCCGCCGACCGGGGCGGAGTCGAGCGCGGGCAGCCGTGGACCGGCGGCAGCACGATCGTCGACCCCGACGGCTGGGCGGCCGGCGAGAACCCGTGGCGAGCGGGAGAGCCGCGGCGGCCGGGGCCGATCTTCGCCGACCTCGATCTCGCGCGGGCGCGCGACAAACGCTGGACCGAGCTGGCCGACGTGTTCGCCGACCGGCGCCCGGAGCTCTACGGCGCGATCGTGCAGGTCGACGATCTCGCCGTGCGCTGACTGCGCGGGCAGCTCAGGCGGGGAAGCGGACGCCGCCCCGCAGTGCCACCCGCACGCGTGCGCCGGCGGCCGGCGGCGGGCCGTCGACGGTCGCGCTGAGCCTCCCCTGCGCAAGCGACAGTTCGACGCGGGCGCCGTCCTCGGTCGGGATCACCCGTGTCACCGTCGCCTCCAGCCGACCGCGCGGATCGAGCGCGACATGCCCCGGACGGGTGAGCAGGCGCTCGCTCTCCTCCCCATCGACCCCCCGCAGCTCACCGTCGTAGCCGAGGAACCGCGCGACCGGCGGGCTGGGGGGAGCCGCGAGCAGCTCGCCCGGCGCACCATCGGCGAGCAGCTCCCCACCGATCAGCACGAGCAGCCGGTCCGCCAGGGCCCACGCCTCCGCCCGGTCGTGGACGACGACGAGCGTCGCGCGCGCCGGATCGCGCAGCGCCCCCGTCACGTCGGCCAGCAGGTCCGAGCGTGCGGCCCCGTCCAGACCGGCGAACGGTTCGTCGAGCATGAGCACGTCGGGCGCCACCGCGATCGCCCGCGCCAGGTGCACGCGCCGTCGCTCGCCGCCCGACAGCTCGCTCGCGGGCCGCGCCGCCAGATGCTCGGCGCCGAGCGTGGCCAGCGCCGCCCGCGCGCGCGGGTGGCGCTCCGGCCGCGGCACGCCCCACCAGGCGAGCGCCGCCACCACGTTGGCCAGCACCGAGCGTCGCGCCAGGTCGGGGGACTGGAGCGCGACGGCCACCCGGCCATGGAGCTCGACCGCGCCTGAGACCGGGGGCAGCGCGCCGGCCAGGGCGCCGAGCAGGGTCGACTTGCCCGCGCCGTTGGGCCCGAGCAGCGCCACCACCTCGCCGGGACGCAGCTCCAGGTCGATGGCATGCAGGATCTCCCGGCGGCCGCGGGCGACGGTCAGCCCGCGGCAGGCGAGCAACGGCGCGCTCACGCCGCCGGTCCGAGCCTCAACCGGATACCGCCGCCGAACTGCCCGAGCAGCGACAGCCCGCCGACGAGCAGCAGGATGAGCGCGAGCAGCACGATCCCGACGGCGAGCGCCTCGGCGTACATCGCCGCGTTGGACGCGAACAGCGCCGCGCTGGCGAGCGTCTGGTCATAGCCATAGACGTTGCCGCCGACGATGACGATCGCCGCGACCTCCGACAGCGCGGTGGCGAGCGCCGCGATCACCCCGGCCATGACCCCGACCCGCGCCTCGCGCAGCGCGAGCGCGGCCAGCTGGGCGCGGCCGGCTCCCAGCAGCCGCGCCTGATCGGGCAGGCCGCGCGGCAGTGCGCGCACCGCGGCGACGGTGAGCGCGACGGTGTAGGGCAGCGCGAGCACCGACTGGGCGACGATCACGCCGGTGCGAGTGGCGTTGAGGTGCAGCGAGCCGAGCGGACCGGCGGGGACGAACAGCAGGAACAGCACGAGCCCGACGACGACCGGCGGCAGGCCCATGCTCGCATTGGCGAGGATCCGCAGCGCCTCGCGGCCCCGGAAGCGCCCCAGCCCGATCACCAGCCCGAGCGGGATGCCGATCGCGCTGGCGACCGCGGTCGAGATCGCGGCGACCTGGAGCGTGAACCCGATCACCTGCATGAGGTAGGGATCGCCGTGGGCGATCAGCGAGATCGCGGTGCGCAGCTCGGCCCAGAGCAGCGTCATCGGGTGCGCAGCCGCAGCCGCAGCGCGTCGTTGCGTTGGCCGAGCACGGTGAGCGCGGCCATCAGCAGGCCGGTCAGGACCAGGAGCACGATCGCGAGCGCGAGCGCATTGGGGTAGTCGGTGTAGTCGGTCGTCTGCTGCAGCACCGCCGAGGCGAGCGTCTGGTCGTGGTTCTGGATGTTGCCGCCGACGATCACGACGGCGCCGACCTCGGACAGCGCCGTGCCCAGCGCGGCAATCACCGCCGCCAGCACCCCGATGCGGGCCTCGCGCAGGGCGAGCCGCGACAGCTGCCCGCGTCCTGCACCGAGCGCGCGAGCCTGGTCGAGCAGGCCCGGGGGGAGTGCGTTCACCGCGGCCGCGGTGAGCGCCACCGTGTAGGGCAGCGCGAGCAGCGTCTGGGCGACGTAGACGCCCGTCAGGGTGAACTCGATCCGCAGCCCGCCGAGCACTCCGCGCGGCAGCAGCAGGATGAGCACGACGACGCCGACGATCACCGACGGGACGGCGAGGCTGGCGTTGGCGATCGCGTGCACCACCCGCCGGCCCCGGAAACGGCCGATCCCGATCGCGCAGCCGAGGGGGATCCCGATCGCGGAGGCGATCGCGGTGGCGACCAGCGCCAGGCGGATCGAGACCCAGCCCAGCCGCATGATGTCGTCGTGCCCGCTCCAGATCAGCGGCACGGCCTCGCGCAGCTGATGCCAGAGGAAGCCCACTACCTGGACGCGCTCTGCACGTAGACGAGCTTGCCGTTGGCGAGCCGGTAGACGGAGCCGACCTTCTCGCCACGTCCCAGCGTGCGCGCGCCGCGCGCCGGGAGCGTGGTCACCTTCTGGCCCGGCGCGAGCGTGATCTGGCGGCTGCGGATCTGCCGCAGGCCATGCTTGGTGATCGCGGCTCCCAGGTGCAGGGAGGAGAGCGCCGCCAGCAGGAAGGCGACCGCGAGCACGATCCCCAGGTCGAACAGGTTGACCAGACCGTCGAGCGGGTCGCCGGAGCGATCGTCGCGGGTGCGGGCGTGGGGGGTGACCGAGATCATGCGGTGCGGGGATCGCTCACGACGGCGGCCAGGTACTGCAGGTCGGAGAGGTCCTGACTGTACATCCGGTCACGGGACAGCGAGAGCGCGTAGGCGACCGCCCCGATCAGCAGCCCCAGGACGGTGACGCTGAAGGCGACGCGCAGATCGTGGCTGAGCTGCTGCGTGTTGCCGCTGGCCAGGCCGGTGAGCGCCGGCGAAAGCGGGATCAGCGTCCCCATCAGCCCCAGCGCCGGCCCGAAGCGGACCAGCATCCGGGTGCGCCCCAGCCGCCGCTGGGAGTCCAGGTCGAAGTCGGCCAGCGCCTTGTTGAGCTCGGGCTCGGCCCGCACCGAGCGGGCATGTTCGACGATGAAGGTGAGCGTCGCCCGCATCGGCGCGCTGCGGGCGCAGCCGGCGACCGCGGCGAGCGCCTCCTGTGGCTTGCCCGCATTGAGCGCCTCGCGCGCCCGGTCGGCGGCGGCGAGCAGACCGGTGAACCGGCGGCCGCGCCGGTTGCGCACCTCGACCAGGAACCCGCCCAGCTCGTAGATGACGAGCGCGAGCGCCAGCAGAGCGAGCACGAGCACCGGGACCTCGAGGACGCTGGCGACGCGAAAGATCGCGTCGTCGACGGAATGGCTGGAGAGGGCGTAGGGGACCGGCACGTGGGAAGTTCAATCGGCCGCCGGGCGACGGCTCAGCGGTGCAGCCTAGGCCAACGGCGCCGCTGCTCGTGCGCGGCGCCCAGGGCGAGCAGTCCGAGGATGACCAGGCCACCGATCACCCCGGCCGGAACCGTGATGCGAGTCGCCGGCGCGGGGGAGGCGATCGCCGCGCCGGGCGAGGACAGGGGATGCGTCAGCGGGCTCTGCGCGGCGCCGAGCGGGACGACATCGGCGAGCAGCCGGCCGTGGACGAGCGTCCCGTCCGGGGCGGGAGAAC
>Ga0070737_10004702_pt1 | contig 13476 bp, 7 predicted proteins | sample Coa_R1_10_FD_66438 | JGI IMG/M metagenome (GOLD analysis project Ga0070737, IMG submission 66438) | Surface soil microbial communities from Centralia Pennsylvania, which are recovering from an underground coalmine fire - Coalmine... | ecosystem: Environmental > Terrestrial > Soil > Unclassified ... | reverse complement strand
GGGGGGGGGAATACCCAACCACCTCCGCCGCGGTGTCTAAGCGATCACACACCTGCAATCCAGCTGATTAAGAGCGTGATTTAACGGCTGCAAGTCTGAAACACGGAACGCTTATGGCCACTTGTGGCTATTAGGACGGTGTGGGTAAGATAGTTCTCATATCCTGCTCTAAAAACAAGAAGGACAGGCACTCTCCGGCGCGGGAAACATACGACAGCCCACAGTTTTAAGCTCAGCTTAAGATACGCCGGGAAGCAGAACCCCCACAAGACATTCTCACTTTCAGCCATACACCACCTAATACCCTTGGATAAAGAAATAGAGCCATACGGGCTTACTTTAAACGAAACGTCGGAGGATGAAGTTAAAATGTGGGCTAAAGAAGTGGCCGAAGAATATAAGGAATACGAGGACCTCGAAAACGATTGCTATACAGTCTACTCGGTGAAGGGCACACAAAACACATGGGAGGTAAGCTCAAGCACTTGAAAGAACCACTGAAGCGGCTTACAATAGACAGAAGGCTCCGCTTACTCAAGTCATTTGAGCATCCTGGGGCGGACACCATTCAGGGGACAGCTTGCGCACCCTGGTCCGCTCGGACCGCAGAACTCCTTACCAATACCCACGCTGGGCACTCGAGTTCCCCTAGGTAATCGGGGCTGAGAACCCTTGCGGCTTCCACCACATCCTTCTGGCGTCCTCGGATGCTAATCCCACCCCGCGGAGAGCCCTCCGCACGTGAACGTCGCCTGACACATCTATCCCACTTCTGCCCCCAGCCATCTGAACACCGAAGTCCCCCACCAGCGTGTTGGTCGCCGTCGAAGCCTCCTTCTGCCCACCTGCTTAAACTCCATGAACCTTTCCTTCAGCTCCACTATGCAGACGGCGCCCAGCCGAATATTTGAGGCGTCTCCGCAATACCTCTCTAATACGAGCCCTGAAGCTTCAACGAGACGCTTCGCCATGAACCTGTACCCGTACAGGGCGGGTAGCCACCTGCCCCTCAAATCAGCTCTTCGAACATCAACACCCTTTGGGTTCTAGGTAGAGCTCCTGCGGATACAACCAGTCAAGCGAGTCCTAGGTCACCCTTCTAAGAAGCCAGGGCGCGTAAACAAGCCTATACACACTGTACCACTCGAACAGCCTAGATAGAAGCCGCCCCTCCCCCCTCCACTTCGGTGGGCCGAACACAACCGCCAACATTGGCCTCTCCTCCCCGAGTAGCTACTTTGTTGCATAAATATTATTGGTTGTGATATTCGTGTAAACCGTCTCGGCTGACGTCTGCGTGATACAATTCTTCATTTTCACCCTTATACTACTCATGCAACAAAGCATAGTAACCAAAAAGGATATATTTGGCTTTCTCCAGTGAACTTTATGTTTGCATCACTTAGAACAATTGGCGAGCTTAGGAGGACAACGGGGAGTAGCTTACCAGTGCAGGAGTTGAAACCCAAGGGGAAAGGGTCCCACGTTTTCAGGCTAATCGTGTTTGATAACGATAAACAAGAGGTCAGCTGTGAGGACATCGAGTTCACTTCCAACACGGTTCACGAGTGGAGATACGTGGGAAACAGTAGGGGCAATAAACCCATGGACAGACTGACTACGACCGGTCTTAACTACATCCTAGGATTCGATAGGAATAAGAAGATAGAGAAGCAGAATAAGTGGATCTTAAAAGCGGCCCAATCCATCCCGAAGGTTGGTGGTTACCTGGAGAAAGTAACTTCTTGGTATAGCCCCGATAAGTGGAAGTGCAGGATAGGGGAGGAGTGGTTCGACGCCGTACTGTTCAGCATAGCAGTCAAGGAGAACGGTGAGAGAATTGACCTAGCTAAGCTGAAGGAGTACGAGGAGTATATCTTGGGACTGGGTGGAGACGATCAAGGGGATGTTAAATGTCAGCTATGTGGTCGTCCCACGCCAATTGACGACCCAAAATACCCAGAAGGTACTCTCCTGAAGATATACATAACCGACAAGAAGGGGTTCACCTCGGGTATCAGCGATTCAAGAGAGGCCAGGTTCAGGACCCACGTAGTATGTAGGGACTGCAAGAACCTATTGGAGCTGGGACAGAGGTTCATCATGGATAAGATGCAGATCAGGGTGGGGAAGCTCACAGCCTACGTTGTTCCCTCAATAGCCAAAGGGAGTAACCCCAAAGTGCTGGATCAAATCAAGGTGGAGGGAAGTGGTTGGATAGTGTCCTTCGAGTCACTGAGTGAGGCGGAGAGGGAGGTCTACGATGAGGCCAAATTTAGGGACTGGGTTTATGCCGTTACCCTGATCTGGGGTTCTGCCCAGCAGTCGAAGTTCTCAGTTTCGAGGGTCATGTACGATATCTCTCTCCCGAGGCTCAAGGAGGTGAAGAGGATCTCTGGGGAACTGGAGAGACGGCTGAATATCAAGGACCTCACCGATTGGTCATTGGACGTGGCTTCCCTATACGCGGTCACTCCCATCAAGGAGTCCTCCAGAGGCGTGATAGCGGCCTCGTTCTTGGACATCATGTCCTCCATACTGGAGGGATACTCGCTGGATAGAACCTATGTTCTCTCCTCCTTCCTCCAAGTGTTGAAGTGCGTGAAAACAAAGACTTGCCAGAACTCCCTCTCGGAAAAATTGAGCTTGGAGAGGGCCTCGTTGATAGCAACTGGATTTATAAGGTTGCTTGAACAATTAAGCAATATGAGTTTAACTCAGACCTCGAACATCTCAGGTTCGGGTCCCAAGGAATACTCGGAGATCTTGGGACTCACCAAGGGAAAGAAGGGTCTCTTCCTTTTGGGTGTAGTAACCGCTAGCGTGGGTAAAGCTCAGTGGAAGAAGGGAGACAAGAAGAAGGCGATACTTGATAGGATCGACTTTGAGGGAATGGACCTGTCAGACGTTAGGATTTACGCCTCTAGACTGATGGGGTCGCTTAGGGACTACAATATACTCAAGTACAATGAAGGTCTATTGGGAGAAGCTGTCTCCATGATCAATGAGGACAAGGACTCCCTCAACTCCCCCGAGGAGAACGTCTTCTGGATACTCTCGGGCTACTCCTGGAGCACCTTAAGTCTAATCAAGAGCGGCGAGATAAAGGAGGAGGAGGAGAATGACTAATATACAGAACAACTCTGAGATCCTTTTCCTATACGAGGCCAAGCTCACTAACCCCAACGGAGATCCTGATGACGAGAACAGGCCGAGGATGGACCCGAAGACCAAGAGGAACTTGGTCAGCGACGTAAGGCTCAAGAGGTATTTCAGGGATTATATCATTTCCAAGCACGGAGAGGATAGTGTCTGGGTAACTAAGTTAGATTTTAAGAACGTTGACGCCACGGAGAGATTGAAAAGGATCGGCGAGCCCAAAGAAGTACTAGCCAAGTGTATAGACGCCAGGCTGTTCGGTGCCACCATACCTGAGAAGGGGGAACAGAAGGGGAAGTCCACGTCCTTCACTGGACCGGTTCAGTTCACCTGGGGATACTCTCTTCACAAAGTTGATATGGTTGACTCCAGAACCATTACTTCCCTCTTCTCAGGAAGGGACACCGGGTACGGTAACATCGGAAAAGATTACAGAGTCTACTATTCTCTGATCGCCTTTCACGGCGCAGTGAGCGCCAAGAGGGCTGAAGTGACGGGGACCACCGAGGAAGACCTCAGGGAGCTTGACAGTTCCCTGTGGGACTCCCTCGTGACAGAGACTGTGACCCGGAGCAAGTTGGGACAGAGACCCCTCCTATACCTGAGGGTTGAGTACTCTTCCGCCGAGAAGATGAGAGGAGATCTGAGGAGGTTCGTGAAAGTTAAGGAGAAAACCGAGAGCGTCAGAGACCTTGGAGACTTGGAAGTGAGCTTGGACGGGCTCGTGAGTCTAGTGGGCTCCAGTGACGTGGTTAAGGCAATAGTCAAATGCGCTGATGAGTTCAAGGGATTCTGCGAGCAAGTCAAGAAGGCCTGCGATGCGGGGAAGAAGGTCTGCATCATAATGTAAAAAATTAGGGTTCGATGAAGGAAATGAAGGCCCTCCTGTTTCATGTGAGAGGGGCTATGGGTCATTTCCGAAAAGTGTTCTCTAACTCGACCTCCCTTTCCTATTACTTCCCTCCTAGGACAACCGTGATGGGGATGATAGCGGCGGCCATGGGAAAGGAGAGGGACCGCTATTACGAGGAGTTGAACCAGTACGAGTACTCTGTGAGTCCATTGACAGGATTGAGGAAGTTGATGTTCGGTGAGACCTACCTTGATACGGACAATGTTGACATCACCTCTTTGAGGAGACTGAAACAAGGCGTTCCCACAGGCAGGGAGTTCGTGGTTCCTGCCGGAGAGGAGTTCCTGGGGTATGAGGTACTAGTTTACCCGTTCAACGAGATCATGATGAGGAACCTGAGGGCACCAGCTTACCCCATATCCCTTGGACCCGCCAACATGTTGGGATGGATCGAACAAGTCGAGGAGATTCAGTGCGAGGAATTTAATTCGATTTCAGGGAAAGTTAACTCGGTCTCATCACTGAAACCGGAGATTGAGGAAGACATTAGGATAGCAATCGAGGAGATGGTTCCGAGAGCGTTCGACGCCGGGAGGCACAGCGGGCCCCTCTCGACTTATTTCCTTGAGATCAGGGGAAAGCCCATCACCGTTAAGGGGCCAGCTAAGGGAGTAAGGTGTAAGGAAAGGAATTACCTGTTTCTTTAGTTGCGAGTACCCGTGGTTGGGATTCGATGTTCGTTTTGGACATGGTTAAAGAATTTGACGTTCTCGGGTCAGACGTGATCGAGGAGACCGGGAGACGTTGCTGGTCTCAACAATACATATCCTTGCATCTAGTTCTACATCAATAATAACTAAAGGAAACACTTGTGAAGAAGTGGATCAGGTTTCGGGTCTGACTTCATCTCCCCTCAGCATTGAGGATCAAGGACGTAGTGAAGCGGAGCGTCGCTAAAGAAGACGGAGTCAAGTTAGCCTCACTCCTTGGTAGAACAAGAAATCTGAGATTTTCCCCTTTCTCGACGGGAAGTACAACTCGTAGTTTAGGGAAATCTCACCTACACACCTTAGGATCCTGCTTTGTGGACCTCCCCAAATTTTATTGGGACAACGATATTCTTCTAAGTCAACGTTGAATTTCTTACACGAGAGAAATTAATGAACTTAAAACCTTAGAAAATTGAAGATGTCAACAGATGTGAGATTCCCTATTCTACTTTTTGGATAGTCCCTCAGATCTAGGTTCCTTCACAGATTCCAGAGGCCTCATCCGAATCAAAATAATTCGACGAACAATAGATTGTCTACTAGGAGACGGTTAGAAAGATATCACATACCGCAAGAGTGGCTATGGGGTGATATTCAAGTCACTTTACGTAGGAACGTGATAGATATCACAGCACTAAGGTTGTTACTAGCGTTTCTGATAAGTTCATGGCCAAGCTAGGGGTGCTTATGATAGACACCTGTTGCAATCTGTGTAGATACCCTTCCCCCAGTCTAATCTCTAGATGTAGTTCGTTTACGTATAAGCCACAAATTTATTTACATGCTTATAACGAATTTAATTGAATACCGTTGTTCTGACCAAGTAGGGACAATTGTTTAATAGTTTGCTTTATTGGATCAATCTCATTCATAAACTAGAATTCGAAAAGGCGCTCAGTTTTTAAACGTTTCTGGCAAACATTAAGCATAGTGGGAGCTAAGGTTGCTTCGTGAGTTCTTTTAACCCACGTGGCAATTAGATGAGGATCCTCGACTCGCTTGGATTCCTAGTGCTTGTTGTCGTACCAGACGCTCCAGACTATCCCGGCTAACTTCCTAGCTAGGGCTATGTAAAGCTTCTTGTCTCCCAATTTTTCCCTGTGGAACTAGTGTAACTTCAGGAGGGTGGGGGTCTTACAGCAGTTCACCTGTACTAGGAAGAAGATTAATAGGCTCCCCAAGTGTCTGTCTTCCCACGTGGAGATACCCCTTTCCATGATGGCCTTCCACTCCTCTCCACCACGGGATCTAAACCGCAGTAGGAAATGAAGGACTCGGGCTTAGAGACGCGCTTGACGTCATTGACGACGCCCACGATTATTCCCCCTGCGAGTTTCCCGACGCTAGGTATGGTGAGCTGGATGTGGTCCTCGGGCACTCTGTCCTAAATCATTTAACTCCCCTCAACCCCTGCCTCACCTCGAGCGGGACTTTAGACAACGCCCTTATCCCCCCTACACCACGTCTGCGTACTCCAGTAGATACAACTGAACTCCGGAGGAATCTCCCCAGGAAGACCTCTCCAACCTCTCCTGGTTCACAACATCGTCGTAGCTCACAAGTAACAACGTCCTCCTCAACCTGTTCCTAGACCTGACCTGCACGTCCTTCAAAAACAGATAGAGCGTCACCTACCCCCTCAAGTCATTCTACTTAAGAAGCACGTTGGGGCAGACCAGCGGCACTTTGACCCCTCTTTCCTTGAAACCTTGAGCAGGCTTCTTCGAGTACACTCCGCTGGGCTAGAGGACTATCGTGTCAGGCCTCATCTCCAGCATCCTCTCGTAACCCTCCCTGTCATTCTCGCGCTTCCGCACCCTCCCCTTGCTGGTTCCGAAACTATACTTTGAGACCTCTATTCCCGAAAGCCCTACCTTTGCGTCACACCTATATCCGTGAACTTTATCACAATGTTCGGTCCGACGTTAGGAACCGGTCACGCCATTGCCCGGAGACTTAGCTTCGAATCCCTGATTCGGCTATGTTTCCCCAGCTGAGGAGTATTACTCTCCCCGACTAGTAAATCTATTTAAAACCCCTGAATCGCCCCTCGATATAGAATTAATTATTTCAAAATCCAGCTCTAAAGAAACGAATAGAACTAGAAAGAGATCTAGAGCCCCCAGAAATTTTGAACGAACGGTTTCCTCATTTACAATATCTGGGAAGAACTTACCTTCTCTTATGCCAGTTTGAAAGAAACAATGTTTATATGACGCTGATTACTAAAAAATTACCATGACCTTTAGGTCTCACCCCGACAAACTCCTCATTGATCATCTCCGGGAGGTGGGAGAGGGTGCAGAGAGTTTGGTCCCCTCCCATCTCAAGAAGGCCTGCTATATTGCTGGGTCTCATCACGACTTGGGAAAGTACACCTCCTATTTTCAGACTCATTTGAAAACTGGGAAAAGGGTTAAATGTTCTTCTCATGCCTCGATCTCAGCTCTCTTCGCCTTCAACACGGCAATGGAGAACAATCTAGACAGCCTTACCTCTTTCTTTGTCATGACTTCAGTGAAGTCCCATCACGGTAAGCTGCAGGGACTGACATCCATCAATAAGTGGTTGGATGCCCTTCGGGACCAAGAGGACGAGTGCCTTCGCGAACAGTACGAGCAAGTCAAGAGAAACGCGACTGAGACCCAGTCCCTTAAATTTCCGCCAAATCTGAACATGGACCTAGATAGGGTGATTGATCGGGCGTGGTGTACTGTGAAGGAGCTCCGATCAAGGTACACTAGCTGGGGAGAGTACTTCTTGGGGACATTGCTCTTCTCTTCCCTAATAGATGCAGACAAACACAACGCCTCCGGGAACCAATTCACCGACCTCTCACCCCTTCATTTGGAGGAGGTCTACAGGTTCCACGACAGCCTCCTGGAAACAAGATGAAGGATCTCAGAGACGCACTATTCGAGGCAGTGAAGAAATGGGACGCTAGGGGAGACGTGGTGGGGATAATCTCACCTACGGGGACAGGGAAGACCTTGGCCGGAATCCTAGCGGCGGTGAAGGAGGGGAGAAGGGTGATTTACACCCTCCCTTTCATTAGCATCGTGGAGCAGACGTTCGATGTAGCTAACTCCATTTTTCCTGGCAAGGTCTTGAAGTTCCACCACATGACCTACCCCGATGACGGGGACGAGAGTAAGAGCCCCGAGGACTTATTACTCATGGTGGAGTCTTGGGACTACCCCATGGTCGTCACTACCTTCGAGTCCCTTCTGTCCTCTTTGCTCTCCCACAAGAATGCCGACTTGAAGAGGCTTCACAGTCTCTGCGGATCCGTGGTGATCTTAGATGAGGTCCAGGCCATCCCAGCCGAGAAGTGGTACGTGGTCAAGGAGGCCCTCGATGTAGCTTCTAAGGCCTTAGACATACATTTCATTTTTATGAGCGCTACGGTTCCCAAGCTCCTAACTCCGAGCGAGGTGTGTGATCCCTTGAGAGGAAGAGAACCCAACAGGGTTAGAGTAAGCTTTGAGAACCGAACTCTCTCACCAGAGGAGCTAGCTGAGGAGTTAAGAGAGAACTTCAAGAATAGCGTAATGGTGGAACTCAATACCATCTCTTCCGCTGAGAGAGTAGCAGACGAACTAGTAGATCACAGGATCCCTGTGGAGTTCCTCTCGACTCATGTGACCCCATACGACAGAAAGCTAAGGATAGATAGAATGAAGGAGAGGCTAAGGAGAGGGGACAAATTCATTCTGGTGACCACCCAGGTGGTTGAGGCTGGAGTGGACCTAGACTTTCCGATGGTTTACAGAGACCTAGGTCCATTGGATTCAATTATACAGGCTGCTGGAAGGTGTAACAGAAACTTCTATCTTGAGAAGGGAGAAGTGAGGGTTAGGAGGGTCAAAAGAGAGGGTGGAAGAACAGACTTCTCCCTGGTTTACGGAAACTTGACAGAGGAGGTCACCTTGAGGGTCATTAGGAACGAGTTTGAGGAGAAGGACTTCAGAGGGATGTTGGATCAGTACTACAAAGAGCTAGAGAGTACTAGGGACCTTACCCATCACTCGGAAGAGGTAATAAGGACTGTCAGGGATTTAGACTACGATAAGATGAATTTCTCCCTGATTGCAGAGGAGCCGAAGTATTCGGTGTTGATCCTTGAGAGTTCGGAGGTGCGGGATAGCTTAGAGGAGCTCAGCAAGGCCCTTGCCACAACTGGGTATGAAAGGAGGCCCCTAATTAGGAAATGGAGAGCTAAGGTTGAAGAGTTCACGGTCAAGGTTTGGGAGGAACCGAAGGACCTTGAATTCGATGAGAAGTTGAACCTATACATCTCTCCAAGGGACAAGTATCATGAAACTAAGGGGTTCGTCGTTGGTGAAAACCAGGAGTTGCTCCTCTGGTGACCTTAAGTTCATAACCTAGAGGACAAGAGATCGTTAACGGTTCCAATAAGTGCTATGAAGGCGTCTCCAGCCACGTAGATAAGAATTTATGGGAAATATAAGCAATGAGGGAACGCCGTCCTTAATTAATAGCCCACACAGTTTCAACGCTACCTGAATTTAGCAGGGCGACCGGGTATAGGTGTGTCTTTCAACTGTAAACTAGGTTATTTATACGTCTATAGGGGAAGTTCCCATCACCAGTTCCGACGATGCTCTGTGAACCATTTATATGCGTAGAATCCCACAACTTTCTTAGGAATTAGTCTTATTAATTTCTCCTGATTTCTAAATCAGACGTTGATTTAAAAGTGAGTTCATCATTAATCTGACAAAACTTGAAACCGTCACGAAGTATCGTCACCACAGATTTCTTAAACGTTATGCTAATTGCTCATCTTAAATTCGAAACCAAACGGGGATTTTAAAGTAAGCCTGGTATCGATCTTAACAAGATTTGAAATAACCTATGAGACGGGATCATTTCATCTAGCGTTGCTCCATCAGTCTATTGAACACTTTATCCGCGAACTTACCCCGCCCTTACCGGTAGACCCAAAATTGTTTAATTAAACCTTTTGTTCGACTGTTCGGCTTCGTTGTGTCGCTCATTTAGGTACTCATGGTTTAGCTTAAGCTCGGTGCCACCTAGGGTTGTGTCTAGTTCTCTAAATATTACACTCCGGTTTTCAAGTTTTCTACCTAGAAGAATGGCCCTTTTTCTGTTTTCTCTTCATAATAAGTTCTAAGCACCCGCTTTACCCCACGAAGGATGATCATGACTGCCGACGTTAAGAGAGATCCGCAACCAGCTTATTACATCATGATGGGAAAAATGTGTAGTCGTAATAGTAAAAGTGTGTATTCGTACCCATTTCTCCAATGTCGCCCCCGTGAAAGAATCCGTGTACACTTCGCCGAAGCTTTTTAGGACTAAGGATCTTCGATCTCCGGGATTAGCTTCTTTTCAAACAGTTTATCCTGAACAAAGTGACGCCAAATGCCTCTCAATTGGTCAGAAACCCCTTGGCGTCTGTTTCACTAATAGCATCCTTTACGTTTTTATATCCTTTAAAACCTCCTCCTTTGAGCTTTTAATAAAGTCATAAATCGCTCTCTCACTTATTTAAGACTACTTATTTTAATGCTTTGTTGTATAAATATCATTGGTTGTGATATTCGTGTAAACCGTCTCGGCTGACGTCTGCGTGATACAATTCTTCATTTTCACCCTTGCTACTTATGCAACAAAGCATATTTTAACAAGATTGTTGCATAAGTCCTTCACCTCATTGTATTTTCTCTTATCACGTTGTAGTAGAGCACCTTCAACCCAACTTCCTGTATCATGTATTCCGGTTTTCCTACCCTGATGTCCTCACCCATCGCCCTCTTGAAGACTGAGAAGTACATCTCCATGCTCCATCGTTCCCCATATTCACGCAGGCACCCCCATTCTCCCTCCCCCCATATTCCTGACATCCCCCCACCGTTTTACCTCTAAGAGGAAAACCCCTTGACAGTGTGCTGAAGTTCTCCCTTAATGGGTAACAGCTTTAGTACCATTATTCGCCAACGCATCGGATATCGTCCTAGAATGGTACGCCTAATCCGCAACCACTCACGCATCATCACCCTCGATCAGAATGCTTGCTGAACCGAGTGGCATCATGGCTTTTCTTACCGGCAAAGGAGGTGCGTGATGCCATGATCCTCTCAGCGTCAGCAGAGACACACAATTTGATCCACCCCCTACTTGCACTCCTCTTCCTGCCCCTTTACTGGATAGCCAGTCCCCTTTTATTGAAGTCCGTCGAACCCACTGCGACAGATGTGCATGGATGCATGATTTCAGGCACCCTGGTCTTTCTGACCCCTCTGAATACGGATGTGTACGGGATTCTCGGAGTACCGAGAATCTCCTAGAATACCCTCAGGTATGATTCCAGTGAGCTGAATGATGCATCGAACACCTCAGATTCTGGCTTGAACTTCAATTGTCTTATCCCGGATAATGATAAGGCCATTCATTCTATCGCTGCTCTGTTTCTTCAGATGGACCCCGAAATTTTCCATATCCTCCAGATCAATTATATCCTTCACACATCTGGTAAGGGATTCATTAAAAAGCACCACATCCTTTTATTACTGTTCCTTTCACGAACTATCGGGTTATTGTTCTACATAAACAACATTCATCTTATTCTCAAGGAAAATTATTGCATGGGGGTTATGCAACAATCCTTATTTTAATTCTAAACTGATTGACAATCCAAGAACAGATCCGTGGAGATGTGCTGGGACTAACACTCCGTCCATTTAGACTACTTTCCAATTTATAGAAGAGATATCTCATATAAAAAAGGTTAGAGTAGGGGACGCTCTCCTCGGTTATCTCGTTTCACTTTTTCACCCGCTTAACAGAATAGCCTTTGTTGTCGCCTGGGCCGCCAAGACGGATGCTCAAAGCGGCTTTAGGTATTCGCTGATGAGTACGTTGGGGCAGCGCGTGAACATTAGCCTGACTTATAGCTTCAAGCCCTTATAGGTATTCTATGAACCCCTACACCCCACCTAAACCCCAGCCCCAGCAGGTTGTTTCAAGCCCTTATAGGTATTCTATGAACGTTGATGAAAATGTGTTGGCGTCATGAATGTTTCTTGTTTCAAGCCCTTATAGGTATTCTATGAACAATGTGTCGTCACCAAGCCAGCACCCTACCCAATTTGGTTTCAAGCCCTTATAGGTATTCTATGAACCAGCTGAAGCAACTGCAGCAACACCCCCAGCCCTAAGTTTCAAGCCCTTATAGGTATTCTATGAACTGGCGCTGGGTTGTGTATCCCAGCACCACAAAGCTGTGTTTCAAGCCCTTATAGGTATTCTATGAACCAATTCACATATGCATAGTAGAAGTGATACCTATGGGTTTCAAGCCCTTATAGGTATTCTATGAACTAGGCAGCATCAAGCCAATAAGCCGTATTAAGCGTTGTTTCAAGCCCTTATAGGTATTCTATGAACACGATTGTAACAGTGAGCCTAATCACCACCATCATGTTTCAAGCCCTTATAGGTATTCTATGAACCCACGGTGAGTGGTGAGCTATGGCGGCTAATCAAAGTTTCAAGCCCTTATAGGTATTCTATGAACTGATGTCAGCGCGGTTACGGGCACAGGATCACAACGTTTCAAGCCCTTATAGGTATTCTATGAACTTGGATTGATATCGCGTATGAGAGCGTGACTGGAGGCAGTTTCAAGCCCTTATAGGTATTCTATGAACGTGTTAGGTTACCAAGTTCTTGTTTTTGTTCCAACTGTTTCAAGCCCTTATAGGTATTCTATGAACTCGTCGAGTATCGCTTTTATGTTGGCTGGTAGGTTCAGTTTCAAGCCCTTATAGGTATTCTATGAACCGGCTTTGTTAGCACTGAATTAGCCACCCAAATACTGTTTCAAGCCCTTATAGGTATTCTATGAACAGAACTGTTAATAGATGCAGCAATACTTGCGGGTGCTGTTTCAAGCCCTTATAGGTATTCTATGAACAGGCAATGTTCACATAACCAGCCCTTGTCGGTGTATTGTTTCAAGCCCTTATAGGTATTCTATGAACGTATCCTTCATATATATCTCGTTAATTTTATATATGGTTTCAAGCCCTTATAGGTATTCTATGAACCCGTGTCTAGGAGCATGCGGTATGTGCGGTTAGGGTGTTTCAAGCCCTTATAGGTATTCTATGAACTGTTCACCTCCGAACTATATTGTGTATACCCAGTTAGTTTCAAGCCCTTATAGGTATTCTATGAACCCGAGAGCCGCGGTGCTTAAAAGCACATGAATAATAAGTTTCAAGCCCTTATAGGTATTCTATGAACGCGGACTACTCAATCATATTTGCGAATTATGAGCGGTTTCAAGCCCTTATAGGTATTCTATGAACTAGGCAACGACACCAGAAAGGCCAAAACCAACGAGAGTTTCAAGCCCTTATAGGTATTCTATGAACCTAACCGTGGAGCAGGCATAGCTCTATTGGGCTGGGGGTTTCAAGCCCTTATAGGTATTCTATGAACCCCACTTCGAGATTCGGAAAGCCGCCGGATACATCTGGTTTCAAGCCCTTATAGGTATTCTATGAACACAACATTGCAGCTTCTCTCCAGACTGGTGACACTAGTTTCAAGCCCTTATAGGTATTCTATGAACCGGATATTCCTGATGCGCACCACATTTTGACCAGAAGTTTCAAGCCCTTATAGGTATTCTATGAACTC
>Ga0070737_10004701_pt1 | contig 13483 bp, 13 predicted proteins | sample Coa_R1_10_FD_66438 | JGI IMG/M metagenome (GOLD analysis project Ga0070737, IMG submission 66438) | Surface soil microbial communities from Centralia Pennsylvania, which are recovering from an underground coalmine fire - Coalmine... | ecosystem: Environmental > Terrestrial > Soil > Unclassified... | reverse complement strand
TTCCCATCAATGGGAAGGGGGCCAGGGGATAGGTTAGCGGCGAACCACCTGCGGGCGCGGGGCGGCGAAGATGCGTACCAGCGTCAGCACGCCGATGAACGCCGAGGCGCCGAAGTACATCGCGCTGGCCCACGGCTGGCCGGTGTCGCTGCCCGCCAGCAAGCCATGCGCCGTCACCAGCACAAACACTGCGAAGCTGACATAGTGGAGCCTGCGCCAGAACGTATACGATATCCTGCGGCGCAGCCATGAAGTTGCCAGCACTATTGCCATCGCATAGAGCGCCAGCACGCCAAGCGCCACAGGAAGCTCTTTATATGGCTCATTGAAAGGAATGAGCAGGTTCGCCAGCGAGAAGGGCAGGTAGGAATCGAGCACTAATGAGACCAGGTGCAGCGCCAGAAACGCGGCGGTGAGCAGCGCAAGAAACTGATGTGACTCGTCGAGCAACCAGAGGTAGGTTGCGTTGGGGCGACGTTCAGTGCGCGCCATACTGCGGAGCAATCCTAGGCCGACGGTTCCCGTCAGCGTTACATAACACGAAATGGCGGCGGCGCGAGTCACATACCACATCGTCGGATTCGAAGTGGCTGTCGTGACTGTGGCGAGCGTGGTGGATGCAATCATTTGTTGTCTCCTTTGCGGTTGGTATATATGAAGCAGGAACAGGCTCAGATGCGCTCGGTGGCCCAGGCGTCAAGATAGCTCTGGAAATTGCGTGAATGACTGATGGAGCCGGTTCCGAAGGTGAGCAGGAGCGCGACGGGGTAGTCGGCTGGCAGCGTCTTCGCTTGCGGGCCAAGCGGATGAGTGGCATGATCCCAGGCGGCGTTCACCTTGCCGATTGCGCGTTGCGCGCCCCGCAGCAGCGCCAGTTTTGCGGCCACCTCGGCCTGCGTCGCGGTGGGAGCGAGCGCCGTCGCCGTGGCGATCAGCGGCTCCTTCTCCTCGGCGTCGGCTGGTCTGCTGGAAGTTTCCTCATCGGCCATCCACAGGCGAGCGGGCCGTCCGGTGCGCGGATCGAGCAGGTGATGCTGGCGGGCGCCGCCGCGCAGCCACCAGCGACGCACCGCCCCCGATGTAGCAAGACCACCCTGGCTGAAGGTCAGCGTCTCCACATAGGCTGGCTCTGCTGAACCGGTCAGGGCGCCGTCGCCACGCGGATCACGGACGCCCACCGTCCAGCCCTGACCATATTGTGGGCCGCCCTGCGCTCGCAGATCGCCGCCCACATTGATCAACACGCCGGGGAAGCCAGCGCAGTAGCGTTCGAAGGCGACATCAGCCGCCCAGCCCTTCGCAATGCCGCCCAGGTCGAGCGCGACGCCCTCAGGCAGGCGTATCCGCCGCCGCAGGTGATCCAGTTCGATAGCTTGCCATGCGCCGCGCATCATTGTAGGCAACGGCGCGCTGCTCCCCACCTCGCGATGGGCGATCTGCGCGAAATCGCAATCGTAGCCAAGCGCCTCGATCTGCCGAAGCAGGGTTGGGTCGAAGAGACCACCACTGGCCTGCGCCGCCGCCAGCGCGATCTCCACCGCCGTGAAGAGCGTCTCTGAGGCGGCGAACCAGCCTCCCGCTGAGCGATTGAGCAGGCTGATCTCGCTGCCGGGGTCGAAGCGCGAGAGGCGCGCGTTGACCTCTTCGAGCCAGGTCATACACTGCACGGCAGCCGCTTGCGTGCGCTCCAGCCAGGCGTCCGGCATGGCGATCTGCACACTAACCGTCGTGCCCATCATTGGACGCTCCACCGCGATGATCTTGCGTGGCTGTCTGCGTAGCGCCTCATCAGGCGTGAAGACGACGGCCGGTTGATGACTGGGCGCATCGAGCGGGCGCCCAAACACCGTCGGCGCCTCAGGAAGTGTCGCCGCCATCTCAGGATACTCCCGTATTGGTGTTGGGTGTCGCCTGATTTGTCGCGCCCGTGTTGGAACCACTGTTGGAACTGCTCGATGTGCTGGAGCCGCTTGGCGTGGTATTGGAGCCATTGGAGCCGTTGGAACTGCCGGACGACGTGGAACTGCCGCTGGTGGTCGTGGTGGTCGAAGCTGCGCTGGCCGTCGGCTTGTGATTGGTCAGCATCCATGCGCCTGTGAAGACTGCCAGCGAGGCGGCCACCAGCGCCCAGCGAAGCGCCTTGCGTGGGCGTGCGACGGGCGCCTGTGGCGAGGGCAGGGCGGCTGCGGCGGCCACTTTGCGTCCCGCCCCTGCGATGGTGACATCGCCAAGCGGGCGCGCCACGCAGCTCAAAACCTCGCCAGCCGCGCGTTGCGCCTGCGTCAGCCCGCTATCTGCGCCACGGTTTACCTGTCCGGCCACCAGACGCAGTTTGCAGGTGGCGCATATCCCTGTGCGACAGTTGAACGGCGGGCGATAGCCGTTGCGCTCCAGGGCTTCGAGCAACGTCTCATGCGAACTGGCGGTGAGGACGGCGCCGCTCTCGGCCAGGCGAACGCGGACAGTGGCGGACGGGATGGCGCTCAGGCGAATGGAGGCGGCGCTCTCGCGACGCATCTCGCCGAAGCTCTCGGAATGGAACTGCGCCACAGGCACGCCGCGTTGAAGCAGCAGATGCTCCATCGTGCGCTTCAGGCGATCCGAGCCACACACAAACCAATGCGCTGTAGAGGTTGAATGACCAACCGACGCTAGAATGCGCTCCGCCGACATGCGATTGCCATGCGAGGAGATATAATGCCATTGGGTCAACCACTGACGCTGTGGGTCGAGCGTGGAGAGCGCGCGGCCATAGATGGCGTCGTCGGGCGAGCGGTAGGCGTAGTGAAGCTGGACTTGCAGACGCAGCGAAGGCGCCACCTTCGCCAGCGCCCGCAGCATCCCCATGATCGGCGTGATGCCGCTGCCCGTGGCGACGAAGACCAGCGTACTCCCTGGCGCCAGGCGCGAGGGTAGGGTGAAAGAGCCGAGCGGCGCGCTGCACTGGAACGTGGCGCCGATCTGCGCGTTGGCGTAGAGATAGTTCGATGCGGCGCCGCCCTCCTGCCGCTTGATGGTGATCTCCCAGGGGGAATCGGGGCTACCGTCGCCACAGAGCGAGTACGAGCGGTAGATCAATCCGCGTGGGCTTGGCAGCGCCAGTGTGATGAATTGTCCCGGCCGATAGGGCACGGGCGGGCGCTGTGAACCTGGCAGCGCCAGCCAGATCGTAATGGCGTCCTGTGCGGCCTGCGCGCGGCCCACCACCTGCGCGGCAAACCACCCTGGCGGCGTCTGCTGAACCTGTGGCGCGCGTTGGGCGTTGGGCGCTGGGATGGCGGCGGATGACCGCATGGGATGTAGTGCCCCGTGCGCGGTTCCTCGTGGAGTGGGCGCCATAGAATAACCTGCTTTCCTCGGGAGCCGTCGTGCCGCTCCTTCTGCTGTGTTGACTCTCATCCGCGCCAGACGTTTTCAAGCCTGTTGTCAGGATACATTGCTCTCAGGATGTTCACCAGTGAACATGCCACTTATTAGTGTGTACGGCGCGCGTTGCGGGAGGTTGAGTGGTGTCGCCAGATGGTAAAGAGTGTGGTATCTTTTCCAACGAAGCACGAACCGCTCATGTTCCCGATGTTTCATGTTTCCCATCATACGCCCTATAGATAAAAAAACCATGAGCGTTTCGCATAAAAATGATGAGAAATGGCGTGTTGGTGTTTCGCTTATGTGCTTATGTGGATTATGTCATCTCGTGACCAATGTTTTAGAAGTTTCTGAACATTCAGTATTGACAAAAATTTCTGAATGTTGTATGCTCATTCCTGGGTACAGAAGTTGCAAAGTACCCTGCCAACCAAAAGGCAATACCAAGACCAACAACACAGTATGGCGCGCAAGCAGGCGTGGGCAGACAACGGAGGGCAAGAATGGCGGATCCACTGGCGCTGACTCCTGGCATGCAAGAGTTTATCGAAAACATGGGGCTTTTCTTTGAACGCTTCGATCTGCCGCGCATCGCCGGACGTATTCTGGGTCTGTTGCTGCTTGCCAGCCGCCCGCTGACGCTTGACGACATGGCTGACGCCTTGCAGGTCTCGCGCGCCTCCGCGTCCACCAACGCCCGGATGGCAGTGGCGTTTGGGATGGCAGAGCAGGTTGGCGTGCCGGGGGATCGGCGCGACTACTACCGCTGGCCGGACGACGGCTGGGGCACTCAGCTCAACCTCAACATTGAAGCCTTGAAGGCTATCGCCGCCATCGTCAATCGTGGGTTGGATGCGCTGACCCCAGATGATGACGTGGCGCGTGTACGTCTCGAAGAAGCCCGCGAGTTTTGCGCCTTTTTAGACGCCGAAATGAAAGGCATGCTCGAACGCTGGGGCGTCTATCGTCGTCAGCTTCGGCAGGAGAGTTCCGGCGCCAGCGAACCAATGACCGGCACAGACGCTTGAAACCGTTGTTCGACTGTTGTTCGATTCTCATGTGATGGTGTGTGGGCCAGCTTGCCCAGCGCCAGGAGCAGAAACGTATGGCTGCGATTGTGGCCACCAACGCTTTGACGAAACACTACGGCTCCAGCCGCGGCATCATTGATGTGACCTTTGCCATTGAAGAAGGCGAGGTCTTTGGCTTCCTCGGCCCCAACGGAGCGGGTAAAACGACCACCATCCGCTCGCTGATGGGCATGCTCCGTCCCACATCGGGCACGGCGACCATCAATGGCCTCGATTGCTGGAGCCAGTCTACCGAGGTTCACCGACTGGTGGGCTACCTCCCCGGCGAGTTCTCGTTTGATCCCAAACTCACCGGCGCGCAGATCATCGAATACCTTGCGCACCTGCGCGGCGGCGTTGATCAGAACTACACGCGACAACTGATCGAACGACTCGAACTCGATCCCAGCAAACGTTTCCGCGAGTATTCGCGCGGCAACAAGCAAAAGGTGGGCCTGGTACAGGCGTTTATGGCAAAGCCACGCCTGCTGATCCTCGACGAGCCAACCAGCGGCCTCGATCCACTCAATCAGCAAGAGTTTTACAAGCTGGTCGCCGAGACACGCGCCGACGGGCGCACTATTTTCCTCTCCTCACACATCCTGCCGGAGGTGGAGCATACCTGCGACCGCGTGGGCATCATCCGCGAGGGGCGATTGGTAAAAGTTGACGAGGTGGCCAACCTCAGGGATTTGCGCCAGCATGCGCTCGACATTCGCTTCCCCGGCAAGGCCGACGCCGCCTGGTTTGCCAATCTGCCGGATGTCACCTCCGCCACGACGCCAGAGCCAAACGTCGTTCGCGTAAACGCCCATGGCGAGATTCCCGATGTATTAAAGGCGGCGGCGGAGCATGGAGCCATCGCCATTGAATCGCACGAGCCAAGCCTGGAAGACATCTTCCTGCGCTTCTACGGCCCTGACGGCGGCGCGCCGGCGGCGCAGCAAGCCGCCTCGGTTCGGAGCTAACAGAAAGGCTGGAGGCAACAATGGCAACCGGAACTGTCTCGCAGACACCAGCACAAACGTGGGAAACGCCGAAAGCCGTCAAGGCGATTAAATCGCTGAAAACATCAGGCTCCTTCTGGTTTGGCTCCGTCTTTACCAAATCGCTGCGCCAGGCGCGCACACCAATTCTGGCGTGGGGCATCGGCATGGGCTTCCTGACCTATGTTGTGTATGCGGCGCTCAAGAGTGTGCTGGGTACTCCGGCGACGGCGAACGCAGCGCAGCAGCTTGCAGAGAGCTTCCGTTTCTTCGGCGATCCCGTGGCGGTGGGGACGCCAGGCGGCTACTTCACCTGGAAGTATGGGCCGTTCATCCCGCTGATGGTGGGCATCTGGGCGGTGCTGGCGGGCGCGAACATGACACGCGGCGAAGAAGAGCGCGGGTCGCTCGATCTGCTGCTGGCAGAGCCGATCTCGCGCACACGAGCTCTGGTCGAGAAGATTGGCGCTTTTGCCGTCGCGCTGCTGATCATCGGCTTCTTCATCGCGATAGGGGCGCTGCTTGGCGCAGCCAGCATCAAAACGCCAGTGAGCGTTGGGGATGCGCTGCTAGCAGGATTGAACATCAGCCTGGTGACGTTCTTCTTTGGCATGCTGGCGCTTTTCATCTCGCAGTTCACGCGAACGGGTGGATCAGCGGCCGGATGGGCGGGCGGCCTGATGGCGCTCTCTTTCGTCGTGGATGGTATTGGCCGCGCGATCAACAACGCCGAGTGGCTACGACGTCTCTCGCCCTTGTACTACTATGACCTGAGCAAACCGTTGATTCCCGGCTATGGGACAAACGCGGGCGCGATGATCGTGCTGCTGGCGCTGGGGGTGATTCTGGCGGTGGTCAGTGTGCCGCTCTTTGCCCAGCGCGACCTGGGCGGCATTGCGCTGGCATGGCTCTTCCCCCAGGAAGTAAACAAGCCACGCCTGAGCGTGTCGCAATCGCTGGCAAGCGCCAACCGCGATTTCTCGACACAGAGTGTGGGCCTGCGGGCGCTGGCGGCGCAGGGCGCATCAGCCTTCTGGTGGATCGTCGGGTTGACGGCCTATACTCTGCTGCTCGCCGGAATTACGAAGACGATGATCACGCAGATGAGTTCGTTCTTCAGTTCGCCGCTGCTGGCCAAGTTGTTTAACGGCTCGAATTTGGCGACGAACAACGGCTTCCTCAATTCCCTGGTGTTTAGCCTGTTGCCGGTGGGGATGGTGTTCTTTGCTGTGGTGATGGCGTTTGGCTGGGCAAGCGACCTTGACAACAAGCGCGTTGAGACGACGCTGAGTGCGCCGTTGCCTCGCTGGCGGATGCTGCTCGAACGCTTCGGCGTGGTCGTGCTGTTTAGTGTACTTGCAGCGTTCTTCGTCTGGCTGGGCGTGGTGGTCGCAGCGGTGATGACCGGCCTCTCGATAGATGTCGGCGGGGTCGCCGCCGCCTCGTTCGGCGTATTGCCGTTGGAGTTGATTGCTGCAGGGCTGGTCTATGCGCTGGCAGGGCGCCTCTCGGCGTACACCACGCTGGGCATCGTCGGCGGACTGGTGTTGATCTCCTTCTTCATGTCGTTCCTGAAAGAGCTGCTCAAGCTGCCTGATTGGGCGGAGAACCTTTCGATCTTCCAGCAGTATGGCGCCCCGCTGACCAATGGAATCAACTGGGGCGCAACCATTGTGATGCTGGTGATCACAGTCGCCTTTGTGGTGATTGGCGCCTGGCAGTTTAGCCGGAGCGACGTAAAATAGCCGGTTCACTGCCCTGAGGGTTTGCCTCAAGGTGTGAAGTCTGATACCCTAGAGCGCAAGCGCGAGTGTGCGGTCGAGCCATTCGTGCTTGCGCTCTCTTCACGGCCTGTTTTGTGCAGGCAGAGTGGCTGGAGTGAACCCTCATCGCAAACGCGAAACAAACCGCCGACAAGCATTGAAAACGAGTATCCGATATGGTACGCTGGTGGTATGGTTGTGTAGGTGTGCAGGCGGCGGGCGCTGTTTGTCCTCCCCCGTTGTATTAGCCGCTCCCTGGAGTATGGTTAGAAGCGACGCCGCGTCAGATAGCGATGCGCGTCCGAGAGAGGAGTCTTCCTATGAAGCAATCGCTCAGCGATTTCAAGGCGTTCATTCTGCGTGGGAACCTGGTAGACCTGGCGGTGGCTGTCGTGATCGGCGCCGCATTTAGCGGTGTGATAACGGCGTTTGTCTCCGACATTATCACGCCACTGCTCGGTATCCCTGGCAAGGTAGACTTTTCGTCGGTGTACTTTACGATACACGGCAGCGTCTTCCGCATTGGCCTCTTCATCAATGCGCTGATCGCCTTTGTGATCATCGCGGCAGTACTGTTTTTCTTTGTCATCAAACCGGTAAACGCCCTGTTGGAGCGTTTCAAGCCCACGCCAGAGGCGCCCACCGAGACTAAAGATTGCCCCTACTGCCTCAGTAGCATTCCGGTCAAGGCGACCCGCTGCGCCTTCTGCACCTCGCAACTGACCGATGCGCCAGCCAAGGCTATCTCGACCACCAAGCCCAAACCGTAGAGGTAGGGGACTGGCAGGCGGTTGAAACCGCGCCTACGGGCCTGCGGCCACGAAGTCCGCCTTCGCGGACTGGTGGCCGCCAGCAGGAGAGACTCACAGCCTCTATGGTATTCCCCACAGCCAGTGTCACTTTACTATCACCAGATAGCTTTCAATGAAGGCGATGGCCGGACAGGCGGCGTAGGGTGGGCAGATGAGGCTCCCGGTGAAACTCAATTGCGCCTCGCCGTTGCCCTGCGCCACGAATCGCCAGACGCACGCCTGATGTTGCGCGTCATACCAGCTTTTTGTGTTCAGCGCAACGAGGATATTCGTCTCGCTGAGCGGTTCCAGCATCCATCGCGCCGAGGCGCGCAGGCGAACCTCAAGAACTTGCCCAACCCGCATGCTCACCTTCTGTGCGTAGGGTGGGGTGGGCTGTGAGGTCGGCCGTGGGCCAGGGGTCAACACGATGGGCGTCCCCGGCGCGCGGGGCGTACTCTCTGGCGTCGCGTTCACATAGCTGGTGGCGACGGGGTTCGCCACGCCCGTCGAGACGGCGGTTGGTGGGACTGTGGCGCCGGAGGATGGCGTGGGTGTTGAGGCGCTCGTCTCGTCCGTAACGATGACATTGGCGGGTGGCAGATGCGCAGGCGGATGTTGTGTGTCGCAGCCGTTCAGCGACGGGCTGCCGGGCATAGGCGTGGTTTTAGCTGGCGTGGCGCTGGCATACGACGCGCCCACACCGCCGCATGCCGTGAGGAGCAACGCTAGTAGCGTCAAGAGCAGGCACGCGGAGCCCCTGATGCGCAGTGTTGGAGTGTTCGAGCTGAGAGAAGACATCATAGACAATCGCCTCCTATGGCTCCTATGGTCAAGCTTGCCCCATATATCCCCCCACTCGTAACGCGCTAACACCTCTATTAGTTCCCTAACGCCCTCCATCTCTCAACACAATCTTCTCTACTGGATTGGGTTGAGCAGGGTCATCTGAGAACGAAACGCCGTCTGGGGAAACATGTTCCCAGACGGCGTTGTTTCGCATCCCCTTCGCCAGTGGATACTGGTTCGTGCGGCGCTCAGTCTGTCAGCGCGCACTTCTCAAGGATAGCCGTATTCCCCTGCTTGACAATCTGCCAGACCGTCTCCGGCTGGGAGCCATTGGCCAGGGTAATCCACTGTTGAAGCACGTTGTCGGCGTTGTAGGATGGCGTCAACTGCTGCCAGGTATTTTGCCCCGGCGCCCAGGCGTAATACGCCGCGTCCTGCATCGTCACTGTATAGCTGGCGCCATTTTGGAGCGTCTCCGTCTTCACGATGGTCTTATCGAACAGCATGACAATGGAGCCATCGCTCAGTGTTCCTGTGACGCCCATAGAGAACACTGGCATATCCAGTCCGGAAGGCACACCTTTTTGCGCGGCTTCCTGCCAGGAGTGGCCGTTGTCTACGCTGACGAACACATCGCCAGGCGCGCCCGCTCCTGGGGCAAAGGGCGGAGGCAGAGGAGCGCCGTTGCCCGTCGGCGTCGGAGTGGCGTAGGGCAGGTAGCCGAATTTCATTTCATAGAGAGCAACCTGCCCATTTGCAGAAGACGCCGCCAACAGGTTGTACTCCGCGCCGCTGACATTTGGCTGCGCTGGCGGCGTATTGAAGACGCCTTCGTTTGTCCAGTGGGCGCCGTCGTCGTCGCTGCGCCAGAGGTAGGGGGTATAGGCTTGGCCATCGCCGCTCTTCGCTGTCGCAGGGAGGGAGACGGTGAACAGCGTCGAGCCGGTTGGAGTGGCGACAAATTGCGAGTCTTCCACGGCTTGGCCCTGCGCGGCGATAGCGCTATCCACTGGCTGCCAGGTAAAGCCGCCATCGGCGCTGCCCATCAGACGACCCACCTGCGACGCCTCGCCATTGACATCGGGCTGGGCGAACGCGAAGAGTCGAGTTCCAGCCACCTGCAACGAGCTGCTGAAGTAGACGCTTAGTTTCACATTGTCCACCAGCGAGAGGTGTGTCCAGTGGGCGCCGCCATCGCGGCTGCTGTATTGGAACGTACACGAGTAGCCACCCGACGAGGGGGTTTCCGCAGAAAGCTGGCGCGCATGGCCCAGTGTCATGGCGCCGCCGAGGTTCGACGCCGGGCAGTTGGGATTCGACTGATCGGAACTCTCCGTCAGGATAATAATATGCGGGTCAAGCGGGCTAATGTGTATGTAGCCGTTCAGCGGAAACCCGGCGGGGAAATAACGCGTGGGGAGCGAGATGGTCGTCCATGTCTGCCCACCATCGTCCGAGCGTTGCATCTTCGCGCCGTCCGAACCTATGGTTCGGTAGATCACCTGGACGTTGCTTGGAGCAACCACATAGCCGGTCGCGTTGGTACCTGATTTGAAGGGGAAGCGATTCACCACCTGCCAGTGGCCGTTGGCGCCCAGATAGCGGGTGGCCGGGCCGGTTGAGAGGTGATGGTTTTTGCCACCCAGGGTATAGAACAATGCGCCAAACAGCGCGACGATCAGCACCGCCGCCGCCAGGGCGCTCACCCCTTGAATGAGTCGGCGGCGCGGGTGGGCTTGTGGACGACGTGCGGATGGCGCAACAGCGATGTAGCCGCTGTCATCCTGCATATAGGAGCCAGGCGCTCCTTGTGGCCCGCGTTGGGTATCGAATGGGTTCTCCTGCTCGTAATTGGGCGTCATGCGAACCTCTTTTTCACTACGAATGGTAGGTGTGTCGAAAGTCTCGACCATATGTGGCGCCGCCGGAACGTCTGGCGTAGCGCGCTCATCGAGATCGGGTTGAGCGTCGAACGCGGCGACACGGCTGGCGATTGACTGAAAGGAAAGGAAGGGCGCGACCCCCGTTGGAACCGCATAAGCGCGGCGCAAGGCGTTTTCGGTCGCCTCATACGTCGCAAGCTGGGCCTGGCACGAGGCGCATCTTGCAACATGAGCGCGCAGCGCGTTCATACCGTCCTCGCCAAGCGGCTTACTGCCGTTCAGGCCAACAACGTCGTGCTGCGCATCCGCCAATGGAGTGGATGTGGTCAGCAGCGGCAGCCAGTCGGCGAAGCGCACGCAGTCCGGCCCTGGGCGTGGGATGTTTGCTTCCCAGGTGTGCTCTGTCATGAGCGTGGCTCCTCTCTGGCTGTTGGCGAGCTAGATTGCAATGCGACTGGCGTATTGCCGATGACGCTGATATGGGTGTCGGCGTTCTGCGCGAGGTAACGCTCGCGCAGGCGCTGCTTGGCGCGGCTCAGCCGCTTTTTTGCGGCTGACGGCGTGGCGTCGATCACCTGAGCAATCTCCGCCGTGGTGAAGCCGTGCACCACGCTCAACAGCAGCGTGGCGACGTCTTCCGGGGCAAGCGTGGCCAGCGCCGCGCCAAGCGCCTGCCCCTCGATCACCTGATCCTCGAACGACTCGGTGAATGGCTCGTTGAACGCCGTGGAAGAACTTCCGTGCTGTCCACCGTGTTCGGGCGGGCCGGGCGATGCGCCTGACTGTGCGCCGACAACTCCCTCTGCTTGCGCATCGAGCGATTCCCATTGGATGAGGTTGCGCCTGCGTAATGCGGAGACGGCGCGTTGGTACGCCGTGTGAAAGAGCCAGCGCCGGATTGCGTCGTCGTCGGGCCGTGTCTGGGTCTGCGCTGTGACGAACGGCGGAGCCGCACGCAAGGCGGCGCGCCAGGCGTCGCAGAACACATCTTGCGTGAGGTCGCGCGCATGTTCGTCGTTGCGCACGAAGCCACGCAGAAAGGCATAGAGCGGCCACTGATAGCGGTTGAGTAGATCAGTGAACGCAGCCTCACCCAGCGGCTCGCTTTCGATGCTTTCCCATGGCGCTGGCCGCGCGGGGGAACGTGAGACGCCGAACGGCCCGGACGGATTCCGCGACGCATCACGCATGGCGTAGCCTTTCGATGTAGTCGGTGTAACGGATGACATGGCCTATTCCTGTGGCTCCGCCCGCGCCACGTCTGCGGGCCGAGGCAGGGTATATCACAACGCTCAGAGGGGGTCGCGCGCCTCCCTACTGTGGCTACCGCACGAGGACGCCACAGGGGGACATAGATAGGCGCCTGTCGCCTGTAGCATTTTCTCCTATGGAGTACAACGTTATGTCGTTATGTCGTGCGGAAAGGTTTTGATGAGAAGTCATTAGTGATTGTGCTGGTATCATCATTTGACAATGAGGCATGCGGCGGGGTATACTTGTGGGGTAAGGCGCTCTTCGAGAGGAGCGCGCCGTATGGTGACCGTAGCTCAACTGGCAGAGCGTCAGATTGTGGCTCTGAAGGTCGCGGGTTCGAGCCCCGTCGGTCACCCCTATTTCCACTAAAATGCCCTGAACGCTGATGTTATCGGCGCGCAGGGCGTTGGCATATCTATGTTCTTGTGAGGCTCTGGGAGCTCGGTTTATAGTAGAAATAAGAAATACTGGCTGATTATCCACACCTCACCCGTGAGGAGATCCTCATTACCATCGCTTACGCTGCCCAACTTGTTCACGTCCAGCGCTAGGGCATTCTTGATATAGTGGCATTAACTTGATCAACAGCCACCTTATGCAGGATCGGCAGGCTACGCCATCGCCCACTTCTCGCGGTAGTCGGGGATGTAGACCATCGCCAGCGCGTCGAGCGCTCGCGAGGTCAGCCGGGTCAGCCGCGCCATGTTCTCCTCGTCCTCGGCAGTGAACTTGCCCTCGTAGCGATCCGACGCCTGAATCAGGCCGTAGTTCAGACCATCCGTGCCAATGAGCGGGACGGCGAGCCAGCCACGCATGGGGGGATGCTGGCCCTGTTGCGTCCCAAATTTCTTCCACGCGGGATGCGCTCCAAGTTCGGCTTGCGTCAGGCGCATTGGCCTGTTGACCTGGGTAATGTAGGCATCGTAAAAGCGTTTGAGTTCGGGGCGCTCGGTCTCTTGAATAGTCGTGCGCGCGTTGCGATAGGTGTTGACAAGTGAGTGGCGTTCGTCGCTCATGAAAACTCTCACATGTTGGATGCGCATCTTATCCTTGGTTCTGTCTATATAGGAAATGCGTCCAACATCTGCCGCCGCCGTGACCGTTTCTGCTTTGGGCGTAGGCGCGCCTAGAGCGTATCACATGTCTGCTTCTAACGCTACTTGTCATTAGGGGGGGTAGGGACTACCTGATCAGGCTACATTCCAAACCGGGCGCGCAACTGTTCGAGCGTTTCGACGCCTGTATAGGGAAGCATCGCTTCGAGCGTAGCGCTCTCGGCGCTGGCGATGGCTTGCTCCATCTCGGCAGGCAAACTACCAAACCTGCCGCGCAACACCATAACGATGGACTCCCGAAGCGCCAGCGCCCTACCTTGCTCAAGGCCCTGCTCAAGGCCCTGCTCTAGGCCCTGCTCTAGGCCCTGCTTTCTGCCAGCCTCAATTCCTTGTTCGAGCCACGCCTGTGCCCACTCCTGGTAAAGCGGCGATGACTCTAACAGCTCTTGCGACATATGCAACCTCCTGAGCAATGCTCTTGCTCCATCCTGGCCAATCACTCGCGACGCCAGAATGCCTAAGAGCG
>Ga0070737_10004699_pt1 | contig 13488 bp, 10 predicted proteins | sample Coa_R1_10_FD_66438 | JGI IMG/M metagenome (GOLD analysis project Ga0070737, IMG submission 66438) | Surface soil microbial communities from Centralia Pennsylvania, which are recovering from an underground coalmine fire - Coalmine... | ecosystem: Environmental > Terrestrial > Soil > Unclassified... | reverse complement strand
GTGCGCGCGCCACTATGGCAAGCCGATTCGCTTTCATCTCAAAATCGATACCGGCATGGGACGGCTCGGTATGCCGCCCGATTTACTGGGCTCATTTATTGAGCGGCTGAACGAGTTAAATCAAGGATCGGACTGCCCACAGAATGCGCTGGAGCTTTCCGGCTTTTTTACCCACCTCGCCTCGGCTGAAGATCTGGTGGCGACACAGACGGACGAGCAATTGGCGCGTTTCCGATCAGCGCTCGAACGCCTGCGGTCGCTGGGCGTGCACCCCGAGTGGGTCCACGTCTCGAACAGCGCGGCATTGCTGGCCCGCACCGATATTCCGGAGAATCTTGTTCGCGTGGGAGCGCTCCTTTATGGATATTGCCTGCCCCTGCTCTTCCCTCCTAACTCCCGGCCGCTGTCTTTGCCTGTCTTCGAGCCAATCCTTTGCCTGAAATCCCGCGTGGTGTTTCTGAAGGATCACCCGGCGGGCGCGCCCCTGGGCTATGGCGCTTCGTTTTTCACTCGCCGGCCTTCCCGTATTGCCACAGTCCCGGTCGGCTATGCAGACGGGTTGAGTCGCGGGCTCTCCAATCGCGGCCATATGATCGTGCGCGGCCAATACGCGCGCATTGTCGGCAACATCAGCATGGATCTGACGTTGATTGATGTGACGGATATACCCGGCGTTTCAGTGGGGGATGAGGTGACTCTGATTGGCAAATCGGACGGAGCATCGATTACCGCCGCCGAACTTGCCCGGCTGCTTGGGACAATCCCTTACGAGGTGCTCTGCTCGATTGGCAAGCGCGTGCCGCGCATTTATGTGGATTAAGGACGCAAGAGACTACGGTTGCTGAAGACGAGTTGAAGCTGCGCTAAATAGCTCCGGGAAGAGCCGCCGATAAATGGCGACGCCCAGGGCGGCGTGCATGCCCATTTCTTCAAGAACCTTTATTTCCTCGTCTGTCGTAATTCCGCCCGCCGCTGTGATCGGCAGTGCCGTGACCTGCCGCAGCTTGCGGAACCAGTCAAGGCGCGTGCCTTGATGTTTCCCTTCCACATCGATGCAGGTGCACAGGAATTCCGAACAGTAGCGCTCGAGCTGCGGCAGCGCCTCACCTGAGGTAAGCGGCAACACTTCCTTCCAGCCGTGGATTGCCACATGATCATCGAGGCAATCCACGGCGATCATGAGCTTTTGCCAGGGAATCGCCGCCGCGAGCTTTTCAAGAAAGGGGTGATCGATTCCCTGCCCCATGAAGGCTGAACTGCCCACAATCACCTTCACCGCCCCCTGATGAATCACTTCCTGCGCCCGCTCGACGCTGCGGATTCCACCGCCCACTCGGCAAGGCTTGCGGACGGCAAGCTTCTGGATAATATCGGCCTGGGCGGGGCGTCCCATGGCAGCATCAAGATCAATAATCTGAAGTTGAGGGAATGCGGCGAAGCGTTCGAGGACAGCAAGAGGCTCAGGCAACTCCAGAACTTTTGAGTTTTCCTGGCCCTGAACAAGCTGCACAACCTTGCGGCCCATCAAATCGATGCAGGGGATAATCACAACAGTCTGATGATTCAGGTGGATGAGGAACTCACGACAGCCTGCCGAGGACTTCCAGCACCTCGCCAGGTGAAGGCTGGGTTCCGATCTCGTAGACCTTCGACCAGGCGATTTTCCCATTTTTATCTACCACAAAGATCGCCCGATCGTTGACAAAAGGAATCGTATGCCTGGCAGGAGGGAACACACCATAAGCCTCCGCCACCTTTGCATAAGGCCAGCGATCGGTGGCCATAGGAAAGCTCACTCCGCCCAGTTCCTTCTGAAAGGCCTGGTGCGAAAACACCGAATCGGTTGAGATCGCCACAACCTCTGTCTCGGCATTTCTGAATTTCTCGACCTCTTCCTGAAAGGCTGCCAGTTCGCTCTCACATACGGGCGTAAAGTCGAGAGGATAAAAAAGAATGACGACGTTTCTGCCCCGGTGGGCTGAAAGCTGAAATTCGCCCTGAGTGTCGCCCGTGGAGCACGCCACTCTGAAATCAGGAGCCGCATCGCCAACTTTAAGCGCCATTCATAACCTCCAGAAAACAGATTGATTCATTGCTAAAATGAAGCAATGATTCAATCTGCTACTTGTTGTTTTGGCTATCCACAAGCTGTTTGGCTCTCTCAGCCGCGCGGACGACAGCCTTGATAAGCGTGACGCGCAGGCCTCCTTCTTCAAGTTCAAGCAGGCCGTCGATGGTGCAGCCTGCCGGCGTGGTTACCATATCCTTCAGCTTTGCAGGATGTTCGCCGCTTTGCAGCACCAGGGCCGATGCGCCGAGCAGAGTCTGCGCCGAAAGTTCTGTAGAGAGCTCACGCGGCAGGCCCAGCTTCACCCCCGCCTCAGCGAGAGACTCAATGATCGTGTAGACGTAAGCCGGACCGGAAGCAGAAAGCCCTGTGATGGCATCCATATGCTTCTCGTCTACGGTCACGGTGCGCCCCATCGAACTGAAAACTCGATTCGCCATTTTCAGGTCAGCATCCGTGGCGTGCTTGCCGCGCGCCAGGGCAATCATCCCATGACGGATAAGGCAGGGCGTATTCGGCATGGCCCGCACGACCCGCACCGGGAAAGGCAGTTCCCGTTCAATGAATTCATTGGTGACTGAAGCCGCTGCGGAAATCAGCAGCACATCTTTGCGAAGGTCTTTCTTGACTTCCTGAAGAAACCCCTTCACCTGCTGTGGCTTCAGACAAATCAGCACCAAATCGGCGCCCAAAACCGCCTCGCGATTATTGGTGCCCGCCTTGATGCCATACTTTTCCGCAATGTAATCGGCGCGCGGCTGGTGGGCCACGGTCGCAACAACGCGGTTGACGGGAACCAACTGCGAGCCCAGAACGCCGGAAAGCAGTCCCTCTCCGAGCTTCCCTGCCCCAATCACCGCCAGGCGTTTTACCGAAGCGTGCCCGTCTTTTGCAAGATCGAGCCCTTTGGACGATTCCATCCTGGTTTTCATAAAGTTGAATTAAACGATGAGTTTTAGTTTCCGCGCTTCAACTAGCGGCGCGCCTGAGCCTGCGCCGCCGTGGCCTCTTCTGCCGGGCGATTCCAGGCCATCATCTTGCGCAGTTCGGCGCCGACTTTCTCGATCAGATGATCCTGCGCCCTGGCGCGCAACTCCAGGAACCGCTTGCGGCCAGTCTCGTTTTCCTTCATCCATTCCCGGGCAAAAGTTCCATTCTGAACGTCCCCCAACACTTTTTTCATCGTATCGCGCACGTGCTGATCAATCACCAACGGGCCGCGTGTATAGTCGCCGTATTCTGCCGTATCGCTCACGGAATAGCGCATATACTTGATGCCGCCCTCGTAAATGAGGTCCACAATCAATTTCAATTCATGCAGGCACTCAAAATAGGCAATCTCCGGCTGGTAGCCCGCGTCCACGAGCGTCTCAAAAGCTGAAGTAATCAGCGCCGAAACGCCGCCGCACAGCACCGCCTGTTCGCCAAAGAGGTCCGTCTCCGTTTCCTCCTTGAACGTGGTGCGAATCACTCCTGCCTTCAGACACCCAATGCCCTTCGCATAAGCCAAGGCTGTTTTCTCCGCATTTCCTGAAGCATCCTGCTCAACAGCCAGCAAAGCAGGCACACCGATGCCCTCCTTGAAAAGCTCCCGCATGCGATGACCCGGCGATTTGGGCGCAATCATCACCACGTCCACTTCCGGCGAAGGCACAATTCCCTTGAAGTGAATGTTGAACCCGTGCGCGAACAGCAGCGTCTTGCCTTTGCCTAGATGCGGCGCAAGTGATTCCTGATAGACCTTGGGCTGAACGTGGTCTGGAATCAGAATCACAATGACGTCGCCCCTTTTTGCCGCTTCCGAAGGATCAACAACTTCCAGCTTCTGCGCCCGCGCTTTCTCGCGTGAAGCGCTCGACGCCGGCAGGCCGATGATCACTTTATGACCGGTGTCGCGCAGATTGAGGGCGTGGGCGTGCCCCTGACTGCCGTATCCAATCACCGCGATGGTTTTCCCAGTCAGATATTTCGGGTCTGCATCCGATTCGTAGTAAACCTTGGCCATGAATTCCTCCTGTAGATTTGCTCTTGTCCTTGCAAGATGCGGATCGGTTTATTTGTGAAGTTCGATGGCGACAACGCTGCCGCTTTCGACGCTCCCCTGAGCGCCGTTCCCTGCGGGCGCAAGAGCGATTTGCAGTATCCTTCAGGATACCATCTCTTGCGCTTTCATGAAGTTGAATTCTGTTATTGCAGCGCCGCGCCCGCTGGATTCGCTTCTGAGCTTCGGGTAGTTTTGACGCAAGCGAAGCGCAAAAACTTGTGCCGATCTGTTTCCGAACCCGCCGCGTGAGGCTCAGGATAAGAGGGAATTTCAAAAAGCGCTTTGCCGTGGCTGGCAAAAATTGTTTTGGCGCCCGGGAAGAGCTCCTGCCATCGGTCAGCATCCCGCGAGCCAGGCTCCCCATCGACGAAAACGAACGAGGCTGAATGCGAAGGCTCATGCCGATAATAGGCTACGTGTTGGACGCCTTCGGTCCGGCGCAGGAAATTGAAGTGATGCTCCACGTCCGCTTCCGGCGTTTCAACGACCACAATCAGCTTGTAGCCTTCCGGCGCCGAAGACATCGCCAGTGTAAGCAAGCGAATTCCCTTGCGACGAAAAATGTTCATGAGCCGGCAAACGACAATGAAATCATTTTCCGTTTCGATGGTAAACAGCCATTTCATACTTGGCTCTCCTCTGCCTCTGAAGCGCGCGGGCGGTCAAAGCTTTCGCATGCCTTCTACACTGCCCACAGGTCATCCAGGACTTCTTCCTCTTCCAGGACCACGCGCGGCGGCTCAACAATCATCTCGGCGAGCGATGCTCCGGGCGGAACGATCGGATAAACGTTCTCGGCTGGGTCAACCCAGAAATCCACCAGGCAAGGCTCGCGATGGCTCAGCATGTCGCGGACCGCATCTTTAACCCCGTCACGATGCTCTACGCGCATGCCCCGAATGCCATAAGACTCCGCCAACTTGGCAAAATCCGGAGCGAAATTCAGGTCAATGTCGCAGTACCGCTTTTCAAAAAAGATCTCCTGCCACTGCCGGACCATTCCCAGAGAGCGGTTGTTAAGAATCGCAATTTTAACCGGAACGCGATATTGCGCAATCGTCGCCAGGTCGTTCAAAGTCATCTGGAAGCCGCCATCGCCGACAATGGCAATGACCTGCCGATCCGGAAAAGCCAACTGCGCGCCCATGGCGGCCGGAAAGCCATAACCCATAGCGCCCAACCCGCTTGATGAAAGCCAAGTGCGCGGCTGGTAAAAGTCATAAAATTGCGCCGCCCACATCTGGTGCTGGCCCACGTCCACAGCGACGATGGCGTCTTCATCCGCGTAACGGGAGAGCATCTCAATCACGTATTCCGGCTTGACGTTGGGCGCAGACTTATCGTAGTTCAGCGGGTGTTCGTTGCGCCATTCCTCAATGCACGCCAGCCACGCCTGCCGCCGGGTATTTTCAGAGGAACTACTGATGCGCTTGCGCAGCGCAGACACCAGGGCGCTCAGAGTGGCCCGCGCGTCACCCACCAGGGCCAGATCGACGGGAACATTCTTGCTGATTTCCGAAGGGTCCACATCGATGTGAATCTTCTTCGCCTTGGTGGCAAAGCCGTTCAAACGTCCTGTTACCCGATCGTCGAAGCGCGCTCCTACGGCAATCAATAGATCACTTTCGCAAACCGCCCGGTTGGTGGCATAGGAGCCGTGCATGCCGAGCATTCCGAGAGAAAGCGGATGGCTGGAGGGAAATGCGCCCAAGCCCATCAGCGTCGTGGTTACGGGAATTTCCGTCAGTTCCGCCAATTCGCGCAATTCACGCCAGGCTTCAGCATGAATTACGCCTCCGCCCACGTAAAGCAGCGCCTGCCGGCTTTCCAGAATCATCTCTGCAGCGCGGTCGATATCTTCATCGCTCCACTCTCGATGGCGCAATGGATGCTGCGAGTCATCATGTTCTGCGGGATAATGTGGGGTGGTTTTTTCCATCAACACGCTTTTAGGAAGGTCCACCAGCACCGGCCCCGGCCTCCCGGAAATGGCAGCCTGGAAGGCGCGATGGATGATTGTCGGAATCTCCGCTGCCGCCCGCGCCTGAAAAGACTGCTTCGTGGCCGGAAGGCTAATGCCGATGGTATCCGCCTCCTGAAAGCCGTCTTTGCCAATCAGCGAGGCAGGCACCTGCCCGGTCAAGGCGACTACCGGGATTGAATCCATGAGGGAAGAGGTTAAGGCCGTCATCAGGTTCGTAGCGCCCGGCCCCGAAGTCACCAGGCAGACACCCGGCTTGCCGGTGACACGGGCATAGCCATCGGCCGCAAACCCCGCCGCTTGTTCATGCCGTACCAGCAGGTGACGAATGCCAGCGCTATAAAGCGCGTCGTAAAGGGGTAGCACCGCCCCTCCCGGAAGCCCAAAGACCACTTCCACCTTCTCTCGTCTTAGACTTTCGAGCAGTATTTCCGAGCCAGTGACAGGATTTTCCATGTAAACCTCACCGAGTCTTTTAAAACTAGTGTTACCGACCAGTCGGTAGGTATTCTATGCTATAAAAAAGCGGTAGTCAATAGGAATTTTCGGAATCACCAAAGCAGTGCGTGCCCGAAAAAGGTATCTGCGAGGAGACTCAGCAGCTTTTTTCATCCTTTGACACTCCGCCATTTAGCATACCTCGTCAGGCAGATTCGTCAAATCAGCAATTTTTATAGGTGATATCAGCGAAAATTAAGGTCGTGGCAAGTCATGTGCCTCATGGAATGACAAAAGCTCCCGCCATATGTTTTCGCTTCCTCATTCTCTATTTGACCCGAAGCGGAAAATTCTCTTGATAACTCATCGCAAAGATAATAATCAAAATCACCAGATTTTGTGATTTAATTCGGAAGGATTGCTGTGGTGATTCTCCAGCGTAAAACTCAATGGATAGTAATCGTCGGAGCCCTGAGCTGTCTTGCATGGACGCATTTCAGCCACTCTGCGCATCAAACTGTTTTCTATGTGTCAACCGACGGCAATAATTCCTGGTCAGGGAGACTACCAGCGCCCAATTCCAACCGTACCGACGGCCCTTTTCGGACAATTGCGCAGGCTCGCGACGCCATTCGCGCTTTAAAAAGGGCTTCAGGCTTAACCGCGCCGGTGATCGTTTACCTTCGGGCCGGCCGTTATGAACTCGCTGCACCGCTTCTCTTCACCCCTGATGACTCAGGCACGCCGGGCGATCCCATTACATACGCCTCCTATCCCGGTGAGCGCGCTATCTTAAGCGGGGGCCGCAAAATCCAAGGCTGGAAAAGCAGAAGCCTTCCCCACCACCGCGGCCCGGTGTGGGCAACTGAAATTCCTCAAGTCAAAGAGGGACGGTGGTACTTTCATGAGCTTTTTGTGAATGGGCAGCGGCGCACGCGCGCGCGAACTCCCAATTCGGGCTTTTTCCATGTTGACGGACTGATTTCCAAAAGCAAGCCTGCGCAGTTCAAATTTCATCCAGGGGACATCCGGCCATTGTGGGCGCAAAGAGGCGATGTCGAGGTGATTGCCCTGCTGAAATGGGTTGAATTTCGATCCATCATTAAGGCGGTAGACTCAGCCACGCACACCGTCACACTTTCCACGCAGCCGCAGCCGTGGACCATTGAACAGAACGCGCGTTATTGGATTGAAAATGCGCCCGATGCGCTCGATGCCCCCGGCGAATGGTATCTGGATCGCCATTCTGGAAAGCTTGATTATATCCCCGAACCCGGGGAGGAGATTGAGAGTGCGCAGGCCATTGCTCCGGCCTTAACTCAACTGGTGCTTTTTGAGGGTCATGCTGAAAAAGGTCAATGGGTCCACGACATCCATTTGAAGAACCTGACATTCGCAGATACGGATTGGTCGATGGGGCCGGAAGGCTATGTTGACATGCAAGCAGCGTATGACATTCCGGCTGCTGTCCAGGGAAGCGGGACGCATTCCTGCAGCATTGAAAACTGCCGGTTTATGAGGCTGGGCGGCTATGCCATCGCGTTTGGTTCAGGTTCGAAAGGGATCGCAATTACCGGAAACGAAATGACAGACCTTGGCGCTGGCGGCGTGAAGATTGGCGACCCCAAGATTCCCTCCAGCGAAGCTGGAGCGACCCAAAACAATGTGATCTCCGATAATCGCATCCATAACATCGGACTTGTTTATCCGGCGGCCGTTGGTGTGTGGGTGGGCCAGAGCCACAGCAATCGAATCGCGCGCAATGAAATCCATGATTCATACTATACGGCCATTTCGGTGGGTTGGACCTGGGGATACGGCCCGACGGCGGCGCGCAACAACCTGATTGAATACAACAACCTCTATAGCATTGGCCGCGGCTTATTGAGCGATATGGGATGCATTTACACGTTGGGCGTCCAACCTGGAACTATAGAGCGAGGCAATATTTGCCATGATGTTTCGCGCTACAGCTACGGAGGCTGGGGCATTTATACCGATGAGGGATCGAGCGACATTGTGATTGAAAACAATCTGGTTTATCGCACAGAAGACGGCGGCTTTCATCAGCACTACGGAGCGCAAAATGTGGTTCGCAATAACATTTTCGCGCTGGGCCAAACCGCCCAGATCCGCCGCACACGCGACGAGCAACATCTCAGTTTCATCTTTGAACATAACATCGTGTACTGGAAAGACGGCAAGCTTTTGGAAGGTCGTTGGGATGGGAATTACTTCAAGTTTGATCACAACCTCTACTTTCGTGTCGGCGGTGAACCCATCAAATTTAACGGTCTTTCATGGGCTGAGTGGCGCGAGCGTGGGCAGGACTTGCATTCTCTGATTGCTGATCCTCTCTTCGTTGATCCTCAACACGGAGACTTCAGGTTAAAGCCTGCCTCCCCTGCCTCAAAAATAGGATTTAAACCTTTAAGGTCTCAAGGCATAGCCCGGTAAGATTCCAGCCGTTACATTACCGGCAATGCTGGCGATACCTGGAATTTCAATTTTTGATGCGCGCTGCGCAACGCCTGCTCCACTTCTTCAGGAGCCGAGCCGCGAGCAAAAATAAAGCCCAAGTAGCTTGCTCCTTCAGGCAAAGCGACCAAGCGCTGCGACGGCTTGGCGGTGATAATGATCTCTTCTACACAAGGCGTTTGGCGAGCTTCTTCGACGCTTTCTACGCCCTGATAGATTCCTTCTTTTTCAATAGGAATCATCATGACGGCGGAGGCCCTCTCCTCTCGCTGCACGTCCTGAACATTTTCCCCCAGCGCCAGGGCGATGATGAGCTTCTCAAGGGATATTCCTTCTCCCAGCGACGGCGATGAAAATCGCAATGCGCGCGAACAAAGCCCTCCGATCGAGCGTGCGGCGATTTCTAAAGGCCAGACACCTTTGGCATTCACACGCAACTCGGCGTGAAATGGGCCGTGGAAAAGCCCTAAAGCAGCGATAGCCTGCTTCAAAGTCTGAACGACTTCCTCTTGCACGTCGGCCTTCAGTCGTGAGGGTGTGACGTAGATTGTCTCTTCAAAATATGGTCCTTCGAGAGGATCGGGCTTATCAAAGATCGCCAGCAACTTTACTTCGCCGCGGCTCACGAGACCTTCGACTGCAATCTCCCGTCCATCGATGTAAGTCTCCGCCTGAATGTAGCTGCTGGTTCCCTCCCGCATCACTTGCACATCCGGCGCGCGTAACAGAGATCGGATGCGCTCGTAGCTCTGAATGAACTGACCGGCATCATCGGCCCGGATTACGCCGCGGCTCGCCGAAAGGGCTAAGGGTTTCAAGACGCACGGGAAGCCTACATTAAGATTGCCTTGTCCTACGATCTCACGCGGATCACGCTCCAGCGGAAATCGCTGGAATTCAGGGATGTTGAGGCCGGCATCGCGCAACCGCTCGCGTGACCTGTATTTATCGCGGCAAATATCGGTAGCGGCAGGGGGATGATAAGGCAGGTTTAAGAGCTTGGCAGCGCGCGCCGCCGTGGGGGTGGGGCGATCGCCAAGCGCGACGATGCCGTGAGTGGGGTTTTCGCGCGCATAAGCAGCGATTTGTTCTGCCGAACCTTCCGGGTCCTCAAACCGCAGCGGCAATGCGTGGTCTTGCCAGGGGTCTTCCAGCACGTGGCATCGATCGCTTCCAAACACCACCTCGGCGCCCATCCCGGTCGCAGCTTCGACGAACGTACGCGTCTGATAACCAGTCGTGGTGCATAAGATGATCAACCGTTGCTGCATGCCAGCTTTAATTTCCAAAAACCGTCGTGATGATTCTCAATTCAGAATCGTTTTTCGGCAGCCTGTTATGCCGAAGGGAACTGAGACTCACGGGCTTCATAAAAATTCTTCATTTCAGCATTGGCTTTTAGAATGACCGAAAGCTTCTGTTCGCTTTCTGCAAGGCGTCCGGAAGGAATCGCCATAAGGAGCTCGTGACTCTGAATGCCGGCAAAAGTGCGAGCTCCCATACAGCCGAGACTTGCCGACGCGGCTGAGTTTTGAATCGCGCTGGGAATCACAGCGCAGGCAGGGCGGCCGTAGACGCGCGCTTCCCTTCCCCCGCCACGCCAGATCACCGCGCCAGCCGCTTCGGAAAGCAACATTGCCTGAAACGGAGTGCAGATGAGCATCACCACATCAGGCCACAGGTTTTGAAAGCTTTTAAGCGGGCCATAAACGATTATCTGATGCGGTTTTTCGACTTTTGGAACGTTTCCAACTTCTGCGGCTTCGAAGTACCGAATCTTGCCCATCTGTTCAATCAATGCCATGCCCTGCTCCATGACCGATGGAGGCGGCGAAAACCCTTGAGTGATAGCGCCAATAGGGCAATTGTAATGATCTTCCGCCGTAGCATAGAAGAGTGAATTCTGCGCAGCTTTCCAGAAAGTGCAGGCGCTGGGCGCAGCTTGAGAATAACGTGGGACGCCCGCAGGCGGCTCATCTAGAAAAGCCATCCCGATGGGAGGGTGAGCAAGATGCAGGCCCTCAAGCAGTGCGTTTGCAATCCGAGCGCAATCCATGATTTATCTCCTGGTGAATGGTTTGTCTTCAATAATGGCGACCGCGTGGCTGGAAGCTCAAACGGGAGCTTCCACGAGGTTCATGGAGACCAACTGGTCTCCGGCAGGCTCCGCTCAGCAATACCAAGGCTCGGTGAGATACGGAATAGATGCCCTGGAAACCAGAAGAGGAAGTTCAGGCAGGGGAGCCGCAAAATGGCCCGCCATCTTAAAAGCAACCTCGCGAACTTGAGAAAATATTGCCCGCCTCGATTCTCGATGTTTGAGCCCATCCTGAATAACACGCTGGACCTGCTCATAAAGCTCATCCACTCGCAGATCGCTGTGTCTCCAGGGGTAGACAAGGCCCGCCTCGTCAAAAGCGCCTACTAGCTTGCGAACTTCAGCCAGTTCTAACAGGCGAGAGCCTGCGGGTATCAGCAGCCGGATGCCAAGTTGAATGGGTGCTACCTGCTCCACCAAGTCGAGCTCCGCAATGGCCTCCAACAACTCACAATAAGTTCCCAGCGTTGTCCATGGCGTAAAGGCCACAAAGGTGGGAGAAAGCGTAAGCCCCGTTTGCTGAAACAGTTCGACAACCCGCAGGAAGTCCACCCGGGTGTGACCTTTTTCAAGAAGCGCCAGCGTCCGGTCGTCGAGCGATTCGACAGCGGTGGTCACGAAAAGGCACCCCGTATCACGCAACGTTTGAAGATGTTCGGCGTGCTTCAACAGGTGCTCAACTTTAATGGTCACATCATAAGTCAGAGCGGGAAATTCCTGATGAAGAGCCATAACGACCCTCAGGGCATGACGGATGCCATTAAAAAAATCCGGATCGCCGAAGGTGATATGCTGAGCGCCCACTTCCACTTGTTGGCGAATATCCGCCAGAACAATTTCAGGCTGTATGATACGAAATCGCCCTTGATAGACAGGCACAACGGGACAATGCCGACAGAGATGCTTACAGCCCCGACTGGCTTCGGTATATCCTACGACACGCGGCTTCCCATCCGGATGCTCCAGATGAGCATATCGAGCAAGAGGAGGCATGCCTGTGCGATCAGGGACTTGAAATCTCAGCCGGACGTGGGAAATGACTGGCTCAGACTGAGAAAAGGTAGGGGCGTTGCGGCCTGTTCCTGGATTTTCGATTTCGAATTGAGAACTCGCCGAACAAAACCGACGGGCGCGTAACTGCTGCGCAGTTCTCAGCAAACCCTCCTCAAACTCCCCTCCCAAAATCGTTTGAGCGCCAAGCCTACGCAGATAATCCTCATTAACCGGAGCATAAAGTCCGTAAAAGCATAGATGGGCGCTTGGGTTTGAGCGGCGAATCACCGGCAAAGCTTCAATTGCCAAGCGCGTCGCCGTGTGCATAGGCACATAAAAGGCGATCAAATCAGCTTCCCGCACCTCGTCTTCGCGGAGCTGTTCCCGCGAGAGGTCGTGGCACGCCACAGACATTCCCGCATTCCTCAGCCAAGCGGCGGGAGAAGCCAATCCAAACGGCTGGCGACCCAATTCGTATGTTGAGATCAGCAGGATTTTCAAGCGCGTTCTTTCAAGGGGTTGCGATCACATGAGGCAGCTTCATTCAGGCCGGATGTTCATGAAGCTACGGTCAGGCAAAGCAAGATGCGCAAACCGATTCCGTGTTCAGCAGTTGTTGAAAAGAATGTGGCCTTTACACGACCAAAAATCCATTGAAAACATTGAACTTACGACGATATAAAACCGCCGCCATGTTGTCCTCAAACAAGATTTTCCAGCAACCGATTAGTACTACTACGTTAAGTTAAGGAGACCGGTTGCTTCTCCGAATTTTGGCGCCACAATACGCGCAGTATCCGGTCCAAGTGAAGAGCACGCGTTGGATTTCACGACGCGTCTGTGGCAGGGTCCACCCAGAAGTTTTTTTTGCTGCGCATCTTTTCCAGGGTCAAGAAAGCGTGCGCCAGCATCACCAGCGTGACGTGATGGTGCCAGCCTGCCCAACTGCGACCTTCGTAATGGTCCAGTCCCAGTTCCCCCTTGAGTTGCTGGTAGTCCTGTTCGACCTTCCACCGGCTCTTGGCGACGCGCACCAGCCGCCGCACGGTGTAGTGGGTCGGCAGGTCGCAGAGAAAGTATTTCGTGGGTTCCTGCTCGCCGTGCGAGGGCTGGACGCGGCAGGCGTAGAAACGCGATTCGAGCCAGCCTTTCGTGCCTTCGCGCCAGCGCACTTGCTTCCACCCCCGAGCCTTCTCCGCCACGTCGCGCACCGAAGCGGGACGCTCGTCGCCGTAGTGGTAAACACTGGGCGGACGCCCTCGACCTCGCGCCTTCAGTTTGTGAGCGCGGGGCGGGTGGGTCCAAACGCCCAACGTCGAGGGGATGCCGACCGCGTAAGCCAGTTGGCGAGCCTCCAGCCCGTCGCGAAACTCCGTCACGTCGCCGTA
>Ga0070737_10004698_pt1 | contig 13488 bp, 9 predicted proteins | sample Coa_R1_10_FD_66438 | JGI IMG/M metagenome (GOLD analysis project Ga0070737, IMG submission 66438) | Surface soil microbial communities from Centralia Pennsylvania, which are recovering from an underground coalmine fire - Coalmine... | ecosystem: Environmental > Terrestrial > Soil > Unclassified ... | reverse complement strand
AAGGTTGTCGCGAATGGCGGGCTGTGCCTCGACAATGCGCATGTCAAAGGCTCGGTCTGGGCACGCGGCGCGACCATCATCGCCGGCGAAGGCGACAGCTTTCATCCCGGCGACGCGATCCACGCGCATTGCGCCGCGATCGACGGCATGCTCGCGCTCAATTTCGATTTCCGCGCCCAAGGCCGCGTCTGGCTCTTAGGCGCGCATATCGGCGATCGCCTGACCGTCGGCTTCGGCGCCAAGCTGGCGCGCGTCGGCGAAAGCTGGGATTGGGGCAACCGGCTGATGAACCAGACCGTGCTGCTGCTGTTCGATCAGTCAGAGATCGGCGGCAGCGCCCATATCGCCGATTTCGCGTTCGGCGGCGCGATCAGCCTGACGAATGCGAAGATCGGCGCCGGCCTCTCGATCATCGAAGGCAAGATCGGCAACCGCACCGCCGATGGCCGCGGCACGGCGATCGCGGCGGACGGCGCACATATCGAGGGCGGCGTCACTATCGGCAAGAAGCTCGTCGCCGAGGGCAAGGTCTCGCTCGCGCATGCGCGCATCGGCGGCCAGCTCGATTGCCGCGGCGCGACGATCCAGAACGCCACCGAGGACCAGCGCGGCGTCGCGCTCGATGCGCAATATGCCGAGATCGCGGACGGCGTGCTGCCCGCGGGCCTCGCGGAATCGGGCGGCGGCGAAGGCTTCGCCGCCGAGGGCCGCGTCACCTTCGCGAACGCGCGCGTGGGGCGGTAACGCCTTTCAGTCGTAGCCGACGCGTTCGGCCGGTGCCGCGGGTTTCGTCGCCGGCTCGCCGCCGAGATCGATCGCCAGCGGATCGCTCGGCGTCTTTTGCGACGTGAAGCGCGGCATCACCTCGTCGACAAAGAGCTTCATCGAGCGCTCGGTGATCTTGCGGCGCTCGGCGTCGTAGAGTCCGTTGTTGAACGAGACCAGCACATTGCCGAGCCCGACATCGGCGAGGGATTGCAGCTTCTTGGCGATCGTGTCGGGGCTGCCCCACAGGCACCAGCGCGAGTAATAGCTGGGATCGGTCGCCGGCGGGCGGATGCGCCGATTGGCCTGGCTGACCCCGCCCACGCGCTCGGCCTCTTGCATGAAGGGCAACTGGCGCAAGCGAAAGCGCTCATGCCCTTCCATCGTGGCATACATGTCTTTGAAGGCTTGCTCGTCGGTCTCGGCGACGAAGAAGCCCTGGAAGGTCTCGGTCGTCCATTCCATGCAGTGCTTCAAGACCTCGGGCGGATGGCCGGCCGAGGCGAGCTCGTGGCGGTATTTGCGCAGGCTCGCCAGGAAGCGCTCGCGGCCCATGAAGCCCGAGACGAAAACCGGCCAGCCGTTGCGCGCGGCGCGGGTGATGCTCGAATCGCGCGAGGCGACGCCCATGAGATTGGGCCGCTTCTTGCGATAAGGCGCGGGCACGATGCGCTCGAACAGCCAGCCGGAATAGTTCGGCGTCTGAAAGCGGTAAGGCGCGTCCTCGATCGTGTGCTCCCAGAGCTTCTCGGCGATCTCGAGATTCTCCTGGGTCATCGACTTGATCTGGTAGTCGTAATCGAGTCCGAAGCCGACGCCTTCCTCGGCATGGATGCCGCTGCCGACGCCGTACAACACTTTTCCCTTGGCGAGATGGTCGAGGAGATTCATCTGCTCGACGAGGTGAACGGGATGATGCAACGGCACCACGACCACGGCCATGCCGAGCCAGGCCTGGGTCAATTGGGGAGCGACGTAAGAAGCGATTTGGAACGGCGCGCTGCCGGTCGGCGAGTAGCCGTGGAAGTGATGTTCGGGGAAGAACACACCCTTGAAACCCATCGCGTCGGCGGCAAGCGATTGCTCGATGATCGCATCGATCACCTGCTCGTCCTGCGCCGCGTCCCACGAGCGCGGGAAGTGAATGACCGAGAATTCCATCGAGCCGGCTGCCTTTCGCGGGGCGTTCCATCGTTTATGCGATAAAAGTCGAGGATGAGGGCGGCCAAGTCAAGCGGGATGGGGCAATTGCGTCCTCACGGCCGCGGTCATAAGCTTGCGCAAAAGAGGCGAGGGCAACGACTTTCGTCTAAGGCCTGGGGGGAAGATGGCCGCGGTCAACGTCACCGATTTCATCGATGGGCAGCGTTTCAGCCGGCTGCAGCTCGCGGTCGCGATCTGGTGCGGCGTGCTGGTGGCTCTCGACGGTCTCGATGTGCAGATCATCGCTTTCGTCGCGCCGGTGATCGCGCCGTCCTGGGGCGTGCCAATCGCGGCCTTCGGCCCGATCTTCGGCCTTGGCCTCCTCGGCTTCATGCTCGGCGCGCTGATCGCGGGACCGTTCGCCGATCGCTATGGCCGCAAGCCCGTGATCGTCGTCTCGGCGGCGATCCTCGGCATTTTCAGCCTCGCGACTGCCGATGCGCATACGCTGGGCCAGCTTTTGATCCTGCGCGTGCTGACCGGCCTCGGCCTCGGCGGCGTGCTGCCGAACGCGGTGGCGCTGACCTCGGAATATGCGCCGCGCCGCAATCGCGCGATGGTGATCGCGGTGATGTTCTGCGGCTATTCGATCGGCGGCGGCATCAGCGCTTTGGTGAGCGCGCGCCTCATTCCGGCCTACGGCTGGCCCTCGGCTTTCGTTTTCGGCGGCGTCATCCCCCTCTTGCTCGCGCCCGCGATCTATTTGTGGGTTCCGGAATCGATCGATTTTTTGGCGCAGCGGACGCGGCGCAGCCAGCAGATCGCGGCGCTGCTCAACCGCATTGCCGCGAGAGCGATGTTCAAAGGCGACGAAACCTTCGTCATCGCCGAAAAGAACATGAAAGGCTTCACGGTAAAGCATCTTTTCACCGAAGGGCGAACGGCGACCACCTTGCTGCTGTGGCTCGCCTTCTTCTGCAATCTGCTCGTGCTTTATCTGCTCGCCGCTTGGCTGCCGGCGATGATGCAGGCGGCAGGCGTTCCGATTGGTCAGGCCATCGTCTTCACCGCTTTCCTCAATCTCGGCGGCATCATCGGCACCTGCGCCTTGGGTCCGCTGATGTCGCGCTGGGGCGCGGCGGTCGTGATCGCGATCCTCCATATGCTTGCCGCGATCTCGACCGTGACCATCGGTGTCGCCGGCAATAACACGACGTTGCTCGCGCTCGGCATTTTCGGCGCCGGCTTCTGCGTCATCGGCGGGCTCAACTTCCTCAACGCGCTCGCCTCCAGCAAATATCCGACCGCGATCCGCTCGACCGGCGTCGGCTGGGGACTCGGCATCGGCCGTATCGGCTCGATCGTCGGCCCGATCATGGCGGGCGTGCTGCTTGCCGGCCATGTCAGCCTGCCGCAGCTTTATTTCATCGCCGCGGTTCCGGCGCTGATCGTCGGCCTTGCGGTGCTGCCGCTCGGGAGCCGCAACGAGGCCGTAACGCCGGTGCTGGCGGACTAATCGACGATGTAATTGCCGGCTTCGCTTTTGAGCGGCGGGGCTTTGGCGTCGAAGGAGACGCCGAGCGGATCGCCGCCTTGCGCGACGATCTCCGCCTGTTTCAGCATCAAGCGCCGCAGCATCACGACGCCTTGATCTGTGGTCGCGAGATGCTCTTCGGAATGGAGCGTCATCGGGCCTTGGCCGGTCTGCGCTTCGTAATCGTCGGGGAAGCGCTGATGCTCTTCCGCGGTCATCTCCCACCAGCTCTTGCCGCCGGGCTTGGTGAAACCGCGCTGCCAGCCGGGCGTTTTCCTGAGTGCGGCGTAAAGAATGTAATGCGTGTCGTCGACCGGCAGCAGCCAGCTCACCGATTCGCATTTACCCGAGCGCGACGGCACGGTGTCGGGCACCAGCCGCGCGTTCGGCAGCACGCCCTCGACGATCCTGAGGAAGGTCTTGCCGCCGTCGGCCGGGCGGCGCGATACCGTCTTGATGCCATGCGGCGTCAATTCCCAAGTGATCTTCGGCATCCGGCTCATCAGCTCGTTGAATTGCGTGCCGCTGTTCGAGCCATGCAGGATCGGCACGTGATAATGATCGGGCACGTTGTCGAAATGATGGGTCCAGCTGCAGGGAATGACGACCGGGCCGCTGGCGATGAGATTCGAAGCCTCGACGACCTCATCGGGCGCCAATTCGTCGAGCACGTCCCAGCGCGGCAGCACCGGCTTCTTCTCGGGCGGGCCGAGATAGGCAAAGACGAGGCCGTAGCGTTCCTGCACCGGATACCAGGGCTGGCGAATGTAGTCGCGATGCCGGCCGAGTTCGGGCTCGCAAGGCTGCTCGAGGCAGCGGCCTTCGACATCGAAAAGCCAGCCGTGATAGCAGCAGCGGATGCCGCGCTCTTCAACCTTGCCGTAATAGAGCGTGGTGCCGCGATGCGCGCAGCGCGGATAGACGAGACCGGCGCGGCCCTTGCCATCGCGGAAGAGGATCAGATCCTCGCTCAAAACGCGAATTTGCTTCGGCCGGTTGGTCGCCTCGCTGGAGAGCGCGACAGGATGCCAGTAGCGGCGCAAGAACTCGCCCATCTTGGTGCCCGGCGCGGTGTCGGTCAGGTCACGATTGGTCGTGCCGGGCTTGCGGCCGTAAGCCGTGCCTTGATCGATATCGGTGCCGAGCGCCATGACGCTTCCTCCGCGGAACGGTGCTGAGGATTATTTAGGCACGGCGCGCCGTCGTCAATTATCCGCTAGATTTGCGGCGATGGCAGCGCAACGCGCCTTGATCGTGGGCGGCTCGGTGGGCGGTTTGTTCGCCGGCCATCTCTTGCGCGCGCAAGGCTGGGATGTGACCGTCTTCGAGCGCAGCGGCAACGCGCTCGCCGATCGCGGCGCCAGCATCGGCACGCGTCCCGAGCTTTTCGGCATCATGCGCCGCATCGGCATCCCGCTCGATCCCTCGGCCGGGGTCGAGGTCAGCGGCCGTATTTGCCTCGATCGTTCCGGCGCGGTGATCGCCGAGCGCGCGATCGTTTCGACCAACAGCGCCTGGGATCGCGTCTACCGCCCGCTGCGCGCGGCGTTTCCCGATGATTGCTATCGCGACGGAAGCCGCGTCGAGCGGATCGAACTGGGTAAAGACTGCGTCACCGCGATCCTAGAGGGCGGCGTGCGCGAGACCGGCGATCTCCTGATCGCGGCCGACGGCATCCATTCGACCATCCGCGCGCAGCTCATCCCCGAGGTGACAGCACGCTATGCGGGCTATGTCGCCTGGCGCGGCGTGATCGAGGAAAGCGAGATGACGGCGGCCGAGCATGCGCTGCTTTTCGGCCGCATGTGCTTCGCCCTGCCGGCGGGCGAATTGCTCCTGGCGCTCGGCATGCCGGGGCGCGATGCGGATACGCGGCCGGGACACCGCCGCTATTACTGGATCTGGTTCCGGCCTGCGGACGAAGCGCGCGCTTTGCCGGCGCTGTGCACCGATGCGAGCGGGCGCTGCCATGGCAGCTCGATCCCGCCGCATCTCGTGCGGGCCGAGGTGATCCGCGCGTTGCATGACGCCGCCGAAGCGAGCTTCGCGCCGTCGCTCGCCGCCATCATCCGGCGTACGCCGCTTCCCTACCCGCACGGCATTTTCGATGTCGAGACGCCGCGCATGGTCTTCGGCCGCGCGCTGCTGCTGGGCGATTCCGCTTTCGTGGCGCGGCCGCATGTCGGCACCGGCATCACCAAAGCGGCGCTCGATGCGCAAGAGCTTGCGGACGCGTTGGCCGAAGAGCGCGGTATCGCTGCGGCCCTCGCGCGTTACGAGCGCGAGCGCGTGGCTTTCGGCAGCGCGCTGGTGGCGCGCGCGCGGCATCTCGGCGTCTATCTCGAGGCCGCGGCGAGGCAGCGCGGCGCGGCGGAGCGACAGCCCGACACCGTGCTTGCCGAGTACGGCACGGCCGGGAAGATCGCATAACGGCCATGCCGAAAGCCGCTGGCTGACATGAGTCGCCGGCGTTTGAAAGGCCGCGCGTAGCCTCTCATACTCGTCGCATGACTCCCGCCGAAACCGCCGAAGTCGCCGAAATCGATACGCTCGAAGTCACCGAGCCGGGCATAGCTGTCGCCGCCGCGACCGCGCATGGCGTCGATAGGGTCGCGCTCGGCATTCTCGGCGCGTTGAGCTTCTGTCATCTGCTGAACGATCTCATCGCCTCGATCGTGCCGGCGATCTACCCGGTTTTCCGCGATACGTTTCGGCTCGATTACGCGCAGATCGGCCTTATCACGCTGACCTATCAGTGCACGGCGTCGATCTTCCAGCCGGTGGTCGGCGCCTATACCGATAAACATCCCAAGCCCTATTCACTCGCGGCGGGGATGGGCTTCACGCTCCTAGGCCTTGTGTTGCTGGCACGCGCGTCGAGCTTCGAGGCGCTGCTCGTCGCCGCGGCGCTGGTGGGGCTGGGTTCGGCCGTGTTCCATCCCGAAGCCTCGCGCGTCGCGCGCATGGCGTCGGGCGGACGGCACGGTCTTGCGCAATCGCTGTTCCAGGTCGGCGGCAATTTCGGCTCGTCGCTCGGGCCGCTGCTCGCCGCCTTCATCATCGTGCCGCTGGGCCAGGGCAGCATCGGCTGGTTCACGCTCGCAGCGCTGCTCGCGATCCTTTTGCTGACGCGCATCGGCGGTTGGTACAGGGCGCATCGCGCGGCCACCCAAAAACGCGTCGCACGTCACGCGCCCGCAACCCATGCGCCCCTGTCGCGGGCGAAGATAGCGCTGTCGCTGTTCGTGCTGCTCGCGTTGATCTTCTCGAAGTTCTTCTATACGGCCGGCCTCACCAACTACTACACCTTTTATCTCATCGACCACTTCGGCCTCTCGATCCAGACGGCACAGCTCTATCTTTTCAGCTTCCTCGCCTCGGTCGCGGTCGGCACGGTGATCGGCGGCCCCATCGGCGACCGCATGGGCCGCAAATTCGTCTTATGGTTCTCGATCCTCGGCGCGCTGCCTTTCACCTTGATGCTGCCTTACGCCAATCTTTTCTGGACCGGCGTGCTGGCGGTGGTGATCGGCGTGGTGACGGCGTCGGCCTTCGCGACGATCCTCGTTTATGCGCAAGAGCTGATCCCCGGCCGCATCGGCCTGATCTCGGGCCTGTTCTTCGGCCTCGCTTTCGGCATGGCCGGCATCGGCGCGGCGGCGCTCGGCTGGCTCGCCGATCTGACAAGCATCGGCTACGTTTACAAGGTGTGCTCGTTCTTGCCGCTGATCGGCTTCTTGACGTTCTTCCTGCCCGACATCGAATCCGTGCATTCGCAACGGAAACGCGCCAAGGCCTAGGCGGCGAAGGTTTAGTGTCCGGTCGCGATCGCGGCGACCTCTCGCGGGTCGTCGGGCGGGGCGTTGCCGCGCCACACGACATGCAGATCGGGCCGCAGCAGCAATAAGTCGTAGCCGTAAACGGCGCGCGGCGCCGCGTCGCGGAAATCAAGCGACGTGACTTTGGCGCCGTGCTGCGCGATCGCACGGGCGAGGGGTGCCATGTCCGCCTCGCTTTTCCCAAGCCGCAAGATCGTATAACCGTCCTTCGGCAAGCGGTCCTGGATCGCGCTGCCGTCGTCGAGCCAGACATGCGGCAACCGCGCGCCCGGCCATGTCGTCGGCGCGTAGGTGCTGAAGAGATGCTGCGGCCCGCCCGGGATGTCGCAGATGATCGGCGAATCGACATAACGATAGCCGAGCTCGGCGCCGATCATGTCGTTGCTCTTGCGATGCTCGATATCGGCGACGCGCGAAAACTCGGCGCGCAGCGCTGCGCCTTGGGGCGTGTCGTCGCGCAGATAGGGCTTCCACATACCGCGCCAGATGCGGCGGCCCAAGGTCGCATGGCGCGACGCGCCGACATTGCGCTCGCCGACTTGGCGCCGCTCGATCTCGTAAGAGCGCAGGAGGTTCGGCCCGCCCCAGCCTTGCAACGTCGCGGCGAGCTTCCACGACAGATCGATCGCGTCGCCGACGCCGCCATTCATGCCGAGACCGCCGGTCGGGATGACGAGATGCACGGCGTCGCCGGCCAGGAATACGCGGCCGTCGGCGAAGCGCTCCGCCAGCAATAGATTCTGCCGCCACGGGTTGCAGGTGATCATCTCGTACTTGACCGGCACGCCGACGATCTGCTGGAAGAGCGTCTTCATATCCTCGTCGCGCTGGACGACGGCATGGAGAGTCCAGTGCTTGGTCGAATCCTGCATGATGAGAAAGGAATTGTGAGCGTCGGCGACGTGATAGTGGCGGCCATGGCCCGGCCCGCCCGGGACGAGCGGCAAGCGGTCGTAAAGCTCGTCGCAGCGATAAAGCGCCTGGCGCAGCTCCTGTAAATTCGCTTCGCCCTTGAGCTTGATGCCGAGCTGCTTCCTGACCGTGCTGCCGCCGCCGTCGCACCCGACCAGATACTGAACGCGGATGGTCTCGGTCTTGCCGTCGCCGCGCACGGTCGCGGTGACGCCGCTCGCATCCTGCACGAAGGACAAGAGCTCGCAGCCGAAGCGGATCGAAAGATTGGGATCCTCCTCGGCGACTTTTTTGAGGAGCGGCTCGAGCGTGTATTGCGAGATGAGCTGATAAGGCTCGAGCGGGAGGGTGCCGTCGTTCACCGCCGCAATCTCGGCGCGCGCCTCGTTGACCGAAGGATAATGATGCGCCACCAGCGGCTTCTCGATGAGCGATAGGACGATGAAGACGTCCATCGGCACGTCGGGATCGAGGCCTGCCGCGCGCACCCGGTCGACGATGCCGAGCCGGCGATAGATTTCCATCGTGCGCGCGTTGCAGCGTTCCATTTTGGGGAGGAATGCCGGCGCCGCTTTTTGCTCGACCAGCATCGCATGGATGCCGCGCTTGCCGAGATCGATTGCGAGGGTCAGCCCGACCGGTCCGCCGCCGACGATAAGTACCTGTGGATCGCTCACCAAAAGCCTCTCTATGATGGGCTTATCTTAGCAAATGGGGGCGGATGAGCGATGGCGCGGCATATCCCGGGACCGCTTTATTTCGAGCAGCAAGGCCGCACCGGCCTGCCGATGGTGTTCCTCCATTCGACGCCCGACGACAACCGGCTGTGGCTGCACCAGACCGCGCATTTCTCGAACTGGTATCGCACCATCGTCGTCGATCTCGCCGGCTATGGCCGCTCGCCGGCGCCGCAGGAAGGCGTCAGCATGGCCGATCAGGCCGCGGCGGTGTGGGAGCTGGTCGATACAATTTCGGACGGGCCGGTAATCGTCCAGGGCAATTCCATGGGCTCGGAAGTCGCGATGCATATGGCGGATCAGCGACCCGAGCGCATGCCGTGCATGATCCTGTCGGGCTGCGGCTACCTGCCCGATATCCGCGCGATTCAGTTGAAGGGCAAGGAGGAATATCGCCAGCAAGGCATCGCGCGGCGGCGCGGCGCGGTGCTGTTCCATTTCCATCAAAACCTGCGCGGCGCGCCGCTCGTCCAATACTACGCCGACATGGTCTGCTCGCTTAGCAATGCCGGCACGCTCGAATCGATTATCCAGATGAACCAGGCCCTGGCCGATGCCAGCCCCGATCTCTACCCGCGGCTCAAAGTGCCGACCCTCATCATCATCGGCGGCGACGATTTCACGCTCGAGGGCGCGAGGAAGCTGCATGGCTTGATCAAAGGCTCGGAGCTCGTCGTCATGCCGGGCGCCGGCCATGCCAATTGTTTCGAGCAGCCTTGGGAATACGACCGGCTCGCGATCGAATACTTAAAGAAAAAAGGTTTGTTCCCGGGCTGAAGCGCCACCGTCATTGCAAGCGTCCTCGACAAGCTCGGGGTGAGGGCGAAGCAGTCCAGGGTTTTAGGAAGTCTGGATTGCGTTGCCGCGCGTCGCGCTTCTCGCAATGACCGTTTCTATTTGCCGCTGCGTATGGCGGATAGCTCCTCGCGGAAGGCGGCGAGCACCTTCGCGCCGTCGGGCGTCGATTTCACCCATTCATCGGTCACCGGCGCGACGGCCGCTTTCCAGCGCGCTTCCTCGGCGGGGTCGAGCTGCGCGATGGTCTGGCCCGGCATTGCCTTCGTCTGATCGCGGCCGACCGCTTGCATCGTATCGTCGGCGGCAATCAGCCGTTTGACGAAAGGCACCCCTGAATTCTCATCGATGGCGGCTTTGCCGGCGGGTGGCAGCTTGGCATAGACCTCGTTATTGATCGCGACATAGCCGGTGTTGAAACCGAGCGGCACTTCGAGGTGGAAGTTCGTCACCTCGTCCAAGTGGAAGGTCGGCACGCTCGGCCAGCCTTGCGGCACCGCATCGACCAGGCCGCGCTGCAGGCTGGCATAAAGATCGCCGGGCTGCAGCGAGATCGGGGCCGCGCCGAGCAGCGGCATCATCTGGCTGAGAACGCGGCCTTCGACGCTGATTTTCATGCCTTTCATATCGGCGAGATTGTGGATCGGCTTCTTCGAATGGATGACGAGGCCGGGGAAGACGATGAAGGCGAGGGGATGGAACTTGGTGAACTCGCCGCTGATGACGCCTTTTTGATACAGCGCCCACAGCGCCAGCGCATCCTCGCGATGGTCCTTCGCCTCGAAGGGCAAGGTCCCGACATTGGTCTTGGGAAAAACCGACGACACGGGCCCGAACACGGCGAAGCCGATATCGACGACGTCGCTCGTGACGCGATCGTACATGTTCGAGTTGTCGGCGATGACGCCGCCGGGGAAGAGCTTTATATCGAGCGTGCCGCTCGATGCCTTGTTGACCGCATCGGTCCAGCCTTGCATCGCCTGGAAGAGCGCATTGTTCGGCGCGGAAGGATAAGCAAATTTGAGCGGCACCGGATCGGCCAAAGCCGGCGCGGCGGCGAGCAAAACCGCAAGGCAAAAGCTGGCAAGCGCCGTTTTCATGATGTTTCCCCTCGAAGAAATGGTTACGACGCGCGGGCTTGCCGGATCGCGCGCCACACGCGTTCGGGCGTCAGCGGCATCTCGATATGCTTGATGCCGAGCGGCGCGAGCGCATCGAGCGCGGCGTTCATCACCGCCGGCAGCGCGCCGACCGTCCCGGCCTCGCCGGCGCCCTTGGCGCCGAGCGGGTTGATCTTGGTCGGCACGGTGTGCTCGTCGACCTCGATCGCACAGAGATCGTCGGCGCGCGGCATGCCGTAATCCATGAACGAGCCCGTGAGGAGCTGGCCCGATTTCGGGTCGTAAACGATCTGCTCCGAGATCGCCTGGCCGACGCCTTGCGCGACGCCGCCATGTACCTGGCCCTGAAGGGTGAGCTCGTTGATGACGGTGCCGACGTCGTCGACCGCAAGATAGCGCTGGATTTGGATCTTGCCGGTATCCTCGTCGATTTCGAGCTCGCAGATATGCGTGCCGTAAGGGAAGGTCTGCGCCGTCGGCTCGAAGACCGCGGTCTCGAAAAGGCCGGGCTCCATGCCTTTGGGAATGCGGCCCGGCGTGAAGGCGGCGCGCGCGATTTCCTTGATCGGCATCCGCTTGTCCGTCCCGGCGACGGCGAAGGTGCCTTTCGAAAATTCGATATCGGCTTCGGCGGCCTCGAAGATATGCGCGGCGATCTTCTTGCCCTTGGCGATGATCTTTTCCGCCGCCAGAACCGCGGCCGAGCCGCCGATCACCGCGGCGCGCGAGCCGAAGGTGCCGACGCCCCACACGACCTTGTCGGTATCGCCTTGGATAAAGTTGATCTCGCTCGTGTCGATGCCGAGCTTGTCCGAGAGGATGATCTTATACATCGTCTCGTGACTCTGGCCTTGTGCCGTCGTGCCCGTGACGAAAGTGACCGAGCCGGTCGCATCGAAGCGGATCTCGGCGGTCTCGCCGCCCGGCGGCGCCGCGGCGCGCTCGATGGCGTTGATGACGCCGAGGCCGCGCAGCTTGCCGCGCTGCTTTGCTTCGGCGCGGCGCGCTTCGAAGCCTTTCACATCGGCGTGGTGCAGGGCCTTGTCCATGCAGGCTTCGAACTCGCCGCAATCATAAGTGTAGACGAGTCCGGTCTTGAACGGCATTGCGCTCGGCGGGATCAAGTTGCGGCGGCGCAGCTCGATGCGGTCGATGCCCAGCTCGCGCGCCGCGCGATCGATGATTCCCTCGATGACATAGCAGGCCTCGGGCCGGCCGGCGCCGCGATAGGGCGCGGTCGCGGTGGTGTTGGTGAAAACGCCCAGCACCGAGACGTGGATCGCTGGGGTGCGATAGACGCCCGCCAAGGTGCCGAGATTGGAGAAGGTGGGCAGCAGATTGGAATCGGCGCTGAGATAAGCGCCGAGATTGGCCAAGGTCTTGACCCTGAGCGCCAGGAAATGCCCGTCCTTGTCGAGGGCGAGCTCGGCATCCGTCACGTTGTCGCGGCAATGATCGTCCGAGAGGAAGCATTCGCTGCGCTCGGCGACCCATTTGACCGGCCGGCCGAGCTTGCGCGCGGCATAAAGCGCCAAAGTGCTTTCGGGCGCGGTCACGCCTTTGGAGCCGAAGGCGCCGCCGATATCGCCCGAGACGACGCGGAAGCGGTTTTCCGGAACCTTAAAGATGTCCTCGGCGAAAGCGCGGCGCGCCCCATGGATCGAGCCGATGCAGCCGTTCAAGGTGAAGCGGCCGAAGCGCTGATCGTATTCGGCGACGATGCCGCGCGGCTCGATCGCGTTGTGCATGATGCGGCTGATGACGAAATGCTGGCGCGTAACGTGATGCGCCTTGGCGAAAGCCGCATCGACGGTCGCCTTGTCGCCGAGCTCGAAGAGGTTCGAGATGTTGTCGGGGCAGTCCGGCCATACCGCCGGCGCGCCCGGCTTCACCGCATCCGCGGTCAGCACCACGGACGGCAGCGGCTCGTAATCGACCTCGATCCGCTCGGCCGCGTCCTTGGCTTCGGCGAGCGTCTCGGCGACGACATAGGCGACCTGGTCCCCGGCAAAATGCGTTTCCTCGCGCGCCAAGCCGGGATGGGGGCTCGTGAACATCGGCGCGCCGTCGGGGCGTTTGCGCGGCATGCGCACTTTCAGGGTGCCGATGCCGTCGGCCTTGAGATCGGCCGCGGTATAGACAGCGAGCACCCCCGGCATCTGCTTCGCCGCGCGCGTATCGATCGCGCGGATACGCGCATGCGCATGCGGCGAGCGCAGTACATAGCCGTAGGCCATGCGGGGCCGGCTGACATCCGCGACGTATTCGCCCATGCCGCGCAACAGCCGCGGGTCTTCTTCGCGTTGCACCGCCTGGCCGATGCCGAATTGTCCCATGCCGATTCTCCGAAAGGTTACGCGGTCGCGCGGCGCAGCCCGGCTTGTTCCAGCCGCGGCATCACATCCTTATGCCAGCGCCTCAATCCGTCCCAATAATCGACCCAGCGGATCAGCACGCCGTCGATGCCGATGCCGGAGAGCTTTTCGAGCGCCGCGACGATGTCATCGGCGGTGCCGGTCAGCGGGTAGCCGCCCCAGCCGAGCTTGGCGCCGAAGCGCAGCTTCTCGGCGCGCTCGGGCATCATCTTATGCATCTCGACGTTCTGGATGCGCAGCATGTTATCGCATGCCTCGTCGTCGCCT
>Ga0070737_10004696_pt1 | contig 13508 bp, 12 predicted proteins | sample Coa_R1_10_FD_66438 | JGI IMG/M metagenome (GOLD analysis project Ga0070737, IMG submission 66438) | Surface soil microbial communities from Centralia Pennsylvania, which are recovering from an underground coalmine fire - Coalmine... | ecosystem: Environmental > Terrestrial > Soil > Unclassified... | reverse complement strand
TTTGCCAATCGCTTGCTCCCCTACGCCGTGCAACAAGCGGATGGGACGTATCGTTGGAGGTATCAGGCGTGTACCCTGGATGATCTGGCGGCGCATCTGTATGGGGAGACGACGTTGGCGCTCTCCTCCACAGATGGTCATGGCCACTGTAGGTGGCTCTGTCTGGATAGTGATGCGCCAGACGCGCAGCCTCGGCTACTCTCCCTGCGTGACGCGCTCGCCGATCGGGGTCTTGCTGGGCTGGTCGAGGGCAGTCGGCGGGGTGGGCATCTCTGGCTCTTCTTTGATCGCCCGCTCGCTGTTCCTGCGGCGCGTGGCGTGTTGCTGGATGTGCTCTCGTCGCTTACGCCTTTTAGCCAGGGGTTGGGCAGCTATGAACTCTACCCAGATGCGACACAACCGGGCATGCTAGGTCATGCAGTGCGGCTGCCGCTCGGTGTCCATCTGCTGACCGGCCTGCGCTATCCCCTGTATGATGCGGCTGGGCAGCCCTGCTATTTCTCGACGGTGCGCCAGGCAGCGCAGTATCTTGTGGCGCACCCTCGGCTCTCAGCCAAGACGCTGCGCGCTCGCTGGCGCGCCATTCATGCCCGCACATCGGCGGCTCCTACTGCCACGCCACTGCTTGCTGCTGGCGGCCAGGTTCGGCGGCATATTGGAACATACTCGCAGGTGATCCGCTGGGTAGACGCCAACGTCTCGCCGCTCGACCTGCTCGCCGATCTGGCTCCTGACTGTGAGATGAAACAGGCTGGGCAAGGCTATCTGGGGTGGTGTCCCTTCCATGATGACCATGCGCCCGATACGGCTGGCAAGCCTGGTACACCTTCCTTCTACGTCGTGCGGGATCGCCTGCATGGCTGGTCGTGGAAGTGTTTCTCTACCAATTGCCACTACTCCTGGGGGGTGATGCGCCATTCGTTTGAGTTGTTCCAACGGCTGCTCGATCTCTCGGTCAAAAGCGCCATTGTGGAAGCCTGTCGCCGGTGGCCCGAGGCCGATCAAGATCAGCGTCCAACTCAGGCAGGTTCCTAAGTGAAGAAAGGATAGCATGCGATGTCGAATGAGGATCAGCCGGTGGTGGCAAAGCCGCTGCGCCCTGTGCCAGTGAATGAAGCGGATGGTGTGTTAGATGAAGTGCAAGCCTGGTTCCTCGCCGAAGCCATCAAAGAAGGCTGGGTCTATACCAGCGTATTGCGTCAGCTGGTCAACCGGATGTATCGGGATCGTGATTATCTGGAGCGCCGCAAGACGCAAGGGCGGCATACCGCCTACGACTATGCAGTTGATCGCGATCAGAAGGCGTTGGCATGGGCAATTCAAGCGATTGTGCGCTACACACCGCAAGACGAGAAGGGCAAGCCAGAACCACCTCGCCCACCTGCTAAGCCCGCCAGAAGGCTCTCGCCAGCCCAACGCAAACAGTACGCCGGGCGTCCAAGTTGGAATGGCAAGCCGAAGCGCGATTGGGATGGGCCAGATGTGCCGCCACATGAGTATTATCCGCAACCTCCCTTGTGGGCAAGAGATGATCTCGTTAGCTCAAATACAACTGATGAGCAACAAGAGAACTAACCGCACAAGCCTGGGCGGGGTCGCCTCGCAGCGGGGCGCTAGCCCCGCCAGAGGGCTTACAGACGGCGACCCCGCCCAATAGCGAGCAAAGAAACAGAAAGAGAGTATCCGTCATCCGCAAAATACAACACCGGTCAGTTGCCGCATCCTTGAAGGGATGCGGTGGGCGCAATAGTAGTATCACGCGCCCTGCAAAATACAGCATTTATCATCAGCATTTTTGAGAACTCGGAGCAATCGGGAAAACAAGGGAGATAACACTGTGAACACTGCGCAAAAACTGCTGGAAACGTCTCAGGATGCCTCTGACGTCTCAGTCGCATCGCTGTTGTCAGAAGATGATGCTGCCTTGACGCTGCCACCTCCTACCAAAGACCAGGTGACCTACTGGCGCGAACTGGTAGGGGTGCTGACGACACTCGGCAAAGCTGGTGTACAGGATGCAGATTGGCCAGCCGATCTGAAGCCGTCTCGCCCTACCCTGCACGCATTGGAAGAGCGCAAAATCATCTCGCGGCGCAAACGCGCCTGGCGGCTCACCAAACAGGGTATGCTACGCCTCGCTGCCTGTGTCGAACGTGCGGTGCCGACGCCTCCGCTCACCATTCCAGAGCGACCTGGGCCATCCTTCCCCACGTATGCGGAGATGGAACGCTGGGAACAGGTCTGCCGCTGGCTCGACGCCCAACCTCAGCGCCGTGCGCGGCTGCCCTTCGTTGGGCTGCTCGATCTGCGTCCCTCGTACCTGACCACCGATGCACCCATTGTAGACCTCCACAGCATGCGCCAGTACCGCATCGTGCGCCATTCCGCCTCGTGTGAGTGGGCGCTCTCCCCCACATGGAAGACGCGCCTGATTGACCTCTGGCAAGGCCGCAAGAAGCTCCTGCGTGAACCTTCAACAACAGACGATCCCTCAGAAGAAAAGCCACTGTCGCGTGTGGTCGCGGCTGGGGTGGATACCTGGTATCTCAACTGGCTCTCTGATGTGGCGCTCCCTCCTCGCCTGCGCGCCAAACTCGACGCGTTGCAAGCCCAAGCCAGGGAAGAAGAGTGCGAACTAGACACGCCCTGGAAGTACGACGGCGCGCCGGTACAGATGTACCGCTTCGGATCAAGCGCCGCCCAATCCGGCGGGGTGTCCTGGGGCTACATCCTGCGCAACCCCTCAGTCAACATCGCCATCCGCAAAGCGCCGCTCGGTCGGGTGATCGCCCAAGTGCGCCTCGGCGCCGAATGCCTGTGGCGGCTCACCCCGCTGCGCGCCCTCAACGAGCTAGACGCGCTCTTCAAGCGGCTGTGGGGAAACACCTTCGGCCAGTGGCAGGTCAGCCAGGCGCATCTGGCCGTAGATGTGGTCAATGCCCCGATCACTGAGGACGGCCTCGCTCGCTTCGTCTCCCGTTCGCGCAAACAGGCGGTATACGAGGCGGCGCGCACACAGATCGAGGCATTGCAGCGCGATCTGCGTGGCGAACACAAAACACTAGGGGATGACAACGACCTGGCGATGGAGTGGGATGATCCCTTCGCCGATGTGCTGGATGACCTGGATGTGTTGGCTGATCTGGATGATCCCTTCGCTGATGAGGAAGATGATGATCTCTTTGGGCCAAGCATCTCGCCCTCGGCTCTGCGGGCGCAAGCTGACCTCGAGACGCCCCTGGAAGATCGTCCGCTCACGACCTATCGGCAAGGGAAACGCTACTCTGGAGCGTCCTGGTCGGTCGGCGGGGCGATCTCCTTTGTGCTCTACGATAAAACCCTCCAAAACCAGTTGACGAACCGCCGCTATATGGAGCCGATCTGGGCGGCGAATGGCAGACAGCCTGACGAGCGGGTGACGCGCCATGAACTCCGCTTGCGGCGTGAGGTGTTTCGCGAATTGCGCCTGCCGGGCAAAGTCACGCCCTGCCTGGACGATCCCTGGCAGTTCTTGGAACATCAGCAAGATGTGTGGGGGCATGGCGTTGGGCAGCCGGAAGAAGACTGCCCAGACGCCGTAAATGTGGCATGGATACGCCAGATTGTTCCGCTGGAAACCGATAGTAACCGCTCACGCTGGCCCACTGATCCGGCCTGGCGGGTGGTGCAACAGGCAACCTTCACGGCGTCTCCTGCGCCTGCACGGCGGCTCATTCGCAAGCAGCAACAGGCAGCGGATGTGTTGACGTTAGATCGCCTCAATTATGGCACACTGGTCAGCCGGGTAGCGCGGTTGCATCCGCATGGGGGCCAATACGACCTCTCAATGGCGGTGGGCGAGATCGTCCCGGCGCTACGCAAAGAGTCGGCCAAATCAGGCAAAGACTTTGGCACGCTGGTCAGAGAACGCCGACGCAAGTGGGGCTTGCGCTTGCCTGCCCAAGACAAGGTATTGCCCTTCCGGTCGGCTCCGTCTGCCACTCCTGCTGATGAGGATATGCCCCCTGCGGTGTCAACACCACAGGAAGAGACTCCTTCCTCAGTGGGTAAGCCAGATGACGCTCAGTCGACCTGGCGGCTGAAGTTGGCAGAGCAGCAGCTCCAAGCCGTCTTGAACAAACTGCAAGAGGCAAGCATGCGTGGCGCGCTACCCTGGGAACTCCGTCGCTGGGAACAAGCGTATGAGAGCGAGATGCGGGCATATGAAATAGCACATAAAGCATGTCATGATACCGATATGCCTCCGCTTTTGGGAAGATAGCAAGACGCTCTTGGCTTAGCCCAACCCATCAGTGTTTTGGGCCAACCTGTCATCCAAGTAGAAAGGAGGCGCATAGAGGAATAAACAGAGACGGGTGAACAGATGTATTGGTGTCTTCGCGTGTGATGGTGCCAAGTGGTTATGAGTACCAGGTGAGGAGTTTGATCTGTGGGCAAGAAAAAGCGCCAGAAACAAAGTAGCATTGCTCGGTATGGCACCGAGAGTGAGATGAATCCCGCGCTTGCCAAGCAAACAATCGAGATGCTGGGCAAAGTCTGCTCAGCGTCGGCCATTGAATGCTTTGATCGGGAGGATGACAAGGTACGTCGTGTAGTCGTCAAAATTAACCCACAGGTGTATGGGCAGTTCCTCGTACTGACGATCATGCAAAGCGATGTCCGGTACGAGGGCGTGGTCAATCAAGCGAAGCGCTGAGTTGATTGGCGCATGACGCCAAATTGCCAGTGCAAACAGTTCATCGCAACGGCAAGCCCGCTCGAAGCGAGGTTTACCATTGATGATTGATAGGCGAGCTTACGGTTGGTGAGGACGTCTTTGTATGAGAAACGTCCTCACCTTCGATCCGTTGGCCTATCGAAGCAAAGCCACAGAGGATGCAAGCACAGCCTTTAATAATCGCCTTTTGAGTTATCTCTGACTATGCGATGTGCTTAGGCACTGGAGTGGGCATGCGCTTTTGAACGCAATTCGTCATGGCCAATATACTCGTGGCCGATCAAGCCGTGGCGGAGAACAGAACAAACACTGCTCACTTCCTGCCAATTCATGGCCTGCGCTGTGTCAAAGAAGTCGTATTGCGACAAGAAGGTCTGCCCAATATGACACAAAACAAACGGTTGGGATTAAGTTGTTTCCCGGATCATTCGTTGGATGCAAACACCCTGCGCATGGTTGGCCGGGCGTATGTGAGGAAGTAACCGTAAATCAGTGTGAAGTAGCTCCGGCGCCAGCCAGTCAGGCCAGGATTTCTGAGCAAACCTGTGTGATGGTATATCGTCTGTCCCAACAATTACTGCTGCTGTGTGAGGTTCCTTCTAAGGATACGCGAACCTGTAGATCCTGCCCTGGACACGGGCCATCCGGCAGATACAATATCTGCCGGATGGCCTTCTGTACACTGCGCTCTCCGCCTACTCCACGCTCCCGAATTTAGTGATCTCCTCGATCTCCTCTGGCGTAAGCGCACGAGGAACTTCACCATGCGCTAACTTCTGGCTCTGAACCTGATGGCGGACACTCTCCACGATTTCGGGATTGGCCAGGGTGGTGACGTCGCCCACGTCGCTAAAGTTGCTGCTCGCCGCGAGTACACGGCGCATGATTTTGCCTGACCGGGTCTTGGGCATGTCGGGGACAATCCAGACATGTTTGGGTCTGGCGATGGGGCCAATCTCGCGTTCAATGGCTTTCGTGACCTTGTCTTCGATCTCAGGGCTGGCCATGAATCCTGGCTTGAGGGCGACATATACCTCCACAATGCGGCCACGTAGCTCATCCATCAGCGGGACAGCAGCAGCTTCTGCGACTTCGGGGACGGTGAGACAGGCAGACTCGATCTCCTTGGTGCCAAGCCGATGCCCCGCGACATTGATCACGTCATCAACACGGCCCAAGATACGGAAATAACCGTCACCAGCCAAGACGGCCCCGTCACCAGCAAAGTACGGCCAGTCATGCCAGTCGGTGCTCTCGGGATTCTTGCAGTATTTGGCGTAGTACGTCTGGACAAAGCGCTCCGGCTGGCCCCAGATGGTCTGGAAGATGCCGGGCCAGGGATTGCGGATACAGATGTTGCCGGCCCGGCCGCTTCCAGCTGGAACCTCCTCGCCGTTTTCATCGTAGATGACCGGGTAGACCCCGAGCACGCCTGGGCCGCAGCTGCCCGGCTTCATCTTTTCCAGGCCAGGAAGCGTGCTACAGAGGAATCCACCATTCTCTGTCTGCCACCAGGTGTCCACGATCACTGCTTTGCCTTTGCCGACGGTGTTGTAGTACCAGCGCCAGACCTCGGGTTCAATAGGCTCTCCCACTGTGGTCATGTGCTTGAAGTTGGTATTGTATTTGCTGGGCTCGTCTGGACCAGCTTTGCGCAGCATGCGAATTGTGGTCGGCGCGGTGTGAAAGATGGTAACTCCCAGTTGCTCGGCAATGCGCCAGGGTCGCCCAGCATCGGGATAGAGCGGCACGCCCTCATACATCACACTGGTTGTTCCCAGCGACAATGGCCCGTAGACGATATAGGAGTGGCCCGTGATCCACCCGATGTCGGCAAAGCACCAGTACGTGTCATTGGGATGGATATCCTGGTAGTATTTGGCGGTGCCGGTGACGTAGGCCAGATACCCCCCGGTGCTGTGCTGACACCCCTTGGGTTTGCCGGTCGTGCCGCTGGTGTACATGAGAAACAGCGGCGCTTCGGCGGGCATGGAGACGGGTTCGACCAGATGCCGCTGGTAGTCTTTGAGCACCTCGTCGACAAAGTAATCCCTGCCAGGGATCATGGGGCTCTCAGAGAGGTAGCGACCAGGATAGCGGCGCCACACCAAGACCTTGTCGACAACGACCCCCTCTTTGGCGGCTGCCTCGACTGCTTCGTCAGCTTTGGTCTTGTGATCCACGATGGCGCCGTTGCGGTAATAGCCGTCCATGGTCACCAGGATCCGACTGCCGGAGTCGGCAATGCGTCCGCCGCAGGCCACGCCGCTGAAGCCGCCGAAGACTTCGGAATGGATCACGCCTAAGCGAGCACAGGCTAGCATGGAGACTGGCAACTCGGGAACCATCGGGAGGTGGAACGTGATCCGGTCGCCGGTCGTGACGCCCCCAAAGTCTCGAAGCAAAGCGGCAAATTCATTGACCCGGGTATAGAGCTCCTGATAACTGATCGCCTGGGTCGCCTCCGTCTCCGGCTCCGGCACCCAGAGAAGTGCGGGTTTGTTGCGGTCTTCCACTAGGTGTCGATCAACGCAGTTGTAACAGGCGTTGAGGCGGCCCCCGACAAACCACTTCCAAAATGGCGGGTTACTGGTGTCCAGCGTCGTGTGCCAGTAGTGATCCCAGGACAGCAGATCCGCGTACTCTTTGAAGCACTCGGGATAGTTCTCTTCGCGGAACCGATCTCGAATACGTGGATCACTGGCATTGGCCTGGCCGATAAATTGGGGAGGAGGAGCGTAGTACTCCTCTTCTCGCCAGTGTACAGCGATCTGAGCTTCAGAGTAGGTCACACCCTCATCTTGTCCCGCCATAGATAGGTTACCTCCCGTGGTCGATTCGTCGGTCTGCACGTTCAAAGTCTGGCTGGAGTTCTCGCCGATCGTCTGGGCTGCGCTCTCCTCTGGCGACGATTGCTGTACAGGCGCCTCAGGAGGGGCCACAGTCTGTGGCAGGGATCGGTTTCCTGCCCCCGGTGTCGACTGCAGAGTAGCGGCAGCCTCTGGCAGGGGATCGGCACTGGCTCGTTCGGCGTCCCCCGTAGGAGGCGCCGCCTCTCCTGCCGCTGCTGGCTGCTCTGTAGTTGGGCTCGCCCGTCTGAAGAGACGGCTCAAGAAGCTCATCCACTTCAACCTTTCTGATCCACTCGTGTGCGGCAGCGTGCCGCACGATTACGACCCACTACGCATGCGTTCGAGTGAGTCGAGCACAGCGATCACACGGTGCGCCTCGGTTTGGGTTTGAGGAAGCGGAGACGGCGCGAGCTCCGCTGCGGCCACATCGCCCTTAAAGGCGCCGCTCATATACGCATCTTCGAGCGCCGCCAGGCGCTCGGCAAAGCCGCGTTTGCGGTGGGCGTAGCGCGCTACCATAGGACGGCCATAGTGGTCAATGAATGCGGGTGGGCGCCTGCGCCATTCGTCGGACGCCTGAGCATAAACGCGGTCAATGATATCGGTGAACTCACTGACGTTGAGGTATTCGGCAGCCAGCCAGGCTGCCAGCTCGTGCATCTGGTGGTCGGAGAGGTGGTGAAGGTAGTCACACCAGTCGATACCTACCGAGGTGTCCATATGCAGCGCTCCTCTCTCGCGGCGAATGGATCTCTTCTGATCGATCGGATGAGTCTACAGATGCCGACAATGCAGCGCCAGGAATGTTCATGTGAAGGCACGGCGCGCTATACGGCTGTACAAGGGTCATGCTCTGACATGCGGGCACGGCAAAGAACGGCGACAGAGGGTGGACGGTATTTTGGGAGAACTCAGTTCCACTCACCCACCATTGTAGCATATGGTATGCTTGTCATACAATAGACTGTAGCACCATCATGACGAGAACACGCTGACGTGAAGAAAGGGCAGTCACGCGCCATGTCCGATCCGATCCCTGCACAGACGGCATTGTTTACCATTACCCGTACCACCGCGCCCGTGCGCACCCAGATCGAAAACCACTTGCGTCACGCTATCCTGAGCGGCCACTTTCGCCCAGGAGATCGGCTCGTTGAGCGCGAACTCTGTGAGTTGCTGTGCGTGAGCCGGACACCGTTGCGGGAGGCGTTACTCCTCCTTGAAAGTCAGCGGTTGGTGGTCAACATCCCGCAGAAGGGTCTGGTGGTCGCCACCATGACCCAACAGGAAGCTGAAGAGATCTATCAGGTTCGTGCTGCTGTGGAAGGACAGGCAGGTCGTCTGTTTGCTGAGCGAGCGAACAGTGAGCAACGGGCGGCGCTGCAGGAGGCGTTCTCGGCGGTCGAGAGCGCACTCCAGTCGGCGGTTGTGTCATCCCTGGTGGACGCCAAAGAGCGCTTTTATGCCGTGCTGCTACGAGGCGTCGGTAATCGCACCTTAACCGCCATCGCTGATTCGCTCAGGATCCGGAGTGCATGGCTTCGGTATCTGACATTGGCGCAACCAGGGCGGGCCAACCAGAGTGTAGCCGAAATGCGTCGCATTCTCGAGGCAGTGTTGGCCCGAGACGGTGCAGGAGCAAGTTCTGCCTGTGTCGACCACGTCGAAGCGGCGGGAGCTATCGCAGCGGAGGTGTTCCAGCAGCGGGGGGCCGAAATTCAAACCGAACGACCAAGCCGTGCGAGAGGGGCAAAGCAGACCAGTACACCACCTAGCGCGGTCTGAGTCACCCAGGTGCTGGCAGTGGCGTCAACGCTGCAACTGGGGCAGCGCATTCGGCTCGATTAGATCGATCTGATCGAGCCGAATGCGCACCCAGGCTGAGGTGACATGGACGCTGTTTCAGGTCACCTCCATCTCAGGGTGGACTGGGTTTCGCCTGACGATTGCTTGGAGCCTGGGAGAAGGTGGCATCCTGTCAGTGGGTGCCTGTGTTGGATGCTGCTGAGCTTGAGCTATCGTTCTCTGAATCTACCGTTTATGCCGAAGCATCCGATACATCCAGCGCATCCAGTTCCTTCTTCTTTCATGTCTTGCAGGGTTTTAGCTGCCCAGTTTTAGGCTTGCCGTAAAGCCTCTTGTAACCGCTTTAGAATTGGCTCTTTCCCAAGTGGTGTCACGCTTAGGCGTTCGTACATCCGTTGCACGCGCGAGATATGCCGCTTGGAATAGTAGCGCCTGGCTAGTCGTAAGCCTTGGAGCGCATATTTCACGCCTTCGTCAAGCTCGCCTGCATAGGCATATGCCTGGGCTTTCAGGATGACAAGCACGCCTAGATCGCGCATGGGCCGGAACTGCTGAAGCTGCTCGGATTGCTCATAGAGCGCCAACGCCTGTTTTGGCTCCCAGAGTAACGTATGACCCTGCGCGCGTTCCTGAATCACATCTACGAGTGTGAACTCGACGCTGGCTGTATCCAGGCTTGGCTCCATCTGGCTTGCCAGCGCCTGCGCCTGGTCAATTGCACGCAGGAACGCGCTTTTTTGGCCAAACTCCGCGTGTGCTCGCGCCAGCGTTTGCCAGCGTAGTCCTTGTGTGGCGATAGTTGCCCCTGCCGCATGGGTCGCTGCTGCCTCTAAGCGGCGTGTCGCCAGTTCATAGCGTCCTCGGCGGCGAAGGACATCGCCCTGGTGAATCATTGCCAGCGCGATCAAGTCGGGGTCGTTGACCTCTTCGCCAAGCTCCAGCATCTCCTGAAAGTGGCCGTTTGCCTGCGCATAGTTCAGCCCATCAAAGGCGATCTTGCCCTGCATCTCATGGGCATAGGCTAACAGCCGCTGGGCGGGTTTCAAGAGTGTTCCTCGCCGCTGGGTGATGGCGTCTTCCAACTTGGCAGCAATACGCTCCAAGTTGCTGACCACCGAGGTATCCTGGTTGGCATACCAGACGAGCCAAGAGAGCTTCACGGCTGCTTCGGCTGGCTCAATCAATGCCTGGAGCAATACGTCGTCGGCGTCTTCAATCCGTGTTGGCGCTGTTGTAGCTGTGCGTGTCGGAATGCCTCGCCCTATCGCCGCCAGGCGCTCCTGGGGAATCTCCAAGACCTCGGCAAGATGGTTCACCTGGTCAATTTGGGTCAGTTGGCGTTTGCCTCGCTCGATCTGCGACACATACTCGCGGGTATAACCCCATCGCTCGGCGAGTTGCCCCTGGCTCCATCCTCGTTGCTCCCGATAGGCGCGTACAAGTCGCCCAAAGGCATGGCTATCTTTGTTTGGGGGACGTGATCCTTTTCCTGCCATTGCTCGTTCCTTTTGCTGCTTGCTTCGTAACAAGTGTTCCGGTTGGGGAACACTGTGCTCCTTTTTCTTTGGTTATGCCTGGGATACGCTACCTACTGCTGGATGGCAGATGCAGCCTGCATTCCTCACCTGCTCAGCCTACATTCACAACAACACATCATCTTGAACCACACAACGCACCGACATACCTTACGATGTAGTCACACCTTGCTTTTTCCGGCCTGGGGTATGAGGGGTCGCCAGATACTTCATTAGCGAGTCCTCATAGATCGCCCACACATAGCCGATCTTGAACGCCTCGACCTTGCCTTGCTGGGCTAGAATGCTCAGGTAGGTTTGGTTGACGCCAAAGCGGGCATGCGCTTCGGCGGTACTGAGGATACGGCGTTCTCCGGTGCTATGGGGCATATCCTGGCCTCGACGGAACGACAATGAATCACGGATTTTTCGACACGAAACAGCGTCTCGGTTCAGTATAACACCTGCTACGCTCGGCATTCAACTCAAACAGATGAAGGAGGCTGTTGATCGCCGTCTGGCGCCTCTCGAAGTGTCATGCGTCATTGCGCCCGCTGGGTTGACAATTGACAAAGACTTCTTATACAATGGAGACGCTTGATGGGAAACGCTCGTCGAGGGCGACCAAGCCGTGAGGACTACACGCAACTCGTCGTTTCGCTGATCCGCGCCGATGTCTGGGCGCTCAATCAATGTGAGACGTTTGCTCCCTATCCTGGGGTACGGACGCTCGTCGCCCGGAATCATCGGCTCTGTTTATCGCTGGGGGTGGCAATCAAGCTGCTCCTGGATCGCGCGGTCGCCGATGTGATCGCCTCCACCAGTGTCAAGCCGGAGTGGGCGTCAAATCGGGTCGCAGAGTTCTTACGGCTCTGGTACAGTGAAGGGCAATCGCTCACTGATGTAGCGAACACCCTTCACCTTGAACGGCATAACGTGATGAGGACAGTTCAGCGACCGGCTCTCACGCTCGTCGCGCAACGGTTTCTCGAACTTGCCGGGCAGGTTGATCCGCTCTCCGAATAATGCTCAATTTGGGTGATTTTCGGGGCGTTTGGGAAGGTTTGGCCGATATTTCTCACATTTAGTGGGAATATCGGCGCAATTCGTGTAGAATGGCATGTAGGTTGGTGACGCGATAGGCGTCCATTTTGTTCACGGAGAGATGTAGCACATTGCGCAAAGCCGGGCCGGGCCTGGGATTATTGAGCATTTTACCTGTCGCCCTACCTCTGGATCAGCCAGTCGTGGTTCGAATCCACGTCTCGGAGCCGGAGACCTTTCTCCACCCCTCCTAGCAGCGACGCCACGCCGCTCTGCATCTGGGCTGCTCGCAACCAGACAGAGATGCGCAGACGATTCGCTGCTTTGTCGTGTGTGCGACAACCCCTGTAAAGTCGCCCTCGGTGGGCTGGCTGATTCCCCCATGCTGTATTCTGTGGTCAGGTGGCTGATTCGTTGACGCAGCAGCAAAGGAGCAAGCTAGCTATCAGGGCGATCAGGAGAGGATCGCATGGTTCATTCATCCCCTGTCCGGCGTGGGCGCATTGCTGAAGCTACTGATGAGCAAAGCATACCCGCCACACGCCCCCAGCCCGTCCGGCGCGCCCAACCGCCCGCGCAGGTCATGCAGCAGTATATCCTCTGGCATGAGTCGGAGGGCCATTCCCGCAAAACGGAGTCGGTCTACCAGAAGACACTCTCCCCGTTCTTTGCGTATCTGAAGGGCGACCATCAGATCGCGGATGTCAACGACATCCACTTGGAGCACCTACGCGCCTGGCTCGTCTGGCTACGCAATACCCCTGGCCAGCACGACAAGCCACGAGCATCGAAGACGATTGAGAGCTATTGCCGCCAGGTGATGGCCTTCTTGCGCTGGTGTGTGGAGGAAGAGGTGATTGATCATGACCCCACTACCCGCCTGAAGCTGCCCAAAGCCGAAAAGAAGCACATCCGTGTCTTCTCCGATGAAGAAGTACGCACGCTGCATGAGGTGTGCCTGCCCCCACGCAACGGGCTCCGCCCAGAGGTACAGCGCATGCTAGCGGCGCGCAATCGGGCGATTCTGTGGGTGTTGCTCGATACGGGCATGCGCGAGATGGAGTTGTGTGGAATGCGCTTCATGGACTTCGACCGCAAGCGGGGAACCATTTACATCATGGGCAAAGGCGCAAAGGAGCGCAAAGTTCTCTTGGGTCAGCGCGGCTATCATTATCTGTGCGCCTACCTTGACCACTGGCGCGGCGAGCCAGAAAGTAGCGAGGAGCGCCTGATTCTGAACGATGATGGCAGCCAGATGACCGACCAGACCATCCAGAAATTGTTCATGCGGCTGAAGAAGGCGTCTGGCATCACTGACAAAAGGGTATCAGCGCATACCTGCCGCCACTGGTACGCCATCCGCTTTCTGTTAAAAGGAGGCAAATTGTTCGCTTTGCAGCGGCATCTGGGCCACGAAAGCCTGGAAATGGTGAAAGTGTACGCCTACATCACCGACCAGGACGCCGAGGAGGAGAAGCGCAAGTATTCCCCTGCTGACGACGTGGAGATTGAGCCACGCCAAGTGAAGCGGCGCGGCTTCCGTAAGGGGTAGACAACAAGGTGTGCGGCTACTCT
>Ga0070737_10004695_pt1 | contig 13511 bp, 9 predicted proteins | sample Coa_R1_10_FD_66438 | JGI IMG/M metagenome (GOLD analysis project Ga0070737, IMG submission 66438) | Surface soil microbial communities from Centralia Pennsylvania, which are recovering from an underground coalmine fire - Coalmine... | ecosystem: Environmental > Terrestrial > Soil > Unclassified ... | reverse complement strand
GATGAGTACACCAGCCACGGGCACTGCGGAGTGCTCCGCGAGACGCGCACCGGCGAATGGATCGTCGACAACGACGCGACCCTCGACCGCTATGCAGCCATCGCCGTCGCGCAGGCGGAGGCCGGTGCACACGTCGTCGCGCCGAGCGGCATGATGGACGGTCAGGTCGGCGCCATCCGAACCGCCCTCGACGGCGCAGGTTTCTCCGACACCGCGATCCTCGCGTACTCAGCGAAATATGCGTCCGCGTTGTACGGGCCGTTCCGCGACGCCGCCGAATGCGCGCCGGCTTTCGGGGATCGTCGCGGCTACCAGCAGGACATCGCCAATGCGCGGGAAGCGCTGCGGGAAGTTGCGCTGGACGTCGCTCAAGGCGCGGACATGGTGATGGTCAAACCCGCCCTTGCGTACCTCGACATTGTCCGCGCGGTACGCGACGCCGTTGACATTCCCGTTGCGGCGTACCAAGTGAGCGGTGAGTACGCGATGGTGGAGGCGGCTGCGGCGCAGGGTTGGATCGACCGGCGGGCCGTGATTCTCGAACTTCTCACCGGGATCCGCCGGGCGGGGGCCGACATCGTCATCACGTACTGGGCAAGCGAGGCGGCCCGATGGCTGCACTGATGCCGGAGAATGGACGCCCCAAGGCGGTGTTGTTGGACGCCGGCGGCGTGCTGCTGCTGCCGAATCCGTGGGCGGTTGCGGCCACGCTCCGTGCCGCCGGAGGCAGACCCGACCTCCGCACCCTGCATCGCGCGCATTACTCAGGAATCGCGGCGATGGACCGGGTTGGACAGGCCGATTGGCGACTGTACTTCGCCAATTTGGCCGACGTCGCCGACGTACCGGCGGATCGGCGCGACGACGCTGTCGCCGGACTGGCCGCGCTCTTCGGGGCGCCGGTGTACAGCCTGTGGAACGTCGTCCCTGACGGCGTCATCGAGAACCTCCAGCACCTCGCCGCGACCGGGGTGGCCATTGCCGTGGTGTCGAACGCGGACGGCTTGGTCGAGGAGACCTTGCGGCGGTGCGAGGTGCCGGTGGAGGTGGTGATCGACTCGACGGTGGTCGGGTACGCCAAACCCGATCCGGAGATCTTCCGGATCGCATTGAACCGGCTCGGCATCTCAGCGGACCGCGTCGTGCACGTCGGTGACATGGCGCTCGCCGATGTGGACGGCGCCCGGGCGGCCGGCATACATCCGCTCCACCTGGACCCGTACGGCGATTGCCCGCATCCGCCGGGAGCGCACGCGCACATCCGTTCGTTAGCCGAGGTGGTCGAGCTCGTAAGGGGATGAGGATGGTCCAGACCGGACGACATCGCCTCGCGGCCGTCGGTGTGGCGGCTTTTTTCTTTGTGGGTACGGCGTGCACCGCCCATCAGCCCGTGCACCCGTCGGCGACATCGGTGTCGGCGGCTCGGCCGGGCGGCTCGGGTTCGGCGCCGTCGTCCTCGCCGGGACAGACGTCGCCCACCGGCACCGGCGCCGTGGCCAGCCCGACACCCGGTGCTGTCCGCGAACCGGCTGCGCTCACCGCGTGGCTGCCGCCCGCGGCACCGGGCCAACCGGGATATCTCGCGCCTGGTTCGGATCCGAACGTGCTGCCGGGGCCGATTCTCATCGCCGACAAGGCCAACAACCGGCTGGTGGTGGTCGATCCGCAGGGACGGGTCCGCTGGATCTGGCCGCAACCCGGGGAACTGCCGAACGGCCAGACATTCCTGATACCCGATGATGCCTTCTTCACCCGCGATGGGTCGAAGATTGTCGCCACGCAGGAAGACGACTTCGTCATCACGGAAATCGACCCGACGGCACGCACCATGGTCTGGCGGTACGGTCACCCGGGAATTCCCGGCCACGGCCCCGGCTACCTGTGGAATCCGGACGACGCCATCATGCTGCCGACCGGTGACGTCGTGAGCGCCGACATCAAGAACTGCCGGATCCTCCGCCTTCGCCCCGGTTCGCCGGCACCCGTCTGGACCGCCGGCACGGTCGGGGTATGCCGACACGACCCACCGACGTATTACGGGAGCCCGAATGGGGTCTTCCCGCTGCCGGACGGGAATTTCCTCGTCACGGAAATCAACGGAGACTGGGTCGACGAGATCGACCCGGCCGGCCGCGTCCTTTGGTCGGCCCACCCGCCGGGTGTGCGGTATCCGTCGGACAGCAACCAGTACGCACCCGGCCAATACCTCACCGTCGACTACTCGCCGATCGGTCAGGTCGTGATTTTCGACCGCTACGGGCACGAAATCTGGCGGTGGCGGTATGCCTCCGGACCGAACCGGTTGCGGTATCCGTCCCTCGCTGAGGCGCTGCCGAACGGCGACATCCTCGTCACCGACGACCACAATGACCGGGTCATCGTCATCGATCCCAAACAGAATCGCATCGTCTGGCAGTACGGCCGCACCGGTATTCCGGGCAGCGGACCGGGGTATTTGAACATCCCCGACGGACTGGATCCTCTTCCGCCGTACGCGTACCTGGACCGTGTCCTGCCATGACCCAGCCCGCTGCGGGCTCCCGGACGAGACCGAGTCTGCGGCTGCTCGCCTCGGTGGTCAGCTGCTGTTTCCTCGCAACCGGCTGCACATCCGGGCGGACGCCGGCCGGTCTTCCTACCCCGTCGCACCCTGCCGGCGCCGTGGTTCTGCCGTCCGCGGGAACGTTCTCCGCACCTGGAAGCAGCACGCCGCACCCATCCACGCCGGCCGCGACCCCGCCGCAATCCCCTCCGGCGACCGGCTCGTCGTCCGGTCTGCCGTCGGCGGCGCGCCCGTGCGGGTGGATCGGATTGCAGCCGCATTACCAGCACGTCGTGTGGATCTGGCTGGAGAACAAGGACTACGCGTCTGTCATCGGCAATCCATCGGCGCCGTACGAGAATGCGCTCGCCAATGCCTGCGGGCTGGCGACCAACGCCCACGGGGTCACGCATCCATCGCTGCCGAATTACCTTGCCGCGACTGGAGGGTCAACCTTTGGGGTGCACGACGACGCCGGTCCCGCCGCCCATCCGATTTCCGGTCCGTCGATTTTCCGCCAGATCGACCAGGCGGGCAAGAGCTGGCGCGCGTATGAGGAGTCCATGCCGTACGCCTGCGCGACCGCATCATCGGGCGAGTACGCCGTCAAACACAACCCAGCCGCGTACTACGTCGACGAGCGAGCCGAGTGTCTCCACAACGACGTGCCGCTCGACGCGCAGCTCGCGGCCGACGCCTCGGCCGGCCGACTGCCGTCCTTCGCCTTCGTCACACCGAATCTCTGCCATGACATGCACGACTGTTCGGTGGCGACCGGTGACCGCTGGCTGGCCGAAACCCTGCCGATGTTGCTGAATTCGGCGACATACCGGAGCGGTGAGCTGGTCATCGTCCTCACCTTCGATGAAGGTGTCGGTTCCGCGAATCGGATTCCGACCATCGTGATCGCCCCGACGATTCCTCCCGGAACACGGGTCAGCGCCCGGCTCGACCACTACAGCCTGCTGCGCGGCACCGAGGATCTCCTCGGACTCCCGCCGCTGGGCGCTGCGGCGCAGGCGACGTCGTTGGCCGCCGCCTTCAGCCTGTAGCACGGCCCCGCGAAGAAACCGGAACCGCCTTCGGAAGAATGGACCCATGACCTCCCCTGGCACCGATGTCGCCTCCGCCGCGTGTTTCGAACGCGCCCGCGCCCGCATTCCTGGGGGAGTGAATTCACCGGTCCGCGCCTTCCGCGCGGTCGGCGGCACGCCACGGTTCATCCAATCCGGCGCCGGCCCGTATCTGGTGGACGTGGACGGCAATCGGTACGTCGACCTGGTCTGCTCATGGGGACCGCTCATTCTCGGACACGCCCATCCTGCGGTGGTCGCGGCCGTGAAGCAGGCGGCGGAACGCGGCACAAGTTTCGGGGCGCCGACCGAAGCGGAAATCGAAATGGCGGAGGAGATCGCCCGGCGGGTGCCGGCCGTCGAGATGATCCGACTGGTGAATTCCGGAACCGAGGCCACCATGAGCGCCCTGCGGCTTGCCCGCGCCTATACCAACCGGCCGCTGGTGGTGAAATTCGCCGGCTGCTACCACGGTCACGTCGACGCCCTGCTCTCCGCCGCCGGGAGCGGGGTCGCCACCCTGGGCCTTCCCGGAACCCCCGGTGTCACCCCCGGGCAAGCCGCGGAGACGATTGTCCTGCCCTACAACGACATCGACGCAGTGCGGACGGCCTTCGAAAGGTACGGCGGAGAAATTGCGTGTGTCATCGTGGAAGCAGCTGCGGCAAACATGGGCGTCGTCCCACCCGAGCCTGGTTTCAACCGCGCACTAGCCGACATCGCGCACGAGAACGGCGCGCTCCTGGTGCTCGACGAAGTGCTGACAGGTTTCCGGGTGTCCTCGGCGGGATGGTGGGGCCGTGACCCGGTCGCGGCGGACCTCTTCACCTTCGGGAAAGTCATCGGCGGCGGGCTGCCCATCGGCGCGTTCGGCGGCCGGCGGGACATCATGCAGCTCCTCGCCCCGGCCGGCACCGTCTACCAGGCCGGAACGCTGTCGGGAAATCCGGTTGCCGTGGCGGCGGGGCTGGCGACGCTGCGAGAGAGTACGCCCGGCATGTATGCGCGGCTGGACCAGGCCGCCGGTGTCCTCGCACGCGCATTACGCGATGAATTCGGCCGGATCGGCCTGCCGCACCAGGTGCAGCAGGCCGGCAACCTGTTCTCGGTCTTCTTCACGACCGAGCCGGTGCGCAACTACGCCCAGGCCACCGGGCAGGAGGCGTGGCGGTATCCGCCGTTCTTCCATGCCCTTCTTGCCCGCGGTGTTTATCCGCCGCCGTCGGTGTACGAAGCCTGGTTCGTCTCCGCTGCGCACGATGACGCCGCCGTCAACCAGATTCTCGATGCGCTTCCGGCCGCGGTACGCGCCGCAGCCGACGCGAGGCCGCCGGGCTGAGCCGTCGACGACACCGGCGCCCCGGCGGCGCGGAGCGGCTTCCGGCCGACCGAGGGATTCGCGCTAGCGGCGGATTGCCTGCCCGACCAGGGTCCGGCCGAAGTCCCAGAGCAGGCCGCCGCCGGTATGTGCGTCGTCCATCACGTCGACGAATGCGTCGACGAACATCTTCACTTCGGTCTCGCTGATGACCAGCGGGGGCAACAATTTCACGACGTCGATGTGGTCACCGGCGACCTGGGTGAGGATCCGGTGCCGGGTGAACAGCGGCACGACGACGAGTTGCGCGAACAGGCCGCGACGGGCGGCTTGCAGCATCGACCAACCCGCGCGGAGCTTCAGGGATTTCGGCCGACCGAATTCGATGCCGATCATCAGACCGCGACCGCGGATGTCGGCGATGAGCTCGTACCGGGAGGCCACCGCCCGCAGCGATTCCACCAAAAGGCGACCGATCCGCTCAGCGTTGGCGACCAAGCCCTCGTCCTCCACGATGGCAAGGGTGGCCAGCCCGGCCGTCATTGCCATGGCGTTCCCCATGAACGTGGAGGCATGGACAAAGACCCGGTCCATCGAGGAGAAGACCTTGTCGAAAACCTCGCGTTTCGCCAAGGTCGCTCCGATCGGCACGAAGCCTCCGGAGAGCGCCTTCGCCACCGTGACAATGTCCGGATCGACGCCCTCGTGCTCGTAGCCGAAGAATCGACCGGTGCGGCCGATTCCGGTCTGCACCTCGTCACAGATGAGCAATGCACCGTAATGGCGCAGCTCCTGTTGGGCGGCGGCGAGAAAACCGGGCGGCGGAATGTGTACGCCCTTGCCTTGGATCGGTTCGACGAGAAATGCGGCAACGTCCCCCTTCTTCAGTTCCCGGCGGAGCGCATCGAGGTCGCCGATCTCGATCGGCGTCGCCGGAAGCAGCGGCCCGAAACCCTTCCGGAATTCCTCGGCGCCGTTCACGGACAACGCCCCGGCGGTGAGCCCGTGGTAGGCGTGGTCCAGGAATACGATCCGCGGCCGTCCGGTCGCCGCCCGCGCAAACTTCAACGCCGCCTCAACGGCCTCCGATCCGCTGTTGCAGAAGAAAACGCGGTCCAAGCCGGGGGCCTTCTGCAACAGCCGCTCAGCGAACAGCCCGGCCAGCAAGGGGGCGTCGAATTGCACCATGTCCGCCAGTTCGGCGTCCAGCAGGTCGTGCAGGGCCTGGCGCACAACCGGATGATTCCGGCCGACCCCGTGCACGCCAAAACCGGCAAGCATGTCCAGGTAGCGGTTGCCGGCGTCGTCGTACAGGTAACACCCCTCGGCGCGCTGGTATATCCGGTCGAAGCCGAGTGTCTTGAGGACGCGGGGAACCTGCGGGTTGACGTAACGCCCGTGCAGGTCGTAGTTCTCGCCGGCACGTTCGGTGAGCAGGGCGCGCAGGTTGAAACTCATCGGCAACTCACACGTATCGCTCGAGGATCGACGATTCCGCAAGCCGGGACAGTCCCTCCCGGACGCTGCGAGCGCGGCTCTCGCCGACACCCTCGACGGCCTGCAGGTCGTCGACACTGGCCGCCAAGAGTTTCTGCAAGGTGCCAAAATGTTCGACCAACCGCTCGATGACCGCACACGGCAGCCGTGGAATTTTCGCGAGCAGCCGGTAACCGCGTGGACTTACCGGGTTGTCGAGATTCTCCGTCCCGCCGTACCCGATGACCCGGGCGACGGTCCCGAGGTCCAGAAGCTCCTCAGGCGTGAGCGCATCGAGATCCCGGAGCACGTCATCGACACTCCGGCCGCGCTTACCGGCCGCCGCCGGCAGATAATCCCGCACGATGAGGTCACGCTCCGGCTCCACACCCGCGAGCAATTCATCCAGTTGCAGGCTGAGCAAGCGGCCGTCGGTGCCCAACTCGACGACGTACCCCTGAATTTCGTCGGCGATCCGCCGGACCATTTCCAGCCGCTGGGCGACGACCGCCGCGTCCCGCACGGTGACCAAATCCTCGATTTCCAGTGCCGAGAGCGTGCCGGAAACCTCGTCGAGACGAAGCTTGTAGCGCTCGAGGGTGGCCAGCGCCTGGTTGGCCCGGGACAAGATTGCGCTTGGTTCGTCGAGAACGTGCCGGCGGCCGTCCACGTACAGCGCAATGATCCGCATGGATTGGCTGACGGAAATGACCGGGAAACCGGTCTGCCGGGCGGTCCGCTCCGCCGACCGATGCCGGGTGCCGGACTCGTTGGTAGGGATTGACGGATCCGGCTGGAGATGAACGTTGGCCTTGATGATGCGGGTCGCCTTCTCGTCGAGAATGATGGCGCCGTCCATCTTCGCGAGCTCGCGCATCAGCGGAGCGGAGAGCTCGACGTCAAGGTTGAAACCACCACTGCAAATGGACTCAACGGTCTTGTCGTAACCGAGGACGATGAGCGCACCGGTGTTGCCACGAAGAATCCGCTCGAGCGCGTCGCGCATCTGCGTCCCCGGGGCGATCGCAGCCAGCGTGGCCCGCAGCCGCTCATCCGCGCCCCGGTCGCTGCGGTCAGGTCGATCGTTGGCTGCCACCTGGCTCCCAAAGGCGTGTGCGAAGTCGCCGACATTCTAACCGCAGATCACGACGCGCTATTGGATCGTAAGACCGCGACCCCTCCCTCGACCGTTGCGCCTACCCTGCGAGCGCCGCGTCGACGACGGCGGATCGAATGCCCAGCCGGGCGACGCTCCGGAGCGCTTCCCGGACGTCACGAGCCGTGATGACCTGCGGACCGTCCGGCGGAACCTCAACGCCAACCGGCGCGACGACGCAGCGAAAGCCAAGGCGGCCAGCCTCCGTGATCCGGCGTCCCCATCCCGGCACGGGCCGAATCTCACCGGCGAGGCCGACTTCGCCAACCGCAAGGAGTCCCGGCGGCAGCGGTCGATCGGCCGCCGCGCTCGCCACCGCCAGAACTAACGCGAGATCACCGGCTGGTTCCCGAATGCGCGCCCCGCCCACCGTCGCGACGAAGACGTCCCGGCCGGCCAGCACGACGCCCGCCCGCCGTTCGACGACCGCCAGCGTCATCGCGACCCGAGCGGCGTCCAGCCCGGCGGTGGAGCGCCGCGGAACCGCCTGCGCCGACGGGGCGACGAGCGCCTGAATTTCCGTCACCAACGGCCGGGTGCCCTCCATCGCGACCGTGGCGCATACACCGGGTGCGGCGGACGGCGAACCGCTCACGAAAAGGAGGCTGGGATCGGGAATTTCTTCGATGCCGCCGGCGGTGAGCCGGAAACAGCCGACATCCTCGCAGGTCCCAAACCGGTTCTTCGCCGGACGAAGCAGACGGAGCCCGCCGGTACGGTCACCCTCGAAATAAAGGACGACGTCGACCGCATGTTCCAGCAACCGGGGGCCGGCGATCAGACCATCCTTGGTGACGTGCCCGATCAGGACGACGGTCAGTTGATGGCTTTTCGCCAGCCGGATCATTGCGGCGGCCACTTCCCGCACTTGGGAGACGCCGCCGGGAGTGCCGTCCACGCCGTCCGCACAGACCGTCTGCACCGAATCGACAATGAGCAACGCCGGGTGAACCGCCGCGACCTGCGCTTCCACAGCCTCAAGTGACGTCTCCGCCGCAAGATAGAGCCGCGGTGCCAGCGCACCGATCCGATCGGCGCGCGCCCGCACCTGGCCGGCCGATTCCTCGGCAGTCACGTACAGCGCCGTGCCGTGCCGGCGGGTGAACCGCGCCGCGGCATCGAGCAGCAGGGTCGATTTGCCGATGCCCGGCTCCCCGGCGAACAGCACAACCGAGCCCGGAACGAGACCGCCGCCCAGAACCCGGTCGAATTCACCGACCCCGGTCGGCAGCGGTCGCGCGGTGGATGGATCCACCGCGTCAATCGGCACCGCGGGTCGTGCCGGCGGTGCCCGGTGACTGCGCGATTGCCGCCCCGGCTCCTCGGCCTGCAGCGTCTCCCACGATCGGCAACCACCGCAGCGCCCCAGCCATTTGGGCGTCATCCACCCGCATTCGACGCACCGATACACCGTTCGCGACATGACCTGGAGCCTAAAGACCACTACCGACAAAAAATCAAGGCTCGGCCACAGCACACCGAGTCAACCGGTGTGCCGGTCATCCCTCACGCAGCTGCCGCTGATACCAGGGCCGTCGGCGACACGGCCGCCGGGAGTGGCTCCGGCGGGCCGGCCGTCACAGACCGCGCCCGGGAGTGGGTCCGGCCGCTGGTCCGGCTGACCGGATGGTTGCGCACCACCGGAGAGGCGGTCGGCCTGGCCGCGATCGTGTTGTTCCTCGGCAAGCGGGCGGATGCCTTCACCGGGTTCCCCAAGGGGTACGACGCCATGGGGCACCTGTCGAAAGTGACGTTCCTTGCGGAGAATTGGCCGCACATCTGGTGGAACTACGAGTGGTACTCCGGTCAGCCGACCTTCACCGGAAGCTACCCGCCCGGCTACCACGTCCTTCTGCTCGCCGTCGCACGGTTGGGGGAGCTGTCCTTTCCGGCGGCGATGAATCTGGTGACCGCCTCAGCCCTCGTGTTACTCGTCATCGGCACCTACGCGGCGGTCCGTGCGGCGACCGGCAGCCGGCTCGCCGCCCTCTGCGCCGGCGGACTGACCGCAGCGACGCCGACGGTCTGGTCGCAGAACGTCGTCCTTGGCCTGTATCCGCGTTTCACCGCGCTGGCCTTCGCCGTCCCGGCGCTCGCCTGCGCGATACGATTCGCAATCCGCGGGGGACGGTTCGCCGCCCTCGGGTGCTGTTGCTTTCTCGCGGCTGCGCTTGGCACGCATCCCATCGTCGGAGCAATTGGATTGCTGGCGGTTGCGGGTGTGGTCCTCCTGTCGCCGGCGATGCCCATTGGTGTCCGATTCGCGACGGCCGCCGGGCTGACCGGTGTCCCGCTGGCGATGGCGGCGTACTTCTACCTGCCGCTCGTGCTGGAGAAGCGCAGCCAGAGCGCATTCACGGATTTCGAGGTGCCCCTGAATTGGCGGCTCATTCTCTGGCCCGCCGGCCATTCGCTCGACGCGCTCCTGCCCGGCACGCTGGCCGTCACCCTGATGGTCGGCATGCTCGCCGCACGACTCCACCGGGCTCCGGCAATCAGCGTGTCAGCGCGGGAAAGTCTCGGAGAAGACATTATCTGGCTGAGTTCCGGCCAGACGGTGAACATATCCGGCCGCGCGAACCACCCCGAACTGCGCCGATACCTTCGATGGCGGCGGCGTCATCAGCTTGCCGGATATCCGTTACGGCTGGCGGTTTTCTTTGCCCTCGGCACGCTGCCCTTTCTCTGCTACGGATTCATCGGGTACCTGGACCGCCGTTTCCCCTACTACATAAACGGCCTGCAACCGACCGACCTCCTCGTCTACCCCGGCGTCTGCTGCGCTGGGGTCTGCGGCCTGGCCGTTGGCATCGCCGTCCGACTGACCCGTGACCGAATCGATCGGGTACGCCGCACGTGGCGTCGTCGTCTCGCCCGTGCTCTCGCCGGCGCAGTCGCAGCAGCCACCGTGACGGCAGCGGTCGGAGCAGCGGTCGCGGTGACCGGACCGCTGCTCCCCAAACACGTCACACGCAACGACATCCCGGCCCAGCAGGCCCGGCTCGCGGTCTTCCCCGTGGAGGCCACCGGTCAACGGGATTTCCGGGTCGCCGGAGTCGCCGACTCGGTGACGAAATGGATAAACGAATACTCCGATGCGCCGCAGGACCGTGGTTACGACGACCACGGCGTCCTTCACCTGGACTGGCAGTACTGGCTGGAATCCGCCCTGGTCAAACCATCCTTCACCGCGGCGGAGCGCGATTTTCTCCTCGACTGGTACGCCGTCAAGTGGATCGACACCGACTCCGGCGCCGGACCGACCGGCATGTACGACGACCCCAGCCGCTTCACCCTTCTCGCGCAAGACACCCGGTACGCCGTGCTGTCCAGCTACCGCTACACGAGAGCGCAGCCGATTGTCTCCGCGACACGGGTTCCCATTGTGCTCGTCATTGGCGACACTCGGCATTACGACCTCTTTCTCCGCGCACTGTCATACGCCGACATCGGAAGCGACACGCTCATCCCGGTGCAGGGCCCGGCCCGAATTGATGACGTCAGCCGTGCGCTGCTCGCCCACGTCGACACCGTCGTCCTTTACGGCGCGGCGGTGACACATCCGAAACGGGACGCCGCGTTGCTGCGCGAATTCGTCATGCAGGGCGGAACGCTCTTCGCGGACAGCGCAGACGACCGCGACATCGCCAAACTGCTCCGCACGGCAGGCAATCCACTTCCGGTCCGATCCGTGCACAACGCCGGTATCCGTGGTCCGGCGTGGGATTGGACGGGCAGCATGGCCGGCGTCGACGCCGCGATTCTCGACGGTTTCGGACCGGCCTCGTACGCCGGAACGAATCAATGGGTCGTCTCGGCCGCAATTTCGTTAGCGCCGTGGGGACAGCCTGTGCTCAGAGCGCAACGCAAGACGGTGCTGGTGTCCGGCGTCCTGGGTGCGGGCCGCTCGGTCTGGAGCGGACTCGCGCTGCCGTACCACACGGACGTTTTCCAGCAACCGGCCGAAAGCAGGCTGCTCGCCCAGTTGCTCATCGGCAGGCCGGATCGCAGCAAACCTCAGGCGGCCGGCACCGGTGGTGGGGGCGTCCGGTATGACGTCGTCAACACCGATCACCGTGTCATCGACGTAACCGGTCCAGCCAACGGCGTGCTCGTCAAAGAACAGCGCGCGCCGGACTGGCAGGTGACGCTCGACGGCCGGCCCGTGCGCAGCTACCTGGCCGGCCCCGGCATGATGTGGATTCCCCTGCCGGACGACGGCCGGCCGCATCACGTCGTCCTGACGTACCGGCTTTCGCCGGTTGAGCTCGCCGGATACGTCATTGCCGGGTTGACGACCGCCGGCGTGCTGATCCTCCTGTGCTGCCCGCCGCTCTGGCGGTGGGGGGTCCGGCGCCTTCATCAGCTCGTCGACCTCGCCGCCCGGCCGGCCGGGCATCGGAAGCCGGTACCGGTCGTCTGACGGGATCCGCCGGATGCGGGGCAACGGGCTGGGATGCGGCAAGCCGCCGTTCGCAGTGCCGGGCCAATTCGCGGTACGCAGGCTCGCCCATCAGTGCCGTCAACTCGTTCCGGTACGCCCGGAACAGCGGCACGGATCCGTGATGGGCCGACGGTGACGACGTACACCACCAGTCAAGGTCAAGGCCGCCGGGACCCCATCCGCGACGGTCGTATTCACCGATGGTCACGAGCCAGACCCGGCTCCCATCCGGACGGCGGATCCGCTCAAACGTCCGGCGGATCGGCAGCTGCCAGCACACGTCCGGCTTCGTCTCCATCGGATGACGACCGGTGCGCAGCGCCAAGGAGTGCAGCGCGCAGCCCGCGCCGCCCGGAAAATCCGGCCGGTTAAGAAAAATGCACGCCCCATCGACGATCCGGGTCCGCCGCTTGCCGTCGACGACGGTGGAGATGCCCCGGCGGGCGGCCCGAAAGTACTGCCAGGTGGACGGATCCAGCCGGCGGGCGGCCTCCCGAACCCGGCGCTCATCGTCTCTCCCGGAATAGAAAGCCCCGTGCGTGCAGCAGCCGTCGTCCGGACGACCGGCGACAATTCCCGGGCACCCGGAGCGGAAAATGCACGCCCAGCGCGAGGTGAGCCACGTAAGGTCGCAGCGGAACAGCTGCTCCGGATCCGCCGGATCGACGAATTCCACCCAGTCGCGGGGAAAATCCAGCGGCACCTCGCCGGTGGCCGGCGAACGGCCCACTCCGGATTCGTCCGCGGCAAGCCGTACGCCGATCCGGACTGGTCTGCTGGACATGCCGCCGAGCCTACCGGTCCCGGCCCCGCGCATGCGCCGTACCGCCGAGACCGTAGAGCGCAAGCGGCAGCGTGTAGGTGCCGAGCAACTCTCGTGACCACCATGCGCCGGTGCGGCGGCGCTCCGGCCACGTCGTGAAGCGATAGCGGTACAGCAGCGCGCGGACATACCGAGGCGGCCGGTCCGGGAACGGATTGCGGGCAAGCATCCGGAGGGTCGCGGGATCACCCTCCAGGAGGCGGACGAGAAAGACGACGAACCACGGGTGCCGCTCGGGGGACGACATGGCCGCGAACCACATCAGCCAGTCGAGACGAAGGTGGTACGGCGCGTACTGCCGGGGCCGGCGGGTCGGCGTACCGGGCTTGCCTTTGAATTCATACTCCAACCACGAGGTGGACGCATCGATGCGATCGGCATCCGTGCCCTCAACGACGATTTCATCCCGGTAGCGGGTGATGCTCCCGAACGCGCCGTACGCATTGACCAGGTGAAATCGGTTAAACGGAGCGTTCATCAATTGATGGCGGGAGACCAGGTTCCGGGCCGGCCAATAGCTGAGGACGACGACCAGCGCGGTGAAGGCGCAGACCACACCGACCCACCACACCGGTCCGAGCGACGACGCCGGAGCATGGCGCAGGTGGAGAAAACCGTCGTCCACCGCGGAGAACGCCAGGACAATGGTGAGCCAGTTCAACCAGGCGAAGTTGCCGGA
>Ga0070737_10004694_pt1 | contig 13511 bp, 14 predicted proteins | sample Coa_R1_10_FD_66438 | JGI IMG/M metagenome (GOLD analysis project Ga0070737, IMG submission 66438) | Surface soil microbial communities from Centralia Pennsylvania, which are recovering from an underground coalmine fire - Coalmine... | ecosystem: Environmental > Terrestrial > Soil > Unclassified... | reverse complement strand
CAGCAGACATGAAATACCTCCAAAGTCGTCAACCTGTAGGGTGGGGCGAGCGGAGCGAGACCCACCCTGCGGACTACTTGCGAATGCTGGCGTAATACGCGATTTCGTGGCCGATCAGCAGGGCATAGGGCGGTTCGGGAATGTCGTAGAGTGGGCCGGTCCAGGGGTGTAGATAAATCTTGCGAAGCTCATGCAGCTGGCGGAGGGCGTCGTGAAATTGGCCGATACTCTGCGCCGATGTCTGGCGGTATAGATGCGGCAGCGGACAATCTTCCGTAGCGCCAGAGTGCTGCCAGCGCATCAACTCCGCCAACAGGGCATCGTGCAAGGCTGTGTCGCTGGTCGAGGACTGCGATGGAAAAGTTGGAAACTCACCGTTATTGAGGAAGCCAGCGAAGAGTGCTTTGAGATTGCCTGCCCCGGAACCAGAGGAACCTTCGAGTTTACAGGTCTGCTGGAGGATTTTATCAATGTTGGTTTTCATCGCTTCCATGCCGTGCTGTATTTGCCGAGCGAGGTTGAGCATCTCGTCGACTTGGCCCTGGCGTGCTTCCAGGACACGCACGAAATCCTCCAACACCTGGCGTGGACTGACCTGACTGAGCAGATAGGTCAAACCCTTGTCGGTGATGGTGCAGAGCGGAACGCTGGCGGTCTTTTTTTTGACTATCGTGATGGTGCCACTCCCCCCTGTATCCTCCTCTCCCTTGGAAGGAGATGCTGGGGAGATGGGGGCCGGTTCGGAAGCCGAGACGAGGCTGAGGTAGCCGTCTTCCTGGCAGCGCTGGGCAGCCTGTTTGCCGGCGGCATTGTTCGGAAAGAGGCCGGCCTGGGTCTTGCTGCCGTGCAAAGGCACAGCCCCAGCAGCGGCGGCGGCCCGGCTTAGAGCCGTAAGGATCAGTTGATTCGATTTGTCGGCCACAATCCCCTCCTTGGGTTGGGACAGTCGAGTTCCTCTGCGGCCAACATTATCCCAATCCGCCACAATCACGCAAGTCCAGGAAAGAATTCTTCCCTCTCTTGCCCCGCTCGGCTAAGATCGCAACAAACCCTTATTGGAAAGGAGATAGAGCTATGCAAGGGGCGACCAAGTACACGAAGATGCTTTCGACCTTCCTGGTGATGCTGTTGTTGGCCAGCGCTGCGCAGACCCAGGACAAGAATCTGGCTACCAAACCGCCGGATCGCACGAGCCGCGATGAGGCGATCCACCAAAGTTTGCGCGGCATCATCGATCACGGGGCTGACCTGTACAACCAGGGCGATTGGAACGGCTGCTATCGCCTGTGGGAAGGGGCGTTGATGACGCTGAAGCCGCTGGTGGGTGATCGACAACTCCGTTCGTGGGCCAAGACGGCCAATAATGAGAACGCTGTCTACATGGACGCTCTGAAAAGTCTGCAATCGCAGCTAGGCGATCGCCCCGTACTGAAAGAAGTCATCGACACCGCCCTTGCCTCCGCTCAACAGACGCCGCAGCTCTACCGCCGCGCCTTCCTCCTCCGCGTAGTTCTCGATCAAATCCGCGCCGAAACCCGGCCGACCAAGGCGACGACAGCGAAGAAAACCCTGTGGGAACGGCTCGGCGGAGAGCCGGGTGTCACCAAGATCGTCGATGATTTCGTCAACCTGGCCGCACCCGATCCCAAGGTCGATTTCTTCCGCGGCGGCAAATATAAGATGACCTCCGAGCAAGTGGCTAAGATGAAGCGCGAATTGATCGAGCAGATCAGTGAAGCCAGCGGCGGTCCGCTCAAGTACACAGGACCGGACATGAAGACGGTCCACAAAGGCATGGGCATCACCCATGACCAATTCAATGCTCTTGCTGCCGATCTCAAAAAGGCGCTGGAGAAAAACAACGTCGCTCCGGAGGATGTGAAGAAAGTTCTCGACGCCGTCGGCGGTTTTCGCAAGGATATCGTCGAGCCAAAGAAGCCGGAAGAGAAAAAGCGGGAAGAGAAAAAACCGGAAAAGAAAAGCGAAAAGCCGCTGACCGACGCACAAGTTGTCGGCAAGGTGATCTACCAGGGGAAACCAGCTGCTGGAGCAAAGATCCGCTTGGCAACGGCAGATGGCAAAATGGTCCGTGCAACCGTTGCCGCCGATGGCTCCTATCAACGGACCGTCAAACCCGGCGAATACACGGTCACAATCGGCGGCCCTACAAAACTGGGATTGCCTGTCACGTATGCAGAGGCCAATACATCGGACTTGAAACTGAATGTCTGAGAGGGGAAAAGGACTTACGACTTCAACTTGCAGTAACCCCCAATTAGACGGAAGGAAACACAGCCTGTTACCCAGTGGGTCGCCGAGTTCTCAATGGCATGGCCGGCTCCTTGGCACGAGGAAGGTTTGTGAACTACCTTCATCGTGTTGAAGGGGCCGGCTTGCGTCCACCCACTGGTCTGGTTCATGCTTCGCCGCGGCCCCATTTGCAGCGGTCTGGTAGGACTTGTCTATCTCAGGAATCTGTTTCGGTTCCTCGACAGAACGTCTCTGGCTCTCAATCGCACAGAATCGCGCCAAATTCGCTCACTTCGGGTTCGCTGATTCTGCGAATGGCGACTCTCGCATGAGAAGAACCAGGTAAAACGGCCCTTTTGAGGTTAAGGATGACAGTGGTTTGGCGAAGTGTTTGGCGGCATGAATGTTGCTTTCTCACATAAGGAAACAACCTCTTGACATCGAGAGGAAAAAGCCATGGCATCGCACAGGACCATCCGGTATCGACGGTCGTTTTCTGGTTGGTCGAACGGCTTATTCGGCTGAATCCTCTCGCGGGCGATAGGCCCAAAGTGAGTGAACCATGAGCACGTATAAAACATCGTCGGAGCGCATGGCCGAAGCCTTGATCAGAGCACGGCGCCAATGGCAGACCCAGCAACGAATGTCCAAACCAGCCGAGTCCCTATCGCTTCCGGCCCCGCGTGCCTTCACCATTGCCATCAGTCGCGAAGCGGGAGCGAATGGCTCGGCAATCGGCCGTTTGCTCGGCGAGCGGCTCGGCTGGCCGGTCTACGATTATGAGCTGGTCGAACGCATCGCCAACGACATGGGTTTGCGGAGCGAGCTTCTGGAAAGCGTGGACGAGAAGCATATAAGCTGGCTCCAGGAATTCGCTAATTCATTTTCTTCGGAGAGTTCCGTCACGGAGAGTGCCTACGTCCGTCATCTGGTCGAAACTTTGTTGACACTGGCAATACATGGCAAGTGTATCATCGTCGGCCGAGGCGCCAACGTGGTCGCACCGCCAGAAACGACGTTGCGTATCCGCCTGGTTGCGCCCCTGTGGGCGCGCGTTGCGACAGTCCAGAAGCGGCGGAACCTATCATCTGAGGAAGCACAACAGTGGATCGAAAAGACCGACCGCGATCGCACTCGCTTCATCAAGGACCATTTCCACAAGGAAGCGAATGATCCGTATCTTCATGATCTGGTGTTAAATACGTCTCGGTTCTCGCTCGAAACGTGTGCCGAGATCATTATCGATGTACTGCACCGTATGCAGGCACAGGCACGCCAGAGCACCGAGGCCAGTATCCCCATAGGGACAGGCTCAGCCAGTTGATAGCAAATGTCCTGCGTCCGTTGGACGACGCAGGCCAATTCCTATCACTCTGTGGCAAAACGCGCGCCGATCAATTCCAGTACCTGCCGCGTGATTTCTCCTTGTCTCTCGCGGCTTTCCAGGTCCAATAGTGCCTTGCCGATACGCTCGGTATTGTGTGTAGCTCCGTCCATCGCGATGAGCCGGCTGGCTTGTTCGCTGGCATATGATTCCGCCGCCATGCGATAGAGGCTAATGAACGCATACTGACCGAGAAAACCGGCCAGCAGTTCCGGCAGTGGCAGATAGTGGAAACATGCACCTCCAGTGGATGGCGGCAGGCGCTCAAGGGCAGAGAGATCGGGAGGCAGTAATTCCTTTTCGGTCGGCACCTGCTGACTGATGGACTGATAACGGTTGTAAATGACGTGGACGGGACCGAGACCCAGGACCGCATAATGCCGATCTACCCGCGAGGCCAGACGCTTGACCATATCCCGCACGCCTTGCAGAGATGTGGCGGAGGGTTCTACACTATCCGGTGTGATGCCACGCGCCAGCAATTGTCGCTTGCCTCTTTCTCCCACTATCAGCAGATGGACGCCGCCGTCGGCACGTAGCTGGTGCCAGCGGCGTTCGGCGAGTGCAAGCACATTCTGATTGAACGCGCCGCACAAAGGTTGCTCGGAAGTCAGCACCAGCAACAAGATTTGCCGTCCACTCACGGGAGCTGGCAGCAGAGCAGGATCAGCAGCCGAGCTAGCGATGGCGTGCAGAATCACTTCCTGATAACGACCAGCCCCAGCCAGCGCGCGTTGCGCACCCTGGATTCGCCCGGCGGCGATCGCTCGCATGGCGCTGACGATGTCATGGATAGTGTTCACGGCCTGTCGTCGCCGCCGTGTCTGCTCCAGAGTCATGCCACCTCCGTTTCCGGCACAAGATGCCGAACGGTTTCCACGTGCCGTCGCAATTGTTCCTGTACGGAGGGCGTCAGCGCCTCTCCCTTTTCCAGGGTATCCACCAAAACCGGATCGACTTCTTTCAGACGCCGCGCCAGTACTTCGAGGAGTTTTCCTACCTGCTCGACAGAGACCGGATCGAGAAGTCCCTCACGGATGGCGAACAAAGCAGCACTCTCATCGGCCAGCGACCAGGGGTGCAGACGGGGTTGCTTGAGTGCCTCACGTAAGCGCCGTCCCCGCTGAAGGCGCCGCCGTGTTTCCGGTTCAAGGTCTGCTCCGAAGCGTGCGAATGTCTCAAGTTCGTGTAGCTGAGCGTAGAGCAACCGCATATCACCCGCGAGAGTGCGCAACAACTGCGGTTGCGCCTTGCCACCGACCCGCGAGACGCTCAGGCCCACATCTACCGCTGGCCGTAGCCCTTCATTGAACAGGTGCGTATCAAGATAGATCTGCCCATCGGTGATGGAGATCAGGTTGGTCGGGATGTACGAGGAGATGTTGCCGGCCTGCGTCGAGGCGATGGGCAGGGCAGTTAGACTGCCGCCGCGGCGCAGACGAGTGGCGCGCTCCAGCAAGCGAGCATGCAAGTAGAAAATATCGGCGGGATACGCTTCACGTCCGGGCGGCCGACCCAAAAGCAGCGACAGACGGCGATAGGCATCGGCATGGCTGGTTAAGTCGTCGTAAACGATCAATACATCGCGGCCCTGGTACATCAAGTATTCACCGATAGTGCAGGCCGCATAGGGAGCGAGATACTGCTGGCCGGGCGGCGACTCAGCCCCGGCGACGACCACCGTGGTGTAAGCGAACGCCTGATGCTCGCGCAGCACTTGCAGTACTTCTGCGACACTGGCATTGCGCTGGCCGATAGCCGCGTAGATGCAACAAACGCCCGTGCCGCGCTGGGCCAGAATGGCATCCAACGCAATGGTCGTTTTGCCGGTCGCGCGATCACCCAGAATCAATTCGCGCTGACCTCGGCCCAAGGGTAGCAGAGCGTCGATCACCTTGGTGCCGGTGTGCAATGGTTCCTGGACGGGCAAGCGTTCGACTACGCCCGGTGCCTCGCGCTCCACCGGCCAAGTCATCGTTGTGCGTGGCGGCGGTTGACCATCGAGTGGCCGTCCAAGAGCATCCACGACTCGCCCCAGCAATTCCTCGCCGACCGGTACGCTGGCCACGCGGCCCGTCGCCCGCAACTCCTCACCCGCTGAGACATGCTCGGAAGCATCGAGGAAGATAACCCCCACGTCGTGCCGGCGCACATCAAACGCCAACGCGGTCAGGCCGTCGGCACGTTCCAGCAACTCGCCATAGCGGATGGAGGGTACGCCGCGTACCGAGGCCACACCATCGCCGACGCGCGTGATCCAGCCGACTTCCCGATAGCGAACTCGCCAGTGAATGTCGGCCAAAGGCTGGTACACGAAGTGGCTCATTTGCTCGATGCGGTCGGGCACGCGATACTCTCCTCTTCGCTCTTCGGCTCGGATACTTCCAACTGCGCGGCCAGAGAAGCATCCCAGATGTGGCCGCCTAGCCGCAGGCGGACACCACCCAGCAAGGCGGGTACGTTGGCTGTCGTCAAAGTGAGCGGCTGTCCTACCAGCTTGCCGGCCGTTTCCTCGATTTGCCGCACGGTCGCGTCATCCAGTTCGCCGGCCATCTCCAACATTGCACCATCTTCTGGCTGCCATTGATCGCCTACGGTCTGGCGCTTATCTGCAGGCAGTTGCCGCAGTTCTTCGATGAGATGCAAGGCAAGTTGATCGTTCAAGGTGCGGTCGCACGATTCGCGGAGCAAGCGCTGAGCCACGGCCACGGCCAGGCTCGTCATCTCCCCGCGCAGCTTCTGCCATGCCTCCTCGCACTCGCGTTTGAGTGCCTGCCGCTCCTGCTCGCGCCGGCGCTGTATCTCGACTTCGGCTTCGGCGAACATTTTCTTGCGCTCTGCCTCCGCACGTTCCCGGCTTTCTCGAAGGGCTGCTTCACGCTGCTGCTCCACTTCTGCAAGCTGAGCCTGAAGGCGCTGTTGCAGCGTCATGGCCTGTTCGCGGGCCTTATCCGCCTCGGCCTGGGCGCGGGCGGCGTCCTCGCGGCGGCGATCGATGGCTTCGTGCAGCGGGCGGTATAGCAGCCGATACAGCACCGCTGCCAGCACCACGAAGTTGAGCACTTCAAACAGGAAAGTCCACGGATTGAAGTTCATGGCTCAACGCTCAAACATATGGCTGAACGGATTGGCGAACAGCAAGATCAGGGCGATGACCAGACAGTAGATGGCCAAAGACTCGATCATGGCCAGGCCGACGAACAACGTTCGGCTGATGCGGTCGGAGGCGTCGGGCTGGCGGGCAATGGCGTCCATCGCCGTATTGATGGCCTTGCCCTGGCTGAGACCTGGAACGATGGTGCCCGCGGCGACCACCAGGGCGGCGGTGCCCATCACTACCAAGGCGAAAATCGTATGCGTATCCACGGCTTTCCTCCTCAATGTTGGTGCGCCCTTACGGCCGCACTCAGGTAAACCACGGTCAGAACGGCAAAGATGTAGGCTTGTACCAGTCCGGTAAGCACCGCCAACATCATCAGCGGTACCGGCACCAGCAGGCCGGCAATCGAGAGTAGCACGGCGATAACCAATTCCTCGCTCATGACGTTACCGAACAAGCGTATGGCCAGCGCCAGCGTCCGCGAGAACTCAGTGATAACTTCCAGCGGCAACAAAAGAGGCGTCGGCTCCAGGTAGTGCCGAAAATAGCCACGCAGTCCTCGCGCCCGGATGCCGTAGAACGGCACCGCCAGAAAGACCACAGCTGCCAACGCTGCCGCGGTCGAGAAGTCTGCCGTCGGTGCTCGCATTCCCGGTGCCAAGCCGATCAGGTTCGCCGTGCCGATGAATAGAGCCAGCGTTACCACCAGCGGCGTGTAGGGGCGGGGATCGCTGGCGAACATATCACGCATCACCCCTTCCAGGTGATCGATCAAAAACTCCGCCGCTACCTGCCAGCCGGACATGCGCCGCCTCAGACCGTAGCGCACCAGCAGAGCGAAGCCGATCAGCACGGCCGAGACGACCAAGGAGTACGCGACCGTGCCAGCCACCTCGACCGGACCCAGGCGAAACAGCACCTGCGGAAACAGTCCTCTCTCTTCCACGATTTCCTCCCAACCACAGGATGAAACCCGCGCGGACAAGCCAAAATCCGATAATTGCCGCCAACAGAGCGCCCATTCCCTCGCGGCTTAGGGCGCAAAACGTCGGGCCGGCCAAGAGCAACCGAGCGAGCCGACCCCACATTTGGCAGGCGCCATCTCGGTCCCAGTGGGCCAGGCTTCTTCGGATGGCCCACCACAAGCTGCCAAAGTAAACCAATCCCAAGCCAACACCCACCAAGAAGCCGGCTGCGGAGTTCATGACATCAGCTCCCGCCGCACATGCCGCCAAGCGCTGAGACAACCCAGGGACACACCTGCGACCAGCAGTCCCAGCGTCCACTGAATGCCGGTGGCGAAGTGTGCGTCGAGCCAGCGGCCGGCCAGGGCACCCAGCACGCCCGGCACACTGACCATCCAGCCTACAGTGCCGACCAAGCTCAAACCTTGCCAGAAGCTGAGATGGCGGGCCGCGCGAACACGCTCGGCTTGCTGGCGTATCTCGCGAACAAACGGATCTTCCTCCGGCTCGCTCATGCTCGTTTCTCCACTTTACGCATCTCCCGCAACAGAGACGATTGCAATGCCGCAAACTCTTCCTGTGCCGTGCGCTCCTCTTGGCGTCGCGTCGCCAACATTGCCGCCGCCGCATCGGCCACTTCTTCGATGCGATCCGCCAATACGGCTTCGCGCGTGCCGATGGATACTTGCCCCTTTTGTAGCACCAGCACCCCGCCATCGACCGCTGCGTAACGCTCGCGGTTCTCTTCGTCGCGATAGCTGAGAATACAAGGAACCAGCAGCGTCGCAAAATCCTCATGATTCGGCCACAGGCCGAACAAGCCGCTCGCGTCCGCCGCCCGCAAACTGCGGATCGGCGCATCGAGAATCACACCGTCTGGGACCAGGATTTCCAGTTTCATGGTCTTTTCCCTGCTTCCTCGACTGATCCGATCATGTACAGCACGCTTTCGTCGAGATCATCGAAAGAGCCGGCCAGGATCGCCTCACAACCGGCCAGGGTTTGCTCCAGCGGCACATGGCGTCCGGAGTGGCCGGTGAATGCCTCGGTGACGAACAACGGCTGTGTCAAAAAGCGTTCCAACCGCCGTGCGCGTCGCACCGTGCGCTGGTCCTCGGCCGACAATTCCTCCAGACCGAGCATGGCGATGATGTCTTGCAACTCGCGGTAGCGCTCGATGGTCTCCTTCACACGCAGGGCCAACCGATAGTGCCGCTCCCCTAGCCGACCAGGATCGAGTAAGCGCGAGGTCGATGCCAGCGGGTCAATCGCCGGGTAAAGCCCTTGAGCAGCCAGGCTGCGGGAGAGGACGAGGGTGGAATCGAGATGGGTGAAGGTATGAGCAACGGCGGGGTCGGTCAGGTCATCCGCCGGAACATAGACAGCCTGTACGGAGGTGATGGCCGCGCCATTGGCCGATGTGATACGCTCCTCGATAGCAGCCAAGTCGTCTGCCAACGTGGGCTGATAGCCGACTTCGGAAGGCAACCGGCCCAGCAACCCCGAAACCTCGCTGCCGGCCTGCACGTAGCGGAAGACATTATCGATGAGAAACATTACCTCGCTGTGTTGGACATCCCGGAAGTATTCCGCCATCGTCAGGGCGGTGAGGGCCACGCGGAAGCGGCTGCCCGGCGCGTCATTCATCTGCCCGAAGACGAGGATGGAATTGGCCAGCACGCCGGTTTCTTTCATTTCCAACCACAGGTCGTTGCCCTCGCGAGTGCGCTCGCCGACGCCGGCAAAGACAGCCACACCCCGGTGGTTGTGGCTCATGGTGCGGATCAGCTCTTGCAACAGGATAGTTTTGCCGACGCCAGCGCCGCCAATCAGACCGGCCTTGCCGCCGCGCGCCAGAGGAGCCAGCAGGTCGATAACTTTGATGCCGGTCTCCAGAAATTCCAGCGCGCGCTGCTGAGTCGTCAGCGGAGGAGCCGGCCGGTGAATGGGCCACCAATCGGCGACCATCGGTGGCTCCCCCCCATCAAGGGGTTGTCCCAAGGCATTGAAGAGCCTGCCGAGAGTCGGCAGACCCACCGGCACAGTGATGGGCTTGCCGGTTCGCTTGACGATCATCCCGCGGGCCAACCCTTCGGTGTATGCCAGTGCGATGGCCCGAACGGTATGGGCATCGAGATGATGAGCTACTTCGAGAACCACGATCCGCGGGCCGGCCGAAACTCGCAGCTCCTCGTTGATCACCGGCAACTCATTGTTGAATGCTACCTCAACAACCGCCCCACGCACGGCAGCCAGTCGACCCGCCGACAACGCCGCTCCATCATCCGGCTTGTTCTCTTCACGCATGATGTCTCTTTCTCACGATCCTATTTTACGCTTCATCCTGCGGACCCTTGTGTTTGCAATTCCAATGCCGCGTCGGGAAAGGCCATGGATCACGTGATTTCGCACGTTTCTGGTCTTAACGACATGTGCAGGAAGTTCGCGGGCTGTGCTGCTTCGCACAGTAACAATCCGCTTCCCCATGTTTTCCTAGGTAGCGTTTACTGACTCACTTGAGCAAAAAAGCCATTTTCTCCAGCGATTTTGCAAGACAGCTTCTTCTTTCTGCCTAAACAAAGACAAGAATCACTGCGGCACAAGCAGTACAAGCAGTTATGTGGCAATGGTCCTGGCTGTCTTAGCGGTATCATAGAGCGAAGTCTCGATGGCAAAAGGACATCTAACCGACAGGCCAGGAACAGGTCCGCATTGCGCCTTGGGTCCGGCGTGGACAGGCTCATCCTGGAAGATTGCTGTCTCGTCCGCTGGCAGGTCAGTCGGCGCACGCGAAATTACCCAGCCGATCACCGCCGCAGCCCCCCCGCCAACCAGGCCGAGGTCCGTGGCCGACGCGGCCCCACGACCGCTCCGAGGTCGCCCGCGACGTCTCCGAGAAGGCGAGCAAACCCATTGACACGCCGCTCGCCCCCCGGACTCTTTGGGCAACGCATCGTCATCTTGCTGTCGTTTGGCTGATTGTCTTGTAGATAATCGCGGTTGCTCCGACATGTGGGTGATCAGTGTGTTGGCGGGAAGATCTTTAAGACATGGCTGCATCCGCTTGCTGCCCGTTGTCTGAATAAGCCATTGCGGCCAGGAGGTCTGTGCTCGATACGATGCCGATCGGTCTTTGGTCCTTATCCACCACAATGAGGCGGTGGATGTGGGCATCAATCATCATCCGTGCCAGGTGGGGCAGCGGAGTCTCTGGCCCCGTGGTAACAATGTCGGTCGTCATGTAGTGGCTTACGGCGTCGCCGGGCAAATCCTCGAATTCCTGCTGCCGATCACTGTGGCCAGCGCTGGACAGCGTACAGAGGGCTGTGTGCCGGCCACCGGTTGTGGACCGCATCGTTTGCAAGGGACAAAGCCCCTCGGCCAGCGTGCAGATCACTGCTTCCTCTCCTGTGAGCAAGCGACCTTTCACCTGGTAGGGACAGGCAGGAATCGGGACCTCCTTCGCGTCACGCTTCTCCTGTTCGGCCCAGCGGAGGAAATCGGCTGCTGACAGCACTCCCACGCACCGCCCCTGCTGGTCTACCACCGGCGCGCCGCTGACCTGGGCTTGGCGAAGCAGGCGGGCCGCGTCCCGTAGCGGCATCTCCACTGGCAACGAGATCACATCGCGGGTCATCAGGTCGCCAGCGGTTAGGGCGTCCAGAGGTTTGCTCTTTACACGCATGGTGCGTCTCTCTGAAAGAGGTGGAGAGGATTATCACCACCTTGCCCTTATCAGAAGCAAACGTAGTGCCGGTACAGCAGATGCACGAAAAAGTTACCTTTCTCGTGCCCTGTCGGGAATAAGCACCTTAGCTGTTTCACCATTCGATTAGACTTGTGCGAATTGGTTCAGATGCGCTCGGTTCCGCACAGTGAAATGGCTCATGGAATCGCTAGCGACTTTGTTCTCGTTTTTGGCAAAAGAATCGAGTTGCATCCATCTTGGCCCATGAGACCTGTTCGCAAGGCCATCGAGTTCGATATACATTTCTTGTCCCCGGTCGGCATACAACTTGCAACAATCATATTACTCGTCGTTCTTGAAAGGGGTGAGATAATGTTTGGTACACGCTGGCACTTGTTTCGCTTGTTGGGTATCCCGATCGGTCTAGACGCGAGTTGGTTGATTATCTTGGCTCTGCTGACCTGGACCCTGATCGACCTTTTTCGAGAGACTGTGCCCGGCCTCCCTGCTGCCACGTACTGGGTTATGAGCTTGGGGGCAGCTCTCACCTTCTTTGCCTGCATCGTTCTTCACGAGTTGGGCCACGCCCTGGTCGCCCAGACAGTCGGTATTCCGATCCGCGGCATCACTCTTTTTCTCTTTGGCGGCGTTGCCGAGATGGAGGATGAGCCTCCTTCTGCCTCCAGTGAGTTCTTGATGGCCATTGCCGGTCCTGCCGTCAGTGCCATACTGGCAGCGATCTTCTGGCTACTGTCGGGGCTGGCGGAGACGGCCGCCGTTGTCTTTCCACTCCGTTACCTTGCCGGTATTAACCTGGCGGTATTGATCTTCAACCTTATACCGGCCTTTCCACTGGATGGCGGCCGCGTGCTTCGCTCCATTCTCTGGGCGATCATGCGAAACCTGCGGCGGGCCACCTACTGGGCTGCGTTGTCCGGCCAAGCCTTCGCCTGGCTGCTGATCGGCTTGGGAGTTCTTAACTTCTTCGCAGGCTACGTTATTAACGGTATTTGGCTGGGTTTGATCGGCCTTTTTCTCAGTAATGCAGCGCGAGGCAGCTATCAGCAGGTACTCGTACGGCAGTTGCTGCATGGTGAGCCGGTCTCTCGCTTTATGAACAGCCACCCAATTGTCGTGCCGCCGACGTTGGACCTACGCGGTTGGGTGGAGGAATACGTCTACCGCTACCATCGCAAAATGTTCCCGGTCGCTTCCAACGGCCATCTGGAAGGGATAATCACTACGCAGGCACTGGCACGGTTTCCCCGGCACGAGTGGGACAAACATACGGTCGCCGAGGCGATGCGTCAGGACAAGAACGCGTTGAGCATTGCCCCCAATGCCGACGCTCTGGAGGCATTGGGGAGAATGCAGCGTACCGGCTCCAGCCGGCTGCTGGTGACAGAGGCAGACCGCTTGGTAGGCATCGTCAGCCTCAAGGATCTGCTTCGGTTTCTCGACCTGAAAATCGAACTGGAAAATAGCGAGTACTACCCCTCCGCTCCCGAAAGGTAGCAAGCGGAAACGAGCGTTTCTCGCGTAGGATCCGGAGCACCGAGGCCAATACGATCCACGGATGTGCTTCCTGTAAAGTCGCATGAGCAGCCGAAGCCAAGCCCTTTTCTCGCGGTTATGTATGTGGAGATGGCGGCTTTGCCTCCTCTTCCATGCGGCCGAATAACCAGCTGAAAAACAACAGCACCAACCCTGCCAGGCCGACCGCGACGCCCACGACCGCGAGACCCAACGGCCATAGCGAAATACTGATCGTCATCGCCATGCCCGCAAGAATGAGCGTGAGGCCCAACCCAACCGATTGCAAGATATTCATGATGGTTCTCCTCAAAAAATGGAACTATGTTCATCCAACGGCGGCTCTTGCCGTGGTTTTTCTTCCACGTCCGCGCTCCGAGCGCACCGCACACCGGCGAGGCGGATCAGCAGCCGCCTCAGCTCGACTGATGCAGTTTACGCGGCGGGTGCGAGGGCTGAAAGGATGATTTTTCGCGTTGGGCCTGGGAGTTTTTCGATGGCCAGACCGCCGTCGGCCTGTGGAAAAACCCCTTGCGACCACAACCACCGGCGCACGGCCGTCAGAGCGTCGGAGAAGGTCGCCGTCTCCTT
>Ga0070737_10004693_pt1 | contig 13513 bp, 11 predicted proteins | sample Coa_R1_10_FD_66438 | JGI IMG/M metagenome (GOLD analysis project Ga0070737, IMG submission 66438) | Surface soil microbial communities from Centralia Pennsylvania, which are recovering from an underground coalmine fire - Coalmine... | ecosystem: Environmental > Terrestrial > Soil > Unclassified... | reverse complement strand
TGCTCAACGCCTTTCGGCATCACTGAATTCGGCACTTTGCTGAGGTCCACGGCGCCGCTGTTGATAGTGCGTGCTCAACGCCTTTCGGCATCACTGAATTCGGCACGAGGAGGAGATGCCGAAGGCCCCGGGACCTTCGGGTGCTCAACGCCTTTCGGCATCACTGAATTCGGCACAGCATCTGGCGTCGCGATCGGCGTTGCCGTTGCGTGTGCTCAACGCCTTTCGGCATCACTGAATTCGGCACTCCCTACCACGGTGTTTCGCCGTCAAGGTGCGGATGGGTGCTCAACGCCTTTCGGCATCACTGAATTCGGCACCGGCGTAATCCACCCCGGAGTCATGCCCGGGTTCTGTGCTCAACGCCTTTCGGCATCACTGAATTCGGCACTGCCCCCGCCCGCCAAAAGTTGACATCCTGAGAAGGTGCTCAACGCCTTTCGGCATCACTGAATTCGGCACAACAGCCAGCCCAAAAGCGATCGCCAGTCATATTGTGCTCAACGCCTTTCGGCATCACTGAATTCGGCACTCGTAGGAACGGGCATGTTCACGCTTGCGTGCCAAGTGCTCAACGCCTTTCGGCATCACTGAATTCGGCACAACCAGCCCAACGGTAGTTCCGCCCAAGCCCTCTAGTGCTCAACGCCTTTCGGCATCACTGAATTCGGCACCGCTACACCCGGGAAAGCGCCCGCAACTGTTTCGAGTGCTCAACGCCTTTCGGCATCACTGAATTCGGCACAAGCCCCAGGTCAACGGCATCTGGCAATACGCAGTGCTCAACGCCTTTCGGCATCACTGAATTCGGCACAATGTTCCCTGAGCGTTCCGCTTGACTGGCCGGCAGTGCTCAACGCCTTTCGGCATCACTGAATTCGGCACACGGCGGATTTCGACAGCTTCACCGTCTCGGAGTACGTGCTCAACGCCTTTCGGCATCACTGAATTCGGCACATACAGGCGGCACAGGAACCGATGGCATGGGAAAGTGCTCAACGCCTTTCGGCATCACTGAATTCGGCACGTCAGCAGAAGCAGACTGAGCAGACTGAGGTAACGGTGCTCAACGCCTTTCGGCATCACTGAATTCGGCACGTGCGGACGCTGATTCGGGTCACAGACTTGACGATTGTGCTCAACGCCTTTCGGCATCACTGAATTCGGCACAGCGGGTAACCAAAAAGATACTGGCTGAGTACGGAGTGCTCAACGCCTTTCGGCATCACTGAATTCGGCACTTGATCGCTACGGCCCTATGGGGGCCGCATTGTTGTGCTCAACGCCTTTCGGCATCACTGAATTCGGCACTAAGAGTCTCAGCAAGATTCTCCGCGTCATACTTTAGTGCTCAACGCCTTTCGGCATCACTGAATTCGGCACGAGTGACACGCCGGATTCTACAGCGATTTTGCGATGCGTGCTCAACGCCTTTCGGCATCACTGAATTCGGCACACAAAAGGCTTTGCGAAAGCCGTTTGGCGACGATGTGCTCAACGCCTTTCGGCATCACTGAATTCGGCACGATCTACTTCCAATACTATCTCCCCAATCCAAATTCGTGCTCAACGCCTTTCGGCATCACTGAATTCGGCACTTCATCAAACCAGTTAAGGTCTACTGAAATTACAGGTGCTCAACGCCTTTCGGCATCACTGAATTCGGCACACTCATGACCCATAATATGAGTGCGGTCAAATTAGGTGCTCAACGCCTTTCGGCATCACTGAATTCGGCACCCCAGGCCAAGGGCGGATATTGCAGGTAGCCTACGTGCTCAACGCCTTTCGGCATCACTGAATTCGGCACAGACTCGCAAGAAGAAATAGTACTTGTGAGGTATGTGTGCTCAACGCCTTTCGGCATCACTGAATTCGGCACCAGTCTGGCAGATCAACAGCAAGCCCGTATGGGTGGAGTGCTCAACGCCTTTCGGCATCACTGAATTCGGCACTGAGCACTCCCTTCGTATAGCCAAACCACGGAGTGTGTGCTCAACGCCTTTCGGCATCACTGAATTCGGCACATTTTGGCTCGAAAGATCTGGACAGATACAGACGGTGCTCAACGCCTTTCGGCATCACTGAATTCGGCACGTATATACTACATAGACTAGCGCCACCGCATGATATGTGCTCAACGCCTTTCGGCATCACTGAATTCGGCACGCGGTCGTAACCGTTGCGATCAAAGCCGTCCCTGTGTGCTCAACGCCTTTCGGCATCACTGAATTCGGCACAACACCGGAACACCTGATGCGTCTGCGGCTCCTTTAGTGCTCAACGCCTTTCGGCATCACTGAATTCGGCACAATTGAGATACTCCCGACGCAGACTGCGACGACATGTGCTCAACGCCTTTCGGCATCACTGAATTCGGCACAATCGCCCCGCCGGGGTCCTCGACTTGCTGCCCGGACTGTGCTCAACGCCTTTCGGCATCACTGAATTCGGCACATTGGAAGACGCTGGATTAACTCCCGATCAGGTTCGTGCTCAACGCCTTTCGGCATCACTGAATTCGGCACAGCGGTCTCGCAAGTCATAACGGTATAAGGTGTTTCGCCACCTCCTTTCATGGATACGTTCTCCTACTTCCATAATGTGCTCTCTAACAGCTAAGCGGTCTCCTGGCAGTCGTCGCAAGAAGGAGATCAGAGCAAGGTTGCGTCATAATCACGCACCTCTCCGAGTTGTCAAAGAACCACAACATGCCATAGACATGGATCTTCCGGCGAAAAAATAAGCCGTCACTGCAAACATCTGGAGATGCTTGAACGCGGTGTCCTTAAACGATTTTATGCCTATCAGGCTCCTTCGGCCAGCAGGGAGCTTGTGCTTCGCTGTGAGTCGTTTGCACTCCTGCCGTACACGAAGGACACAGCGGAATCAACAACACGTCGTCTTCGTCGGCCAACATTTGGGTCAACTCCCACCGCAACTGTTGCACTTGACGCGCGGTCATCCAACAACGGAAGACCGAATATTGCATCCGCTCTCCGTATCCTTCCAGGTGCCGCGCCGCTTTTCGCAACCGCTCAGGATCATGAATATCGTAACAAACCAGCCACCATTTCGCTCCTTGCATAACCTTCTCGCCCTCAACGCAGTCGGGAGCGAGCGAACAAGCCTGGCTCTCCCGTCCATTCCTTCTCTAATAGTCGGGCCTCTAACTCGATGGTCCGTGCATAGGATAACGAGTAGTTCAGTACCGGATGTTTCCAGGTCTCTTCCAAACGGGCCTCGAACAAACCGATGGCCTTCTTGCGGCCCGCCTCGGACAGCCAGACCTTGGCGCGCGTCACGGTGAAGTCTACGTTAGGATCCCATTGACTGCGGTTGAGCGATCCGACTACCACCAGATCCCAGAGAGGCACGCGGAACAATTCCATCAGATCAAGCACCAGAGGATATGCCGCACTGCGTGGCGTATGGAAGAAGCCGAGCGCCGGCTCCAGACCCACAGCCAAAATCGCCCGCATCACGGCTGTGTGCAAAAGACCGTAACCAAAGCTCAAAAGGGCGTTAAATCGGTCCAGCGGCGGCCGGCGATTGCGTGTAGATGAGCGCAGTTCCTCGGGAACCTGCGGCCCCAAGATAGCACGCAATGCCTGGAAGTAATGGACGGCGGCCGTTCCTTCGTAGCCGCGCAGACTGTCTCGATCCAGGGCGGTATTGATGCAGCGCAAACAGTCCTGAATGCCGGACAATTGGCTGAGCAAATCCTCACGCACGGTGCTGCCGCCGCGCGTGGCGCGCAGGAGATAACGGTGCTGGCCTTCGACCTTGGCATGAACCAAAGCTCGGGCCAGGCGCAAGCAAATAGCCTCGTCGGTGAGGGCACGGTATTGACGGATACGCCGCTGTACCTGGCCGGCGGTGGGCGTTAGGCTAGCTGTGTGATGGCCGGTGATAGACAACCAGTGAACGCTGACTCCATGTTCCACACACTTACGTAGCGCCTGGGTAGTCAACTGGGCGAAGCCGTACAGCAAGACAGATTCAACGCCGTGGATGGCGTGCTTGGTCTGGGGCTGATCGCGTGGCCGTACCACCAAGCTATCGCCGCTGCACCCGACCTGCGCCCCCTGGGAGACGACATGCAAGGTAGCGCCGTCGCGGTCGGGTGGAAAAAGCCGGACGGGATCACGTTCCGGTTGGCGATCTTGGCGGACTTCTTCCGGCAAGCACACAGGAGCCAACGAACAGCGAGCGCACAAGCGTTCGTTGTCGGTAATGGGCGGCCGTTCAACCGATTCGCGTAGGCGGCGAGCGTGATCGAGAGCTTGTTGCAAGTCGGCACGGGCGGCCTCATCAATCGGCACACGGACGGTGACGTTGGCAGCGTGATAGCGAATGCGGCCTTCGGGGATAGGCTGACCGAACGCTTCTTCGAGAAGGACCGCGTAAGCGATGAGCTGGATGCGGTCGGAAGGCCAAGGAGCGGGAGTGTTATCCTCGAGGCGGCGCGGCTGGCCGCGTTTGTGTTCGTAGGGAAGGTAGCTGCCATCACGCCGGCGCAGACAATCAACCTTGCCGGTGAGGCCGAGCGTGGTACTGCTGAGTTCGATGCAAACAGATTCGCCATCTTCTTCCGCTTCCAGCGCCGCATGCAACTGCCGACCGGCGAAGACGGCAGCATCCGCGACGCGGATCTCCTCGACTTCTTCGAGATAGAACAAGCGAGGGCAATATGCCAGCGCATGCAGAGCCATGACTCGCACGGGCGGTGTATGAGAATCGAGGATGGGCAAGGCGATCATGGGGTGACCTCTTCCAAGAAAACATCACGGTTCAATACGTGGCATTCGTTCCCGTTCAGGCATTCGGTCGAGGGGCCAATCAGGTACGAGGTTGCCGGTGACATAGCGTGTTCCGGCCGAGCCGACGTGATCTACCCAGACTGGCAGATTGAGTCGGCCGCATTCTGTAAGCAAGAAGGCCTTTCCTGTTCGGCTGCGGTACTCGAACCGATCTTTTACCCGGTCCCAAAGTGACACCTCATCGACAAGATGGGTACTCTCTCCGAGACACAGGCCGCCAAATCGTTCAATGGAATCAGGATGTTCCAAAGCGCGCATCACACGCGTTTCCAGTCGTTCGCCGCTGGATTCCTCTGCCGAATCCAGCCAAATCGATAGCTCAACCGGGCTAAGCAACTGCTGGTAATCGGGACGTGTGTTACCTGGTGATCCGAGGGGCGTTTTCTTGACTCGCCAGATTGTCCGTAGCACAACGCTTATGTCCGGACGATTCAAGAGCATAAGGGTGACTCGGCAGCCGATATGCCGCCGCCGATCGGTCTCGCCAACGAGCGAGAGCAGAAACCCATAACAGGTTGCGGGCGGCGGCAACGGCTCCGTTTCCAGATACTCTCGTGCCAGTCCCCTGCGGAAGCAAGCGATGGGTACAGTTACATAGATACCGAGCATGATTTACTCCGTGATACCCAACCGTTGGTTAATCCGTCGAATAGCTTCCGCAGCTGCCCCCTTGACTCCATTCTGCCCGTTAACGCCGAGGAACGCGCCTTTCTCCTGCAAACGTTTGCCAGTCTCCGTCTTGGCGAGCAACCCTCCCAGGATTAGTTCTTTGGGATCAATATCTCCACTCTCCACCCGATCGATCAGCAACGGGGCATCAATGTCTTTTCCGTCATTGGGAGTCATGAAGCAGTAGAGGAATCGGGGAGCTGGGTCATCCGTAATGCGGAAGACAACCGAATCGGGGGAGAAGTCAAAAAGAAAGCGACCGTGATTGCCCGCGACCGTGCCGAGGTGGCACAGAGCGTTGATAGCCTTGGCAGCGCGACTTTTATCGCGCAGCCGTTCGGGAGTCAGGGCGATGCCATACTGGTAACGGGTAGCATGCACTTCTGTGCCGTAGGGAACAGGATTGGTGCCTTTCTTCTGGGCTGACGGCGTTGCCCCAGGCGAGGCTGCGTTGAAGGTTACATCGCCTGGCCAAGGCGTCAACGAGACAGCGCGGGTGACTTCGAGGACAGCTCGGCGAACATTCGCTGAGCCGGCCTCGCCTTCTTCTTTGGCAGCCTCAGCGGTCATAAACCCGAGCAGGTCGTCATCAATATAGGTCGGACCATTCGTAGAAGACCATCCATTGAATTGGGGATCCGCCCAGGTATTGTTCCGAGCCTCCTCCTCCCAGCGACGATTCGTGCCGTTCGTCTCCTCTGCGGCCAGCCTCCGTCGGAGGGCGAAACGGATCGCTTCTGCGGATACAGTAGAGTGGGTCTCGCCCATCCAAAGGAGCTTTTGAAGCGTGGTGATATTCCCCTCCGTCTCAGCGCGGTTATTCGCGGCGGTACCGAAAGGGGTAACGAAGTTTGCGAACACGTGCAAGCTCATGTGTAAAGCCTCCAAAAGATGTCAGGTAGTTTGGTTAGTTTCATCCGATGGGGTTTCCATTTCGCCTCGACCTTGGTAGCTGCACAAGCCGAGTAATGCCAAGTCTCGCGCATGCTGCCAGTTAGAGGAGCGGAGCATGGGTAAGATCTCCTGCCAAGATTGTTGGAGAACAATGTTGCGACCAGCCCGGCTAAACAGGTCGCAAAGGGTCTTGCGAAACTGATCAGCTGTCTTTGCTCCAGCAAAAGCCAGACGCCAGCGGTCGTATTCGTTGCGAAAGCGATTTTTCATCGCAACGGGGTTCGCTTTGTTCTCTTCGGCGATTTGGCCGTAGCGGCTGCGGATCGCTTCGTGGACGGCACAGACGATAGTCGCTTCACTCGCGGAGTCCCACATCGTTTCATCGGAAATCATCGCATGTAGCCCCTTTCGTTCATAAGTCAGTTGTTCCCGGTACGGTTTGTTCGTTGCTGGATTGATCCGCGTCACGAGCTTAACAAAGCCGGAGTACCATGGACGACTCAGAGCCAGGTTCTCGGCGATCAACGGGCGAACAATGCTATCGGTGCGAAACACTTCGCGGTGTTCCTTGACGATTTTCTTCTTGCCGCGTGCAGACGTTTCCGGAACGGTTCGCGTAACGATCCGCGGCGGAAGATGGGTCAACGCCCGCTCGAATCGGTCGAGAATTTTATCCTCACCTGATGCAACATGGATTGTCGCCACGCGAGACTTTTGCTGGCTTGCCCAGGCCGTCGGCGTAAAGGTCATGGCGTAGCAGCCGGGAAGGAGAGTTCCGGTCATCGCTTGTCGCGCCTTTGACTTGAGGTGTTCTTGCCGAACAGGGTTGTGGCGCAACCGTACTTGCGCCCGCAAGGCGGCATCCGCGGCATTGGCGATCTGGCAGTCTTTGGCTGTGGTGGGAGTCATGGCCGGGCGATCGATGATGAAGTCGAGCAGGTTCTCGACTTCCGGCACAAGCAGCACCGCCACCCCGCGATTGACCGGCAATGCCAGACAGCCGACGAGCGCGAAATACAAAGGCAGCATTCGCTCCGGCGGATCTTCGGCTGCTGTGTCGCTGGTGTAGGCCACATGCCGAACGACCGTTCCCGGACTGATTGGCCCATCCACGCGGATCATCCCGGAAATGAGGCATCCATTCCTGTCCACGAACTCTTCCCAGCCGTTCTGATGTTTGAACTCGGAACACGCACGAAATTCCACGGTAACTCCCGAAACGCCGTCACCCTCCGGATCATAACGGACTGGGGTCAGTTCTTTGGCAAGTTTCCGAACTTTACCGTGCTGCAGAAAAGTAAGCGTAAGCCCCGATTGTAAGTCAGCCAGTACTGCCGTGCTCGGTTCTGTTTCGTAGTACTGGCCCGGCAAGACGATCAGTCCATCCTTGCGAATTCCGAAGGCGAAGGCGAACAATTTCTTGAGATATTCACCCGCGTTTTCCGGCTTGCCAAACTTCAGCGTCACCGTTTGTTCATCGATCTCCCACGGTGGTTGGTCATTGGTAAAGGGCGCAGGCAGCTTTGCAGCTGGCAGCTGACCGGATGCGTATTGCCGCTCCATTTTCTTGAGAGTACACGCTAATCCGCCAAGACCTGCTCGATGCAGTAGCGACATACCGGGGGCGAACAAGCGCATCACCAAGTGATCCGGCGCCGCTGGTTTCTCTGGGTTCAGTTGCTGCGATCTCTTCACTCGCACCATTGGGCACCTCGCATCGGACAATAGTTGATAGTACCTGTTGGGGCTATGGGTACCCCTCGTTCTTTAGGCCACGCTCGCCAATCCAGCGAGCGTGGTGGTGGCGGCATCGGCAGCACCAGGCGAGCAAGATCTTTGGGTCTATCCCTTACTCGCTGCCGATCTTCCTCCATGAGTACCGTGATGCCCGGCGACGCCTCCCGCAATTCCTTGACCTTGGTCTCCGGCCCGCCGTCAAGCCATGCGCTTTCTCCAGGTGAAGGCGGTTGACTGTCTGGGTGTTTCCAGGCCTCGACGAGGTGCTGTTGCGAGATGCCGTCGTTCGGCAGTTTTTCCAACCAGACCCGAGCCGCAGCGAGATCGGCAGCCGTATAGGGCAAATAAGGCTTCGGCCCTTCCGGTTCGACCACGAAGAACGGCTTGGTCCGATCGCTGTCCTTCGCCCGTCGATTCAGCCGTCCCAGACGTTGGATGAGGGCCGGTACCGGCGCAAGGTCTGTCACCAACAAATCCGCCGACAGATCGAGGGACATTTCTGCAACCTGCGAGCAAATGGCCAAAGCCGGTCGTCCCTCGGACCGGAACGCTTCGATGACGGCCCGGTGCCGCTTTACCCGATCCTCGTACTTGAATCGGCTATGGTACAAAAGGGGGCAGAAGGCGCATGCACGCTCCGCTGTCTCCAGGACACGGCCCACGGTGTTGCATACCCAGAGCACTTTCCCACCGGTTTTCAAGGTTTCCGCTACAAGTGCTAGTGGGTTGTTGTCGGTCATCGTGGCCTTCCTGTAGCGCGGTCGCGTTTCCAAATCGTCCGGGCCAGGGATGGACGGCAATAGATTCCCCACAACTTTCTGCAGTGCCTCCTCTCGTACTGCCGGTAGACTGGCCGTCATGAGCAACACCGGCAAGTTGGGGAGATCACGAAGAAAGCGGAGCAAAGACTCAAATAAACGATCGTCGTAAGCATGAATTTCATCGAAGATGAATGCGGATTGAGCCAAGGCTGGCCAAGCGTATAGACCTCGCTTGTTATTCTGCAACAGTCCGAGGACCGTATCTACGGTGCAGGCGACGATTGGAGTGGACCATGCCTCCAACGACTCTAATCGGGCGACTGCATCGGCCTCGCTCGATTCCGTGTCTTTTCCCGTAGTCAGGATGATCTCAAAATCCACATCCCGCCGGCTGTGAAACAGCTTCGCACCAATCCCGCCAAGTTCGCTGTCCGGCTCAAAGAGGTAGTCTTTGAAGCCTTCGGTGGCCGTGCCTGTTGTTGGGTAGCAGAAATAGAGTCGGCGAGTCGGCCAATTTTTCGCGGCCCACATATACGCGCTCAGCGTTTTCCCGCTGCCGCAACCCGCTTTCACTAATGTCACGCGGTGCTGTGAGGAAGCGACTTCTATTTGGAAGGGTCGCGGTTTGTTACCGTTGAGTCGATGATTGACGACAGTTTGAAGATCGCCTCGTTCCGGCTTCTTCATTAGCGATTCGGTAATCCACGTCCAACGGTTGGGATCGCTCGGTTTCGCCTTCGGCAACGCCGACCCGGCCACGTCTGCGGCGATCAAAGCGTTCTTTGCTGCGGCGACGAGTCGTCTATCGAGAATTCCCCATCGCTCCCAAGTCTGCTGCCCAGCACGTAGCCAGCGTCTCAAAGCCCCGAACACCGTTTCGCCTCCAACAAGGTTGTGCTTCAGGGGGGTGATCGAGGGAGCCTCGCTCGCGAGGTCAAATTGCTTCTTCACCCAAGACAGGATGTCGGAAAAATCCTTATGATCGGCAAGAAAATAGATCTCTGGCCCACTCCCACCTTGATCCGGTGGACCTTTGGGTGGGCTGGGATGATTATGTGCCGGATGGTGCCCGGAGACGACCCACTCGACGATGGCGAAATCGTCGGTTGATCCGTCCACCACCGGCAACAACCATTCGCGCAATTGCGACAACATCAACACGGTCACCCATTCATGTCGCAGGCCTTGCGGGTTGACTCGAATGTCCCGCCGGCCATGAATCATCTCCTGAAAATGATCATTCGCCTTACCGAGGTCATGAACGGCAGCCGCCAAGAGAACTATCCGGCGGAAGCGCTCGCCGTAGGCAGCCGGATCGAGACCAAGTGCGAATAACTGGTCGTTACTGGTTGCTTCCAGTAACCGAAGAGCCGCTGCGTACACATCGGATAGATGCCCCGATAGCAACAGGGACGGATGCAATGGCTCGTCTGCCCTTCGGCTTTTGGCAAGGAGATGGTCAAACCCCTTCATCTCTGTTCTCCTGCTTGAGAGGCACGAAGAACCCGCAACCCATTCGCCTTTTGCCGAACGGGCAATTCGCCTGCAATCGAATCGAGTCCTCTGGATTTAGACCTGCCACTTGCAGTGCGTAGCCCACGAGCGTGTATTCCTTGACCCGGAGGACGCGACGATAAGGCTGGCCTGTTTGTGGCCCGAAACGGCGAAGCGGTAGAGATGGTTCCCCTTGGATACCGTGTTCTTCCAGCCGCCGACGCACCGCATTGAGAAAACGCTCCGGTGTGGGAGAGGCAGCGCCATGGACCTTCATCATTACCAGCCGCGCACCAAGCGTGGGAGAAGGGGAGAGGGCACGAACGTTAGGCACACCAAGGCGAATTTTGTGTCCCTCCACCTCAAGGGCTTGCCCTGCGAGGGGTAGAAGGACTACGATATCATTGACAGGTAGACGGACGCGCAAGTAGGAGCGTTCGTTTAGGCGCAACAAACCTTTGCCGAGATAGTCGCCGTTGATCGGCCCGATGCTTAACGCCGCCTCTGCAGCATGCAATGCAGGGATCGCTCTGGATAGTGCAGCGTATAGGGAGTAGCCGTGACGCACAGGCAGTGTTTGCCCCTTGACGGAAAAGCGAACTTCGATAATGTCCATGATGGTTTCCTCCCTATTCCTCAACCTCCCGCGCCAGGCGACGGACGCGCTCGTGATACGCGGCGCGCCTCTTGTACGCCGCGCCGCGCGAGCAGTAGGGATTGTGCGTGGCAAATTCGGCGAAGGTTCCGTTCAGTTCGGCTTTCAATGCGTCGGCATCGAAGTCGCTGCTCACCGCCAGCTGGAGTAGCTCGCGAGCCTCGACCTGCTTTGAGGGATCAGCGACACAACCCTCGTGCCGCTCGAGGTAGTCGTCGACGTTTGTCCGAAGCCCCGCGCGATGGCGTCGGTGCCGCCGCCGAATCGTCTCGATGCCGCGCGCGATTAGGGAGCGGATCGGATCGCAAAGATCGTCGGGGAGCTCTGCCTCCCATAGGTAGCAGTACAGCTCGCCAACGAGATCCTCGTCACCAGCGATGTTCTTGACCAATGATAGCAAAGTCGCCATGATCGCCTCAGCAGATAGGAGTCATCGAACCATTTCCTCTACTCTATATTATAGGACGGCGAGCGCGGATTTTTTCTCCGAACAGAGAAAAAGCGATCAATAGATGTCCTAATTAACTGAAAGGGTTGCGGGAGAGCCGAAAGGCATTGAGCAAACTCCAATCTGTAAACTACAGGTGGAGAAAGACTTGCGTCAGTGATGCCGTCAGGCGATTTCACTTGCTCATCTCCAAGCAGCCCTTAGGTACATTTTTGGGCTCATGGGGCGGAATCGGTAATGGAAGTCCACCCTTCGTGGACGAAAAGACAGATCGCCACCTCATTCGCCCCATGAGCCACATTGAAATTTTCTGTGTCATCTCACTGGCCGTACCCGGCCAAGGTTCGTTGCAGTTCCTCTACTACCTGTTGGCGTAACTCTGCCGGCTCCAGCACCTCGCACGCGGATCCATACGACAGCACCCAACGCTTCACTTCATCCAGGTGGGTCAAGCGAAAGCACACTTCTAGGCTGCCGTCCTTGTACGAGCGCAGCCGCTGCGACGGGTGCCATTGCTTCTCGCGCACCCAGCGCGCTGCCACCGCATTGAAGCGCAGACGCACCCGCCGCGGCCGGCCGTCGCCGCGCAGCGCCCGAAAACTCCCATCCAAATACTCTTCGATCCGAAAATCCGCAGGACGCTCGAAATACTTCCCGGTTTCACGCACCGACTGGATGCGAGCCGGCACAAACATGCGCACCTCCTCCCGCAGGTGGCAATATGCTATCAAATACCAGTCGCCCGATACCGACGTCAGGTGATACGGATCGACTACCCGTCGGCAGGTCTCGTTGTGCGAGGCCGACCAATAGACCAATTCGAGCTGCCGACTCTGCTGTACGGCACGGGCCACCTTGCGAAAGCATTCCAGATCGCCGACGCTGGTTTCCGGACCGCGAATCGAATAGGCGTCTTGCAAATGGGTCAGGTCGAGCGAGACGGTGTCGGGCAATTGCGCAGACAGCTTCTCGAAGGCCGTGGCCAAATCGGCACCATAGGGTGTATTCCGATAGTGCTGCAAGACGCGTTCGGCAACGAACAGGGCCAGCAATTCCCCTTCGGTAAGACGCAACAGCGGCAGAGCGTAATCTGGGTCGCGGTAAAAGAAGCCATTACGCCGGGGGCAGAATTCGATCGGCACCCCCCAGGAGTAACGCAGGAAATCGAGGTCGCGGTAGATTGTTCGCGGGCTGACTTCTAGCTCTGCTCCGAGTGTGCGGGCGTTGGGATAAGTCCCTGAGCGAATTCGCTGATCCACCAACACAAGTCGCCGCAACATTGGACGCGATGCCAGGTGCATGATCATGGCTCAGCTACGGGCGAAGTCGTGGATATTCCCAACCAAAAATAATAGCAGGGTGGGTCTGCCAACGATAGTCATACCCTCAGTGCAAGACATCCTGCCAGGGTTTTTTGGTCTGCTCCCCAAAAAGTGGTCCAAGATGCTAGGAGAGTCTCTGAAGCCCTTCGCGGGCAGGAGAAGAAGCATGAAGCGACACCACGGCAGAAGAGATTATCCCTAAACTGCGCCAAGCCGAGGCCGACCTGGCCCAAGGCTTGACCATCGCCCAGGTCTGCCAACGCCTCGCCATCAGCGAGCAGACGTTCCACCGCTGGCGCAACCAGTACGGCGGCCTCAATGCCGATTGAGGCCAAACGCTCCAAAGGAATTGGAAATCGAGAACGCACGCCGCGAACGTCTCATCGCCAAACTGTCCCTAGAGACTGTTTCAAAACCTCTGTAGGGCCATATGAATAAAACTCAAGTAGACCATGCCCACATACATGAACGAGTAAAAGGACCAACGCACCGCGAGGCCACGATAGCAATGAAGCCACGCATTCGTTCGTTCGATCAACCAGCGACGGCGGTAACGCCGCAGTCGGCGACCGTCGTTCCGCGACGGCTTGACCCGGTTCTTGCGGTGGGGGATGATCGGCACGAACCCCTCCGCTTCCAGGTCGTCTCGCAAGGGGTCCGAATCGTGACCCTTGTCGGCGATCACCGGCGTGCCTTCGGGCACTTCCAGC
>Ga0070737_10004692_pt1 | contig 13517 bp, 13 predicted proteins | sample Coa_R1_10_FD_66438 | JGI IMG/M metagenome (GOLD analysis project Ga0070737, IMG submission 66438) | Surface soil microbial communities from Centralia Pennsylvania, which are recovering from an underground coalmine fire - Coalmine... | ecosystem: Environmental > Terrestrial > Soil > Unclassified... | reverse complement strand
GCTGGGGCAGCTCAGCCTCGGCGAGTCGCCGGCATATCTCCGCGCGGCTTTCGCGGCTCTCAACATCTATCTTTTCGAGCTGTGCGTTCTGGTACTGGCGGCCTTGCTCTCGCATCTCCTGCGTGTCGCGAGAACGGCCGCGGGCTGGACGGCCGCCTTGCTGGCGACGATGCTGGTGCTGGATGGCCTTGGCCGCACGGTCGCGCAGGCGCACTGGGTCAGCGCCTTGTCGATCTACCACTACTACAATGCGAACAAGCCGTTGGTCCCCACCGTTTCGGCGGACTGGCTTGCCGCAGGGGCGCTCGCCATCTTCGTCGTGGTCTGTACCTTCCTCGGCATCGAGGCGTTTACGCGGCGCGATCTTGGTGGCGTCGCGGTTCAGATCGATCTGCGCCTGCGAGCGCGGACGCGGACGACGCCCGTACTCGTGGAAGAAGCCTGGTGCTCGCCGTGGGTGCGTTTACCGTCGCTGCGAACGATCAGAGCGCGCCTCTTCGCGATCCTTGGCTGGACGCTCGGTGCTTCTTGCTACGCTGGCGTGGTCACGTGGCTTATCCCAAGAATGCTGGACGTTCTCCAAAGGACCGTGGCGGAGAGGTCGACGCTCAGCGACTTCGTGCGAGGCCACGATGTCTCGACGACTCAAAGCGTGCTCGCCCTGATCGTTTCTTTGTTCATGCCTGTGGTTGCCTCTCTCTACGCGCTGACGCTCGCGTCCTCCTGGAGCCGCGATCTCGATAACGGCCTCTGCGAAAGCGAGCTTGCCACGCCCCACCGCCGTGCGCGCCTGTTGTTCGAGCATCAGTGCGCGGTTCTGCTCGCGGCGCTGCTTTTCCCCGTTGTGCTCTGGGTTGTCATACGACTAGTTGCGATCGGCGTTGGCGTGCAGATCGACGCCGGCCAGATAGCTGCTGCGTGTGCGGGCATCTTCCCGCTGGAAGTGATCGCGGCGGCGCTGGTGTATCTGCTGGCGAGCCGTTTCTCCGCCGCAACGGTGACGAGCCTTGTGGGAGGCCTCGTGGTGGTCTCGTACCTGGCCGAATTTCTGCAGCCGCTACTGAAACTACCGGGCTGGGCGATCTCCTTGTCCCTCTTTCACCAGTACAACGGTATGACTACCGCCGGCATGCGGTGGGGCACGTTCGGCCTGTTGCTGGGCGCGGGGCTGGTATTGCTCGGCGCGGCGCTTGACGCCTTCGAGCGCGTCGACCTCGCCGCGTAGCCGCCGTGCGCTGTCTGACCTCCTGCTCCGCGGCGCGTTGATAGGCGATCGCGCGCGGGGATAGCGCGCCGCTGCGGTCGCGCCGATAGATGCTATAGAGATTTTCCATATCGATTGCCTTCTGCCATTGCGATCACGAAGGATAGATCAACGCCACACCCGGTCGTGCATCCTGGAGGCAGGAGATGACAACCACCGAAACGGAGTTGAAAGAGCTCTACGACATCGGCGAAGCGCCGCCGTTGGGCTACGTGCCGCCGAAGATGCACGCTCAGCTGATCCGGCCGCAGCGGTACGGCCAGCCATCGCGCGCGTTCCGGCACGAAGTTGTCGAGACGCCGGAGATCGGCCCCGATGATGTGCTCGTCTATGTGATGGCGGCGGGGGTGAACTACAACAACGTCTGGGCAGGGCTTGGTCTGCCGCTGGACGTGATCGCGGCGCGCCGCAAGCAGGGCGAGAAAGAGGACTTTCACATCGGCGGATCCGATGCGTCGGGGATCGTGTATAAGGTTGGCGCCAATGTCACCAACCTCAAAGTGGGCGATGAAGTCGTGATCCACTGTGGCACGTGGGACGTTCATGCGCCCGAGGTGAAGGCCAGCATCGACCCGATGTACAGCCCGTCGTTTCGCATCTGGGGCTACGAAACGAACTGGGGCTCGTTCGCGCAGTTCACGAAGGTGCAGGCGCACCAATGCATGCCGAAGGCGAAGCACCTGACATGGGAAGAAGCCGCCGCACCAACGCTGGTAGGGGCGACCGCCTACCGCATGCTTTTCGGCTGGCCGCCGCACGTGGTGCAGGAGAACGATGTCGTGCTCGTGTGGGGCGGAGCGGGTGGCCTCGGCTCGATGGCGATCCAGCTCGCATCGCAAGCCGGTGCCAAGGTGATCGCCGTCGTCTCCAGCGAGTCGAAGTTCGAGTTCTGCCACCGCCTGGGTGCGATCGGATGCATCAACCGCACCAACTTCACGCACTGGGGGCGTTTGCCGGATTGGTCGGATAGCGAAGGCATGGGCGCCTTCGCCCAGGGTGCGCGCGCGTTTGGCAAAGCGATCTGGGATATCCTCGGCGAGCGGCGCAACCCGCGCATCGTCTTCGAACATCCCGGCCAGAACACGATCCCGACCTCGATCTTCGTGTGCGATACGGGCGGGATGGTGGTGATCTGCGCTGGCACGACCGGCTACAACGCCGATATCGATCTGCGCTATCTCTGGATGCGGCAGAAGCGGCTACAGGGGTCGCACTTCGCGAACGACGAGCAGGCGTACGCCTTCAACGATCTTGTGCGCGCGGGCAAGATCGATCCGTGCCTCTCGCGCGTCTTCCCGTTCGAGCAGACAGGCGAGTGCCACCAGCTGATGTACGAGAACCGCCATCCCGATGGCAACATGGCGATCTTGATCGGTGCCCCACGCGCGGGGATGAAGGAGTTTCGCCCCGGGCGCATGTAGCGGTAAGGCCATGCCAGGTTGGAGCGTCACGGCGGCCCGTTATGCCTCAACGGGCCGCCGTTGCTTCGTCGCGTCGCCCGGTCCAGATGAGGATACGCTGCGACCCAAGAGGCCTAGCGCTGTGCCGGACGGAAGCCTGCCGCGCGCGCCTCTTCCTCGGTTGCGAAGAGGGCATCGGCCTCGAAGCGGTCGTAGTTGGCCTGGCCGGGCATGTGGTAGATACGCGTGCCCTTGCGCCCGATCTTGCCCTTGATCGGCCGCGCCGGATCGATGGTGGTGCCACGCTGGGCGGCGCGCTCGGCCCTCTTGGCTGCCGCCTCGGCAACGTGGAGCGCCTCTTCGACGGCGTTCACGCGCGGCGCTGGGGCAGCAGTCTGCGCTCGCGCCGTGGCCTTCTCGGCCTGTTCGATGACATCGCGCGCTGTTTCTCTGGCCGCCTGGCTGGTTGTCTGCGCTGCATGAGCGGCCTGCGCGGCGGCACGGGCAGCATCTGTTGCGGCGCGCTGCACGGCAGCTGTGGCGGGCATGTATGTCTGGAAGAGCGTCGTGTAAGCCTGGAGGAGCCGCGCGTAGTTGCGCTGTAGCTCCTGCATGATGCTCAGGTTGCCAGTGGCCAGCGCGAACGGCAGCTCAACCCAGCTCACGGTCACGGCGAACTGGGCGCCAGCAAGCTCGACCAGGCCGGCGAGGATGCGGTTGAGTGCGTCGCTAGCTGGCTTCGCAGCGGCAGGGTCCGGTGGCTGCCAGGCGCGCGCAAATGCGGTCATGTTCTCCTGCCAGGCGCGCAGCGCCTGCTCGATGGGGGTCGCCGGGGTCGAGCGTTCTGCCATGGTGCAGCTTCCTCCGGGTGGCGCGCCGTCCGCGCTGCAAGAGTGCAGAGAGGCCGCCAGGATGTCATCTATTTTCATTTTACACCTATCTGTCGGCAGAATACTATCACCCGCCCCGGGGCCAGTGTCCACGCATCCGTGTGCGCGGGTGCTATACTGCGGCCCGTTGAGACGAACGGAGGGGAGCGATGGCGGCAATCGGGGCGGGATTGGAAGGCAAGGTGCGCGACCTCATCGCGCGGCAGATCGCCGCAGGACGCCAGCTCGGGGTGCAGGTCTGCGCCTATCGCTACGGCGAGCGCATCCTCGATCTCTGGGCAGGGCAGATGGGGCCGAACGATCCGCGCCCGGTGCAGGCCGATACACTGTTCAGCAGCTTCTCGACAACAAAAGGTGTAGCGGCCACGGCGCTGCACATCCTCGCCGATCGCGGCCTGATCGACGTGGATGCGCCGGTAGCGCGCTACTGGCCGGAGTTTGCGGCCAACGGCAAGGAGGGCGTCACGGTGGCGCTGGCGATGAGCCACCAGGCGGGGCTGCACGCGATGCCGCGCCCGGCGACGGTGGAGTTCCTCATCGACTGGGATGCCGGGTTGCGCTGGGTGGCGAATGGCACGCCCGCCTGGCCGCCGGGGACGGCGACAGGGTATCACGCGATCACCTTCGCCTGGATCGTGGGCGGGATCGTCGGCGCTGCGAGCGGCCGCCACATCAAGGATGTGATCCGCGAGGAGATCGCGGCGCCGCTGGGTGTGGCCGATGAGATGTACGTGGGGATCCCGGATGTCGTCGAGGCGCGGTTGGCGACGCTGAAGACACCACAGCCAGGCGCTGGTGCTGGCGCGGTGCGTATCCCGGAGGATCACGACTTCTTCAAGGCGATGCCGCCGGAGCTGCCCGCGAGCATCTATAACGAGATGCGTGTGCGCAAGGCCTGCCTGCCCTCGGCGAACGGGCACTTCACAGCACGGGCGCTGGCGAAGATGTACGCGGCGCTGGCGAACGGCGGCATCGTCGAGGGCGTACAACTGGTCTCGCGCGGGCGGATCGCGGCGATGCAGCGGGTGCTGACCGATGCGCGCGACCGCGTGCTGGGTCTGCCGATCCCAAAGGGCGTTGGCTTTATGATGGGCGGGACGTGGGCTGGCAACGGCGGTGTGAGCGTGTTCGGGCCGCGACGCAGCGCCTTCGGCCATAGCGGCGCGGGCGGCTCGACGGCGTTCGCCGATCCGGATACCGGTCTTGCCGTCGCCGTGACGCTCAACCAGATGCAGACGACGTTGCAGGCGGAGGGGCCGACGTGGGAGATCTGCCAGCTCATCCGGCAGGAACTGGGAGTGGCGTGAGCGCGGGCGTGGTGCAAACGATCAGCGCCGTGACGCTGGCCACGCGCGATATGGCGCGCGCGGTTGCATTTTACGACGCGCTTGGTTTTCGGCTGCATTACGGCGGCGCAGAGGCCTCGTTCACCAGCTACTACGCCGGCAACGGTCATCTGAATCTCGTGCTGGCGGGGCCGGAGTTTCGCCCTGGCTGGTGGGGGCGCGTGATCTTCTACGTCGATGATGTGGATGCGCTGTACGCGCGGGCGCTGACAGCGGGATTGCAACCCGAGGCGCCCCCGCGCAACGCTGAATGGCACGAGCGCTACTTCCACATCGTCGATCCGGATGGACACGAACTGAGCTTCGCGCATCCGTTGCCCGGTCGGGCGGCGGATATGCCGGAGTCGCGCGGGCGGAGTGCTTGACGCGCGTCGTGGCCTTTCCTACCCTGGTAGGGTGACAGGGGCAGCGGGCGGCTAGCTCAGCTGGTTAGAGCGCTTCGTTCACACCGAAGAGGTCACTGGTTCGAGTCCAGTGTCGCCCACCAGGTGAGCCCCAGGCCGAAGTGGCGGAACCGGCAGACGCGCTACATTCAGGGTGTAGTGGGCTTTACGCCCGTGGGAGTTCAAATCTCCCCTTCGGCACCGCGCGGCAGCGCGCACGCACTCGTAGCTCAGTTGGATAGAGCGTCAGTTTGCGGAACTGAAGGTCGTGGGTTCGAGTCCCGCCGAGTGCGCCAGGCGCCGGAGCGAACGCCCGGCGCCGATCTGTGCCGCGGCCCGTTCGCGCCAGAAGTGGCTGCGCGCTGAGGATGACCGATGGCCGCTGAGGGCGAAACCGGCACGCCACCGCATGCGACCCGCGAGGGCACCGCGCTCGCGGGCGAACGGCTGCTAACGCCCGCGGCCGTGGCGGCGTTCTTCATCACCCGCGTCGAGAACGTGCTCGACTGGATCGCCCAGGGCCGCCTGCGCGCCGTCGAAACGCCGCGCGGCCCGCGCGTGCCCGAGAGCGCGGTGCGCGAGTTCGCCCATCAGGCGTACCGCCGCGAGAACCACGTTGGCATCGACCACGCGCTGCACTCGCGGCGCAACGAAGCGACGCGGGCCCTCTTCCTGCCGCTGCCGATCAGCGAAGAGCCAGGCCAGGCGGTGGAAGATGCGCGGTGGCCCTTCCCGCCGCCGTTGAACGGTTCTACCCGCTAGCCTCTTTCGGAAAAGCCACGCCTATGCCTATCATGGCCCGGAAGGGCGATTAGCTCAGCTGGCTAGAGCATCTCGTTTACACCGAGAGGGTCAGGGGTTCGAGTCCCTTATCGCCCACCGCTCGCCTCCGCCGTCTTCCCGCTGCCCTCCGCGCGGAACGGGGCGGAGCGCGAGATGCCCGCGCGTTCGGCAGGTACCATGCTGCCGGCGCGCGGTGGAGCATCGGGGAGAGTGCAGCCATGGCGAGCAGCAGTTTGCGCGAATGGCGCGAGGCCACCTACGCGCGTGCGGTCAAGAAAGCGCCTGAGCGCCAGCCCGTCTTCGAAACCACCGGCGGCACGGTGATCGAGCCGCTCTACACCGCGGAGAGCCTCAACGGCTGGGATCCGCTGGCAGCGCTCGGCTTTCCCGGCGAATACCCGTACACCCGCGGCATTCAGCCGACGATGTATCGTGGCCGCCTCTGGACGATGCGGCAGTATGCCGGCTACTCCGACGCCGAGGAGTCGAACCGCCGCTACCGTTACCTGCTCGAACAGGGCACGACCGGCCTCTCTGTCGCCTTCGACCTGCCCACGCAGATCGGCTACGACTCGGACGATCCCATGGCCGCGGGCGAAGTGGGCAAGGTGGGCGTGGCGATCGATACGCTCGCCGATATGGAGACGCTGTTCAACGGCATCCCGCTCGAACAGGTCACAACCTCGATGACGATCAACGCTACGGCGGCGATCCTGCTGGCGATGTACGTGGCCGTGGCCAAAAAGCAGGGCGCCGATCTGGCCAAGGTCGGGGGTACGATCCAGAACGATATCCTGAAAGAGTATATCGCTCGCGGGACGTACATCTTCCCACCGAAACCATCCATGCGGCTGATCACCGACATTTTTGCCTGGTGCAAAGATCATCTGCCGTCGTGGAATACGATCTCGATCAGCGGCTACCACATGCGCGAGGCAGGATGCACCGCCGCGCAGGAGATCGCTTTTACGCTCGCCGACGCGATCGCCTACGCCGAAGCGGCGATCGGCGCGGGGCTGAAGTTCGACGATTTCGCGCCGCGTCTCTCGTTCTTCTTCGCTTGCCACAACAATTTCCTCGAGGAAGTGGCGAAGTTCCGCGCGGCGCGACGGCTGTGGGCGCGTATCGCGAAAGAGCGTTTCGGCGCGCAGGACCCGCGCTCGATGATGCTGCGCTTCCACACGCAGACCGGCGGCGCCACGCTCACGGCGCAGCAGCCCGACAACAACATCGTGCGCACGACGATCCAGGCGCTGGCGGCCGTGCTGGGCGGTACCCAGTCGCTGCATACCAACTCCAAAGATGAGGCGCTGGCGCTGCCCTCGGAGCAGGCGGTGCAGGTGGCACTGCGCACGCAGCAGATCATCGCTTACGAGAGCGGCGTTGCCGAGACGATCGATCCGCTCGGCGGCTCTTACTTCGTCGAGTGGATGACCGATACGTTGGAGCGCGAGGCGGAGAAGCTGATCGCGCGCATCGACGACATCGGCGGCGCGGTCAGCGCGATCGAGCAGGGCTTCCAGCAGCGCGAGATCCAGGAAGCGGCCTACCGTTACCAGATGGATGTGGAGAGCGGGCGCCGGATCATCGTCGGCGTCAACCGCTTCCAGACCGAGGAGCCGCCGGTCGAGGGGTTGCTGCGCGTCGATCCGCGCGTCGGCGAACGGCAGGCGGCGAAGCTGGCAAAGATCCGCGCCGAGCGCGACAACGCTCGCGTGCAGGCCTGCCTGCAGGAGATCGAGCGGGCGGCGACCGGTACCGCGAACATGATGCCGCCGATCATCGCCGCCGTCGAAGCGTACACGACGATCGGCGAGATCTGCGGCGTGCTGCGGCGCGTCTGGGGCGAGCAGCGTGATGCGCTGATCTTCTGAGGCGAAGTCGGCCGCAATCGCACGCGCCGGGCCAGGCTCGTGCCGGCGCGAAGGGCGCCTTGTACGCGGGCACACTGGCCCAAAACAGTGCAGAGGAGACGAGAGGATGGGCGCGCGCGAAGAGACGATCGCGGAGCTGGAGGCGAACACGCAGGCGCTGTTGCGCGAGATCGACGGCCTGCCCGAGGAGAAGCTGACGGAAGTGTTCCTGGGTGTCTGGTCGGTGCGCGAGATCCTGGCGCATCTCGCCGGCTGGAACGACGTCATCGCCCAGGGCCTCGAACGGATGGCGCGCGGCGAGCCGATGTCGCCGCCGGGTGTCGATCTCTCCGATGTGGATGGCATGAACGCGCGCTTCGCGGATGCCGCGCACGGTGCGAGTGTGGCAGCTGTTCGCAAGAACCTCGAGGCGGCCGTAGCGCGACTGATCGCGGCGGCGAAGGCGCTGCCGGAAGAGCGTTTCGCCGAGGGCAAAACGGCGCTGCGCGTGCTGCGCACGATGGCCGAGCATCCACAGGAGCACATTCCCCAGATCCAGGCGTGGAAGCGGAGCGGTGCTCCGGCGTAGGCCCGCGCCGGGAAAGCGGCATGGCCAAGGAGGCAGAAGAGCGTGCTGAGCAAGATTCACCATGTCGGCGTCGTCGTGCGGAGCGCGGATGAGGCGCTGAAGTTCTACCGCGATACGCTGGGGTTGCCCGTCACGAAGGACCAGGTGGTGCCCGACCAGGGCGTGCGCGGTGTTTTGCTACCCGCCGGCGAAACCGAGATCGAGCTGCTGGAACCAGTGCGCGAGGATACCGGCGTCTGGCGCTTCTTGCAGAAGGGCGAGGGGTTGCATCACGTCTGCTTCGAAAGCGACGATGTGGCGGCGGATCTGGCTGCGGCGAAGGCGAAGGGGCTGCAACTGATCGACGAGCAGCCACGTCCGGGCCTCGCTGGCATGATCGGCTTCCTGCATCCGAAGGCGAGTGGTGGCGTCCTCGTCGAGTTCGCCACCCCGCCCGCCGACGAGGCGCACCACGCTGCCGGCAACGGTATGGTGCGCGGCTTCGACCATCTCGTCATCGCCGCGCGCGATCTCGATGAGAGCGCGGCGCTTTGGTGCGCCAACTTCGGTCTGGAGGAGTTCGGCCGCGGCGAAAGCGCAGCGCTTGGTATCCGCAACGTTTACCTGCGCGTTGGGCGGGCGCAGGGTTTCGTCGAGATCGTGGCGCCGCTGAGCGACGAGACGCCTGTCGGCAAATTCCTCGCCGAGCGCGGCCCTGGCATGTATCTGATCTCTTTAGAGGTTGCTGATCTCGATGCCGCGCTGGCGCGGCTGCGTGAAGCGGGCGTGCGCGTCGGCGAGCCGACGGGGAGCCCAAGCGGCGGGCGTATCGCGTTCGTCAGCCCGCGCAGTACGCACGGCGTCTCCATCCAGTTGCGAGAACGCGTCTCTGGCGGCAACGCCTGAGGCTGGAGGCTGTAGATGAGCACTGAGCGCAAGATCCGCGTCCTGATCGCGAAGCCCGGCCTCGATGGCCACGATCGCGGTGCGAAGGTCGTGGCGCGCGCGCTGCGCGATGCGGGCATGGAGGTGATCTACACCGGCATCCGGCAAACGCCGCAGATGATCGCCGAGGCGGCGTTGCAGGAAGACGTCGATGTCGTCGGGTTGAGCATCCTCTCTGGCGCGCATATGGAGCTGTTCCCCCGCGTCGTCGAGGAGCTGAAGAAGCGTGGCATGGATGATGTGCTCCTCTTCGCGGGCGGCATCATCCCCGAGGAAGACGTGCCCGCGCTCAAACAGATGGGGTTCAAGGCCATCTTCGGCCCCGGCACATCGACACACGAGATCGTCGAGTTCGTGCGCAACGCGGTGGGAGCGCCGGCGTGACCACAGCGACGAGCGAGTACCTCGAACGGCTGCTGGCCGGCGACCGCCGCGCGCTGTCGCGCGTGCTGCGCTGGATCCAGGAGGGTGAACCGGAGGGGCGCGAGGCGCTGCGCGCGCTCTACCCGCGCACCGGGCGGGCGCGCATCGTCGGTATTACCGGTGCTGCTGGCTCTGGCAAGAGCACCCTGACAACGGCGTTGGCGCGTGCTGAGCGCCGCCGCGGGCACAGCGTGGGCATCGTCGCGGTGGATCCATCGAGTGCGTTCACCGGCGGCGCGATCCTGGGCGATCGCATCCGCATGCAGGAGCTGACCGACGATCCCGAGGTCTTCATGCGCTCGCTGGCGACGCGGGGCACGCTGGGTGGCCTCTCGGCCGAGGCGACCGATATCGTTGCCGTGCTCGACGCCTTTGGCAAGGATGTCGTGCTGGTCGAGACCGTGGGCGCGGGGCAGGACGAGATCGAGATCGCGCGCACAGCGCAAACGACGCTGCTCGTGCTCACGCCGAACACCGGCGACGATATCCAGGCGATGAAGGCCGGCATCATGGAGATCGCCGATATCCTCGTCGTGAACAAGGCCGATCTACCCAATGCCGAGATTCTGGTGAGCCAGCTCAAAGCGCTGCTGTCGTATGCCGAACATCACAGTGACTGGCAGATTCCGATCGTGCGCACCGTGGCGACGCGCGACGAAGGGATTGAAGAGCTCGTGAAGCAGATCGACGCACACGAACAGTACCTGCGCGCCTCGGGCGAGGGCGAGCAGCGCGCGCGCGACCGGGCGCGGCACCAGATCGCCGAAGCGGTGCGCGCCGAACTGACGCGCCGCTTCCTGCAGGGTGACGGACGCGCGCGGCTCGACCAGCTCGTCGAACAGGTTGCGGCGCGGGCGCTCGATCCGCGTTCGGCGGCGCGTGCGATCATCGCCGAAGGCCAGCGCGAAGGATGAGCGCGAAGGTCCAGCGGCTGCGCATCACGTACGCGCGTGGTTTGCCGCAGCGCTACGTCTCGCATCTCGATATGATCCGCTTCTGGGAGCGCGCCCTGCGGCGTGCACGGCTGCCGGTGGCGTACTCCGAAGGCTTTACGCCTCACCCACAGATCGCGCTCGGCCCGCCGCTGGGCCTTGGTATGACTGGCCGCGCCGAGTTGCTCGATGTCTTCCTCTCCGAGCGCGTGCTACCAGACGCTGCTGCCGCGCAGCTGCGCGAACAGATGCCGCAGGGGATCGAGATCGTTGCCCTGGAGGAAGTACCGCTCGAGGGGCCTGCGCTGCAGGCTCTCGTGCGCGCTGCTGACTACCGCATGTACCTGCGGCCCGACGCCGACCTCGATGCCGTGTTCGAGCGGATCGCCTTCTTCCTCGCCAGCACAACCGTGCCCTGGGAGCATCAGCGCGAGAAGGAGATCCGCCGCTACGATCTGCGCCCCCTGGTGCTGACCTTGCTGCTCGATCGCGACGCTGAGACCGGCCCCGCCGTGCTGGCTCGCCTGCGCGCGGAGGAAGGAGCTACGGCTCGTCCCGACCAGGTGGCGCGCGCGCTCGAGATCGCTGATGATGTCACGCTGATCGAGCGCGTTGGCATCGTGCTCGCTACCCCCGCCGCGCCGCGATGACATCCCCCGAGCCAACGTGCCTGTTGCTCGTGCGCCACGCCGAAACGGCGCAGAACGCGGGTGGCCTCGTGCAGGGGCGTGCTGATCATCCTCTGAGCGAACGCGGACAGCTCCAGGCCGAAGCGCTTGCGCAGGCCCTTGCTTCCGTGAAGCTCGCCGCGGTCTACAGCAGCCCGCTCGTGCGCGCGCTGGCAACGGCGGAGGCGATCGCACGGCCGCACGGTCTCCCTGTGCGCCTCGATCCCGACCTGATCGAGATGGAGATCGGCGCTTTTGAGGGGTTGAGCGGCGCCGAGATGCGCGCGCGTTACCCGGAGTTCTTCGCCGATTGGTTCTCCGAGCGCGCAGGCAGCGCCCGCATGCCTGGCGGCGAGAGCCTGGAGGAGGTGCAGGCACGTGCACGCGCGGCGCTGGCGCGCATCGTTGCAGCGCACCCCGGCGAGACCGTGGCGGTTGTGAGCCACAACTTCCTGCTGCTCAGCTTGCTCTGTTATGTGTTGCGCCTACCGCTCTTCCGTTTCCGACAGGTACGCTTGCACGTGGCGAGCGTGAGCCAGATCGAAGCCCGAGGTGATATCCTCCGCATCGGCTACCTCAACGATGTCTGCCATCTGGAGCGGGCCGGGTTGCTGAGCACCGATCCCTGGCAACCGCGTCGTTGAGCAGGTCGTCCGTTCGCATACTTCGCATACGAGGAACCAGCGCCGATGCGTCTAGGACGCCAGCTCCGGCTTGCAGGATTGACCTGGGCACGGCTCGCGCTGATCGCGGCCGGCGTGATCGCGATCTATTCTGGGTTCGAGATCGTCGGCAACAACGTGCATCAGTACCAGCTCGACCGGCAGAGCGCCCGGCTGGCCCAGCAAGTGCAGCAGGAGCAGGAACGGCACCGCGAACTGGAGGCGCTCAAAGCCTGGATGCAAAGCGATGATTTCGTGATCCAGGCGGCGCGTCTGCAGGGCTACATCTTCCCGGGCGATAAGCCGTTGCTGATCGATGCGCCATCGGCAACGCCGACACCGGATCCAGGCAATGGCTGGTGGCAGCGCTACCTCCCCTCGCCATAGCGATCCCGAGCGCGTCCGCCGCGCGTTCGAAGCGCTGACGCGCCGCGGCCTGCAGGCCTGCAGCATTGAATCGTTCGCCTCGCCGCTGCTCGTCGCGCTTTCGGGCGGCGCCGATTCGACGGCGCTGCTGCTGGCGCTCACAACCGTCTCTCCGCACCACGCGACCCATGCTGGCTATATCGATCACGGTCTGCGTTCTGCCGAGGAGCGGGAGCGCGAACGCGACCTGGTCGAAGCGCTCTGCACAGCTCTTGGCGTGCCGCTGCATGTGCGCAGCGTCGACGTTGCGGCCGAGCGGCGGCGGGCGCGCACCTCGTGGGAAGACGCGGCCCGGCGCGTGCGCTACACCGCGCTCGTCGCCATCGCGCGCGAGATCGGGGCCGGCGCCGTGCTAACCGGCCACACGCGCGATGATCAGGCCGAGACCGTGCTACTGCATCTCGCGCGCGGCGCCGGGTTGCGCGGCTTGCGGGGTCTGCAGCCGGCAACGTGGCCGTGGGGGAAATCCGGGCCGGCGCTGCTACGACCGTTGTTGAAGGCAGGGCATGGCGACTGTGTCGCGTACTGCCGCGCCCGGGGCGTGCCCTGGTGCGAGGACAGCACCAACGCCTGCGCCGCTTTTGCACGCAATCGTGCTCGTCACGAGGTGCTGCCCGCCCTGGAGAAACTGCATCCCGGGGCAGTGAAGGCACTGGCGCGGCTGGCAGAACGTGTTGCGGAAGCGCTGGGCTGGATCGATAGCGTGGTTGCCGAGCGCGCCGCCACGTCGATCGTGCGCGAGGGCGAGAAGGTGGTGCTGCGCGCGCTAGACGAGGAGACGCATCCCTTCCTCGCCGCCGAGCTCGCGGCGCTAGCACTGCGCCAGGTGCTCGACGGCCCCGGTCCTCCCGATGCGGCCACGGTACAGCGGCTGGTCGATCTCTGGCAGGGTGCGGTGGGACGCCGCCTTGCGTTGCCACGCGGCTGGCGGGCGGAGAAAACGGCGCAGGGAGTCGTACTCGCGCGTGGTAGCG